>TARA_R110000868_G_scaffold62800_2_pt1 | contig 171334 bp, 133 predicted proteins | sample TARA_R110000868 | Tara Oceans TARA_R110000868 (sample SAMEA4397489) | marine metagenome | biome: Polar Biome; feature: [SRF] surface water layer (ENVO:00010504); material: water (ENVO:00002006), including particulate matter (ENVO:01000060) such as... | depth 5 m
TCTTTTGCACTGACAGTCACTTTTGTTTCGGCTGTAAAACCACCATCTTCAGTTTTTGCAATGATGCTGGCTGTTCCCTCACCAACTGCGGTAACTTTTCCATTCTCATCTACATTTGCAATACTTGCATCAGAGGTCGCCCAGAATACTTTTTTATTGTCTGCATTAGTAGGGAAAACTGTAGCCTTTAGAATTGAGGTGCTATCTTGTTCCAGTTGAAGCGTTGAATAATCTAAATCCAAAGCTGTAACTGCCACCACTTCTTTATTGGTTAAGAAAGACCAAGGTTCAGAAAAATCACTAGCCCCGCTATTGTTCATTGCCTTTACTCTCCAAAAATATGTTTTCCCCGCGCTGAGTTCATCCACCTCAGTATGGTCGGAAGATACTCCTTCTAAAACAACATGCTTTTCACTAAAATCCTTATCCTCCGAAACCTGTATCTCAAATTCTTCAGTATTTTCAGGAGCACTCCATTGAAGGCTTACTTTCGATACAACACCATTGGACCCATTATCCGGGCTTATAGGTGTCGGACTTGCAGGAATGGCCAATTTAACTTCCTCTACAAGCTCAAATTCAATAGCTAATTCCTTACCTTCAACACCACCTTTATCCCTTTCTGAATAAGGAGTGGCTTGAAGTAAATATTTTCCTGGGCTAAGTTGAAGTCCTTCTTTATTTAATAAATCATAGGAAGAACCATTATCAGTCCTAGCAGAACTAACAGGTCCTGACAATGATATGGACACACTGCCTAACACCGTAGGACTTGTAATCGCCCGAAAATTCAGGCTCATATCTTTAAATTTATCATAATCCAATTGATCCCCGTCAGACAAAGTTTGAATATTGTTGTTTGTACTTGCATCTACCAGGGCAAAACTTCCAATACTTAGTTGTTGAGCGTCGTCAGAAACTGTAACGGAGGTTTTTGAGGAAAAATTACCATCCTCTGTTTTAACTGTGATAACTGCATCACCAGCCTTTACTGCAGTAACTTCACCTGCACTATTGACTGTTGCTACACTGGTATTGGAGGATGACCAGCTTACATTTTTATTATCTGCATCTGCAGGGGATATATTTGCGCTAATCTTTATTTTATCATCTTTCTGTAGGGTAATCTCATTGGGTGTAGAAGAAATGCCGGTAACCGGAATTGGTGTGTAAGTGCTTTTCGTAGAAGTAATCATGTCATTAAGAGAGGCATTTTCTCCCCCTATTCGCACATTATCAAAATAAGTAACCCTTAAATTGATATCTGTAGACTTTTTCCCCCAGGTAGATTTATAAATCCCTATTTTCCATCGGGTATGTTTACCATCACTGTATAGGTTGGGACCTTTATGGGTAGCAAATTTTTCACCGTTTTTCCATACCTCTACTAAGCCATCTGAATCCTTGGAATGAACCACATGGAAAACAAATTCATTCCATTCATCTTTTGGAACATCTCCGAATTCCAAATAAGTGAATTTCACAGAAGTTCCTTCTGTTCTCCCCACCCTCAATCTTAATTTACCATTTTTAACCCTCAATGATAAAGGAGGGGTACCATTACTTGCATGCCATTGTGAAATAATTTCATCATCATTATCTGTTTTCCAGCCATAGGAAGGAAAATATACAGCAAATGAATACCACATTTCGCTGCTTTCTGCCTCTCCAAATAGAACTTCGGATCTGGGCCCTCCATTTTTAGTAACCATGGGGTCTCCATACTGTAATTCAAATTTACCTATATAATCACCATCAAACACCGGGTCTTTAACAACCTTGAAAGAGTGATCTTCAGCAAATTGTTGGTAGGCATAAGAATCACCTGTCCAAGCATCCCCATTTTCAAAAGTTTCTTCCACGGTAAGGTTTTTCGAACTGAAACCTTCCTGAAATGCAATTGCCACATTGACGTTTAAAAAGTAGGGAAGACCTACTAACAATAAAAATAAGCCATAGGCTTTAGCAGTTTTAATTATGACATTTTCCATATCCACAACACTTTAAATAATTGAAAAGTATTCCGAAACAGAAGATTGAGAATGGCTGACCCCTAAAAACTAAAGACATAGAAATTCCATTGACCAACACCCTAGATGTTGACCTAAATAATTAATAACAAGTCAGATTAATTAAATCGTCCTTGTCAAATATTTAGAGGAATTTGGGTAACTAAATCTTAAATATTCAGAAATCAACAACTCATTACTTTTTGTTTCGAACAGTAATTTTATCATTGATTTTGAACAAATATTATCCTTAAAAATTAGAATAAAAAATTTTTAATGTACAAGGCATTTTGGTTAATTTAAAATACAATTTTAGCAAAGTAAATATTATACTAAATTCATTTTTCTTGATTTTCAACAAATTCATTTTGCTATAAAATCTCTGTAATTAAATTATTAAATACATTATATTTAACATATATATAACTAACAATACTAATTAAAAAATCGAGCAAATTTATAGCAAACCTAACCCTGAAAGACAAGCAAAATCAAGTGTATCTAAAACACTTACTATAAATACTACCAGCATCAGGAAGTTGGAGAAAAATCAAGGTTGTATTTGTCAAAAATAGAAGTACCGATTAAATCACTTAGTCCCTTTTATCACTAACAAATCCGGATATAAAGCCTTTAAAAAGGTTTTATATCCACTCAAAATAGAAATTCCAGAAAGAAAACCCAATTAACCAATCACAATATTCCACTACTGAACAAGCGTTAATTATGCCAAAATATTGCGATCAAGCACCGAGAAATGATTGAAAAACAACCACAACAAAGACAAGAATTACGCACCACTTAAATGCGTTTCCCAACAATTTTTTAGAAGTATATAACATCAAATTTTCAACTACAACTTAATTTCTTAAATCAATTTATATAAGATATATATTGAATAGATAAATAAATTTATATATAAATTTATCTTATTCACATATTACATATCGCATTTGGTATTTTTACACCTACTCTTTTGATTTACATACATCCAAAAATGCGCAATAAACCAGATATCATAATAAGTTTTCTTGTTTTTAAAATACATTAATATGGACCCATATTTATGGAGTTATTTCTAAAGTTTTGACTGATTGGCACCGGAACCATTTTAGTCATGAAAAAGAAAATAATTATTGAAGATTAAGTACCTGAAATTCATTAAACGAGTTAATTTTCAAACAGAAAGATACCTAAACTTAGGATCTACCTATGGCTGTGCCTACAATTCAACTAGGCAATAATTTTTCACTCATCTATTAATTGTGCAACTTTGAGTAATCCGAAATCCCCAAAAGACCTAAAATTGATTTTTCAATTAAATTCAACATATTTGTTGTCCAACTAATATCAATAGTAAAATGCTGAAATCGATTATCGCAGGCGCCGGGCATTGCTTGCCGGAAAGAGTCGTAACAAACGATGACCTTTCTAAAATGATGAATACCAATGATGAGTGGATTGTAGAGAGAACTGGTATTCGAGAGAGAAGGTGGTTTACACCTGGTGTAGACACTGTTACAAGCTTGGCAAAAAATGCTTCTATTATGGCCATTCAAAACGCCGGAATTGAAACCAAAGCTATTGATTTTATCATCTTTGCCACTGTTACTCCAGATTATTTTATTCCTGGAAATGGAGTATTACTACAAAGGGAACTTGGTTTACAAGGTATCGGTGCATTGGATGTGAGAAATGCTTGCTCAGGTTTTATTTATGCCCTCTCCATTGCTGATCAATTTATTAAGACTGGCATGTATAAAAATATTCTTGTTGTAGGGGCAGAAATACAGTCTTCAGCATTAAGTAAAAATGATGAAGGAAGGTCCAGTGCAGTCATCTTTGCTGATGGTGCCGGAGCAGTAGTTTGTAGTGCTACGGAGGATGAAAACAGAGGTATCCTTTCCACACACTTGCATGCAGATGGAGATTATGCAGAGGAATTATACGTAAAAGACCCCGGAAGTAGCAGAGAGGTTAGACTTTCTACCCCGTTAATCGAAAGTGGCTCCTTCAACTTATCAATGAATGGAAATACAGTTTTTAAGCATGCGGTATTAAGGTTTAAAGAGGTGATTGAGGAAGCGTTAAATGCCAACAACTACCAAAGCACTGATATTGATTTGCTAATACCTCACCAGGCAAACTTGAGAATTAGTCAATATATTCAAGATAAAATGGGATTAAGCGATGCGCAAGTCTTTAATAACATCATGCATTATGGAAATACTACTGCCGCCACTATTCCAATCGCTATTAGCGAAGTTATGCAACAAGGAAAAGTTAATTCCGGTGATCTGGTTTGTTTGGCAGCCTTTGGCAGTGGCTTTTCGTGGGCATCAGCCCTGATCAAATGGTAAACGAAAATGACGATATTGATTCAATTTCCACTTTAATAAAAATCACTCAGGAACGGGAGTTGTTTGAAAAGATAAGCCGTGCAAAAAGGGATTTTATTCATATATTTTCTCTGGTAGGAAACAGCATTGCTTATGATAAAATTGAGGATATCCATGGTCCACACAAAGGCATAAAAATAAGCCAAGGCAATGAACTGCAAAGTTGCCCCTATCAGGTTCTAGACATTGTTAGGGACTTTGACCTCAACACCGGATTAAATATAAGGGTCCTATATTGGTGGGGACGAGGAGCCTATTTACTTGTCTTTTACGGTACAAACCATCCATTGCTGGCAAACCAAAGTAAACTATTCCAATGGTTAAAGGTAAAATCTTTTGATTTGTGTAATACGGGACTTTGGGACTACCAAGGAATAATCGACCAAAAAAAAATAATTTCAAACAATAGTTTAACATTAGAACTGATGAAAAACCACCTTGAGGGGGAATTGTCATTTCAAATAATTAAACCGATCTCATTCGAAAACTATAACTCTCTCCATTACAAATTAATAGCAGAATGGGAAGAATTGTATGCATTTCATCTTGAAAATAAAGTTTAGTTTCCAGGTTCGAACTAAGACGACATAGGTTATTTATAGAAATATTGTTAAACTTTAAGCGAACTAAATATAATTTTTTAACTATATAATGTAAATTGGAACCAAGATTGTATGCATTTCGTATGACTTTACTAAATCGATAAAAAACTCATGAAATATACATTTACCTGGCTTTTGATGATTTTTTATGTGTCTTCTTCTTTTGGACAAGGCCAAGTAGTAAACCTATATAACCAAGACTCCACCCTTATGGGTAATGGAGTCATGATTAACAGCAAGATGGATGGCCTATGGAAATTCATCAACCCCAAAACCAACCGTCTAATTCAACAAGGGAATTTTAAGAATGGCCTTAAAGATGGAATATGGACCATTTATTTTTCTAACCAGCAAAAACATATTGTAGCAGAATATAAGGACAATAAAAGAAATGGTTCATTTTTAGAATATGATTTAGGAGGTGCATTGATCAAAAACGCAGTCTATCAGGATAGTGTTTTAGTAGGCCCTTACAAAGAATACTATGGAAACCAAAGTAGGTCAGGCTATGCCAATCCCAAACAAGTTAAAACTGAGGGCAATTACATCAATGGTAAAAAGACAGGTGAATGGTTTTTTTACTATGACAATGGAAAAAAGGCGGTTGAAATTAATTACGAAGATGGATTAAAAGTTGGTCCCTATAAAGAATATGACCCCTTTGGGCAATTGATCGTTGAGACAAATTACACCAATAACCAACCGGATGGTGAATTCAAGAGATTCTCACCCAATGGTCGGATTCAGGAATCGGGAGCATACAAATCCGGTAGAAGGGTTGGGAAATGGACAAGTTATTTCCCAAATTCCAATATTGTGGAATCGGAAAAATTCTATGATAAATCGGGGCACAAAACCGGTACTTGGACCTATTTCTATGAGAACAAAAGAACTGCAAGGATAGAAAGATACGAAAATGATATCCCCGTTGGGAAATGGGAAGAATTCTTCACAGATAAATCATTATCCAAACAAGTTATTTATGACCTAGGGGTACCCACCGGTAAATACATTGAAAATCATAGTAACGGAAAACCCTCAGTACGAGGACAGTATGAAAATGGTTTCCGATCCGGAGTTTGGAAAAGTTACTATCCTGAAGGCAATTTATATTCAATAGGTGAATATAAAAATGACTTGAAATCAGGACTTTGGAAATACTTTAATAAAATAGGAATCCTTGTTGCCGAAGGTAAATACCAATTGGGCAATGAACATGGACAATGGTTCTATTATTACGATGGCGGACAATTGAAGTCTGTAGGAAGTTACTTACTTGGTCAGGAAGATGGCATTTGGGGTCTATTTTATGACAACAAGCAGCTGACTCAGGAAGAAACTTGGGATTTTGGCAGATTGTTAAATGTTAGCCAATACAATAATTACAATGGCAGTAAAACTTTAAATCCGGGTACTTTAAAGGATGGAAATGGCACCCGAATAACTTATTATATCAATGGGGCCAAAGAATCAGAAGGTAACTATCAATCCGGTAAGCCTGAAGGGATTTGGAAATATTATCATGACAACGGAAGGTTAGCCTCTGAAGGCAAAATGGTGGAAGGTAAAAAAGAAGGAGCGTGGAAATATTATACCCGCTCAGGAAATCTCGAAGACATTATTCAATTTGATGATGATGAAGTATTACCTGATGAAATCCCTGAAGAAAGTGACTTATTTCAAAATTTTGAGTAATCTTAAAACCAATTGATCATCTTTATGTTATTTAAATAAAAGCGATGTTTGGTCTATTTAAAAAGAAATCACCCTTAGAAAAACTTCAGGAACAATATCAATCTTTTCTTGAAAAAGCGCACAAAGCTTCTCATCACGACCGGAAACTTTCAGATCAATTAGTGGCTGAAGCAGAAGAAATTGCCAAAAAGATTGACAAAATAAAAATTCAGCAATCTTAGTTGTGCAATACAAAAGGTTGTTTTATTAATTGTAAATCTACAAGTTCAAAATTAACATAGCCTCATAAACACGAGAGGGATTCTGTTTTTTACCTGAAACAAAACTTGGAACATTTATTGTAATACAGATTACTGTCACCAATAATTATGTGCCATGAAGAATTCAAAAAGCAACTGGTCAAGGTATATAGCATCCCTTAAAATTATTAGTTTAGGTTTACTATTATTCCTTGTGGGTAGTAGGCAAAATGTCAATGCAACCCCAATTTCTATTTCATTTCAAGTATTTTATGATGAGTTAAGTCCATATGGAGACTGGATTGAAGATCCTAATTACGGATTCATATGGGTGCCTTATGTAGATCAATCATTTCAACCATACAGTACGAATGGCCACTGGGTAATGTCCACTTATGGCAATACATGGGTGTCTCAATACAATTGGGGATGGGCACCTTTTCATTACGGTAGATGGTTTTTTAGTGATTTCTATGGTTGGGCTTGGATCCCCGGATACGAATGGGGCCCTGCATGGGTTAGTTGGAGATCAGGTAGAGATTATTACGGATGGGTTCCATTGGGTCCACAAAGGCATTTTTACCGCACAGCAAGACATTATGGATATTCACATTGGATTTTTGTCCCAAGACGTAGATTATTAAGTAGAAAAATCCATAGGTATTTTATGCATGGGCGAAATGTCAATGTAATTTATAATCAAACTACTATAATAAACAATACTTATGTTCACAATAATGTAAGATTCAATGCAGGCCCAAGCAGGGCTGAATTGCAAAGAGCTACCAATAGAAATGTACCTGTTTTTACTGTAAAACAAGGTAGAAGGCCCGGAAGAGCTTCGGTAGGAAATAATAGCATCAATCTATATAAACCTCAAGTTTCTCCAAGATCTTCATCTAGAAGTTCAAATAACGTTAGACCAAAAAAGTATGTGAGTGCAAGAGAATATAGTAATGCAAGATCAACTATGGCAAGTCCTTCAAATAGGAGATCTTCTTCTGTAACAAATTCAAGAAGCAATAATGTAAGGTCTGAAGCTTTAAAAAACAGCAACAGTCCGGCTTCGAGATCTGCGAGAAGTACTGTTAGTCCTAGTAGTGGCAACACCAATCAAAGGACAGTTTCTCCTAATAAAACGAACAGGTCAATTGGAACCCCCAATGCAAGTAGAAGTAGTGGTAATGCTGCTACCAATAGGAATAAGGTGATTCAAAATAGAACTTCACCATCATCTTCAAGTAGTAGATCTAGTGGTGTTATCAACCAACCAAGCATAAAAAAGCCAAGTGCTCCTACGCAGAGAAGGGAAATAAGAAACACACCTAGAAATAACTCAAATTCACGTACTGTTACTCCTTCTACAAGAAATAACAGCCGTGTTCAAAAAGCACCGCAGCGATCAACAAACTCAAGGGTAAGGTCCTCCAACAATAGTAGCCGATCCCAGACCAGAAGTACCGTAGGTAGTTCTTCCAGAAGTTCTAGAAGTTCTTCTTCAGCTACAAGGTCCAGTAGTAGGTCTACAAGAGGTAATTAAACCTTTAAAGAAGATAAATCACTTAAGGGATGAATTTGTCACGACAACTTATATTAAACAGAAAAAAGTGCAGCTTAAAATTCAAGCTGCACTTTTTTTTATTCCATAAATTACTTTTTAACCTGAACCCTGCAATAAGATTTGTAGTGATAGTGTAATCACATGAAATCTAGATTTTTGAAGGATGGGTCATCGCATTACAGAGGTTAACAGCCGGAAAAAAACACTTGATTTAAAATGATTCCATCACCTAATTGTTGGTAAATACCTATTCTGAATTTAAGAAGCCTCTTTTACTATGGACTTCATTTTAGAAAGTCCCGTTTTAGCTACTAGTAAGGGATCTTGTTTCCAATATTCAGGGTTAAATAATTCAAGCGACAATACTTTATCTCCTCCCATATTTTGCAAATCTTTGACCACCTGGACCAAAGGACCTACACCATCTCCCGGGTAAACCCTATCTTTATCTGCTTGTTCTTCCCTAGGTATATTTGCTGTAAAATCATTCATGTGAAAAATCTCTATGGCATTTCCTGCAATCAATTTCAATCCTTCAAAGTCCGAACCACCTCTGAATAAATGATAAATATCCGGCAACAAACGAGCATCCGGATCATTCGCTATTGCCGCCACCATTAGGATTTGCCCTAAATGATGAAAAGGCTTGAAAGCACCCCAAAATTCCAATTGAGGCATGACACCGGTTTTTCTTCCTAATTTAATTAATTCTTTAAATTTCTGGCCGGCAGAAAAAAGATCTACCGGAGCTTCTGCACCTATTCCCGGAGCAGCCACCCTATGACAGCCTATGGCTGCAAGTAAATTCATTTCCTCTTCCATTTGCTTAAATCCTTGCTTACTTTTTTCTTCATCAGTTGCCATCCAAGGAGCAAAACCAATTGCATTCTCTACTTTCAACCCACTTTCTTTAATCATCGAGGCTAAATCAGAAGTGCTGTTACCATCAGCGAGGTACTTTTGTAAATCCTGAATCCAGATTTCAATCCCGTCATATCCTGCCTCAGCTGCAATTTCAATGTACTTGGCTAATCCAGGGTTTTGCCCCCTAATGGTGCTGGTATTTAAACAATAAGTGAATTTACCTTTCTTTTTGGGTGCAGCGAATGTAGTCATTGGCTGGATAGCAGCCAAAGTACCTAACCCCATTGTTTTGAGAACATTTCTTCTATTAACCTCCATTTATTCACTTCTTATTTATTGGTATCTAATATTACGGTCAGATAAATCGGTACAATCAGAAATTTGCAATGTGTTTCGTAGTGATTTCTCCCAAGAAAATCTATTGCATATTTTGGTTTAAAAACCGTCTAACCCCATAAAACTACAAAAATTAATGGCAAATTTAAGGGAATAATAGGGGTCATTTTTTTTATTGACCTAATAAGAATACACCTAAAATATAAATATTTTCACTTCGATTAATGGAAGACAACCCAAGGTTAGGTAGCTTAGACCATGTTGACATAAACTTCTTTAATACATCTGCTCTTCAAATCGCTAAATAATATTTTTACCTTTAACCATTCTATGGAATTAGATTTTTACTTTACAAGTCAATCAAACCTGACACACTGCTCTCTCTTTTGAAGTTTCTGTATTCTTTCAAAATAAATGATGTTTATGTTTAATTCTTTTAGAAAGATATATGGTCAAAATTTATCCATCAGTAAAATCACTGTCATTACTGTTTTAACATTACTTTTTTTAGCTGTTCTGACGGGTACCATATTGGATTTTTGGAAATATGGCCCATATTTCACACCTGATACAGTTGGATATTTTAAAATGATTCACGGGAATTATGAGGATCTTGGTGTATTGTCACCCTTTTATTCTTTTGTCCTTTCCTTACCACCATTTAATTTTCTTTCCATTTTTGATCGAGCAACTGTTTCTTCAATAGCAGTATTTTTACTTGCAATGCTTTTCAATTTTAAGTTCTGCCAGCAATTAAAAAATCAAAACATAAGTTTATTTTATGCTTTGGGCTGCAGTTTACTTTCATGGTGGTCCTTCCGCATTTTAGGGAGGGCACATGCAGACAGTCATTTTTATGTCTTGTTACTGCTATGGTTATATCTATTTGTATGGAAAAAGGCAGATGAGAAATGGAATATTATTCTGATGAGTTTTCTTTCGGCTGTGATGATATGGTCTAAACTGAACACCTTATTTTTAGTACCTCTTTTGGTTGTCTGGATATTGCTTAGTAAAGAAAAGCAATGGCTAATCGTGATAGGATCCATCCTTTGCTCATGGGCTGTGTACCAAGTCGTACTCCCGGAAAATATACTCGAAATTCACCTCTCCAATCAGGTGGTGTTAGAAATGACTCCAACAAATCCTTTTAAGCATTTTTACGAAAATTTAGCTACCTGGGCACAGGTAAGCTTAGGGTTAATATTTTCTGACTTCATCACTCAATATATCCCATTACCATTAGCCTTTGTCCTCGGCTGCTTAGGTTTTGTTCTGTTAAGTAAACATATTGTCAAATTCCGTCTAAAATACAATGATCCAATTTATAAACTAGTCTTAGTTAGCTTGGTATATAGCATTTTTTTCCTTGGCTTTCAACAGTGGATCGGATACAAAGAAATCAACTTCAGAACTTTATTCCCACACCTTCTGGTGTTGTCATTGGCACTTTGGCTAGTCCTGATTCAAAAAAGAAAAATAGTGGCTCTAGTAACACTTGTCTTTCTTATTACCGGTCATACTCTAATAGGCCATTACTTAACATGGCAGAGAAATGATGTTTATTCTTTATTTGCAGCAAAAAGCTTTCATAACAGTGACAAAAAGCAAACCATTGACAATTTACTCAATGGAAAACAACAGCAAATTTATACTGATGCTCCCGAAAAAATCATGCTTTCCTTTTTATACAATGAGGTCAATCAAATCGACCCAAGAACCCGATTTATTGAAGGAAAAAACTATCTATTAAGTGAGGAGGAAAGCCTGTTAGCGCGTAAGAGAAGTATAGAAGCATTATTAAATGGTTCAGGAATTATTGTCCTTTTTCACTTAATGGAAATCGATGGTTTGGATAGCAGGCCTTATGTACGTGTGCACAAAGAAAATGGACTGGTAATATATTATTTGGATTCTTTATCGCAATAAATACATTTTACCATATCCTTTTTTAAAGGCTTTATCTCCGGAAGTGTTTCTATGCTCCATAAATTGTCCATTTTTCCTTACCAAAACCCTGTAAATATAGACGCCATTGGCCAGTTGGTCGCCAAATTCATCTTTACCATCCCAAGCATATTCTGTAATATTGTTCCCTATTGATATAGGTCCCAATTCATCCTGAAAAATTTCTTTAACCACTTTCCCTGTAATGGTCATGATCTGGATTTTAATTTCGTCAGGAATCTCTGCTCCTGTAACCGTAAAAACAAACCTCACACTACTACTAAACGGGTTGGGATAGGGATAAAAATTAGTAATCTGACTTTCATTGACCACTTCAAAGCTAACTTCATAAGGAACGGTTCCTGCCATATTCCCTGCCGCATCACTTGCATTTATTTTCAAAGTATAGACCCCATCATCCAATGGTCCCGGCTGAAATTCTATGGTAAAATCCGCATTTTCGGTGGCAGGAAACCACTTTACCCTTTCATTGCTGAAACTGATTTTTTCAAAATCACAAGTTTCACATGGTGCTCTTAGCATCAATTCCATCCCCGTCGTATCTTGCTTGAGAGCAATCTTATTTTCATCCTTCACCTTTGCAGAAACAATCACTGTAGGAGAAACAATATCTCCATTCATAATGTATTTACCATCAAAATTAACATCTAAGACCGGGTTTAAATTATCACCATTTACTTTAAAGTATTCAGGCAAATCCATTACATTATTTCTATAAACTTGTTCCGTTAATATTCTTGGATTTACAAACACATTTAAGGAATTATCACCTCCATTACCTTTGGAATCAAAAGGAATGGTAAAAGTTGCTGATTCCCCACCTTTCACAGCCGGTATTTTAAGTGTATGCTCTGTGACTTTCCTTTGGTCTACATTCAGAAATGAATAATCTACCTGAATGGAGTCGAGAAAATCATGTTTTGAAATATTGATAAATTCAAAAGTCAATTGATCCTCTTCCCCTTCATCTAAAATTACTTCGCTTCGTTGATCATTTAAGATCAACACTCCCTCAGGTACCCCGGTATAATCTACCTGCCATTTGGCCAATTGTGGCAATTCTTGATCAGGCAAATCTTCCAAAGAATAGCGCAATCTAAGGTAAGGATAGCTGCCGGCATCAAAACCGGTAAGATCCATTGTTTCCAATGTCACATCTTGTAACAAAGACACCTCCCCCCCATCAGGAGTCACCCCTATTACATCCATGGAACTATTTTCCGGCTGAAATAAATCTTTACCTCTCACTTCATTAAAAAAACTGATCCAATCTGATGCAGGTCCTACTTTTGGAGAGAGTATATTACCAGTTGGAAAATATCCCTGAATATCTGTTTCAAAAGAAATAACTTGGGAATCTCTTTCAATCTCATCATCTACTGAAGGTACCAACTCAATGGCTTCGCCCGGACGCATTCCTTTTTTACCGAAAAGTATATAAGGGTCTCCGGTCTCTAAGTTTCTTAATGTGGCCTCATTTGCTCCTAATTCTTTTAGTTTGATATAAGCTTCGTCCGGCCAATCAGAAAATGTCACCCGCCCGACCGAAAAAATAATTACATAATCATCTTCTTTCATGCCATCTACAAAGTCCAATAACATGGTATTTCCTTCTCCGGTTATGTTGGCATTAGATATACTCTGTATAACCTGAGGAACTCTGCCACATGACCTAGAGTCCAATACATCAATCGTAACCAAGGGGACCGGCAAGTATGGCTCCAGGGTTTGATGGTCAAATGCCATTAAACCAAGGGTTCCATTGCTGCAAAATCGATTGAAAGTATCTAAGATATATGCTACACCATTCAACATTATCTGTGTGTTTTCCACGCTATAATCTTCATTTTCTGAACCAAAAGTAAATACATCGATATTTAAGGCAGTCTCCTGAAATTGCCAATGTTGATCAGAAGCTGAAATACTGATATTGGAAAGCTGATTCTCTAAAAATTGAGGCATTTTCCTTTGGGTCCAGCCCTCCGGTCCATTTTCTATATAGGAAAAGCTGCTCCCTTTCCAACTTACATCTTCCCCTTCCCTTGGGGAAGAAAATTTAGTCCTCCAATAAAAGGTCAAGGAATCTACTTGAGGAATATCTTCAAATAAATCCACTTTCCACCTAGCCAAATTACTCGTTGTGATTCTTACTTCTTTCCTTCTGGGACTTGAAAAATCTGAAGCAGTATCAAGTTGGATGGTTAGGTTTCTTTGCTCTGTGGCCAATCCTGGAATCTGTGCAATTAACTCCACTTCTCTTTCATTAACAATCCCAAAATCTAGAGGAAATAAATTTAGGGTCCCGCTTAAAGGCACAAAGAATGAAACCGATACTGTATTGTTAGCATAGGTCATTTCTTCTATCTCTTTGCCTTTATTTACAGTAATGGTAAACAAGTTGTCTCCAAAAGAATTTATACCCGAGTTAGGTATAGAAAGTATCAAAGTATCTAACCTGAATACAGGAGGTATTGTGCTTGTAGGTAATGAAATTACAGTCCCATCCGGTAGTTGTCGGCTGACATCCACGTCAACTTCATCAAGGTCTACAATCCCTAAATTCCTAATAGGTATGGTTAACTCCAACGTGTCGGAAAGCGAATTTAAAACTTGGCCATTAATCCCTCCCAACTCAATATTATCTGCATATAGCGCATAATCTGCTTTATTGGCCGGGAAAATTCTAACTGCCGGATCCCCTAGCATAATGATTTGATTGGCATGAGATTGATTTACTTCAGAATCTCCATACCTGGAAAAAAACAACTTTTCCGCTTGAAGTTTAACTCTTCCTAGATTTTGGTAAATCATACTGGAATCTGAAAAGGCTGTGGCATAAAAGGATTCGCTAAATCTCCTTAAATACACATCTATACCCACATCTGCATGGGCCAAAAAATTTGAAGCTCCTCGATCAGGTGTTATGATCCAATCCTCACCAAAAGTATAAGCATCACCAAAAGCATTTCCTGCGTCGCAGCCATTTAAAAGTAAAACGGGATATTTGCCCTTATTTCTATATCCCATCTCATTGACACTGGCAAAACCAATATCTATGTCAGTAGTGGAAGGCGCTGCATGACCAAAAAAGGTTACCAAACTCAAGCCTTCATTCACTTGATCTGAAATATTTATTAATTCAGTCGTTTCATTTGATCTTTTTCTTACTGTCTCCACATTCCCTCCAAGATATACGTCCTCAGCGATCACCTTAAACCCATTTAGAAAATTATAAAACCTCTCTAACTCAAAAGCTGATCTCCCTCCACTCAGGTGTATCAAATTTTTCTGCCAGGTTTCTGACACTCCCAATGCATCTTTTTCCTTAATTTTATCTAAATAGGCTGCAACATCATTAGGTGTTCTGGCTGGAATTCGGCCAACGCTTATATTTCTTTCTAAGGGCTTTGATGGATCTAACCCAATTACAAATCGGTTGTCTGAATATGGATACCCAAAAGTGGGAACCAACTCTTGAAAACTAAAAACCGCTGGGTTATTTCTATAAAAATAGGTTACCCCTGAAGATCTTTTTGTATTGAAAATACCGTAAGCTCTACCTACCAAAAGGACATTTTCAGGAACATAATGCTCTTGATAAAGGGATAGAAACCTTCTGATACCCAAAGGGGATTTTTCCCCGAAAGAGAATTGATTGTATAAATCCTGAACATTTACTGTTAAGGTATCATATCCTCCTCCTAGTGGTGTGGCTCTATAAGCAGCATATGCTCCTACGGGGTCGCCGTAGTTGTCAGCAGGCTCCCTCAATAATTCGTGGGATATAATGATAAAATTTGCCGGTTGATTGAGTAAATCCCTAAACCTAACCTTCTCTAAAACATTTAATTCAACAATATTTGTTTGATTTTGAATCATTACACGACCTGCTGTCCCGGTGGGAAGGTAAAGATCAGTACCGGATTTTTTTACATCCAGTCTTACCGGGTTAGTAATATCTGTTATATTATAAGCTATGTAATCCTCATTGACATCATTTATAACTAAAGTTTTATCCTCATCATTAAAAGTAAAAGTTTGCGCCTCAAAATCACCTGAAACACCTTTGCTACTATAATTTAACTGTGCATAATTTATAGATATATTGTCAAGGTTGTTGTCAACCCCCATGGAAGTTACTCGGATATAACATTCTCCTCCGGCTGAAAAGTCAGACAGTTCAATTTGTTCTGATAGTATAAAGATCTCAAATTCTTCAAAAGTATATTGCCCCAGTTCTCTTAAGTTATTGACGGTAGGTCCTATCTCGACCGACATTTTATGTGAAGTTTCTGACCTCCCGGCTATGCTAAGCTCCAGTCCGGGGCTACCATTTCCCTCCACTACCTCTCCTAAACCTTCAAAGGTTAATGTCCTACTTCTTCCCCTAGAAATAGTGGCAGAAGTCCAGCCTTGACCTTGGTCATATAAGGATAAATGCACCGCTGGGAAATATTCCCTTCCTAAGGCATATTGTTCAGCAAAATGCTGAAGGGATTCTAACGTATAAGTCTCAATCTCTTCCTGACCTTCTCCTGCAGTGGGGGCTGAAATTCTTTTACCAAAATTACCGCTATCCACTGTAAAAAAGAAAGCTGTGGTATCATTGTGCGTATTGTAATGAGGATTGGTCATCCAAGATTCATCTTCATACAATAATTTGTCCAATGTTCCATCATTCCTTTTCCCAATAAATTCCAGGTAATCATTTTGATCAAATGAGCCATCTTCTTGCCCACTAATGTACACAGACACCTCTTCTCCCCGGTGGTAAACTTTGATTTCACGTGGATCCAAATCATCAACCGCCAAGCCTGAAGCAGAGAGTGTGGTATAGCTTATCCGATAAACGCCATCGGAATTTGTTGGTATTTTATAATAATCTCTGTCATAATTTATCCAATCATTTGACTGCCCACAAACAAAAAAGTGCAGCAGTATGCCCCAAAAAAGGAAGGCTAAACGCAAGGCTTTAAAATAATATATTTTATAATCCATCATATAATCTAAAACCAGACTTTAATGGGTTAAGAGAAACTTTAACACTGAACACATGTGAATAAGGTGTTTCAGAAATACTACCGATATCAGTAAGTGCATAATCCACTAAGACGGCCTCACTGACTTTAAATCCCAAGCCAAATCCGGGCTGAAAAGAGGTGTACTTTGAACCATCAAAATCTTTCAATGTTTGCATATTTCCCGCCCCAATCCTAAAAAATGCACTTTGTCGATATCCCAACTCCATACCAATTTTGGGGGAAACATTAAACAGATCACTTCCATACAATGCGTTTCTTTCTCCGTCAAAGGTTAGGTCTAAATCCAAAACCGTCAAAAAATCAATCTCTTCTGTAAGCTCGAAATTTCTAGAAAAACTCAGGGTAGCCCTTGGGAGGGTTAGCTCGATACTATTAATTGGAATTTGATTTTGGGTTTGGGCATAAATGTCCCTAACCAAATCAGCATTGTGAGACCAAGCATTGAAAGTGGTGGTAATATCCCTTGCCATTAAGCCTATTCGCCAACCATTTTCCATATAGATAGCGCCAAAATCCAATCCAAAACCCCATGCTTTAGCAAACTTACCTACATTTCTGTGAATAACCTTTGCATTTACTCCTATTTTTAAATAATCACTTACATCTCGGGCAAAAGACAATAGCAATGCATAATCCGCTGCATTAAAAAACTGAATATTGTCATAATTCAAAGCCCCATTGGCATCGTATAAGAATCGGGTATCAGGGATATCATCTACTCCAAATCGAATAAGAGAAACGGCTATTTGATTGTCTTCCTGTATGTTGGTAGAATAACCTGCATAATCAAATTTTGCAATTCCTGCAAAATACTCGGCATGCATTAGAGAGAATTCATGCTCATGCTTAATTCCTAACAAACCTGCAGGGTTCCAATACGCGGCGGTAACATCATTGACTGCTGACACTTGAGCACCTGCCATTCCTAATGCTCTAGCTCCAATACCAATGTTCATGAACTCGTTGGAATATTTAGGGGCTATCCCTTGAGCTCTGACGGCTCCCGATAGCAAAATCCCCACCAACACATAAAAATTTACCCTACTAAACATGAGTTTAAATAATAATTCTAACGCAAAGTAAAAAGAAAATACCATTGTAAATATTCTGAAATTAAAAAAATATTGAATGCTTTGTTCGGAATTGTTCACATGTGAACAATAAACTGTACGGTGACATCCAAAAAAAAAGTAGCTTGATGATGGTTCTTTCCGGAATAAAAAAAAACGCAAAAATTTAATATTTTATTAGCCCCACCATAATCTGCTTTTAAAACAAAAAATAACGCATTTTAGAACAAAATTAGGCATTACTTCGATCTTTGCATACCATGGAATTAGGTAATACCTACTAGTAGGCAAAAAGTTGGTATTGTTTTTCTAATAGGTATTTTCAATCGTAAAAAATATTTGTGAATTAGTATATTTCTTTGAACAACAAAACATGAAAGCTTCAAACACCCAAACCCAAATGCGGAAAGGGATTTTGGAATTCTGCATATTACATATCATCTCCAGAGGAGAAGTCTATGCAACCGACCTGATAGAAGAGTTGCAAAGTGCGGAGATGATCATTGTAGAAGGCACCTTATATCCACTTTTGAACAGGCTGAAAAATGCCAAACTGGCTTCTTACAAATGGGTGGAATCGGAAGCAGGTCCACCAAGAAAATATTATTCTATAACTCCTCAAGGGCTGGATTTCTTAAACGACCTACAGCAAACATGGGAGAACCTGGATACATCCGTCAATCAAATAATAGCGAAAGCAAAAAACGAATAGGAACGATCAAGTTATTAATATATATTTTCTTGACCTTAGTCATTTAAATCATGAAAAAGACAATTAGCATAAATATCAGTGGCATTCTCTTCCATATTGAGGAGGATGGATATACCGCATTAAAAAATTATCTAGATGCCATCAATCAGCATTTCTCTCATTACGAAGATAATCAAGAAATTATTACCGACATTGAGAATAGGATCGCTGAAATTTTTCTTAGTAACTTGAAAAACAACAAACAGGTTATTACGGCGGACAATGTTTCTAACCTAATCCAAAAAATGGGTACCATAGCAGATTTTAAAGCTGTGGAACAAGACTTGGATGAAGAAAAACCTGCAGAGGATGCAAACAATGATTTTTATAAATATGTAACTCCTCCAAATCAAAACTCAGGTAAAGGATACAAAAAACTAACCCGCCTTGTTCACGGAAAAATACTCGGAGGGGTGTGTGCCGGATTTGCAAACTATTTCTCCATTGACCCGCTTTGGACCAGGCTTATTACCATTTTAATGCTGTTTAGCGGTGGCTTAAATTTAAATGCGCTGAGCTTACCTTTCCTTTCTGAAGGCTTTCATTTAAATACTGCCATCGGCTGGTGGACGGTAATTGCCTATGCCTTACTATGGATTATTTTACCAGTCTCCTATGACAAACCGGAAGATAAAAATATCAAGAAACTTTACAGGAATCCTGATGACCGGGTATTGGGTGGTGTAGGCAGTGGCTTGTCGGCTTATTTTGACATAGATGTCATTTGGGTACGCTTGGCTTTTTTCGGCCTTACTTTTGCCGGAGGTTCAGGGTTTGTATTGTACTTTATCTTATGGATTATAACCCCTATGGCCAAATCCATTACGGAAAGGATTGAGATGAAAGGGGGAGCAATTACTTTAAGCAATATTGAGACCACTATTCAACAAAATCTAACTACAGAGAGCTCCAAGGTAGAATCAACTTCAAAAAGAATAGTGCTCGCTCCTTTTAGGTTCTTGGGAAAAGCAATTAATGCTATAGGGAAAGCACTTGGCCCATTCGGTGCATTTTTATTGGCAGTAATAAGGGTGTTTTTCGGTCTCCTAATTTTCACTTTAGGAATGGTAATCCTTATTATCCCTCTCGCATTCTTAGGGCTTTACAGTGAATTGATCATTAACAATGATTGGGCATATATGTGGGATGGTTTTCCTATCAATACCATTGCTGAGCTGTTACCCGTATGGTTGGCAATTGCTCTATCTGTGATCGTATTTATACCAAGTATAGTATTGGTTCTCTTGGGTATCAGTGTATTGATCAAAAGGAACCTGATAGATGGAAGGTTTGGCCTTGTTATCTTCGGCATCTGGATCATGTGCATTCTTTTAGGCGCCTTCCAGGCACCCAAAATAATTGGTCAATTTAAAAGTGAAGGAAGTTTCACGGTTGACCAAAAACTTGAGGTTCCTAAAAGCACACTTATAATAAGCGCTGAAAATAATGGCATAGATGAAGGTGAACTAGGGTTTGTAAAACTACAACTGAAAGGGCATGAAAAAGATGACTTGATTGTGAAGCAAAATTTTATTTCCAAAGGATCAAATAGAAGTGATGCCATAGAAAATGCTTCGGAGGTAGCTTATGAATTACAACTTACTGACAGCCTCTTGATTTTTGACAAATCCTTGACCTTTCCCGACACTGCAAAGTTTAGGATGCAACACTTAGAGCAGACTTTATTTATCCCCTATAATAAAGCTTTTGTAATGGACCGGAAATTACTTTCCATCTTAAGAAACACTTTGGGAAAAGACGGCTATAAAAACAGGGATATCAACAGTCAAAACTATTGGGTGTACAATGAAAATGGTTTGCTTTGCTTGAATTGTATCGATGACCATAAACAATCTTCGACCGACAGCCTTTCCAGATCATTGTTCAGTGAAAGTTATATCATGAAAAAATAAAAGGATAAGCTAGTAATTACTTATTCAACTGTTTATGGAAATACCTCTGCTTATTCTATAATTAAAATAGGCGGGGGTATTTTTTTTACCACTTCAATACTTCCTAATAGGAATAAATGACACCTTCCATCAGGTTCATCCCAATCAGCTTTCTAGGGAAGGATCGGGTATACATAACCTATCCTCAAGCTCTCCCCTATTAGATGCTCCAAACAATAACATCCAATCTGCGAAAACGGTCATTCCATGGCTAAAATTGAAAAAAAATCCCATATAAATTTTAGGTTTATAGTATGTAAAGCAATACTTTAACTGAATATAAGTTCAACTGAATTTTACAAGGTTAAACAATTTCAATTACTCCCAAATATTACCACTATGGATGTAAAAGTTAAATTTTTAGGTGCTGCAGGAACAGTTACCGGTTCTCGGTTTTTTTTAGAAATCGGATCCCTCAGGGTTCTTGTTGATTGTGGCCTATTTCAAGGCCTTAAAGAAAACCGACTAAGAAACTGGGATCCATTTCCTATTGAACCTGAATCAATTGACATTGTTTTACTGACTCATGCCCATATAGACCATTCAGGATATTTGCCTAAGTTAGTAAAAGAAGGATTTCAAGGCCCCATCTATTTGACTGAAGCTTCTTTAGAATTAGTGAAAATTTTATTATTGGATGCTGGAAAACTGCAAGAAGAGGAGGCAAAGTTTGCCAGAAAGAAAGGTTATTCGAAACATTCTAACCCACAACCTTTGTTTTCACGGGAGGATGCAGAAAACGTATTCCCTCAACTCAAACCCATATCCTTTGACCAAGCATTTAAAATTAATGATCAGCTAAGTATCACAGCATACAACGCTGGGCACATTCTCGGTGCTGCGATATTAAAATTACAGATCAAAGGGGACAATCAAGAAAAAAACATTGTATTTTCCGGAGATCTAGGTAGGACTAAAGACCCCATTTTAAACCCGCCGGCAGAAATTCCTTTTGCAGATGTTTTGTTTTTAGAGACCACTTATGGAGACAGGGTCAATGAGGCTACCGGAATTGACAGAAAGTTAGGAAAGGTAATTCGGGACACCTATTACAATGGAGGTGTTTCCTTAATTCCTTCTTTTGCTGTTGGCAGGACTCAAATGATATTGTTTTACTTGCACCGACTTCAACAGAAGGGATTTATCCCTCAAATCCCTATTTATGTAGACAGCCCCATGGCAATTGATGTGACTGGTCTATACAAAGACTTCCCCGAATGCCATCATTTAGGCCCTTCATTAGAAAACACAAATGCCAACCCGTTTTTTCATAAAAACCTACATTATTATAGAGATCAGGAATCATCAATCAGCCTAAACACTATAAAAAACAATGCCATTATTATTTCGGCAAGTGGAATGGCTACAGGAGGACGAATATTACACCACCTTTACAACAGGCTGCCAAATAAAGAAGACAGCATCCTCTTTGTGGGGTATCAAGCTGAAGGAACAAGGGGACGAAGGATCCTCGAAGGCGAAGAGACTTGTAGAATTTACGGGATAGATGTTCCGGTAAAAGCTAAGCCTTACTATATAGATGGCTTGTCTGCCCATGCCGACCAGACTGAGCTTGTGGATTGGTGTGACAATTTTATTTCAAAACCAAAATTCACCTTTCTAATACATGGAGAACCTGAGGCCAGAGAGGAATTGGCCGGAATTTTGAAAGACAAACTAAAATGGAATACAATCAGCCCACATTATATGGAATCTTTCTTATTATTTTCAGGCATATAGAGGGCGTATTTCATTGGATCAAATGCAAAACTAAACCAAATCAAATATCAATGAATACCTTGCTTAAATTGACCTATGTATTTTTGCTCGGATTGATACTTTTTGCCTCTTGCAAACCTCAAAAAATGAATAATCAAGGAATTCAAGGGAATGTATATTGGATTGAAGGAAATCAAATGCCCCAAGCATCGGAAAAAGAAGCTTCAAGCCTTTTTCCCAAAGCTGAAAAGGCCGTTAAACGAACCATACATATCCATCAATTGACCCATATTAACCAGGCAAGCCTAGGGGATTACCTTTTCGGAAGCATAGAGACTCCCCTCGTTGCATCCATAGAAACCAATGAAGAGGGAGAATTTTCTATTGAACTTCCTCCGGGAAAATATTCCATTTTCACAGTTGAAGAAAATGGTTATTTCGCAAGCGTCTTTGATCTTGACAGCTATATTCACCCTGTAGAGGTGAAAAAAGGTGAATGGAATAAGGTAACAATAACCATCAATTACGAAGCTACATTTTAATCACAATCCTCTGAATTACAATAAATTAAAAACACATATTAATATTTGTTAATTTTTTTAACTTTGGCATGCAACCATTTTTATATTTTGGGTATCTACCTTATCGAAGACTTATAATAAATGCCAATCAAAGAAAACCATACTGGAATAGTGCTCGCCCTAATCAAGGGTTGCCTCGCAGGAGACAGAAAAAGCCAAAGAGGTTTGTATGAGCTTTATTCGGGTAAATTTCTAAGCATTTGTTTGCGGTATATCAAAGATCAAGACTTGGCTCAGGATGTATTGGTAGAGGGTTTTATGAAAATATTTGAAAAACTAGACACTTATAGGCAAGAAGGAAGTTTTGAAGGTTGGATGAAAAAAATCATGGTAACCCAAGCTTTACAAACGCTCAGAAAAAATAAGAAATTATTAATGGAAGTGGATTGGGATGATCAGGATCATATTACTTCTCCAAACTTAGTTTTTGGTAAAATAGAAGCGGATGAATTGTTGAAATTAGTGGCCTCCTTGCCTGTAGGATATAGAACCGTTTTTAACTTATATGCCATAGAAGGTTATAGCCACAGTGAAATTAGCAATTTGCTAGGCATTGCAGAAAACACCTCAAAGTCCCAACTGAGCAGGGCCAGATCACTTTTGCAAAAGCAAATTGCCCCTTATACAATTAAACAAAAAAGCAATGGCAGATAATATAGATGAATTGGACAAATTGTTCAAAAATGCCTTAAGCAACCATAGCTCAAATCCGGATCAGGAAGTTTGGGATAAACTTTCGGCTACTTTGGACAATAATAACAAAGGGACACTATTTATTCCTTGGAGGTGGGTAGCAGGGGTAGCTGTAGTTTTGGTTGCATTTGGGCTATTCCATCTATCATTTGATGTAGCGGTTCAGGATACTTCCTTGGCTGTCCAAGACACTCAGCTATTAGAAATAAATCCTTTCAGCATTCCACCCACCAGCCCTTTTATCGGAAAAGAAAAAATTAAAAGTCCAACAAAAAACACCCCTAAGGAACTAATTGGAGAAAGTAGAGAGTTGACTCCCAAAGAAAAATCGGACAAGCATCAACCACAAGTAAATTGGTCCGATAAAAAAAGAGTCATAGAACAATTACCTCAAGCATTGGCCCAAATTGAACCGATTAATAATGATGAATTAATGGTGAATTTAAGTAAACCAATAACTTTAAGCCCCTCTATAAAAGGAGATGAAACAACCGAAAAACCTAATAAGGATTATAAAGTGAGGATAATATCCAATGGATTTGCCATACAACCTGAAAAAGAGCAATTTGTAGATGAGCTTGAAAATAAAATCGGTGGCTTTTTCACGAAAGTGGACGAAGGCTTTGGAGGTCTTCGGGATGCAAAAAATAACCTCTTTGCCTCATTGACCACAAAGCGAGATAAAAAGAAAAACTAACTAGATATTTAATGATATGAAAAGGTACATTATTGTCATTTTACTTATGGCACTTGCCCAAATGGTTTTTGGAAATCCGGAAATCCCGAATGAAAAACCCTTAAATGATAGCATCATTGTCGAGTTTGGCCACTCAGGAAAGATGGTTTTTGTTATTGATAATCCGGACGATTTTGAAAGATTGAGAAATATGGACATCAACCAAATCATCAAAGAGCTCGACCTCCCTGAAACAACTAAAGATGGTGAACTCACAGTTGTAGAAATCAAGCATAAAGAAGGAAACAAAGAAATTGTCACCATCTATGAAGACAAGGAGGAAACAGAAGTTACCGTAGGAAGATATAAAGTAATTGTTGATGAAAAAGGCTCAAAAACCAAGGTTCGACTTATCACCGGACCCAAGAAAGAAAAAGACCCTGATTTTAGGACTTATATAAATATGGACTTGGGTATCAACACTTTTTTTGAAAATGGAAATATCCCAGGAGCTATAAAGCCCCATAGCCCAAAAGGTTGGGGAAGTTGGAACATAGGTTGGAACTGGATGGCCAGCCAAAAACTCTCCAAGGGAAAGTATTGGGATTTTGGGCTTGGTATAAGTTGGTACAATTTCAAATTGGACAATGCCAACTATCAAATTTTAGGAACTGAAAACGGAGTTTCTTTTGTAAACAGAACAGATGTGAATGGTTTTAAAAGCAAAGTTTCTGCCTCCTATTTAAATGTTTTAACCATGTATAAGCTAGACTTTGGTAAGCTGAATGACAGTGGGAAAAATGGCTTAAGAGCTGCTATCGGCCCTTATGCTGGATACAGGTTGGGTGGCCGAAGCAAGTTTGTGTATAGAGAGATCGGCGGATCAGGAAGAAAAAAAGACAAAACTTCTGCAGGGGGCTACCTCAGTAATTTCAGGTATGGTATTAGAGGTGAAATTGGTTTCAGAAGTGTTACTTTTTATAGCACTTATGATTTCAACCCATTTTTCCAGAAACCCCTTAGTCCAAGCCTTAGCCCATTTTCTTTCGGATTGGTTTTCTAACAATATATAACCCAATTAACTATGAAATACAATTTAAAACACGCGCTACTCCTTATGGTTCTGATTTTTGCAGGACTATCATCCTCCAAAGGGCAACAAGGCATCAACAAATCATTTTCCGGTATCGAAATCCTTGAAATTAAATCCGGAGCAGTAGAAATCCAATATGAGGGACAAAGTAATTTAACCGAAGTAGCTTTAGAAGCATTTTTAGGAAAGGAAGAAAATGCCGACAATGACCTTGTCATGGTTACATTAGGTAACACCTTAAAAATTGCTGTTAATGGTAGAACCAATTCAAATCCTAAAAACAAAAGATACCTTAGATTAACGGGCCCATCGAATATTCAATTGCTAATAAAATCAAGTTCCGGGGCAATTTACATCTCCGGAATAAATGCAAACTCCCATCAGATTGAGGCAAGCTCAGGACAGATCAAGGCCTATGACATCAAAGGGGACTTAACTTTACAAGCATCATCAGGAAATATTCAACTGGCAGGCTTAACAGGTAATCTAGACTGCAAAGTTACTTCAGGGAACGCTACAATTGAAGATGTAATCGGAAACATGCATTTTAAAGCTACAAGTGGACAACTAAAAATCAATTCCTTATCAGGCTTATTAAATGCAAAACTCACATCAGGAAATATAAAATTAAATCAAGTGGGGGAATTAGGGAGTCTGGAGGTAAGCTCCGGAAATATCAGAGCAGATAATGCAGGTCTTGGCTTGAACACCAGCATGAACGCCTCTTCAGGGAATATTCAAATTTATACCGGCAGTAATTTATCGGATTATAATTTTGATTTGAAAGCAGGAAGTGGAAATATTAGGGTAGGAACGCAATCGGGTAAAAGCACCGTTTATATAGACAATGGTAAAAACGGAACGATCGTCGGAAAGGTTGGTTCAGGGAATATTTCTATTCAACCCCTATAAAAAGAACTCAGCCACCAACCCTTGCAGATAATTTACCCAAAAGGTTGGTGGTTGCAGTTATTAGTCCAAAGCCTCTCTTTTTTGAATTTCCATTACTTGGTCTTTTTCTTCCCCTTTAAGGCGCAAGGCACTTACTATCCTAGCCGGCATTGGTTTAGCCAAAGAGACAAACAGTAAAGTGACAGCATACACAATTGTAAAACCCTGATTCTCATAGAAAAACAAACCAAATGCACACAAAACCCCTATCCAAAACAATTGCCAATACCTCAAAAAGGTGGCCTTGGCATAACCTTTTAATTTTTGATTGACTGGAGCTCCGGTTTTTCTAACTTCCTTAATGCGTTTGGTAAAAGCAAATTGTTGGAATACAAGCATTGCACTTACCAAACCTAGGAGAATATAGTTAAACATTTCCGGTAAGGCAGGCAAGTTAAAATCCAAATTACCACTTGTCACATATAAATAGGCAAAAGAAAAAATGGGTAAAGGGATTGCAATCAATAACAATACATTTCGCTCTAATAAGCGAAAATCTTTCTTCATTTCCTTAATTTGATTGTCTGCAGCCATTAGTCGATCTGAATCTTAACCTCCGCGCTGGTGGGCTTTGCAGAACAACAAAGAATATATCCGGCCTTTATTTCGTTTTCACTTAAACCTGCATCTTCTTCCATCTCCACTGTTCCTGAAAGTAGCTTTCCTCGGCATGCGGTACAAAGTCCACTTTGACAAGAATAAGGCATGTTTAACCCTTCATCCAATCCGGCCTCCAATATTGTTTTACTCGGTCCGACGTCAAAGGAATACTCTTCTCCCTCCAATAAAATTTTCACAGGTCTGTTAATAACCCCTTCTATAGGATCATCTTCTTGATTTTCATCTTTTTCAAGATAAAAACTTTCACTATGAATAAATTCTTTTTTGACATCCAATCTACCCAAACTTTCTTGAGCAGTTTCCATCATTCCCTCAGGCCCACATACAAAAAACCGTTGGTTTTCAGCAAAATGATTAAAATAATTAGCAAAAAACTCGCTGACTTTTTCGTGGTTTAATCTCCCAGAAGCCCCTTCCCATCCGGCTTTGGGTTGGGTAAGGTTATGGGTCACATTTAGTCTACCCGGGTACTTATCGGCCAATTCTTTGAGTGTCTTTTCGAAAATGATCATGTCTTGGGAGCGACTGCAATAAAGCAAATTCACTTCAGACTTAGGCTCATTAATTAATATGGACTTGATAATCCCCATAATTGGAGTAATACCACTTCCACCGGCAAACATACCATACTTCCTCTTGTTATGAGAATGGTAGTCAGCGGTAAAATTACCTAAAGGTTTCATGACAGTTACCCGCTTACCTGGAACAAAAGTATCATTAATGAAATTTGATACCAATCCTCCTTCTAAGCGCTTCACGGTGATACCCGGAAAAGGATCCACAAAAGGTGAAGTCGACAAGCTATAGGCTCTTCTCTCTTGTTTTCCGTTTATTTCAACAATTATGGTTAGGAATTGACCCGGAAGGTAATCCATAATGGGATCCGGCTGGTCAAAATATATGGTTACAGTATCAGAAGTTTCTTGGACAGTTTCCCTAATTCTAAGGGTAAGGTAATGATCATCCTTTTCGAGATCATCTTTTTTCTTCTTAAATAGTTTAAACAGCATTACAATAAAAGGAATAGTTTGATGAGCAATTCACACAAAATTAACATACTCTTTCTCAATTACCTATTGCGTGAAAAAATAGTTAGCAAACTTTAGCTTAAAATCCTCAATTTCCTCCAAATTCAAAAGATTTCTATACCCCATTGTAGCACTTAGGTGAATCCATTCGTACTGGCATTAGAAAACAAAACAACTATAATATCATGAATACTAAAATCAATTATTTAAAGAAAAAAGCTTCGGAAAAAGGAAAGTACTTATTTATTTTAATGCTCCTTCCTTTTACTTTTTCTTGTTTGGATGATGAGGGGCCAAACAATTCGCCGTATGAACCAACCGCCTATGTTTCTTTCTATAATGGAACCAATGAATCATCGGATATCCAAATTGAGGTAGACAGCACGGTGTATGATCGGAAATCATTTGATTTCGGTGAATTCATAGATTATTGGTATTTCTACACAGGTGAAAGAAATTTTTCATTTGTTGATAATGGTTCAGATCAGTCCCTACTGGACACGGCTGTAACTTTAGGGGTTGAAAAAGCCTACTCGTTTTTCCTTACGGAGACTGGAGATGATTACACTACCTTATTTATAGAAGATAGTTTGGAGAGCCCTGTGAATGGGAAAGCTTTGGTAAGGTTGGTGCATTTGGCTTCTGATGGGCCTGAAGTAAATTTATTTCAAAGAAATCATGAAGATGCAGTTTTGGAAAGTCTTTCCTTTTTAGAAGCTACAGATTTTGTCAATGTAGACATAGGTGAAACAGACTTTATCCTTAAAGCTGTCTCGGATAACCAAAATGAACTCGTACGTTTAAATGATATTCATCTTAGAGAAGGCAGAATATATACTGTTGTCATCAGAGGAAAATTAGGAGCTGATAGCAACTCTGCTGATGCACTTCGCCTACAATTGATAAGAAACTATCCCAACTATTAATTTAACTTAACAATGTTTATTTTTAAGGGGATTCTGGAAACAGAGTCCCCTTTTATTTTATATTATTTCAATCTTGGGCTCGTCTTTTGAATAATAACAATTATTTTTGTGCCTCAATTGATTTACAGACTAATGATGAAACTTAATCCGCTTACCGCAATCTCTTCCGTAGATGGCAGATATGCCTCTAAAACTAGCCCCTTAATGGCGTATTTTTCTGAATATGCATTGATTCGGTATAGGGTTAAAGTGGAGATTGAATATTTCATTGCCTTGTGCGAATTACCTCTTCCTCAATTAAGCAGCGTAAAACCGGAAAAATTTGAGGCTATCCGATCGATAGAAAGAAATTTTACGGAGGATGATGCTCAGGCAATTAAAGACATTGAAAAAACCACCAACCATGATGTAAAGGCTGTTGAATATTTTTTGAAAGATAAATTTACCGCTTTAGGGCTAGAACAGGTAGTAGAGTTTATCCATTTTGGATTAACCTCACAGGATATTAACAATACCGCCGTTCCAATGATGTACAGAGATGGCATCAATGAAGTAATCCTCCCTGCCTTAAATCAAGTACTTGATAAAATCAAATCCAGGGCTGAGGAGTGGTCTACAGTACCTATGTTGGCAAAAACACATGGACAGCCTGCTTCCCCTACTCGCTTGGGAAAAGAGTTTGATGTTTTTGTAAGCCGTCTTTCTTCCCAACTGGATTTATTAAGCAACATTCCATTTGCAGCTAAATTCGGAGGAGCAACAGGAAACATGAATGCCCACTATGTGGCATTTCCGGCAATTGACTGGAACACCTTTGCCAACAATCTGGTTTCTAAAAATCTAGGACTAAGCAGAAGTTATCCAACGACCCAAATTGAACACTACGATCATTTTGCTGCGCATTTCGATGGACTAAAAAGGATTAACACCATTTTACTTGATTTCAGTAAGGATATTTGGCAGTATGTAGCCATGAATTATTTCAAGCAAAAAATCAAAGCAGGCGAGGTAGGTTCATCAGCAATGCCACATAAGGTCAATCCAATAGATTTTGAAAATGCAGAAGGAAACCTGGGTATAGCCAATGCTTTATTGGAACATTTAGCGGCAAAACTCCCTATCAGTCGACTTCAAAGGGATTTGACTGACAGTACTGTTTTACGTGTGATAGGTGTTCCATTGGCCCATATGCAAATTGCCTTCCTTTCATTGGATAAAGGAATAGATAAGCTGGAATTAAATAAAGCTGCGATAGAAAAAGACCTTGATGAAAACTGGGCCGTCGTGGCTGAAGCCATTCAAACAGTACTTAGAAGAGAAGGTTTCCCTAAACCTTATGAAGCACTGAAAGCACTTACCAGAACAAATGAAAAAATCACTGAAAACTCAATCGGTGAATTCATCAATAACCTCGATGTGGCTGAGGACATAAAAAAGGAATTAAAGAAAATTACTCCTTTTAATTATACAGGTCTTTGATCTAAGGTCACTTTCGGCTTTAGAGTAGCTGAAGAAAAAATAGGTTAATCCTGATTATGTACCAAGATTCGTAATGATTGATTTTATTGCGAGAGAATCTGTTACTATGGTGATTTTAGCATAGTATCAGGTGAACCAACCTAAAGATAGGCAGTGTAAAAACAAAAAAGAAGCGGCTAATTTTGAAGAGATTTCATTCCGAATTAGAGCATCTATTTTGGGTATAAATTGTATATTACTACGATAAAAGAGGCATGTTCCTGTAAAGTAACATGCCTCTTTTTATACAATTGAATCTTAAGGTTTATTGAAAATACTTCGTGGAAAAATACGGATCCACAAATCCCTTATTTTTTATTAAATTTAACAAAACTATTGTCCTCAAAAGGGATGGATAACTCATAATTTTTTCCATTGTGATATACTTCAAGTTCAATGGCATTTTGATTTTCTCTAATAATTTTAGCACGACTTATTTGCCTTTCAGCATTACCCTTTGATGGAATTAACAACCAAACAAATGTAGTAGTATCCTTTATCTCGCTATTGTAAATACTTGCGACGTTAGCTTCATATAAATTATACTCAGGACTGTACCAACCTTGAATTTCAGGATTCTCTTGCCCTTTGATCATTTGAATATCAAAAGAAGCATCACCAACAGGCACAATTTCCAGACTACCTTCGGGGTAACTCCCCACTGTAGCATCCCCATATTGCTTGACATCTGCCTCAGGATGCCAATGCCACAACGTGCTTATTGTCCTAGGCTGATTTGTGTTAATTCGATCTACCACCACCCAAAACTCTCCTCTAACATAAAATAGGCTTCTATTGTGACTTGCCTGTCCCTCTAAATCAATGAAATCATCAAAGGAGGAAGAAGCAAAGTCAAAGTCAGCTGTCAGTTGTACCCTTTTGTTATCTACGGGCTTTTCCGCCAATCTAGGACCATCCTCCTGAACTTTGCCATCAATTAGTACCAAATTATGACCTTTGCTACTTAGGGCATAAGGTCTAAACTTCTCTGCAACCTCTCCTGTATAAGCATATCTACCTGCATCTACAAGAAAGTCCTTTCCAAATGCGGAAAGAGACAAGTGCAATTTATCATTGTGTTGGTGACCACTTCCCCAAGGACCAATATCAAAAAAGGACCAATGGGCCATGGCATCATAACCACTTCTGGAAATCAATTGTCCGGCCCAAGGGATAAAGTAGGAAGGACCATCAGAAGGCTTTGTTCCTTCGCTCCCATTACTGGCTAAATAGGCCCACTCCGGCTTATTGTATTTTTTTGCAGCTTTTAAAATGTAATCCCTATCACTGCCTCGGTCTCCATCATTGTTCAAAATCCTATGTCCATCAGGCCTTATTGCTTTGGCAATATAGCCATACATATTTTCTATGGTTTGGGTAAAATATTCGGGAAGTTCTCGACCTGCTTCATCACATAAAGCCTTAAAAAGTTCAAAGTTATTCAATGAAACATTATGGTAATGGGAGGACAATTCGGTTTGGACTCCATCCGGATAGACCTGGCCTCGCATGCTCTCTGTCATGGCGGTAACTGCATAATCCATCCATTCATCAGTAGCTTTGAACTCCGGGAAATAAGCCACTACGGTGGCCAAAGATGATATTTCCATCGTCAACCAATTGTTTCCACCATGAAAGTTTTTATTGTAATGAGCATGATCCGGTAAACTACTCAAAATCAAAAACCGGGTAGCCGGTGAGATATATTCACTTTCCAACATGCCATAAAAAACCCTGGTCCAAGTTTTAACCCTTGCTGCTACCTCAAGTCCTCTCCAAATTGATTCTGATTTCTTTTCAGCCGGATAAGGCATGCTTGCAAGAATAAAATCCATTAAAAACAGGTCCATATATTGAGCATATTTTGGATTTCCAGTTTGAAAATAAGCCCCCATCACATTAGAAAGTTGGCTATGTCGATTTGAGAGCCAAGCCCATTCCCTGTCATTATTTGGCCCCTTATAATACCAATCTCTGTGACCATTTTCTAGTAAGGGAACTTTCCCTTTTACATTTTGAATGGTAAATACATCCATTAGGATGGTATCAGCAACTGCTACCGTTTCTGATGAAGCCCTAGGTAAAGTTTTCCTTAGGCCCTTGGCATTTTCGGAAATTCTATAATAAGCCAGCAATTCATTGGCAGCAAGCACCCAATCTTCTTCTGAAGCGGCTAACTTTACCTTTTCCAACCCTTTGTGTTCAAAATCGATATGATCAAAAACACCTTTTACCAAATCCGGATAGGCCTTGTATAACTCTTTAATAGTGGTAATTTCTTTCCAGCTTTGCTGGGCAAAAGAAGATTGATATCCAAATAATATTAGAAGTGAAAAAATGTAAAATTTGGTCTTGAATGGGTTCATTTAATTATTATGATTAGAAATTCAGATTTGTATTTTATAACTGAATTTAGGTTTAAAATATATATTTAATTTTCAATTTCATTCCTCATCATCAAGCAATTCTTTTAATTCTGCCAAAATCGTCCCTGCTTCAGCTTTTTTCAATTCAAAATCGTCTCCGTTAGACGAATTATTGAGAAAATGATTCCAATGTTTCTGGGCTTTCTTGAGTGTTCTTGGCGTGATGTCAAATTCTGCGTAATCCAGATGAACCTTCGCCAGTGTAGACGATTTGAAATTCCCAAAAAGGTAAACCCTAAACAAATCAACAAATTTATCAATAATGTCAAACTCTTCCACAAGTGAGACCAAGCCACCATTTTGATGTTGGTTTGCAGGCCGATGAATCACCTCAAATAAGGCATCTAAGGCAAGTTCTTTATTATCCATCATGGAAAGCACCTTAGTTGCCAAAAAGGCATCATCCATTTCTCCTGATTTAAGTACATGGATCAACTTTTCTTGAATTTCCTCTCCTCCAATTCGTACCAACTGATCCCCAAATTTCATCGGATCCTCATTTGATTTGTCGAGTAATTTTTCAATTAATCGATCTATATGACTTTTTTCGGTACTGTCCATATTTTAAGTTAATCTTCTGTTTTATCATTTTAACCAAACAAATTAAGCAAAATTTTCTTTGTCCTCTTCGTATTTGGCCTTTATTACTACCTAAAAATTAAACCCAATTAAGCGCTCTCCAACACGTCGGATTAAGCTTAGCAATCTTACTTATTTTTTTCATCCTTTGATTTTGGTAACCTGCCTGCTTTCTTTAACGCATCATGAATCAACCATTCCAGCTGTCCATTGGTGCTTCTGAACTCATCTTCAGCCCACTTCTCCACGGCTTTCATCAGTCGCTCATCTATTCGCAAGGCAAAAGGTTTTTTCTGTGCCATAAATATTACCTTTCACTTCCCCATTCTTCCCAAGCTTCCAAAATTTTCTTCGGATTGCGAGTACTCCATACAAAACTACTATCTTTCAATGAAACTCTCACTACATGGCATGTACTGAATAGGTATTTCCACTCCCCTTTTAGGTCGTATCGTATTCCTAACCCTCCCCCACTCAAAATCGATCTCCTCTTAATTTGCTGTATATGTTTCACTTCTTCCCATTTGTGTTTTCTCCAAGAATTAATGAATGGAGGACTTTTGTATGAAAGCCCAGTAGCGTTCAACCTAATCTGAAGCTTCATACTTACCATCAACCAACCAATCAGAAAAGAAATAAACAAAACTAACCCGAGCAGTCCTGTGCTAGTAAATCCCTCTACATCTACCACACCATAAACCAATGCAACAGCAGTCGCCAACAACTGAATGCCAAAAAATACTGGTACAAACCAGGAATCTTTCAATGTTTGTGACTCATTATATACCATACTTATTGATTTAAGGTACCAACATTCACTACAGGGCTGGCATTTTTATCTGAACAAAGGACCACCATCAAGTTACTAACCATGGCTGCCTTCTTTTCATCTTCAAAATCGATAATCCCTTTTATCTTCAAATCTTCCAATGCCATTTCCACCATTCCCACAGCACCGTCAACGATCATTCTTCTGGCAGCAACGATTGCAGTCGCTTGCTGTCTTTGCAACATGGCAGAAGCTATTTCAGAAGAATAGGCCAAATGCGAAATTCTAGCTTCAATAACCTTAATTCCCGCATGCTGTAACCGATCACTTATCTCATCTTCAAGAGATTTATTCACATCCTCCACCCCGGAACGAAGCGTTATTTCCGCATGCTCATCTTCAAAATTATCGTAAGGATAAGTACCTGCCATCTTACGAACGGCCGCATCGGCTTGTAAATGAACAAAATTCTCATAATCATCCACATCAAAGGAGGCTTTGAAAGTATCTGCTACCTGCCAAACCACAATCGTTCCTACCATCACCGGATTACCTATTTTATCATTGACCTTTAAGGGTTTATTTTCAAAATTTCGGACCCTTAATGATATTTTTTTCTTAGTCATAAAAGGAATCACCCAAAAGAACCCATCGTCTTTTACTGTTCCTTTGTAAGAACCAAACAAAAGAAGCACCATGGCTTTGTTAGGCTCAACTATAAAAAAACCGGAAATAATAAAGGCAAAAATCAGCACAGCTGGAATTAGCAGAAACACAACTTTGCCAAATACACTAAAAGCAATAAGAGCCAAGAGGCAGAATGCCACGAATACCATAAAGTAGCCGGATTGGGGTTTGATTGTCTTTTCCATATTATTTTAATATTATTTTGATATCATTTCAAATCTATAAAAAAATACCGGATTAGCATTATTTAGGGTCAATTATTTTTTTAAAATATTTGGCAATCAATCTATTGGGCTAAAACTAAACAAGAAAATCTACGCTAATGAAGCTATTACTCAGCAAGACAGTTAATAAATGCCCTCCGAAGTAAAAATTGACAAAGCACCCTAAAGAACATAAATTCAAGCTATTAAAGGGATATACACCAAATTTTTAAGGATAATTTACATAAAAGGGCAAAAGGTAAATTCATTTTTTTTATATATTGTCCAATTAAATTGATCAACCATCTGAAAAAAAGTATAAAACTTCTAAACCCAAATTCAATGAACGAAAACATTAACAAAAGTGCGCTCTTTAATGGGAGCTGTTTCGCACTGATTACCACCGCTTTTACCTTTAGTATTCGTGCTGGAATCCTACCACAGCTAGGAGAAGATTTCGGTCTTTCTGCAGCTCAATTAGGTTTCATTAACTCTATGTGGTTTTTAGGTTTTCCAATTTCAATGATAATTGGAGGCATCGTTTACCACTCATTTGGCCCAAAAAATATTATGAGGGTTGCATTTGTAGCCCATACTCTTGGCATTTTGTTAACAATATATGCCGGAGGTTATACTACATTACTCATTTCAACTTTATTTATTGGATTTGGTAACGGTTGTACTGAAGCTGCATGTAATCCGATGATTGCGGACATGTACTCCGGAGTAAAAATGAATAAAATGTTGAACAGGTTTCATATGTGGTTTCCGGGAGGAATTATGGTTGGAGCACTGATCTCTAGCTTTATGACAGGATTGAATCTAGGTTGGGAAGCACAGATGTGGGTTACAATGATTCCAACAGTAATTTATGCGGTGTTATTTTTTGGCAAAACGTTTCCAAAAGCCAAAGTGGAAGGAGCAACTTCTTTGCTTAACAATTTCAAAGCATTGTTTAGCCCAGTCTTTCTATTTCTTTTTGTTTGTATGGCATTTACTGCTATATCAGAGTTTGGTCCACAGCAGTGGGTAAATATTATCTTAGCAAGCAGTGGTGCTGATGCAATGATCATATTGGCAATGACCACAGGAGTAATGGCTGTTGCCAGATTCTTTGCAGGTCCTGTAGTTGAAAAACTGGGACAAACAGGTGTATTGTTAACCGGAGCCTGCCTAGCCACGATAGGAATATTGCTCTTTAGTGTGGTTACAGGTCCTATAGCATATGTTGTGGCTATTATTTTCGCCTTGGGCGTTGCTTACTTCTGGCCAATTATGGTTGGGGCAGTAGCTCAAAGAGTCCCTTTAAGTGGGGCTCTAGGCATGTCCATTATCGGGGGGATTGGTATGTTTTCTACCGCTATTTTCCAACCTATCATTGGTGGGTGGATTGATTCTTCACGAGCCGAGAAAAGTGCTGAAGGATTATCAGGAGATGCATTAGAGCTGGCAGCCGGCCAAGCAACTCTTCAGAATATGGCATTTTTCCCAATATTATTAATAGTATTGTTTACCATCTTCTTCTTCTGGCAAAAGAATTCTAAAAAAACTGAGGCAGTAAGTCCTGCCTAAGAATAAAAATCTTCTTAAAACAAAAGGAGGCACATTTATTGTGCCTCCTTTTGTTTTAAGATTTTCTAAGCAGAAATTATTGACTTGTTAGTTATTCATTAGAAAATCGACCTTTAAAAATGTTTTTAAATCCAAATACAAGCGGTAACACTTGATTTGGAATGGTTACAATTTGGCCGGACAAAACTATTACAGTAAGGTTGTCTAAAAAGAGCAAATTTAACTTTAGGGATTTTTACTAAAACCCAATAACATTAACCCAAAACAACTCGATTTAAAAATCATTACAAAGAGCCCAAAATTCTTTTGATTTAAACTTTAAAACTAATTTTAATATGTTAGAAGAATACCTCAAACTCGAATTCTGGAACAATACGGCGAAAGATTACTTAATAGCGACGGGAATCATCGTTATTGGTATTTTAATCGTCCGAATATTTAAGAAAACATTACTTCAAAAAATTAAATCTCTGACTGAAAAAACATCGACAAATTTCGATGACTACTTGGTAGCGGCAATAGAGAAATTTGTAATACCGGCATTATATATCTCTATAGTATTTTTTGGCATCAGGACCCTTTCAATATCTGATGGTTTTAGGTATATCCTTTCCAATGCACACAAGGTAATTCTCGCTTATTATATTGTGAGATTGGTTTCTAGTGTATTGATATTACTGTTAAAAACTTGGGTAAGAGAACAAGAAAACGGCGAAGAAAAAGTCAAACAAATTGGAGGAATTATCCTAATTATCAATGTATTAATATGGGGCTTAGGTATCTTATTTCTTTTTGACAATTTAGGATACGATGTAACAGCTATAGTTACAGGTATGGGTATAGGAGGTATAGCCGTAGCCTTAGCCGCTCAAAATATACTGGGTGACTTATTCAATTACTTCGTAATATTTTTCGACAGGCCAATAGAAATAGGGGATTTTATTGTGATTGATGATAAGAACGGTGTTGTAGAAAAAATAGGCATAAAAACTACGCGAGTAAAGACCCTTTCCGGTGAACAATTAGTCATTGCAAATAGTGACCTAACAAGTTCAAGGATTCACAACTACAAAAAAATGCAACGTAGACGGATTCTTTTTGGGGTTGGAGTAACCTACGAAACTAGCAACGAGGACTTAAAAAGAATTCCAGGGATTTTAAAAGAGATCGTAAATCATCAACAACCCATTACTTTTGATCGTGCCCATTTCAAAGAATTTGGTGATTCTAGCCTTAATTTTGAAGTTGTTTACTACATAGAAGATGCTGCTTACAATACCTATATGGACATTCAACAGCAAATCAATTTCGAAATTTTTGATAGGTTCCAAGAAATGGGTATTTCTATTGCATTCCCAACACGCACATTGTATGTCAGGAATGAGAATGGTCAAAAGTTAAAGATTGAAAACACCTCAGATACAGAAAAAAATCAGGAATCAGAAAGCTAAATATTTACGGGCTTCCAAGTAAAACCAAAGCACCTAGTTAGAATTTTCATAAATCTCCTACCCCATATTGTTATCCCCTCAATATGGGGGATTTTTTTTACTGGCTACATTTAACCAAAAACACAGGCATTTTCAATAGTAAATAATTATACCACCAATCGTAAATCAAAATTATTTTTTTTTTTAAACTACATTATTGATTAAATATATTGGTTTGTTTTACGAAAATTGAAATAAATCAAGGGGCTGTGCCTATAAATTTCAAAACTTAACAGTAATTTTTAACAAATAATTTATTCTTTCGAGAATAAATTTATAAACTTGTTGCAGAAATAACCAGATTGTGTGTTCTACCCACAATCTGATTATCAATAAAATACCCAAAGCATCAATACTAAAAAAATCTGCAAAAAATTATAAACCAACTCATTGCATATTAAATGCATTTTTGTTAGTATTACATACTTAATTTTATATACGAAATAAAAGTTCAGTAGTTTTCCGCCAACTATTTCACCTAACATTATTACTGAACAACTAAAAACAAATTGGATGTGAAATTTTGGTACGAAATTTCATAGCACATCTATGCCAATGCAATTTATTAATTACCCATGCAATGGTATAAAATAAGTGCGAGTTAGAAATTTAGCTAGGAGGGGAGTTGATTAGAGATGAAGTGGCCTGTTTTAAAACTTCACTGTACAACAATTTGTCCCTATCAATTTGATTTTGGGCATTTGGGCAATAGAATAGAAATATCAAACCTGAGTTGATTAAGATATTAACCAACCACCGACTAAATACAAGTTCCAATGAACAAACCTTTATTAAGATTTGCCTTCTGTTTCAGCTTAATATTGCTAAGCATAAAGGCCAGTGCAACAGATTATTATTTTTCAACTGAAATTGGTAATGATTCAAGAAGTACAACGGAAGCACAAAATCCTGACACACCGTGGAAATCAATCAACAAATTAAATGCCATTTTTAGTAGTTTAAAGCCCGGTGATGCAATTTATTTAAAAAGAGGCGATGTTTTTTATGGCACGATAAAGGCAACCAAAAGTGGGAGCCCCGGGAATCCCATTAAAATTGATGCCTACGGATCAGGTGCTAAACCAATCATTACTTCTTTCGAAAAAGTAACCGGCTGGAAATCCATAGGAAACGGCCGATACGAAAGCACAAACACTTTCTCAAGTTATGAAACCAATATTGTCACCATTGACAATCAGCTTTACGAGAATGGCAGATTTCCAAATAGTGACGCTGAAAATGGTGGGTACTTGACTGTTTCCTCCTTTTCCGGCAATTCTTCTGTAAATAGTGAAGAATTATCAGGCGCACCAAATTTCAGTAATGGTGAAATAGTTATAAGAAAAAATCAATGGATCTTAGATAGGCATTTGATTAAATCAAATTCTGGTTCAACAGTAAATTATTCTGGTTCTGGGGCATATAGCCCTAGTACAGGTTTTGGTTTTTTTATCCAAAATCACCTTTCCACACTTGATAAATTCGGTGAGTGGTTTTACAGTAATACCAGAAAGTTGAACGTTTATTTTGGCAATACAAACCCAAACAATCACTCCGTATCAGTGAGTACATTAGAAAACCTTTTTATAAAATCTTACAACATCGATCATCTATTGATACAGAGCCTCCATTTCAAAGGTGCAAATAAAGACGCTATTTATATTGGGGAGGGTAGCGATATCGTTTTAAATAATACGGATATTGAGTATTCGGGCCAAAATGGTATTACTTCTTTAAATATTAAAGATTTAATCATTCAAAACTGCCGAGTTAATTATTCTCTAAACATTGGACTGAACCTGAGGTATGGGAATGACAACGCCGTTATTAAGGACAATATAATTGAAAACACTTTCCCCTTTCCAGGAGGGGGACAAAATCAAGACAATAATGGGAATGGTATTTTTGTATCAGGAAATAGTATTACCATTGAAAACAATATTGTCAAAAGTACTGGCTTTAATGGCATTCATTTTAATGGCAATAATATCTCCATCAAAAACAATTTAATTCAGGAGTTTTGTCTTTTAAAAAATGACTGTGGTGGTATTTACACATTTGGCGGTAATTCAGTTTCCACATTTAGCAACCGCGTAATAGAAAATAACATTATTATTGATGGATTGGCGACTAACAATGGAACTCCCTACCATGATGTACAAAACTACCACCCTCAAGGAAGCGGTATTTTTCTTGATGACAACGCCAATGGAGTTTCAATTATTAAGAACACAATTGCGAACACTGAATACTCAGGCTTTAAAGCCTCAAATGTTTTTAATGTAACGGTTAAAGAAAATATTTTTTACAATTCATACGCTCAAGCTTTGATAGGCAATAGTGAAAGGGGGACTGATACTCGTAACCTTACCTTCTCAAACAATGTGCTATTTTCTAAAGAAACTGACCAATATACCTATCGCATAAATACATATAAAGAGGATATAAAAAGTTTTGGGACTTTCGATCAAAACTACTTCGCCAGACCACTGGGTGATGATCACAGTATATATGTAGCCCACTACACAAACAACAATAAATTAGCGGAAATTAAAAACTTAGATGATTGGAGAGACACATTCAACAAAGATAATTCCTCAAGCACCTTTCGGCAAGATAAATACAAACAGTTTAGTCTTAAAAATCTCATAGGAGAATTACTCTATAATAATTTATCTTTTCTAAAAGGTATAGATGATTTTTATTGTAATGACTGTACTGAATCTTGGGAACCAAAAGGGATCTTAGATGGATCCATCAAAATCAAAAGCCCCGGGTATTCCTCTGCACTGGCAAGGATCGGAAGTGTTCAAAAAAACAAAACTTACGTTGCAAAATTTAAAGCAAAAAGTAACAAAACAGGATTCCTTAGGGTTGCATTGAGGTATGCCGGAACTCCTTGGGAAGTAATTTCACCCAGTACGGCAATTGAATTAAATACCGAATCACAAGAATTTTCTGTATTACTGAAGCCCTATGAAAATGTCTCTGAGCCGGTAATCATGTTTATTTCTGATGTTGGAAACTGGGAATACTGGATAGATGATCTGGAAATTAGAGAAGCCGATGTCGAACTAACAGACCCTGACGACATATTTCTATTTGAATACAATGCTTCTAAATCTAACAAATCAATATTTTTGGATGGAACATTTAAAGACGTAAAAGGAAATACTTTTTCCGGAGACTATCAAATAGAACCATATTCTTCAGCTTTACTGGTAAGGACTTCTGATGCAGTGGCTCCTCCAAAAAATGAACCTGAGATCAAACAAGAAGTTAAAATCACTTCACTAAATACCAACGGTAGTTATGAGTTGGGCGAAAAGATAGCATTAATTGCAGAAATCACTCCTAATAACGAAAATATTAGTAAAGTGGCATTTTACAGCGGAGATAACCTAATAGGTAGCGCTACAGATCAGCCATATAAGGTTACCTGGGGAGATGGCAATTCCGGTGAACATCAAATAAATGCTGTAATTATCAATAACAGCAATAATGTGGTAGCAACTTCTGCTCAAATCCCTATAAAAATCAATACAAATTCCACAGATTCTGGTAATGAAAATCCCGTTTCGAATGGTTATTCCCTATACCTTAACATTGGATCAAATGACGCTGAAGTTTATGAAGGAAATAAATTTATCCCTTTAAGCCAAACTGAGGTAACCACAGGAAGATCCAACTCCTTAGAACTTGAAAATGAAGCAGGAACAATTTTTGAGTCCATATCCTTTAATGAAGAATTATCCTATAAAATACCTGTACCCAATGGTTTTTATACGGTTAAGACTTACCATCAAGAGGTTCACTTTGGATTAAACGGCGTCGCAGGAAGAAATGGCAAAAGAGTCTTTGATCTAAGTATTGAAGGAGAAACCAAATACAAAGACCTTGATTTATATGCGCTAAGCAAAAATCAAAAGATAATATTAACACACGAAAACATAGAGGTAAAAGACGGTAGTTTAGATCTAAACTTACTTGCTTCGGCTAATAATGCAATTATTTCTGCCATTTCTATTGTAGAGAGAGGGGTATCCACTGAGACACCTGAACCAACTGATGGAGCAAAGTTTATCAATGTAGGAGGAATTACCAGTGAGAATTACAATGGAGATACATTTGTTTCCGATTATATTGACAAGCATTTTTCCTCATCAGGGATTTCTGAAAATACTTCTGCTTCTAAGCAACCCTTATTTCATACCACAAGGTTTGCAAAGAATCTTATATATACCATCCCGGTTAAAAACGGTACATATAGAGTTAAAACCTATCATATAGAAAACTATTTTGGTGTAACACATCCTGATGGAAAAGCAGGGATGCGGGTATTTGACATCTTCATTCAGAATGAATTGGTTAAAAATGATCTTGACCTTTATGCCAGAAGTGGTAATCAGGAAACTGACTTGATATTCAATGATATTCTTGTGAAAAATGGAGAACTAAAAATCGAACTTAAAGCCTCTGTAAACAACGCAATTATGTCGGGAATAGCCATTATTCCAATGAGTGGATTTTATGACGATTTAGAAACTGACTCCTTTTTCATCAACGTTGGAAGTGATACTGACACAGATTATCAAGGCGTTAACTTTGTATCTGAAGACAGTAAAGTCAAGATACCTTCAGGTTCCTATCTTTATAATGTACCAGCTTCAAGCACTGACAAATTGTTTCAATCTAATCGGTATGGTAAATCTTTGAATTTTGAATTTCCTGTATCTAATGGTGAATACACGGTAATCACCTACCATAATGAAAATTACTTTGGTGAAATCACTTCTAAAACAGGTGCAAATAGAAGGGTCTTCGACATCAATATTGAAAATGAAACTGTTAAGAAAAATGTTGATTTATACCTTGAAAATTCAAACAAGCCTGTCACTTTACGTTTCGAAAACATCAAAGTAACAGACGGAATACTAAACCTTAACTTAGAAGGAGTTATAAATAACGCGTTAGTTTCAGGAATAGCTGTTTTCCCTAGTGAAGTAATTAATCTAGGAAATAGTAACTTAAGACAATTGGTTACTGAAACCGAGGAATTGTCAACCTTAAATGTAACGCAAGAAAGTAGTATAAATACTGACTCAAAAAATAAAATTTACCCTAATCCAGCTATTTCTTATGCTATTCTTCAAACTGGCCAAGATTTGGGTGAATTCTATATCAGCATTCATAATTTCAACGGGCAACTTATTTCATTTGTGAATGCTGAAGACATTAAAAATTCAGATGGCAATTATGAAATCCCTGTACAAAACCTTAGACAAGGAGTGTATATTGTTACCCTCACTTCTAACACTGGGGTAATAGAACGCATGAGGTTAGCAGTTACACCTTAAATAATCATTTCAATTTTCATTATTAAGGCCTTGTCGTACAACAAGGCCTTTTTTTTTATTTTTTATCAGCATAATTTATTTTAATCTTAACCACTGTCAACAAAAACCAATAAGCCTAAATGATTTCCTCTCTTCTCCCCCTCATGAAAGGAAGAACGCCTACCATTATAATGCTCGCCAAGCACCAATCAGCCTATATTATTATAGATTTAGAATCCATTTCGATACCTATCCACCACAGTAGTTAATAATGGACATGATCCTTATTGGTTAAAAATTTATAGGGCAATCGACACAAAACAACATTAATAGATATGTTTGGCCCCAAGCACTCAATCACCAAGGTATTTGATTTACCTTATAACTTAGACCAATCATAGGCTGTAACCTGCAGTGTTGAGGCTTTTTAATCCGAGAAAGGCATTACCAACCCCACCCTTTATTTGCTCAAAACTAATAAGTTACACACCTACAATTGCTTGAATCTCTTTTTTAAAATTTTATCCTACCATCATCTCCTTACCTAACTTCTTATACTTCACATCCATTGAATCAGTATAATTTTAAATAAATCATCAAATTATTTGAATACATTAAAAATTAATTAAAAAAGTAAAAAAAATTAAAAAAAAATTTTAGACCCTATTTTTTAGATCACCAACAAAATTCAGCTTGCCAAAAGCAATATACTTTTCACCTATTGAAATAATTCAATTACCCAGCACTATACTCGGGGACTTCACCATGCCCTAAGGTTTGCAAAATAAAATATTATACTTTTTATTATTGAAATGATATTCATTTTTAGAATTTCATTTTGATATATACGAAAATCAAAAAACAAGATTCTTTTAATCAAAATACTATTTTGAGACTTCGTAAATCAAAAAAAGTAGGACAAAATTAACAAGCAGCAAAATTAAACAGCCACTTGTGAAAACGATAAGAATATTAACTTAAAACTACATTACCATGAAAGCGTTACTTTTCTCCATTTCCTTTCTGATTTTTTTGGCAACTCCACTTTCAACTATTTTTGCGGCCAATTATTATGTTTCTCAGGAAAAAGGAAATGACAATCGTTCTTTAACTGAAGCACAAAACCCTGCTACCCCATGGAAATCAATTGATAAAGTCAATTCCCTTTTCAATTACCTTAAGCCAGGAGATGCAATTTTATTCAATAGAGGCGAAACTTTCTATGGTACCCTGCATATCAGTGCATCAGGGTCTTCTAGCATGCCAATAAAAATAGGAGCTTATGGCTCTGGTGCTAAGCCAGTCATCACTTCTTTGAAAACTATTAGTGGATGGAAGGCTATAGGCAACGGTATTTATGAAAGCAATTCATCTATCAATACCAATACTGTTCAGGTGCTCTTGATCAATGGAGAGAGCCATGAGTTGGGAAGGTACCCTAACAGTGAAAATGAAAATGAAGGCTATTTGAATATTGACGATGTAAGTGGTAACTATTTGCTTTCAAGTAACGAATTAGGTGGATCTTCTACCTGGAACGGAGGAGAAGTAGTAATTAAAAAGAACCAATGGATCATCGATACTCACCAAATATCGTCACATAGCGGAAATCAAATTCGTTACAATGGAAACATCAGTGCTTATACTGCTCAAAAAGATTACGGTTTTTTCATTCAAAACCATATAAAAACCCTTGATGCCTTTGGAGAATGGTATTTCAACCCTTCAACAAAAAAAATAAATATTTACTTCGGGAACAGTAATCCTTCTTCTTTTAAGGTAGAGGTTAGCACTCTAGACAATTTACTTATTAAAGATTATAGAGATGCTTATATTACAATTGAAAACATCAATTTTAAAGGTGCTAACAAAAGCACCATCAAATTAGAAGGAGGAAACAACATTAAAATCAATGATTCTGAAATTAACTTTTCAGGAGAAAACGGCATTCTTGCCTTAGAAGTAGTGGATTTGTTGGTAGAAAGAAACATCGTCCACAACACTTATAATAACGGCATGTACTTAAGGTATGGCAATGATAATGCAATTGTCAGAGACAATGAGATTACAAAAACGGCATTAATCGCCGGTAGAACACAAAATGAAGATGCCGCTGGAATAGGTATATTTGCTTATGGAGAGAATATTTTGGTACAAAACAATTCCATCGTAAACTCAGGGTTTAACGGTATACAGTTTAATGGCAACTATACAGTAGTCAAAAATAATTTTGTGGATACTTTCTGCCAGATTAAAGGTGACGGTGGAGGGATTTACACGTTCGGTGGCGTTCAGTATCAAGGTTATAAGGGCCGAAAAATTGAAGGTAATATCGTAGTCAATAGTATAGGAAGTAAGGGAGGAACTCCCGACAAAGGGGTTAACTACAAACCATTGGCTGAAGGCATCTTCCTAGACGACAATTCAAACAATATTGAAATCACAGGCAACACCATTGGAAATACTGAAAATTCTGGTTTGAAAATGTCCAATGCAAACAATATCCTTGTCTCAAACAATACTTTTTTCAATTCACATTCTGCTTTAACAATTGGAAATAGCGTAATAGGAGAAGATACGAGAAACCTTAACATTGTCAATAACCAGTTTTTTGCAAAAACCTCCGATCAAAATTCTTACTCTATCAAAACATACAAAAATGACATTGAATCCCTTGGTAGTTTTGACAAAAACTACTTTTTCAGACCACTTGGGGATGAGTTTAGTATTGAAAATGAATACACCAAGAATAGTCAAAAAGTAGCGGCCATAGACAACCTGGAACAATGGAGCAGCAAGTTTGGTAAAGACAAAAACTCTAAAAGCAATTCCGTAGAAATTTCTACTTATACGATAAGTAAAAAAATTGGATCTAGTCTTTATGCCAATTCTTCTTTCGACCAAAATGTAAGCGATGTATATTGTAGCAACTGCAAACAACAGTGGGAAGAGAACAGTAAAACCAACGGTGGAGCGCTTAAAGTTACCGGTTCAGGATCAAGTGCCGTAAAGATTGTATTGGGTCAATTAAAGAAGGACAAAACCTATTTATTAAAATTCAATGCTTTAGCCAATAAAGTAGGGAACATATCGACTTACTTAAGGTACACTGGTACTCCATGGGAAAAATTATCTGCCATGACTACCTTTGAAATAAACACTAGTCTCGATGGTTTTGAGGTACTTGTTTCCCCATATGCAGATGTGGATGATGTATCACTTTTGATCACTTCTACTGAAGAGAACTTTTCCTATTGGCTAGATGACTTGGAGTTTGTGGAAGTAGAGGCATCCTTTATTAATCCTGATGAAGAAATTTTATTTGAATACAATCCTACTAAAAACAGCAAGACTATAGCTTTACCTGGTGAGTACGTGAACGCCAAATTGGAGAAATTTTCGGGAAAGGTAACCATTCCGGCTTATGGTTCAGTAGTACTTATCCGAATAGCTACAGAATTTGATTCTGAGGAAAAAATTGAAGAAACTAAAACCCCTGAAATCAAATTGGCTATTCAAGAAGATATTTCAGAGATAACTGAAGGTGATGATGTTACCTTGAATAGTGAAATCAGCAATCTAGACAGTCATATCGAAAAAGTAGATTTTTATTGTGGATTAAAGTTGGTCGGTACTTGTGACGAACTACCTTACCAGGCCATTATCACAGAAATTCCAGCCGGAGAAAACTATGTTTGGGCTACTGTTACCGACAAAGAAGGAAATGTAAGTACATCTACAGAAATAGCATTTACGGTTAAAAACAAAGTGATTGAAGTAGATGAAAAAATTCCTGTTGATAATGTATCAGAAGTAGCAACAGAGGGTGTTTATTACCACGTTGGCTACAATGGTACAGTCACCTATGAAGACCTGGAATTCGAGGCGATAAACAAAGAATTCATCAAATCAACGGGAGTGAATGTGGCGACCAAAGCATCAGGAAGTGATGAAGTAATTTTTCAAACTGAGATGTTCAACAAAAACCTCAAATTTGAAATTCCTTTGGAAAATGGCGTCTATAACATCAGTACTTACCACAACGAAATGTATTTTGGTAACGATGGAAAATATGAAAGAGCCGGACTAAGGGTATTTGACATTTCAATTGAAGGAAACATTGTAAAGAAAGACTTTGATATTTTTCTTGAAAGCAAAAACCAAGAAACTGAATTAACTTTTAAATCAATTGAGATTACTGACGGAGTATTAGATCTTGAATTGAATGCATCATCAAATAACAGTTTGATTTCCGGAATAGCTATTGTTCCTGTAGGATCAGCAATAATTGAAATACCTTCTGTAGAAGTCCCCGATTCTTCAGACAAACCAGCAGGAATGGCCATCCATCTTAATACAAGTTATAAAGATGCAGTCACTTTCCAGAATACAGTCTTTGAGACTGGAACAGATTATATCAAAACCTCAAAATCTAATACTTCAACGAATTCAAGCGCAAGCAACGACAAAATCTTTCAAGCTGAAAGATACGCTGCCACATTGGATTTCTTAATACCTGTTGAGAATGGAACCTATACTGTTAAAACTTACCACAATGAGTTATACTTCGGTAAAGGTGGTTCAACTGCTAGAATAGGTAAAAGAGTATTCGACATATTTCTGGAGGATAATTTGGTCATGGAAAATTTTGACATCTTTTCCTATAACAATAACCAACAAACAATCCTTACTTTTGAAGGTATTAAAGTAGTAGACGGGGCTTTGGACCTAAGCTTGATTGCCAGTTCCAATAATGCGTCAATTTCTGGTATTTCTATTATTAAAGAATCAGAAGAAATAAATCAATCTACCGAATCGGAGCATCTTTTCTTTTTAAATACCGGTGACAATTCAAATGCTACCTTAAATGGGATTACATATCTGGCGGAGACCAGTACAGAAAGATTCTACAATGACGGTACAAACAGTTATAAAAATGAGATAACCAATGTCGGCGCGCTTTTTCAAACAGAGAGAAGTGGGAAAAATTTGAAATATACTATTCCTGTACCAAATGGAACCTACACTGTCTTTACTATGCATCATGAGCTCTGGTTTGGGCATGCCGGAAGTGCGGCTCAAGCCGGAAAAAGGGTTTACGATATATCTATACAAGGCGATGTATTGAAAAGTGATTTTGATTTATTTGTTGAAAACAACAATGCACCCACCATGCTTTCCTTTGAAAATATAATCGTTACAGATGGTGAATTAATTGTGGAAATGGATGCCAAGGTAAATAATGCAAGTATATCTGGAATTGCCATTATAGGAAATGCTGCGAAAAGTACTGAAATAGCTGCCAATTTGAGAACTGCTCAAGAATCCTTTAACAGAGGATATAAGGAAATGTATAACAGGGGCTATAAAGAAATGGATATTGAAACAGAAATAAGCAGTACGGATGAAATACGAATCTTCCCTAATCCTGCTAAAGGGCGAGCAACTCTTGAGCTGAATACTGAGATTGGTCAAGGTAGAGTCATCATTCACAATATGAATGGCCAATTGGTAAGTCATTTTGATTTGGAAAGCATCAAAACGTCTAACAATCAATTCAATGTACCACTTGAGAATCTATCTCAAGGCATCTATCTTGTTAGCATAAGCAATGAACAAACAATCATCAACAAACAACGACTAATCGTTAATCCGTAGATTTAATAATCATCTTACAAAAAATAGGGCCTCTGACATATTCAGGTGCCCTATTTTTATAAAAAAACACCTCCGAATGAAGGTGTAAGAAAGTTGATATTTTCACTGATAATTTATAGCCTAACTATTTATCCTTTATGTTTGCGCTTGAGCACGGTCTTGAATACCTCTGCCATTTGGTTTGCAAAATTTTGAATGTTATACTTTTGCAAATGAAGTTGTTTTGCTTTTTTTCCCATAGCCTCAAGATCAGTTTCCTCTCCTACCATTTGCAAAAGTTTTTTATTCCAACCTTCAGGAGTGTTGTCATATACCCAAAGCCCGATTTGTTCGTTTTCAATATCAATATCTAAAAACGAATGTTGGGTCATCAGCACCGGCTTACCAACAGCCATGGCATCCAATAAAACAGTTAGTCCGTAGGTATTCCCTTTTTTTCTGATTTCTTCTTTTAAGGGGATGATGATAAATGAAGAATTAACATATTCTTCTAATAACTGATCATAGGGCACCCAGGAAGTATCAACAGTAACATTGGGTGGTAGATGAGTAGAGACAGGGATTGTATTAGGTGTACAATAAATTTTTAGGTTAATCGGAATATTTTCAAAAGCTTTGATAAGTATGTCATAATCTCTGTCCGCTGTACCTGCACAAACGGCATAGGGTAAATCATCCTTTTTCTTTATCGTTTTTATATTTTTATAAAAATCCACATCAGCTCCCCAACTCACGGAGAAACATTTATTCTCTTTTTCAAATTGATTGTATTTTAGGTCCTTTTGGGTTTTTAGCATCAAATTTTTAGAAAAAAAAGCAAAGGCATCTATTTGTCGGAGGTGCTTTACTCCCAGTTTATTCAAAATTGAATTTTTGTTTTTATAATAAATAAAATTTTGATGGGCTAAGCCTACTACAGGAATCTTAAGCAAGCCGAAAATTTTTAAAAGCGTGAATAACTTACTAATTGAGATCGGATAAGGCATATACACAAGGTCATAATTCTTTATCATTGACAATGCTCTTACTTGCTGATCAAGAAATGGAATTTTAATAAACTTCCCCAATGTATCCAGCCAGTGGTATTTTTGATGCGGGAGAATATCAACCTGAAACTCTCCAGATTTTTCTAATTCAACTTTTCCCATCAAATAATGACTGGGATTTATTCCATTTTTCCAATTGTCAAATATTTTTTCAAAGGAATAAGAGTTTATCAAAAGAATTTTAATTTTTCCCTTCATATATCGCAGCCTACTAATTGATTTCCAGTTTGTTAATATTTTCTACTATATATTGGGCAGTAGCCTTTTCGGAACACTTTTCTTTCCACCAATCAAGGGTTTTCCTATGAATTTCTTCAAGTTTATTTTGGTCATGCAATAACTCATTAACTACCTTACATCCTTCATTCCAATCTTTTATTTGAATAAGTGGGGAGTTTTTATAAAATGGAGTGTCAGGCAAAGGCTCTGAAATAATGACACAGCCAGCTCTCATTGCTTCAAAATGCCTGAAACACTCTGTCATAAAGAAACCCTTGGGGCACAATACTATTTTTGAATCAGCAAGTACTTCTCCATATTTCTCCGGAGTAAAACCTGCTTTAAAGCCATTGTTAAAAATCAGGATTGATTTTGGGAAAAATGAACTGAAATCACTTTTTAACTTCAACAGAAACTTTCTATAATAATCATGGGTCAATAATCTTTCTGAAGGCAACAAAAAGCCTAATTTTGAAAATACACGATAGAAATTAATTCTATTCATATTTAAATTCCCTCTAAAAAAAACATTGTATTTCCGATCCTTAATTGGCTTATTGGGCAATTCAGGAACTGCATTTACATAGCCCAATGCCAGCGGAAAAACGTTCTTCGCCACAGCTTTCATACCAATATAGGACTTAAAAACCGCAAAATATTTATCGGAAAAACAACTGGGGTCCAAACCCCTTTCATCTGAAAAATAAAGAAGAATTTTCTTTTTATCGGACTTATAATCCCCACTAGGTGGCATAATGTCAGTACCTAAATCCGGAGTTCTTTTATTCACCCGATGATTTGAATAAATAAAAAATTCAAATTCATCAAATCTTTCTAAAAGAAGTCCCTTTAATTCCTCTATCACATTTTTTATAAACCTAGATTCATTCAACTCCTCAAATCGATAATCTGACTTGTCCTCAATTGAAACATTGGTTAAACCAAACAATTTCATACCTTAAATTTCTGTTTACTAATTAAAAATGTTAAATAGATTCTAGGCTTCAAACAATATCCCAATATAACTATCTTAAAGGAATTTTGAGAACAGCCTTCTCCAATTTTTCTCCAAATAATTCAGCATTGAATTTTCCTTTATACACAGCCTTTGCTTGATCACTCATCCTTTGGAAAACTTCCTTATCATTTGCTATTAGTTCAACGGCATCAATCCAACCCTGAACATCACCTTTGCCAACAGTTATGCCAAAACCTTCTTTGGCGGCATCAATATTAATGCATGGGTTTTCAGTAATAACAGTTGGTTTCCCTAAAGCAACCACATCTTGTAGACTCGTCATCCCTTGACACCCTTCTTGAACTAGAGGATATTTTAAAGGAATCAATATGGCAATCGACTCTTTATAAAATTTGAGCAATTGCTCATATGGAATAAAAGAAGCATTAATGCTCACATTTGGAGGAAGCGAATCTACTTGAGGTTTAGATTTTGGTGTACAAAATATTTTAAGCTGATGTTCCATCTTTTTAAAAGCCTCAATTAACGTGACATAATCCCTTGAGGTATGACCTGCACTAATAAAATAATTTAATTTATCCCCTTCTTTGTTTGTTATTTTATTATAAAACTTAGTATCAGGCCCCCATTGGGCGGTATCAATTTTGTCCAATTGATCTTTGTCTGTTATGTTTAATGATTTTACTGCAATCTCTTTTAGCTTTTCACTTAGAAAAATGATTCCATCGTATTGAAATAAAAACTTTTTACTTAACCACCTATAAAATTTATTCGTAGAATTTGTCTTCATAAATGGCTGATGTATGGTTACTAAAATAGGTTTTCTGTAAATACCTAATAGTTTCAATACAATCAATAACCTGGTATTGGACAAAGAATAGGGAGCATATAAAATATCATAATGCTTCCCATAAAACAATATTCTCAATTGTTGGTCAAGGTGTTTAACTTTAAAAACATTGCCAATTTTATTTAGAATGCGGTATTTTTCATGTGGAAATATTTCAACTTCCACTTTTCCTCTTTTTTCCAACTCTACTTTTCCCCAAACATGATGACTTCCACTTTCACCCTTTTCCCAAAGATGATAGGCCTTTTCCATGTTATAATTATTGACTAAAAGCAATCTTGGTTTTTCCTTGACTTTCAATAGCTCGATGGTTAGGTTATACTAGGTTTTGCTTTTATTTGTAGGAAAAAACCGTTCCGTGACAAGTAATTTCACAAAGGCAATATTAGTTGTAAGATAGCGCTTCCACATTCGCCCAGGTTCTTGCATGGTACGATAAAACCATTCTAGGCAAATATTTTGCATCCATACCGGAGCCCTTTTTACCTTACCTGAGACCACATCAAAGCTACCTCCAACTCCCATAATAAAGGGCACATTCATTACATCCTTGTATTTATTTAGGAAAATTTCTTTTTTTGGAGAACTCATGGCCACAAATAAGATATCTGCTTTGGAATCCCTAATCTGCTTAGCAATTCCTAACTCTTCTTCTTTTCCAAAATAGCCATTCCTATAACCTGCAATAATCTCAGGTGAATATTTGTCTGAATAAATTTTTACCACTTTATTTACAACATCTTCTTTGGCTCCAAGAAAAAATATCTTGTAATTTTCCCTAGCGGCCAGAGCAACTAAATTATCCATTAGGTCTATGCCAGCAACTCTTTCCGGCAAATACTCCTTAAGAAATTTTGCTGCCCAAACAATGGATTGACCATCTGCATTAATAATATCACACTCAACTATTGATGCTTTTAATTCAGGATCCTTTTGGGCATTTACTAGTTTGGCTGCATTCACTACAACATGATGTAAATTTTCTTTTCTCCTGATGCTTTGATCTATCAATGCAACTGTTTCATCCATCGTTAAGGAGTCTACAGGGACATTACAAATACTAATTCTTTTTACCTCTTTCATCAGACTTAAGTTTTTATAATCTAAACAATCTATTAATTGAATTACTCTGGGTTTACTATAAAAATATGGTATATGGATAATCAATTACCATCACTACCTCACCTGTAAAGACTCCTTTCATTTTTAAACAATACGGTAAAAGAAAGAAACATCCAGGCTTGGGCCCAGCGCATGTAAGGAATTTTTGATGTAAAATGCTTATTTATTTGATAATAAAAATACCCTTGGGATGATTGCATATTCTCTATTGTCCATCCCATGACTTTAGTGGCCATTTCTTTGTATTTCTCATACTGACCTAACTTATCCAAGGTAATTAGCAACTGAGTAGGTGCATGAATATCGACAGGGTATGTGCTATTATTATAGTATTTTGAAATTCCTTCCGCAGTGAAAAATGTTTGAATATAATAATCAAATCCTTTATTCATACAACTGTCAAATGAATGATCACCGGTGTACCGAGCAAAATCTGACAAACATTCCAGGTTGTATCCTGTATGAAAATTATCAATCCACTGGTGAAAAGGTAGAGTACCATAACTCCAAGCACCATTTTCTTGTTGGTAGCCACATGCAAAAGTGACTGATTTCTTTGCTTCTTCATACAGTTCCTTTTCACCAGAAATGGAATATACTCGGCTTAATAAACGGGCACCCAAAAGTGAGGCATTAAACACAACACTTTTATCTAATGGAGAATAGGAAAATGAAAAATTTCCTTTATCATCGTAGGTGCGATACAAATCTTTTAACACAAAATCACAAGCACTTCTTGCCGCTTTAAAAAACGCTTCCCTTTTGGTAATTTCAAATGCATCCAGTAACGCGCAAGCTATAAAAGTGGTAGCAACAACAGTCGGTGTATATTTAGGCTGGAAAAATGCCCTTGCCTGCCAGTCAAAATTATACCCCCAGCAGCTTCCCCTCCATCCTTTGGATTGAAGCTCCAATATTCTATCACCAAAAAAATTGATTTGATCCAAATAATCAGATTGTGCATCAATTTCATACAAATTACAATAACTTGTTAGAAATAAACCCAACGCCTTAGGGTTATACTCTTTTGGTACTCCCACTAAAGGCCTTAAATTAAAAGGTGCCCTTTTAAAGAATTGTGTCCAAGCAAGTTTCGCAATTCGAGATTTAGAAAGTAATGGAACTGCTTGAAACAGCTTACTGTTTAAACTATCATAAGGATCATATCCCTTATACTCCTCTTGAGAACAAAAGGCAGCCAATTGTTCAAAGGAGTTGAAAAAATCAATAGGTTCACTCATTGTATTTTTTTTTTCGGTAGCGTTCATTTTTATTTGCTCATTATCTAGCGAATATATTCCCCAAGACAAAATTTGTTTTTTAGTGAAAACACAAGGCCCTAAACAGCATAAACTTATAGACCTTAATTGATTACAAATTCTTCTTGATTCTTGAAACCCATTTTTAGACAAACTAAAGTAGATACCCAAATGAGAAGTCATCCAAATCAATAAAAACCATTGGCAAAAAGGGTCAACTAATCGAATCTTTTAAAATTTAATCACTATTAGCCAAGCCCTTTCAATCATTTAATAAAGCTCTTTAATATAAGCCAAAAGTTGATCTACTCTTTTGCTCCAAGAATTATTAGCGGCTATGCTAATTCTTTCTTTCATCAATTCTATTGTATTATCCTTATAAGCCTGTTTGATAAAGGACACAAATTCATCATCATTATTAGCTTTGTATACTGTTTTCTCAGGAAACTCCCAATGTCTTACATTCGGCAGATTTGTTATTACCGCAGGTATCCCGGTGGCTAAATACTGCCACAATTTATTAGGTGTCCTCCCTGTATTAGGGTCATCCATGTAGTAGGGAGCAATCGCCACATCCATTTCTGATAACTTCGAGCTTAAAGGATCTCCAGTCAAGACTCCATGAGCCTTTACTTTTTCTTCTTTTGAAAGATGGTTTAGAAAATCATCCTTGATCGGACCGATCAAATGTAATTCTACATTCTCAATTTCTAGTATTTTATTGATTAGCACGAGCGGCGTTTTTTTCTTATCAATAAAGCCCAGCAATACCACCTTAACTTTTTCATCCTCCCTATTTAGGGATAATTGAGTGATATCAACTTTTGAAAACTCGGGAGCTCCTAAAGGTAATTCATAGGACTTGGGATTAATTTCCGCAAAGTCATTCACCAGTTTTTGTGCAGTGGCCAAATTAAATGTAGCAGTTTTTACAAGCCTTGATTGTGTAAAAGTTGTATAAGCCTTCATCCATCCCGGAACTTTGACATTGTTGATAAAATCATCATTGGCCATGTAAATAAATTTATCAAAATATTTACCGACCAAATATCCGCCAAAATCTGTGCAAATAAACACAACCTCCTTGCCTTCAAAATGTTTTTTAAGCTTTTCGTACAACCAAAGCTGGTAGGCTTCATTCAAACCAGGCATTCGGTATCTTAACCTAAAACTGGATGGAAAGGAAGGTGTAAGCAATTCAAAATTACCATTAACTTTTTCACATTTTAAGCCCGGTAACCCTATAGTGTTAGCTGCGACAAAAGTCACTTTGAACCTTTTAGCCAAAGCATGAGATAATTGGTGTCTCGCTCTAGGTGGTCCATCCCATTCAGTATTGGTATAAACAATAAATTCCATCAGTAAATTTTCAAATTCGTTCAAAAAATTTTTGCTGCCTTTTCAGTATTTCCCTTCAATCAAAATTTCGAAAAAAACTTTCACGATAGGGTGATAGGGTTAATTTTAAAGCTATCTCATTTTTATAAGTTAGAAACTAAACTTAAGGATGTATTCCAATACTTTGGAACACACCCTATAATTTATTTTCATTAACTATACCACTTAAAATGAAAAAACTATTGGTCAAAATAGAATGATTCACTTTAGTAATCCTAAAACATTTAGGACAGTATTTCTTCAAGGCTTATCTCTTGAGGCATACCTGTGGAGAGACTGTCCAAGATTTTAAATGTAGTAAGCGTTGTAAGGCAAATTGATTCAAAAGAAATTGGACTTTCTTTACCCGCCTTCACCTGGTCTAGAAATTGATGTACTTCTTCCAAATGACCTTTTCCGCTAGACTTCAGCTTAATCAATTTATTATCCTTATGAAGGCTTCCTGATCTAAAATCATGTATAATTCCAACTTTACCTCCGGAAAAAACTTCAATATTTTCCTTTGGTAAAGATTTATCTCCATTACCCAAATAGGTTAAGTTGCCAACCGATCCATCTTTAAACTTGACAGTTACGGCCATATTATCGGCGGAAGTGATTTGCTCATTAGAAGTGTTTATGGAGTCAGCATACACCTTAACAGGTTCAGAATCTGTAAAATACTGCATTAAATCAATAAAATGACAAACTTCCCCTACAATTCGGCCTCCCCCGATTTCAGGGATCTGAGACCAATGGTCTTTCGGTATAAAGCCAGCATTTACTCTAATATTAATTACCAGAGGTTCTCCAGTGTTTATAAACTCTTTCTTCAGCTCAACAGAAACAGGAGCAAATCTTCTGTTGAAACCTACCATCAATAATTTATCCGCTGATTTCTCTGCATGAACCACTTCTTTAAGTTGTTCCATGTTCATTGCCAAAGGTTTTTCTACAAAAACATTTTTTCCGGATTTTAATCCTTCAATCACATATGGAGCATGAGATACATGTGGAGTCGCAATAAATATGGTATTGATATCTTCTTTATTCAATACGTCCTTGCCATCAGAAGAGCAGAAATTAAACTTAAACTTGTCTGAGACACTTTTGGCAGTAATACCCTTTGAGGTTACTACGCCATCCAATGATCCTCCCCAGGATTTGACATTTGGAATCAAATAACTTTGTGCAAAACTCCCTGCACCAATAAAACCTGCATTGATCTCTTTGATAGGCTCATTATTTACCTTGGTTATGGACTCAAGCTTAGAGGCAGACTCTTGGTATTTTAACAATATTCCAATATGGGGTTCTTGTACTTTTCCCATCACAATATCATAGGCTTTCTCCGCCTCGTCAATGTCGAATAAATGGGTGATCAAAGGCTTGATATTAATGGCTTTTGCAGCAATCAAGTCCAAGAAAGCTTCCATATTCCTTTGCTCTGTCCAGCGTACGTAAGCAAAAGGGTAATCTTTACCCAGTTCCTCATAATCTACGTCATACCTTCCCGGCCCGTAAGAACATGAAATTTTAAGTTCAAGCTCATTTTTATAGAAATAAGGCTCTCTAGGAATTTCCATCTTTACTGCACCAACTACAATAATTTTCCCCTTCTTTCGTGCAATTTCAGTAGAAAGCACAATGGGATCATTTGTTGGTGTAGCAGCTGTTATAATTATGGAATCAAAACCTCTCCCGTTTGTGAAATTCTCACAGGCTGAAATTAAATTGGAATCATTTCTGTGCATGGATTGTCCTGCACCTGATTCTTTTGCCAGTTCTATCAGCTTTTCTGACATATCTATTCCAAAAACTGAACACCCGTTGGCTTTTAAAAGTTGAACGGTGATTTGGCCAAGTAAGCCTAAACCGATCACACAAACTTTTTCACCTAATTTAGGGTCTGCTTGTCTGACACCCTGAAGCGCAATTGCACCTAAGGTAGTAAAAGCAGCCTCGTCTGAACTTACATTCTCCGGTATTTTAGTTACCAAGTTTTGGGGTACAGAGATTACTTCGGAATGAGATGCATAATCTGCACCGGCACAGGCCACCCTATCACCGGGTTTAAAAGCCCCATTATTATCCATTGAGGCAATCACCTTTCCGGAAGTACTGTATCCCAAAGCCTTTAATGAATCAAGCTTGGTTCTAACTTTACTCATGGTAGCAGAAAACCCTTCTTTCCTAATATTCTGAATCACTTGGGCCACTAAGTCAGGCCTTTGCTTTGCCTTACCTATCAAACTTGCTTGGGCCACTTTTACGGTACTTCTTTCAGTACCGGCACTTATTAGTGAATACTCGTTTTCAACCAATACCATCCCTTCAGAAATCGCAGGAACAGGAACCTCATCTACATAAAGCTCTCCAGTTTTAAAATTTTGAATAACTTGTTTCATTGCTTTAAAGAATAAATTAAATAATGTTTAAATACCTGTAATATTTCCAATTTTTTCTACAAAATTGGCCCAGGTGTTTTGATTCATAAAAGTGTTTCTATCTCCTTCTATTTGTTCATCACTAGGATTGAACTCAGAGATTATCTTGGGAATTTCATTAAAATTTTTGAATGTGTGCATAAATGCCAAATCTTTCATATCCCTAAAGGCCCCGTGATCAGGCCCTAGAATAATGGCTCCCATACGTATGCTGTCTATCAATGAGCCGGAGCTTATTACTGTTTGAGATTTATAAGTAAACAAAGTAAATTTCGCTTGGACAGAATAAGCTGCAATCTCTTCCAAGCTCAACAAATCATCTTTAAATTCAGCATTTTCAGGCAAAATTGAAAGGATTTTACTTTTATATTTTGTATCAGAACATTTTCCAACTATTAAAACTTTTGTGTTTTTAAGTTCCGGTGTTTCCCGCAAGTAATCTAAAAACACATCGATACCCTTGTAGGGAAAAATACTTCCCCAAATAAGAAAATCAAATTTTTTCTCTCCTTTCCGGTATTCCCCAATTTTTTCTGTCAACGGATGAGGAATAACATGTACTTTAGAAATATAATTCGGATAAGCTGATGAAACGAAATCTTTACCAGCATAGGAATGGGTAATAATGTAGTCTGAATGTGCCATGAGTACATCAAACATATTTTTTGTCACTGGATTCTCACCCTTGTGGTGGGAACCTTTGTTATGCAAAATCCATACAACCTTTTTGGAATATGCTTTGGCCAACTTTAAAAATAACATGAAGAGTTTTTTTTGAACACTACCAAACTTTTTCTCCGGAATGGTTTCAGGCCAATTGAGGATAAATAAATCTGCTTTAAAGAAGTGAGTAAAAAAACTTAATATTCCACGATTAGGTGACTTGGCATTTACCACATGATGATTTTTAGCCAATGCTTTTTGAAAGTTGAAGATATAGGGGTTGGGTGACCCAATCACCTTATCTATCTTTGGATATAAAAAAATAACTGCCATTTTAAGATAGTTTTAATTGGTTTTCCTGATTGACTAACTTAGATAGTTCGTCCCTAAATCTTTTCCTTACCTTTGTTGCATCATGTCTCTCCTCCGCTATTCTAATAGCAGCCTTTGAAATTGCTTCGCGCAAAGACTTCTTGTTGATTAATTCCAACAAGCCATGGCTTAAAGCATGTACTTCATTTTTTGTTACTACTTGAGCCCATTCATGGGCTTTGGCATAAGCAACCAAGGCAGTGTCCTCAGGAGCAAATATTAAAACCGGTGTTCCACAAATCATATATTCTGATGCTTTGGTAGGCATTGAATACTTAATAAATGCATTTGCAGAAGGAGAAAAATCATAAGGTAAAAACAATATGTCTGCTTCCGAAAAACGATTTGGTAGTTCTTCATAAGGCACGAACCCCCGATGAATAACACAACTGTATTTATTTATCCAATCAGGCTTTTGTCCTACCTGAAGCACCAATTCAATAGGTGTGGAGCTTTCTTTATTTAATTCCTCCAGACATTTTGCCATAGTCTCTAGAGAACTCTGTATTCCCAAGCCCATCCTACCGGCATATAATATTTGGATACTATCTCCAAATTCATAGTTATTTCGCTGACTCTTACTCCAGAAATCAAGCTCTATGGGGTTATGATAAGTGGAAAAGGAATAACCATACCTTTTTTGATATGCCTCAGCCATAGGCTCACTTATACTAAAATGTCTGGCACAAGTACCTAACATTTCCCTAAACTCTTGGTCGACTACTTTGTACCAATACCCACCAAGCATACCATATTCCGGTAAAACTTCCAACCAATCATCCATCATATGGAATACCATTGGTTTGTTTAGGTAACGTTGGACAAGCGTACAAAATATAATGGCTTCCCTCCTTTGGGCTTGTGCATAAATGACATCCGGATTATATGCATCAAGCCATTTTTTTAGTTCGGAGGATAGCTGTATAGTAGATGCCCAATCAGCTACTCCCAACCAATTTAAAGCAGGGGTGATGTATTCCTTGAGAAGTTTCACTCGAAAAGGTGACTTCTGGATCGTTTGGACATTTTTCTTTTCTTTATTTATTCTTATAGGTCCTGAAGGATACTTTCTTTTCATTAAGCTCAAAGGAAATTTCCAAATGTGTTCTTTTTCCCCGAGTTGATAGTATTGATCACAAATATCTATCCTCGTTTTATCATTAAAAAGAGTGCCCAAACAAACCACTGCAAGATGATCTTTCTCCCAACCCTTGAATAAATTAGACAAGGTTATCCCTCCTCCTGAAACGTTATTAAATGGTTGATTAAGTATTAAAACTTTTGGAAAATTCATATAATAATATACTGATTATTAATAAAAGTAGGTTTTGCTTTATTTAGAATGCTCCCCTTTTCAACTTGTCGACAAACTGATCCAATCCTGCTTTATTTCCATAGTAATAATCCGGATAGTTGTCAATGAATTTTTGAAAAACCTCCTCCGGTGTTTTTACTAAATCGTATTCAGCTTTGTATTCTTTCAATTTCTTTTGCAGATCTTTCTGCCCATCATACACTACAAAACAATCTGCTAGTTTACCAGGCCCATGAATTTCTACCTCTTCATCTTGTCGCCAAGCCATTCCCCACGACGTATCGGGCGTAAAAACATAGGCTCCACAACTTAAGCATTCTGCAATAGGCAAGCCAAAAGACTCCGGAAATTGCAAAAAGTAAAAGGTAGCCTTTTTATACACTTCTCGAATCTCATCAATTGTATAAGATCCAGACAATTCAATATAGGGTATCCCTACTGCTTCAAGCGCTTTAATTTGTTCATTTCGTTCCTTCTCATACCCTTCTCTGTAAAAATCAATTAAACCAAGGTGTTCCTTTTTTTGGACCGGAGCTAACCCTGTACTTTTCAAATGTAAACCAACCTGACTCCAAGGGGCTTTAGGTTTACTTCTAATCTCTGTTACTTCTGAAACAGATAAATGCCAATCAAAAATATCTTCTTGATGGTGTTTCCCCTCTTTTAAATAAGTAACCATTGTTGGTGCATTCCCTAAATAATATACCTCATGGAATATAAGTGGCACCCCCTTCAATTTATCTCTTAACTTAACAAAATCAAATGAATCACTTAAAAATGCCTTGGGACTGCATTCAACAATTATAACCGCATCATACTTTTTCAATTTACGCAGAAACAGTTGATCTTGAATATAATGTAACAATTGATAACCTTTCCATATAAAGTAGTTGTAATTCTTGGCAACCTTAGAATAACTCAACAGTCGCTTAAAAACAAAAAGTTTGTAAAACACCTCAGATTGAATCCCCTCTTCTTTAGAGAAAAAATTGTGCAGGCAATTTGCCAAGATTCTTGGGCTTGAATAATTTGGTTTGGTAACTATCGCTATATTTTTCATAATAGATGCCTATCTTTTTTTCTAAAAATCTTATATCAATCAACTGGTTTAAAAAAGGATTTCATCTCTTCTTCAGGAATATTTCTCACAAATGAGGAATAACATGCCCCTACCCCTAACCATACCAGAATATAATTTAACGTAAACACCTGAACTGTAGAAGGGTGGGTATTTATAAGCCAAAATAAAATCCATAAAGCAAATGCCTTTGTTAAATAGTTTTTGGAATTAAATAAACCTAAAAAAATGGCAGGAACGATAATCACTAGCAATAATATAAGGTTAATGATTCCACCTTTTAAAATCATGTTTAGGTAATCTGTTTCCACAGTTCCTCTATAATTCCCTGACTCCATAGTAGGGCAATAATACTCGCCAAGCATCCCTCTTCCGATCACCCAATCTAAACCTTGCATGTCTTTGTAAAAGTAAACTTCGATACCCGTACGAGTATCTGTAACTCCCCTATCCTGCAAATAATACAAGGCTTCAAGCTCAACATTTAGAAACACATAAACTCCACCAATGATGGCAGTAAAAAGCAAACCTACAAGCAATGTTCCGGACACTAGTTTAGATTTAGCACTTATAAAATAAAGGAAACCTGCAAAAAGCAATCCAAGAACCCCCATAAATAAGACGCCTCTTCTCGCCCTAATCACCCCCAAAACCAAAACAACCAAAACTGTAACAAATGCTATAAGATTCTTGGTTTTAGAATGGTACATATGAGTAAACAGCATAAACAAAGCTGTAATACCCAGGGACTTAGTGAAATACTCAACTACACTACGATTTCTATCATCAGGAATTACCTCTGTTAATATTCCCCGGAACATTAGACTATATAAAAGAAAAATTACACTTAAAATAATAATGACTGAGAAGATTTTTTTATACAATAAAAAACTTCTTCTAAACAATAAAATTAGAGGAACTAGATAAAACATCCCCCCAAACCAAGGGTTCAACAGGATTAATTTTAAAACATCTTTATTAAAAGAAAACCCTCTAAAAAGAATCACTAATGCCCAAAACGCAAAAAGAAAGAAAAATATTTTTAAATATTCCGATTCAAAATAAGGCTTAACCAAATAAGTACTAGAAGAAAAAATTGCAACCAATCCTAACATTTGAAGTGGCTGAAACAACATAAAGGGCATCTCCTTTGTAGAAAGTATTGTTGAACTAGCTATATAGGCAATAAATCCCAGCCAGAATACATTCATTGCGATAAGTTCGTTCCTATCGTACTGCAAAAACTGCTTCAATGAGGCATTATATTTCTCTAATTTTCCCACTAAACTTAATTCTTGACGGCTTTATTCATAAGATTAATGTGCTGATTAATCACTTCAGCTTTTTGAAACTCCGGCAAAAGGTACCCTTCTAGCTCATTCGAAAGGCAGTAGTTTAAACCATCAGATAGATCCTTTGCATCTTTATATTTGGCCAGGTATCCATTTTTTTTGTGGGAAATCATGTCAGGTATTCCTCCAACATCAAATCCCACCACAGGTGTTCCACAAGCCAAACTTTCCAAAATGGTAGTGGGTAAGTTATCTGCTAATGAAGGGGCAACAAAAACATTGGAAGCATTATAAACAAGATTGGTGGTATAATCATCAGTAATGAAGCCCATAAACTTACATGGAAATGGAATAGACTCTTGAATTTCTTTATTGGGTCCACTACCAAAAATTAAAAGACATACATCAAGATTTGGATGATTCATTTTCAAGTCTTTTAATGCATCCATTAGGTATTTCCACCCTTTATAGGGACTTGTAATTTTATTGGCACCAAAAGAAATCACATGTTGGTATTTGTCAATGTTTAAAATCTTTTTAGCAATTTTCTTTTCAAATGGCTTGAAAAGATTAGTATCCAATGGATTTGGAATTCGAAATACAGGTTTATCCTTAAGCAAAGCGCCTCCTTTTGCAAGATTATAAAGCCACTTACTTGGTGCAACAAAAAACAAATTATCGTAGCCGGAATAAAATTTCAATTTCTCATCAAACTGTTTAAAAGACAAGTCCTTTTCCTTATTCTCAGGAAACATGGGACAGTTTCCACAGTGAGTTAAAAATTTTTGACAATCGAAACTGTGAAAACAGCCCCCGGTAATGGTCCACATATCGTGCATTACCAAAACCATCGGCTTATTCAATTTGGCTATTTTTTCCAAGCCATCAATACTGATAAAACCACCAAGAATCCAGTGAACATAAATAAAATCAGCATTTATGATCCATTCGTGATTAGTCACATCAGATCCAAAAAGGGATAAGGCGAAACCTCCCGCACTTTTATCAATTTTCCTTGTATAGAAATCCTGGATTTTTTGATTCACTTTTCTAATGAGGACCCCTTTTTTACCAACGGTTTGAATCTTTGGATCGCCATGAACATTGGAATTTAAAGAGAGCACACAAGACTCCAAACCTCGCTCTAAAAAAGCTTCATGATACCTTAATACATAATTACCTGACGGGCTAGAACCATATTGTAAATGAACAACCCGCTTCTTTTCTTCCCCATTTATCAAGTGGTCTGATTTTTCCCAATTATTTACACCGTCTACCTGATCCATATTCCTTTCTTTTTCTTGTATATAATGAGGTAATATTGCAATGGGGCAATAATTATTCCATTAAAGCTTGCGATTAAGGACGAAATAAAAAGAGCATGAACTCCCATTCCATAATAATCAATCAACAAATAAGCTGAGCCGATAAATACCAATGGGCTAATAAGGCTAGCCCAAAACTGAATCTTAAGTGCACTAATCCCATTCAAAAAATTTACAAATATACTGGCAAACATAAAGGAGGTAAAAAACAATAAACCCCACAATGAAAGTGTAAAATCAATATCTACCTGCCCTTTTAACCATACTCTGTAAACTGTATCTGATATAAACAACATTATCACACCACCCAAAACAAACAACACTCCTATTTGCAAGTATTTAATCGTTGCTTTTTTAATCCAATTGATATCATTTTTAAAGAATGCATCGGTAGAAGCTGACCAAAATGGAGTCAGGAAAATCCCAAAGCCCATCCCTAAAACATTGAAATACTTATAAACAACATTATAGGTAGTTACCTCATATGGCCCAAAACTTTGGGCAATAATGATATTGGATGTTTGATATTGAATTAAACTTGCTATTTGAATAATAAAAAATATAAGTCCTAAGCTGAATAAATTCTTTGATTGGGATAAATTGACATACTTAATAGATGGCTTAAACTCTTTGTAATCCGTTTTGAAAAAGAAAAAATTTGCCAGAATAAGTACAGCAATCGGGGCGATACATAATGCCAGACCAAGATTAATGAGTGAACCTTCAGTAGTATATACCAATACGACTATTACCAGTAACGAAATAATTTGACCTAAAAAGTTGATAAGTGAAGCTTTTGCCGGGGCTTGGTCTGCAGTAACCAATGTATTGATAATTTTCAATACAAATTGCATACAGAAATAGGTAAATATAATTATGGCCAGAATAGAAAGTTCCATCCTCATTTCGGAGGAAGCGTTTAAAATTTCAACCCAATCTAAAAAAGGGTTTACAATTAAAAAAACCAGCCAAACGGCAGTGAAAACTATCGTTAAAACAGCATAGGTTGTACTGATGTACATTCTTGCAGCTTCTTTATCACCTTTGGTTCTGGCTTCCGCAAATTTATTTCTCAGACCATGGGTCATGCCCACATTGAAAAAACTAAACCAGCCAACGATGGAACTTAAAGCCAACCATATTCCATACCTAGTAGGATTGACATAGTCAATGGTTAAGGGAACCATTACTAAACTAACAGCAATACTACCCCCTTTTATCAATATAGAACCAATAATATTCTTTTTGGCAAGAACAGTTCTTGCATTGCCTTTAACAAGAAATTTGTTAAAATATTGATAAATAGATGAAAATAATTTTTTCATTCGAAATAGAAAAATATAAATATTAGCTTAAAAAAATCACACAGAACTTTTGGCAGTTTTTTTATCTTCCGGATAATACCCGTAAGAATAACCATAATAGCCATTGGTTTGTTTGGCATCATTCATCACCAAAGAAGTGTTTCTTAGTTTATTTTTAAGGTCAATATCCTCCATAAAAATAAGGTTCTCCTTTTTAGTGAAATTATATCGAATCATAAATAAAGTCCTGTCACAATAAGGTGCCAAATTAAAAGCATCTGTCACTGTCCCAACAGGTGCTGTATCTATAATAACATAATCAAACCTTTCTTTCAATTGATTTATTAGTACTTCTACTTTATCCCCTAAAGTTAATTCCGCAGGATCCTCAGGTATATTTCCACACCCAATTAGGTATAGTCCATCTACTTTTTTAAAGTCTAAAATAATATCATCTAGGCTTACATCATCATTTGATAAATAATCAGCGATTCCAAGCTTAGTTTTCATATTCACACTTTTGAGAAGTGCGGGCTTCCGCAAATCAAACTCTAACACCACCACTTTCTTTTTGGCAATGCTCAAACTTGCTCCAAGATTTAAACTAAAAAATGTTTTTCCCTCACCGCTAATGCTGGAAGTGATCATTAAGACCCTTTCATTTTTACCATCCGCTACAAATTTCAAGTTGGTTCTAAGTAATCTAAATTGCTCAGCAATGGGTGTCCTTCTTTTTTCAGAAATAGCCAATAACTCCCCTCCATTTGGATAGTTGCTTATTTCGGATAAAATAGGGACTTCAGTAATATCCTGTACCTGAGATTTGTGAGTAATTTTACTATTCAATGCATTCTTTATATAAATAAATCCTAAGGGGCAAATAAAACCTACAATTAGGGCCATTCCCATAATCACCATTTTATTAGGTTTCACTGGTGATCCACTCGAAGAGGCTTTATCTATCACCCGGGCATTTGATACTGTGGTGGTTGCCAAAGATAAATTTGCTTCTTCCTTTTTGGATTGAAGGTAATTGTACTGGGTTTGTTTCCGGCTTTGCTCCCTTGACAACTCTAATAAACCTCTTTCAATTTCAGGAACATTTGAAATTCTACTATTGATTTGATCCAAATTGACTCTGAGGTTTTGGCTTTCTATTCTCAAACCATTTTTCATATTGGCGATATTGGTACCAATATTGTTTTTCAAGTTGTCAAGTTGACCTTCAATAGATGTTACCAAAGGATTGTTAGGTTGTACGGTGCGCAATAAACGTTGTCTTTCATTTTGAAGCCGGTTAAACTCATCCACTAAATTTGTTAGTGTTTCATCAATGATGGATAAATTAGAGGCTACTTCTATACCAGAACTTGCCGGATCTCTCAAATATTCTTCCAAGTAGTCCAAAACCTCCATTTGCGTTTTGATATCTGAAAGCTGGGTTTCAATATCTTTACTATTTTGAACCATCAGGGAATTTTCGGTTCCCATATCAGAAATATTATTTGATCTTCTATATTCTTCAATTTTCCTTTCAATGCTATTTAAATCTTTCATTAAAGTATCCAACTGAGAATTAATGAAATCAATGGTATTGCTGGCTGTAACGTTTTTCTCTTTAACAGCCTGAAGATTGTACTGTTCAATCAACTTGTTCAGCACATCTTCTCCTTTTTCGGGAACAGCGTCTACCAATGAAATATTAAAAACAGATGCAAATCTTTGAGATAAATTAACTTGTATTCTACCTCTGTACAATCCAGCCACTTGATCTTTATTTTGGAAATAAATATGGAGAAGTTCAGGCATCTCTCCTTGGTAAGATTCCAATTTATTTATTTTTATCTCACCATACCAATTTTCAATCAATTCCCCGTATTTATAAGCTTTTTCTTTATCATCCTCCTGAATTAAAATCAGATGGTCATCAAAAAGTTTTACACTTATCCTTACCTCCTCTGGATACTGCCCAACATCAGGTTTTTTTAATAATGTCTTAACCGTTACGGGCACATTGGCTCCATACAGTTCTTTCATCCTAGAATATTTGTCTTCAGTATAAAAAAAGTAGTCAAGCGGCAATTCTTCAATGGCATCCCTCATCAAACTATAAGAGGCTAAAATTTCCATTTCATTTTCGACTTGCTTGTTAGTCTCGTAAGCTTCTAATTCGCTGTAAACCGTATTTTGCGTAAAATCGGAGCCCCCGTCAATTTTTATAAGAATAGAGCTCGATATACTATACAGGGGAGTAGAGAAGAACAAGTATGCAAAGGCCAGACTTAAAAACAAAATAATGGATAGCAAAAACAACCACCAATATTTTAAGTAGCTCAATATTATCAATTTAAAATCCATAGGTCTCGCGTCTTGGTCAATAAATCCATCCAACAATAGATCGGATAAAATATCAGATTTTTTCATAAGGTTCATAATTTGAACCGATGGTTTACAACCAGGTTAATTATATAAAAAAGATAAAGTTAAACTTTTTACTCGCTAAGGATATACCGCAAATTAAACATTAGTGAAACTCCAAAGGAAACCAAAATACTCAAAATTGTTAAAGAGCGTTGATTGGTACTTGCCTGAACAGATTTGATTTTATCCGGCTCTACATACAACACGTCATTTTGTTGTAGCATAAAATACGGAGAATTTAAAATTGATTTGTCATTTAAGTTTAGCCTAACTGCTTTTCGAACACCATCTTGGTCTCGAATCAAAAGTACGTTTTCTCTCTTTCCATATTGGGTCATATCACCTGCCAAACCTAAAGCCTCTAGGATACTGATCCTGTCTGTAGCCAAAGTAAAGGTGTTGGGATTAGCTACTTCACCGATCACCGTAATCTTAAAATTCAGGTATTGAATATTAATGATTGGATCTTTTACATATTCTTCAAGCAACTCGGTCATTTTTATGGTAGCCTCTTCCCTTGTAAATCCTGCAATTTCAATTTTTCCTAAAACAGGAAAGTTAATTTGCCCATTTTTGTCCACAAGATAACCTTCGTTTGTAGGCAATTGCTGATTCATCATTCTATTCTGTGAGTCATTTGAAATCACACCAGAATTAAAAAGTAAATTCGATTCCGGACTTTGAGTGCTTACCACAATTTTAATTAAATCGCCACTTTGGATAACCGGTTCCTCAACTTGACTGATATTTGTAGAATAACTACTCCCTGTTTCAATATCACTGAAATAAACCAGGTTTCTTTTCGCACAACCAAATATTCCAGAAAAGAAAATTATAAAAGTCAGAATTCTAATTAAGCTATTGTATCTCATTTGTTAATAATACTGTTTAATGGGTTCAAGCTACTAAATGATCAAATTGGGGAAAAAGTCAAAAATTCTATAATAGACAATTCTTTTAAACACCCCGCAAGTTACTTAATTATCAGAACAATAAGAACTGAGAATAAATAATTTAATAGAATAAAGACGTAATCTGCCTTAACCATTACTCACTTCGCATTTAAAAAAACTCATCCAGTCTCCAAAATTGAAACCTTGTTAAAATTTTAATAGTATTCGTGATATTCAAACTAACCCCTTCTTATCACTTTAAAGTAAACTAGACTTTCTTTTTAAACTAGAATTTCTTATTTGGGTTATTGGTTTCCTCAAACACCTATTTTTAATTCCCTAAAGACCATTTACAACTTTAAAAGAAAAAAGGAAATGAAATTTAGTTATGTCCTAACCCCGTCATTCATTTAAAAATCACCTAATATGCCTTGTCACTTTTCAACAATAAAGATACTGCGGTTTCAACAATTATTTTTATATCAAAAATTAGATTCCACTTCCTAACATAAAAATTATCTAATCTATATCGGGAATACAATTCACTATAGCTTGAAATCTCCCCTCTATAACCTTTACTTTGTGCCAACCCGGTAATTCCAGGCTTTACCTGATGACGGGACATGAAATTATCAATTTCTTTAGCAAACTCAAGATTCATTGGAACAGCTTGAGGTCTTGGCCCCACAATGGACATATTTCCTAAGAGAACATTAAAAACTTGAGGCAATTCATCAAGGCTCGATTTTCTCAAAAACTTTCCAATTCGAGTAATTCTGGCATCATTAACAGTTGCCTGCTTGGTATCGGCATCTTTATTTTTCACCATTGTCCTAAATTTATAACAATAGAACAACTGATTGTTTTTTCCATGTCTTAATTGCTTGAAAAAAACACTCCCATTTGAATCCAATTTAATTAAAATTGCAATAATGGGAAACAACCATGATACAACAAATACTAAAGTAAAAATAGAAGCCCCGATATCAAAAATCCTTTTTAACAATTTTTTACTGTATTTGTCATTTTGACCATACAGAATATCAATTTCTTTACGGATTGGAGCTTTTACAAAATTTTTCTCTTCTAAGGTTCGACCAAATTTTTGATCTACTAAAACATTTTCCATCTCTAACAATCTTTACGAATCCTCACAAAAACCCTATTTCTTATTTAAAAAACATTTATGTATATCTGAAATACATTTTTACAAATATATAAAGCATTTCTCACAATGCAAGGATTTAAAGAAAAAATATTTATTAAAATTCTTTTTTTTGTATTTAAAATTCATTTTTATGGATTTAAAATTGACAACCTTGAAGAAAACTAAATACTAAATAAAGGCAAGGAACACTTAAACTTGGGGGTTTTATCACCAATTAGAGTAGTAAAAAAGATTTAGCAAAAATGAACATGCAGAATTATACCCCTAAAAATCAAGAACTAACCCTATTTCTTCCAAAAAAAGACCCAACAGTCCAAAATAATATTTTGAAATCAAAAACTAATGACCAGTTCTTAATATAAAAATGATCTAATTTTATTCGGCCATATATATCATAAAAACTTAATATCTCCCCACTATACCCTTTAATTTGTGCCAATCCGGTAATCCCAGGCTTAACAACATGCCTAAACATATAATTATTTATATCTGTTGAATACATGTAATTCATAGGCACAGCATGAGGCCTAGGTCCAACTACTGACATATCTCCTAAAAAGACATTGATAAATTGTGGGATCTCGTCTAAACCTGATTTTCTTAAAAATTTCCCAAATCTGGTTATATGAAAATCTCTTTGGGGACCCCCTTTTGCAATTACTTTATTAATTTTTACCGAGGTCCTGAATTTGTAACACCTAAATGTCTTGTTCCCCCTCCCATGCCTCAATTGTTTATAAATAATAGGACCCCTTGATTCTAACCTAATAATAAGGGCTATTATTGGAAATAGCCAAGACATAACCACTACTATAAAAAATAACGAAAAAGCCAAGTCAAGCCCTCGCTTTACCAGTAGGTTAAAACCATCACTTAGAAAAACCCTCCCGTCCGGAGTAATGTAACCACTAAGTTTTCTTGATAAAAATTCCGGTTCACCCCTTTCTTGCAAAAATTTCTCCATACTATGATTTGTAAACCAGCGATAAAAAACTATAAATCGTTTTAATGTATTTAAAATACAATAAAGCAAATATATTCAGCAAACCCGGGATTTACAAATAATTTAATAGATTTATAATTCACCCCAGAAAAGCAGAAGGCTCAGCTAGTTGGAACCTAAAAGCTGAGCCTGTACACTTTCACTAAATTCTTATCTCTTCTGCAAATCTACCCCTAAGAAATCACTCCAGAATATTCCTTTACAGTCTCAATAAAAAGCTTTACTTTCTCCGGAGAAATATCAGGATATACTCCATGACCTAGATTTGCAATATGCCTATCTCCCTTAAACTGATCTAACATTTCTTTAGTCTGCCTGATCAGTACTTCATCTGATGCGTATAAGGCTGCCGGGTCCAAGTTACCTTGTAATACCTTCTCCCCTTCCATTTGAGCGCTTACCGTTCTAATGTCCATGTTCCAATCTAAACCCACAACATCACAGGGCAGATTTTTAATATCCTCTAAAGCGAAATAGGCGCCCTTTGCAAAGACAGTTACCGGCACTTCCGTAACTGCCTCACATATCCGCTTGATATATTCCATGGAAAATTCTCGGTACTGATGGGGAGGAAGAATGCCTGCCCAACTGTCAAATACCTGTACCAAGTTGGCACCTGCAACAACTTGTGCTTTCAAATATTTGATCGTTGTTTTTGTGATCATATCTAAAAGCTGGTGTGCCAATTCAGGGTTCTGATACAACATCGCCCTAGCTTTGGAAAAAGTTTTACTCCCAGATCCTTCCACCATATAAGCGAATATTGTCCATGGTGCTCCTGCAAAACCAATTAAAGGCACTCGCCCATTCAAGCCTTTTTTTGTTAAGCGAATGGCTTCCAATACATAATTTAAAGATTCATCAGGATCTGCGATTTGCAATCGTTTTAAGTCAGCTGAAGAGCCAATGGTATCAGGAAACCAAGGCCCTTTCTTTTCTATCATTTCATAAGGAAGCCCCATAGCTTCCGGAACAACCAAAATATCGGAAAAAATAATGGCTGCATCTACTCCCAAAAGATCTACAGGTTGGATGGTGACCTCCGCTGCCAACTCCGGTGTTTTAGCCAATTTAATAAAGCCGCTAACACTCGCTCTTACAGCCCTGTATTCTGGTAGTATCCTTCCTGCTTGGCGCATCAACCAAACGGGAGTCCTTTCCACCTTTTCTCCCTTGATAACCCTTAGAAGTAAATCATTCTTTATTTGCATGCCACAAATATAATCCAACTTCCTGCAAAAAAGAACTACAACGCACAAACAATAAAGGTCAACTCTGAAATTTCAGAGCTGACCTTTTTAAATCATTCCTTTCGCGATTTGTTCCTCAATCTATTTTCACTACATCAGATTCAGAAACGCCTAAAGCATTTGTCACAGCCTCATAATCATTTAAATCCAATTTTGCATTATCTTGCAAAAATTCCCCGGGTAGATAAACAATCCTTATATAATGATTTAAGGTCCAATCCTCTGAAACCGTTGTTAGATCCGTATTGCCTGTCATATAAACATTGATAAAATCTGCCGTATATTGATAATTGTACATCAACGTTATTCCATCATCTAAAAAGACAGTATTAGGCAGAGGCCTCCATAGAGGCTTATCATCAATTACATTCCACAACATAAATACCAGAAGATTATCACTATCAGCTATTTCAAATCCAAAAGAATTTGAAAAGCTATTTTCTTCAGTAAAGTCAACCTCTGTTTCAACTACTAGGTTTATAAGGGAGATTCCATCCTCACCATCTACTCCATCTTCCCCGTCAATCCCATCAATCCCGGGAGGTCCCTGTGGCCCTTCAGGACCTTCACATGCCGGCAGAACCGCTATGGTCACCAAGGCTATTAGGTATACAATTCTTTTCATAGAAATTAATTTAAATCAATATTTTACGATGCGTTTTATGAAAGATAATGTGTAAAATCCCGAATTACAACAAAATATAAAAAAAACAGTCCACCCTCAGGCAAACTGTTTAAATCTCTTTTAAACCTCTTTTTCTGTATATTTAATCTAAAACCCTTCTTGTGATGTCTTTTTCTTCTACACCTAACATCTCCAAGACTGCATCATGATCTGAATAATCCATCCTAAGATCTATTCTATCAGCTGGCACAATCAAAACCCTAAATATTTGAGAATCGGTAAAACCGGACTCTAAAGTATTGAGGTCAAAATCTCCATTCATGAAAATCGCATAATCGTAAAAAGTAAAATCATAATCATATGTAAAAATCCCGTTAGTATGAAATACAACTTGAGGAATCAATCTCCATATGTCATTATTGTCCTGATCCAACCCGGCCAATCTATAAATGAGCACTTTGTCTGACTCTAAGATATCGAAACCATATTCACCACTTACGCCAAAATTGCCTGCTTGAGTAAAGTCTCCTTCAATTTCAAAAACCTCCCCAACAATATTTACACCATCTGCACCTGCAGGCCCTGTTGGCCCGACGGGACCCTCACAACTTACCAATACCAAGGCTGTGGCAAAAACCAAAAATATTTTCGTGCTAAATAAATAATTGCTCCTATTCATAATTTTAAAATTTAATTGACCCTATTTTAATTTTTGAAATCCAAAACCATACCAAAAAAACTTATGTAAAATAAAAAAACCAATAGACCACTATGATTTTAAAAGTAATCCTCAGCCCTCATTTTTATTGCTTGACTGGTGCCCAAACTTCTACACAATCACTTGAAATAATTTTATCAATAAAAACACCTTCCAGTTCAAGCCCCTTTTCCTTAGCAAATAATCGGATTGCATCTTTTGCCTTTTCCGGTCCGGGCATTACAAAACGACTCATCTCCAACCTTGCAACAATAGCACGGCTACAAGAAAGGGGCAGTTTGATCCAAGGTTTTCTCAATCCCTCCTCCTTAATTTTAGATTCATACCCAATAAAGACATGAAGGGTATCCCGTTTCCCCTCAGGTTCTTTATAATATATGGTATGCAGAGGACTGTCTTTCCTAGCCTCTTCCACCATTTGAAAATGCTCTCCTATCTCTTTATCTTGAGGAACTCCAATAAAATCCACCCCTATCAAATTAATTGGATTACAATCGGTAAGCCTAGTGTTAATAGGATTGAATCCTCCCAGATAATAATATGCTAAGGTCAGAACAAGCATTAAAAGACCAATAAGTGCAGCAACAATTTTTACTTTTGCCATTATTTTCCAAATAAATATCTTGCTCCAATAGCACCTTGACCTTTGAGGTGAAGCCTATCTACAATTTCTGTTAAAAAGCCAAATTCAACAAATACAGCTATTGGCAAATCTTCAAAATAATAGGATGAACCTACAAAAACTTCAGGCCCAAAATCGATATTCGAGCGACTTTCTACCAATTCCGGGGCATCTTCAGAAGCATTTGGTGTACTGTAATAGTAATCAATACTTACGGATCTAAACTGAAGTCCTAAACCAGCATAAACAGTCAATTCACCTTCAGAAATATTGAAATCCTCAGTAAAAGCCTCCTCATAAATCCCCCTTGCTTGAAGGGAAAAGGCACCTGAGACCTGATGTGCATAATATCGAGCAGAGCTTACCGGCCGATTATTCTCAAATGTACGCCTATAGTATTGCCCACTATTTTGGCTTCCTCTTCCCAAAATTCCCTCCAATGAAAATTTATCATTTATCGGTGTCTTATAAGTGACACCATAGGGATCACCCAGCCTTAAGCCCAGCTGATGTTGTTGACCAAAGGTGGAATAAGAAACAAGCATCAATAATAAAGGCAATATGTATTTCATGTGTTCAGACAAAATTTGAATACTTTAACAATTCCATGCTTACGGCGACATAGCCAAACAAGTTACAGTTTAGCCAAAATTTACATATAAATAAAAGCGAAATAATTTTATCTCATCAAATCAATTAATATTAGTGTCTCCATCTGATTTACGCTTTTAAAGCAAAAACCATAGGGAATCATTTCTATTAAAATCAAAACATTTCATTCCACTACAACTGATTTTAATTGCATTTGATACAGCTGTGAATAAAAGCCATCTTTCTTAAGCAATACCTCATGGGTACCATGTTCCACGATCTCCCCTTTGTTTAAAACAATTATTTTATCAGCCTTTTGGATGGTGGATAATCGGTGTGCAATAATTATTGAAGTCCTACCATGCATCATTTTTTCTATCGCGGCCTGAATCAACTCTTCTGTTTCAGTATCCACAGAAGAAGTGGCCTCATCTAGTATAATTATCTCAGGATCGTATACCATAGCCCTTACAAAGGATATCAGTTGGCGTTGACCTACAGACAATGTTCCGCCTCTTTCTTTTACATCATATTCCAACCCTCCGGGCAAACGCTCAATAAACCTTCTCGCTCCAACCAAATCTGCAGCGTACAACACCTGCTCCTTTGTAATGTCTGGATTTCCAAGTGTAATGTTTTGAAAAATGGTATCAGAAAATAAAAATACATCCTGCAATACAACACCCACATGTTTTCTCAGGGTAGCCAAATCAAATTCCTTAATTGGTCTTCCATCTACTAGTATGGCACCTTTATTAATGTCATAAAACCTGCTAATAAGATTAATAACCGAAGACTTGCCTGCACCTGTGGCACCTACCAAGGCGATGGTCTCTCCATGATTTGCTTTAAAACTAATGTCTTTCAATACCCAATCTTCATCATTGTAAGCAAACCAAACATTATTAAAGGCTATGTCTCCTTTTACCTTTTCGGGACAATTGTTGCCTTCATCCGGAATTTGCTCGTCATTTTCTAAGATATTAAAAATTCTAGAAGAACTAACCACACCCATTTGAAGGGTATTAAACCGATCAGCAATCATTCTTATAGGCCTAAAAAATAACTGCAAATACATGATAAAAGAAATAAGTACTCCGACTTTTATTTCAAGGTCAAAAACACCTGTGGCTCCATACCAAACTACCAAGCCAATCCCCATGGCCTGAATGATTTCAGAAACAGGGTAATATATGGAATAATACATGACAGACTTAAGGTGAGCCTTTCGATGTTCTTTATTGATAGTTTGAAACTTTTCATATTCCCTTTCTTGTCGATTAAAAACCTGAATAATATTCATTCCGGTAATGTGTTCTTGAAGAAAAGAATTTAAATTTGAAACCGCATTTCTAACATCATTAAAGGAAACTTTTACTTTTTCTTTAAAGATATAAGTAGAAATAATTAGGAGAGGTAAGGTACAAAGACTTACTAGCGTAAGCTGCCAGTCCACATAAAACATCACTCCCAAAATAGCAATAAGCTGAAGAAGGTCTCCTATGATTTCCGCTAACCCCTGACTAAACACATCGGAAAGAGACTCTACATCCGAGATATTCCTGGTAACCAATCGGCCAATCGGGGTATTGTCAAAATATTTCAACCGCATTTTCAACAAATGCTTGTACAATTTCACCCTTATGTCTCGGATAATCACCTGGCCAATCCAACCGGAAAGATAAGTATGGCCAAATTGAACTACTGCATGAATTAACAATAAGCCGATTAGCAAATAAGTCATCCTGAGTAGTCCTGCCCCATCACCTATTGTAACATAATCATCAATGGCTTTTTGAATTAATAAAGGTCGCGTTGGCGCCAATAATGCCAACAATAAGGTGAGCCCTACCAAAAGATAAAATCTCCCTTTATAGGGCGTTACGAAAGTGTACAACCTCCTTAACACCTTGGTGTCAATTATGTCACCACTTTTTATATTTTCTTTTTCAAGTCCCAATATGGTAGATTTTACTTAAAAATTCGTTCCGGATAATTTACTTTGCTTAGAAACAAGCCGTGAGCAGGTGCCGAACTTCCTGCCAAGTTTCGGTCTTTGCTTGATATTATTTCCGACATAGCAACGCTTTCTAAATGCCCCCTGCCTACTTTTACCAAAGTCCCAACAATTGCTCTAACCATCCCTCTCAAGAATCGGTTGGCTTGTATATGAAAGACCAAACCGTTACTTGTTTGTTCCCAAGAAGCGTTATTAATTTCACATATAAATGTTTTTACATCTGTTTTTCTGCGACTAAAGCATTCAAAATCCTGTTTTCCAAGCAGTAATTTGGCTGCTGACGCCATGGCCTCCTCATCAAGGTCATAATAACAATGCCAGGACTTCCCAATTAGAAAAGGATCTTTCCTAAATGTAATATGGTATTCATACCTCCTGAATTCTGCATCAAATCGGGCATGGGCATTCTCTTTTACAGGAATAACATCAAAGACAGCGATACCATCAGGTAATAAGCCGTTAATTCTTTTCAAGAAATATTCCTTGGTAAAATCTAAATCAACATCAAAATGAGCAAATTGTTGCAAGGCGTGAACCCCTGCATCCGTACGCCCACTCCCCATAATACTCATGGGACGTCGAAAAAGAGTGGACAGGGCATTTTCTAATTCTTCTTGAACAGAAACAGCATTCTTTTGCTTTTGCCAGCCATGGTAATTGCTCCCATCATAGGACAGCTCAATAAAATAGCGGGAAGATTCATTCATTTCATCTGCAAAGATAAAAATATACCCTAATTTCAAGTTCGATTTTGAATATTCCTTGCGAAAATTCAAATAACCCATTTTCTTTGTCAAAAGATTTAAAGATGATTCAAAGAATTCAAAGTGTATTTCTACTTTTAGTAGCTATTTCAATGGTGACATCCACCTTATTTCCAATTTGGCTACAAGTAAATCCGGACCAAACCCAATCCATGGAGATGACGGCATGGTATACCACCATTACCGATACTGTTAAGGAGAGTGTAATTTCACAATCCAATAATTTTTACATTGGAATATTGGCACTAATTACTGCCGCAATGGCCATTTATAGCCTTTTGCAATATAAAAATCGAAAAAAACAGTTACTTGTCAACATGATTAATGCCCTATTGATGGGCTTGACTTTGGGCTTAGCCGTCTATACAAGTTTTCAATCCAACGAATCCTTTAATCCAACCGTTGGGGGTGCTTTCTTGATAGGATTTTATAGCATTGTTTTCGGTTTAATTATGAACCTTATCGCTAATAGGTTTATCAGAAAAGACGAAATGCTTATCCGATCAGTAGATAGAATTCGTTAAATTCCCGGTGGATAGCCATAAGTGGATATGCAAGTATTTAAGTTCCAATTAAGATGAAGATAGAAACCATTGCTATTCATGGAGGAAATGTGATCACAGACACATTAAAACCAATCATTCAGCCGGTCACGCTTTCTACAACTTTTGAGCATCAAGAGGATTCAATGTTGTACACAAGACTTGAGAATCCAAACAGGAAATCTCTTGAAACTGTAATGTCATCTCTTGAGGGAGGTGCCGATGCGGCAGCATTCGCATCCGGAAATGCTGCCGGAAACGCGGTATTTCAAGCCTTGCCGGCCGGCACACACATGATCGCTCCGGATGACATGTACCACGGTATGAAAATGTTACTTCAAACAGTCTATAACGGCAAACTTGAGGTGCAATTCATTGACCTAACTGACCCAGAGAATCTTCGTAACGCCATCAAACCAACCACTGGATTATTGTGGATAGAAACACCTTCCAATCCACTTTTAAAAATTTCTGACATTAGGGTCTTGGCCTCCATAGCCAAAAAAAATGATTTAAAGGTGGTTTGTGACAGTACTTTTGCTACTCCTATTTATCAGCAGGCCTTGGAATTGGGTGCTGATATTGTCATGCACAGCAGCACCAAATACATTAGTGGACACAGTGATATTCTAGGAGGAATACTAGTGACTAGAGTAAAGGATGATTTTTGGCAAAGCATAAAAAATGTGCAAGGCCTAGCCGGAGCAGTACCTTCTCCAATGGACAGCTACCTTCTTACTCGAAGTATTAAAACCCTTCCCTACCGCATGAAGGCACACGCATTCAATGCCAAAAGAGTTGCAGATTTCTTGGAAAACCACCCTTATGTAGAGAAGGTTTATTATCCCGGGCTTGCCAGCCATAGGGGTTTTGAAACAGCCAAAAGTCAAATGAAAGGATTTGGTGCAATGTTATCTTTTCTAATCAAAGGAAATGCAAATGAGGCGGATCATTTAATCGGAAATCTGAAGTTTTTCAGTAATGCTACAAGCTTAGGGGGAGTAGAAAGCTTAATAGAGCGAAGATCAAAAGTCCAGGTGGGTGATCCCGGAATTCCTGATCAATTAATCCGAATGTCTGTAGGGATTGAAAATTGTGAGGACCTAATAGAAGATCTGGATCAAGCTTTCAAAGCAACATTTAAGCCATAACTCTATTCGCCCATTTTAGCCATGGGTTGATCAAATAGCCTTTCGTTGATCAACGGATTAGATTTATGCAGGGCAGTTTGATTTTCTTTCTCTAGGTTCAAGTAGGTTTTGTATTTAGCAACCATCACTTCCATATCAGCACCAGATTCTATTTCTATTTTTTCAGAATAAACCTTACCTCTCATCTTTGCTTCAGCGGTAAACCTGGCCAAGCCTTCTACAATTACGTCTCCTAACACCTTACCCATTACACATATTTCAGATGCTTTGATATCTCCTTCCACATTACCTGAAATACCAATTATAACTTTTTTGGGGGTAGACACATCTCCACAAACATCCCCTTCAATCCTGATATCACTTACTGCTTCAATATCCCCCTTAATGGTTAATCCGGGGGCAAAAACTGAAGTTGAATTGGCCATCTCCATCTCTGCTTGAATTTTAGTTTCTTTAGTCCACATAAAATCAACTCAATTATTTATTGATACTATTCAAATCCATCTGTTTTGATAAATATCAGACAGATGGTCAGGCAAATATAAGCAAAACATATTTGACTTGGATGGGCAAAGCAACTTCACATTCCCTAAAGCATCATCCCGCCCAACCATCTCTATCTAGACTCCTGTATTGTATAGCTTCTGCCAGATGTTCCGCTTTTATATCCTCAGCCCCTGAAAGATCTGCAATTGTTCTAGAGACTTTTAAAATCCGATCGTATGCCCGGGCAGATAGTCCAAGCCGATCCATGGCCGTTTTCAATAAAGTTTTACCGGCTTGATTAATCTTCACCACCTCTTTCACCATGTGAGATGGCATCATGGCATTGCAATGGACTTCAGGATTCTTCTCAAACCGTGCTTGTTGAAAAGCTCTAGCACCGGACACCCGCTCCCTAATGGATTTACTGGTCTCTGATTTTCTATCTGAGGTCATTTCCTCGAAATTTATGGGAGTCACCTCCACATGAAGATCTATCCTATCCAACAAGGGACCACTAACTCTATTGAGGTATTTTTGAACTACCCCGGGACCACAAACACACTCTTTGTCAGGGTGATTATAAAACCCACATGGGCAAGGATTCATGCTGGCGATTAACATGAAATTCGCAGGAAAATCCACGGTAACTCTTGCTCTGGAAATGGTCACCCTGCGTTCCTCAAGAGGTTGCCGCATCACTTCCAAAACAGTCCTTTTGAATTCAGGCAATTCATCTAAAAACAAAACTCCGTTATGGGAAAGGGATATTTCACCGGGTTGAGGATTCCCCCCACCCCCAACCAAAGCTACATCACTAATGGTATGGTGGGGAGAGCGAAATGGCCTTTGAGCGATTAAAGAAGAACTGGCTCCCAACTTACCGGCTACCGAATGAATTTTAGTCGTTTCCAATGCTTCTTGTAAACTCATGGGTGGCAATATGGAAGGCAGCCTCTTGGCAAGCATGGTTTTTCCCGCCCCGGGAGGGCCTATCATGATCACATTATGCCCGCCTGCAGCGGCTATTTCCATCGCACGCTTGATATTTTCCTGCCCTTGAACATCAGCAAAATCAAAATCACTTTCTTCTATAGAATCATAAAAGAGATTTCTGGTATCGGTAACCAAAGGAGGTATTGTTTCTTTCCCCTCCAAAAAATGAATCGCTTCTTGGAGTGTTTCCACAGGAATTACGTCAAGATTATTCACAATAGATGCTTCCTGTGCATTTTCTTTAGGTAGGATAAAGCCTTTGTAACCTCTTTTCCTTGCCTCTATTGCTATCGGGAGCACTCCTTTGATTCTTCTAAGCTTCCCATCAAGGGCAAGCTCTCCCATAATCACATACTGCTCTAATTCCGGAAAAAACACTTGTTCAGATGCTTGCATTATCCCAATGGCAATGGGAAGATCATAGGATGAACCTTCCTTTTTGATATCTGCAGGAGCCAAATTGATTACAACTTTTTGTCTAGGCATCCTGTAACCATAGTATTTAAGCGCTGATTCTACACGTTGTTGACTCTCTTTTACAGCACTGTCAGGGAGACCCACCATAAAAAAACTGGTCCCTTGACCTACATTTACTTCAATGGTGATCAACTTGGCATCTACCCCTGAAACTGCACTACCAAAAGTTTTTGCTACCATCCTTATTTTTTATTCTGTGTAATTATCCATACCAAGTTTTTAGACAAATTTATTTGAAATTTTCTCTTGGTTTGATAACAGATGATTCTGTATCATCCTTACTCACTTCCGTTTTCCTTTCGACCGGATTAACTTTCCCTCCCCTTTCCAGGTCAAAGACCAAAGCTTTCAGATCCTTTTTCTCTAACTCTATCTTTTTTATGCGGCTGTTTAGACTACTTACATATCCCCAACTGGTTCCCCAAGTAATCAAATAAATCACCAATCCGGCCAACAACCATGAAACAACTTCTCCTGTCAATGGCGTTCCTCCCCACATTTTCTCATAGGTGAGAAAATAAACCAATCCTATACCGAAAAACAAAGCTGTTAATAACTGAAATATACTGTTGACTTTTTTCATAATGCTTTTATATGGGTTTGTTTACACAATATACTAAACAGACTGCATTTGGGAAAGTTTATTATACAATCCTCCTTTTTGGATCAACTCATCATGAGTTCCTCTTTCCACTATACTTCCACCTTCAATAACCAAAATTTCATCAGCATGCTGAATGGTACTCAGACGATGTGCAATCACCAAAGAAGTACGGTTTTTCATTAAATTAGACAAAGCTTCCTGAACTAATTTCTCAGAGGCAGAATCAAGGGCAGATGTGGCTTCATCTAAAATTAAAATTTCAGGATTTTTTAATACAGCCCTAGCAATACTTATGCGTTGCCTTTGTCCACCTGATAATTTACCTCCTCGTTCACCTATATTGGTTTCATAACCTTGCTCAAGCTCCATTATAAATTCATGAGCATTGGCAATTTTGGCAGCTTCCTGAACTCTCTCCAAAGAAACTCCCTCCATTCCGAAGGCTATATTATTGAATACTGTATCATTGAAAAGAATAGACTCTTGTGTAACAATTCCCATCAACCCCCTAAGGTCTGCGATGCTACAATTTCTGAGGTCAATTCCATCTATGGTTATTTCTCCTTGACTTGGATCATAAAACCTTGGCAATAAATCTGCCAAGGTAGACTTTCCTCCACCTGAAGGACCTACCAAAGCTATGGTGCGACCTTTCTCTAACTTAAAATTAACACCATTCAAAACAGCGTTTTCCTGATAGGCAAAGCCCACATTCTTAAATACTACAGCCTGTGAAAATCCTTTTAAAGCTTGCGGGGAAACTACATTTTCAATCCTAGGTTTGGTGTCAACCACTGCGAATATTCTTCTTGCAGAAGCCAGTCCTCGTTGTATACTACTTAGCGCTCTAGAAATTTCTTTAGCAGGATTAAGTACTTGAGTAAATAAAATGATATAGGCAATAAACTCACTGGCACTTAATGCGGAAGTATTGTTTAAAACCAAATTACCTCCGTATAATAAAATACCGGCAACTACCGAAACTCCTAAAAATTGGCTGACGGGTGAGGCAAGCTCATTTTTCCTTGCCATAGAAACATTTACCCTAGCATAATAATCTGTTTCTGCCTCAAATTTATTTTGAACAAAACTTCTTGCTCCAAAGGCCTTGACAACCCTCATTCCTCCAATGGTTTCATCCAATATATTCACGATTCTTCCCAAAGACTCTTGACTTTGCTCCGCTTTCTTCTTTAACTTTTTGGTAATATATCCTATGATCGCTCCTGAAACCGGAATGAGTAATATCGTGAACAGCGTCAACTGATAGGACATGAAAAACAAGACAGCAAAATAAAGAATAACTGTTACAGGCTCTTTAAAAATCACCCTTAAGGACTGAACAATACTATTCTCAACCTCCTGAATATCATTGGTCATTTTACTGATTAAATCACCTTTTCTTTCATCAGAAAAATACCCTAAATGCATATTACTTACCGATGTGAAAATATGGACACGCATTCCTTGAATAATATCAGCCCGCACTTTGGCCAAAACTACTCCTGACAAATAGGCAAATAAATTGCTTAAAAACACCGATATCACAATAATTATACACACATATACCAAAGTCCCAAACCTCCCATACATATTGGCAATTTGCAGGAAATAGTAGTTGAATAAATGCATAAAATAATTAACACTTAAAGAGAATTCAGGTTTGTTGGCATACACTTGTAATTCCTCTTTCCCCACTTGTTCAAATATCACATCAAAAAGTGGTTTTAAAAGGGTGAAATTTAGCAAACCAAATACTATAGCCAATAACGCATAGGCAATATACACAGGCAAATACCTTCGGTAAGGTCGCGCATAGGCCAAGATTCTTAAGTAAGTTTTCATATAGTACTTTTAATACAAATTGTAATCAATGGTGAATAGGAAGGAGGAAATTCTAATACCACGGTATCTAAAGGTAATCTCTGCCCCTAAAGAAAATAAGCAATACTATTTTGGAACATTCAATTCATTTCAAAACTAAAATGCACACCCATTTTGGAAACTTTAAACGTAGCCAAGCTAAATTAAAGTTTCCAAAATGGAACAATAATGGCGCAATTTACCAATTTTTAGATGGAAGGATTGGTAATTAATACCAGGCAATCAAAATTGTTGGTCAAATCTTGAGATATTTAAACGCAATGCTAATTGGCCGTAAGAGGTTTTTGAATTTATTCCTCCTTCGGTATTTACATGCCGCATTGTCTGAGATAAATCGACGAATAAATTGTGCCGTAACATGTATTGCAAATGCAAAGTTGCCATACTGACCTTATTTTTTTGCCCTTGCCCAATATAGTTACCATATAGGCTTGTACTTGTTTGGGTTCTATTTTTTAGGATGTCTCCACCATAGTTATCTTCTTCCGTGGGGTCTGCACCATACATTTGATACATCATTGTCCCACGAAGCATCAATTTTCGCAAAGGTTGATAGGTAATTACTGCCAAAAGCTCTCTAAAATTGGCTCCTCTCGGGTGGGTAAGTGGTATTCTGTAATTGGTATAAGACTGATAGTCAAATTTTTCTTGAAAAGTAAAGGGTCTGGCTTGATTATATTCCAACTGAAAGTCAAGGTTATCTATGCCAGCTACATCAATGTATTTATATCCTAACTGAACTCCATGTTTGTTTCTACTGGAACCACTTTCTGTAATGTGAAAAAACTCATCGAAAACAAATTCATCAAGAACAAATTGTCCATAAAGTTGCATCCCCTTGCCCAAATTCCATTTCATGTCTGTTCCGAGCATAACCTTATCTGGCGTTCCTAATTGGTGCTCTACCCATCGATAAAAAATCAAGGGGTTGAAATAATTCCAGTTTGCTTTATCAGCCATCACCGATTCAAATACTCCTAGATTGAATCGCCTCCCCAAATTAACCCCTAACCTGTGGAAAGAAAACCACTTTTGGGGATACCTTCCATCTGTAGGAACACCTCTAGAAGTGATAATATCCGCTGTCATTTGCCCCCATAAATTGGTGAAATCTACCTTTCCTATCTTGGTATTGACTTTTACAAACACAAAGGGGTTTGAAAAATCAGATAATATAAAAGACCTTAAGCCCTCTCCAATAAAATGGCTATCATGCCCCATTTGAATGTTTACATGTTTTGTGGCTGAAAAGGTAATGTGGCCCCGTGCCGAGAAGAAACTATAGCCCCCGTCACCATATCGTTTCCAAAAACCTTGCCCCGGAATGGCCCCATGATTCCCTACATATTCATTTACCCAGGAAGGAAACATCAAGTCCGTGGTCGCCAGCATGGTATAAAACCCTATTTTGTCATCAATACTTCCATGTAAGGCCAGACCTCTTGTATTTCGAAAAGGCATCTGATCATTATCGAGTTCTGCCCCTCCTTGTAAATACAAGACAGGATTTAAGTGCACATCAAAATCTTCACTCTTATAACCGTAAAAATCTGAAGGTCTTTTATAAATATACTTACCTATGGAACGCTTAGAAAGCGCCAATGAATCAGTGGCATACTCCCAGTTATCTTGCAATAAATAATTGAGGTTAAACTCATCTTTTTTGTTCAAGTAGCCAGCCGTTTTTTTGTATTCCTCGAGGTACTGCACCACCTCGTCCCTTCTGTAAGGTTTGCTACCCGTATGGAAAGAACCATTGAAAGCTCCATTTTTTATTTCGTACCTTTCTAAAAGAGAATAGTAATCCCTATTAAACGGCAAATACGGACTTTGCGCCAAAACCTCCGAGACTAAGGAGCCTGTAAACAATAAAAAAAGAAAAAAGTACTTCATAAAAACTTTAATTTACACTGAATTAACAGCATTGGGGATAAAAAATCATATTTTAGATTTTACTGAAAACTAGCCTATTGACTGAATTGGCCGTTTATGGTATAAAATTAGCGAAGTATTTTATATTTGAAAGGGAATGTTTTGGAGAAAATTATAAAAAGGGGTAAATTTGTGCCTCAATTTGAAGAAGAAAAAAAATAATAGTTTATACAATGAAAAAAGAAATCCATCCAAATTACAGAGAAGTAGTTTTCTTAGACACTTCTAGTGATTATAAGTTCATCACCAAGTCTACCATTGAAACAAATGATACCATTACTTGGGAAAATGGCGAGGATTACCCATTGGTAAAGGTAGAGGTTAGCTCTGCATCTCACCCTTTCTATACCGGTAAGAAAATGCTTTTGGATACTGCTGGTAGAGTAGAGAAATTTAATAGAAGATATAAGAAAAAGTAAGTTTTTCATATTATTCTTTGAGATAAAGTCTACCGGAAGCATAATTCTGGTAGACTTTTTTATTTTTGTAATATGGACCATATCGTTTTATTTGATGACCCCAAGAGTAGAGGCAACCTTTTGCCTTTTACATTTACCCGCCCTATTGCCGAAATAAGAATAGGCATTTTTAAAATCAGTGAAAAATGGCAAAACTCACTACACGCCAAAGACTTGGGTTTTGTGACTCAAAATTATTTACAAGCGAAATACCCCCCTTTAAACCAAAAGGCGCTTTATATTAACGGGGCTTTATGTCCTGATGAAGCCCTTTTGGACGCGATCAATGCCCTCCATGAAAATGAGGCTCTTTGGCAGAACGATACTTTATTGGCTACATTTTTTGATAAACCTGAAGATTTCCACAACGACCACTTACCAACAAAAAAGAGCGTTGAATTTGAGGAGAACATAAGGTTACTTAGCAGAAACTGGCAGATTTTCCTATGGAATGGGGATGAAATAAAAAAAGATTTCAGCCTAATAAGCAAACGGAGGGTTTCTTGGGGAACAGACGACCCACATACTCACATGTACAATGAGCCCAGTATATTTATTGAAAAGGGAGCTAAAGTGCGAGCTGCAATTTTAAATGCCACCAATGGGCCAATTTATATTGGCAAAAACACTGAAGTATCTGAAGGCTCCATGATAAGAGGGCCATTTGCCTTATGTGAGGGTGCCATATTAAGTATGGGAGCTAAAATCCGTGAAAACACTACGGTAGGCCCTTATTGTAAAGTCGGTGGAGAAGTTTCCAATACCGTTTTTTTTGGCCATAGCAATAAATCACATGATGGCTACATTGGAAACAGTGTGGTAGGAGAATGGTGCAATTTTGGTGCTAACACTGTGGTCTCCAACATGAAAAATAATTTAATGCCTGTTAAAGTTTGGGATTATACCAAAGGCGGGTATGGTGATACCGGCTTACAGTTTTGCGGATCGATGGTAGCTGATCACACCAAACTAGGCATAGGGACGACCCTAAACACAGGTACGGTAATTGGGGTTGGGTCAAATGTATTTGGTGAGGGCTTTCCAAGAAAATTTGTTTCCTCATTTGCATGGGGTGGTGGTTCTGTAGGTTTTAGTACATTCAAGCTTATGAAATTTGAAGAAACGGCTCAAAAAGTAATGGCTTTAAAGGGCAAAGAGTTTGATGAAAATGAAAGAGCTATATTGCAAAAAGTATTTGAGATAACCAGGCCTTATCGTATTTGGGACAAAGAATTTTAAACTAAAAAACATGCTTTTTTCATCCATACCCGGGCTTGAGGAAACGAAAGTCAAGCTTATCAATGCCATTCAAAATGACCACCTGGCCCATGCGCTATTGTTTCATGGAAAAGAAGGGAGTCCAAGTTTACCTTTGGTTTTGGCTATGGCTACCTATATTAATTGTGCCAATCCAGGTGCCGATGATGCCTGTGGGAAATGCCCTTCCTGTGTCAAAATGGGAAAATTGGTTCATCCTGATTTAAATTTTGCTATGCCTCTCCCTGCAGCGGGGAAAAAGGATGATGAAGAAACTACTGATCTTCTTTCCTCTTGGAGAAACTTTGTACTAAAAAACCCTTATGGAAACCTTCAGGATTGGAATTATCATTTGGCAATCAATAAACCATTAAGTATCACGAAAGGAGCAGCCAAGCAGATTGTTAAAACACTCTCTTTAAAATCTTTTGAGGGCGGATATAAAATGATGCTTATTTGGTCTCCGGAAACCATGCATGTTGCTGCAGCCAATGCACTCCTAAAGGTTTTAGAGGAGCCTCCGGAAAAAACGCTTTTCCTTATGATTACTCAGCAGCCGGAAAGTCTGTTGACAACCATACTTTCACGAACACAAAAGGTTCACGTAAGGAATTTTACAGACAATGAAATTCAGGACTACCTCGTTGAAAGCGGTTTGGCGACTGCGGTAGCTGCGCAACAAATTGCGCCTCTTGCAGATGGAAACATGAGAGAAGCCATGCTGCTATCCCAAAATACTGAAGACAAAAACACAATGATTTTCAGAGATTGGCTAAGGGACTGTTATTCTGTTAAAATTCAGGAGTTAGTGAATTTTTCAGAACAAATTACAAGATTTTCAAAGGAAGGACAACGATCTTTATTATTAACAGGGATCAATGTAATTAGGGAGTCTTTATTAAATAAAGCCCAGCTAGCAGAGTTAATGCGTACAACTGATGAGGATAGAGAGTTTATTATCAAATTCAGCAATTCCGTCCTAAACGAGGAAAAATTGACCAAAATATACACAGCCTTAAACGAAGCGCATTACCACATAGAAAGAAATGTGAACCCTAAAATTTTATTTTTGGATTTAGGGTTTAATTTGGCGCGAATTATTAAAGCAGCCTGATGCAATAATTACGCTTCCAGCATGACTATTGTTCAAGTAAAGCTTAACTTTGAGTCATGGAAAAAACGATTATCGGAAGGAAAGAAAAAATCGACCTACCTGAATGGAATATTATTGCAATCAACGCAAAAATTGATACCGGGGCCTACAATTGTTCTATTCATGCCACTTCCGTGAAAGAGGTGCTTAAAGATAATAGGAAAGAGCTGGAGGTAATTCTTTTGGATCCTGAAGACGAAAGGTATACCGGAAAAACAATTAACATTAATAACTACAAAATAAAAAAGGTAAAAAACTCCTTTGGCCAAATTGAAAAGCGTTTTTTAATCAAAACGATGATGACACTTGGAGGGCAACAGTTCAAGGCCGGTTTTACGCTTTCTGATCGGGGCAAAATGAAAAACAACGTGTTATTAGGTCGAAAAATACTTGCAGGGAGATTTTTAGTAGATGTTGAAAAGGTAAACCTTACAAAAGCAGAATGAAAATAGCCGTATTATCTCGAAACCCACAATTGTACTCTACTAGAAGGCTCATACAAGCCATTCAGGAGGCCAACCATGAAGCCTTGGTCATCGATCATTCTGCTTGTGACTTGGTAATTGAACAAAAAGGCCCACACATTATATATAAAGGAGAAAAGCTCACCGGAATTGATGCGATTATCCCACGAATAGGAGCCTCAGTCACTTTTTATGGGACTGCAGTAGTCAGACAATTTGAACTGATGGACGTGTTTTCTGTGGTAGCTTCTCAGGCAATTGTACGCAGCAGAGATAAATTAAGGTCATTGCAGATTCTTTCACGAGAAGGTTTAGGCATGCCAAAGACAGCATTCACTAATTTCTCAAAAGGGGGAGAAAAGCAAATTGTGGAAATGGTAGGCGGTGCCCCATTAATCATCAAGTTACTGGAAGGTACTCAAGGTTTGGGTGTGGTTTTAGCTGAAACTAGAAAAGCTGGTCAATCTGTAATTGAGGCATTTCACGGGCTAAAAGCGCGTATCATCGTACAAGAATTTATAAAAGAAGCCAAAGGCGCAGACATTCGGGCATTTGTTGTGAACAACAAAGTGGTTGGAGCCATGAAAAGGCAAGGTGCTGAGGGAGAGTTTCGTTCTAACCTTCATCGAGGAGGGAAAGCTGAGGTGATCAAACTTTCGCGGGCAGAAAAATCCGCTGCGCTAAATGCCGCTAAGGCCTTGGGCCTATCTGTTGCCGGAGTAGACCTTTTACAGTCAGACAGAGGACCTTTGATTTTAGAGGTTAATAGTTCTCCCGGCCTAGAAGGTATAGAAAAAGCCACAGGTTTGGACATCGCCGGAAATATCGTGTCATTTATAGAAAGTGCTGTTCAAAAAAAACAAATAAAAAGGAAATCGGATTCGTAATGAAATCAATTAGAATAGGTACTAGAGGAAGTAAATTGGCTTTGTACCAGGCCAATTATGTTGCAGATTTATTAAATAAGAATGGCATCAATACCGCCATCGTTACAATAGAAACCAAAGGAGATAAAGTGCTGGATGTTTCCATTTCAAAAATCGGCAGCAAAGGTGTTTTCACAGAAGAACTGGAGACCAAATTAGCAGTTGGTGAAATTGACATTGCAGTACACAGTGCAAAAGATCTGCCTTCACGTTTACCTGAAGGATTTGAAACTATAGCTTTTACTGAAAGAGAAAAAGTAAATGATATCATCATCAGTCATAAAGATGATTTCCCTGATCTAAACGACCCTAGCAAACCTATAGTCTTGGGCACCTCCGCTACAAGAAGGGTGGCAACACTAAAATATTTTTACCCGCATATCAAAACCGTGGATGTTAGAGGCAACCTCCAAACAAGGGTCAGCAAAATGGAAAATGGCCTTTGTGATGGCTTGCTATTGGCCTATGCAGGTGTACACAGAATGGGTTACGACCAGCTGATCAAAAAAGAATTGCCCCTTTCAGAATTTATTCCGGCAGTAGGTCAGGGCAGTATAGGGGTAGAAATTCATTCAGGCATGGATCCTGATCTGAAAAAACTTTTAAAAGCTGCTATCAATCACCCCAAATCGGCGGCTTGCCTCACAGCAGAAAGGAGTTTTTTAAGTGTCCTAGAAGGAGGTTGTAGTATTCCGGCTTTTGCCCTTGCCCATTGGGAAGGGGATCGATTAATTCTTGAAGGAGGACTCATGCAAATTGATGGCAAAGAAAGACTCTTTTCTTCCCATAGTGGTACAGAAGCGGAAGCAAGTTTACTAGGCAAGAAACTAGCTGAGGACATCAAATCTCAAGGAGGAGACCTACTTTTAAAGGAAATTAAGCAAAGACTAAATGGCTAAGATTTCAATATTAAGAATGATTGCAGGAATTTTGACAATTATATCAGTAGCTTCCTGCGCTAGTGAAAAAGACTATCTCATCACGATTGACACAGAATATGGTAAAATGTATGCCATATTGTACGATGAAACTCCAGTACACAAGGAAAATTTCATAGCCCTAGCTGAATCCGGAAGATACGACTCCACCACCTTTTATAGAATCATTGAAGATTTTATGATTCAAGGCGGAGATGTCTTTAATAAAGAAAACCTGGACCAAGAAGACTGGTATACCCTGCCGGCGGAATTTAACGAAGACTTGATTCATGAGAAGGGTAGCATAGCAGCAGCCAGACAAGGGAATCAAATCAATCCTGAAATGAGATCCAGTGGATGCCAGTTCTATATAGTAGAGGGAAAAGTATATGAAGAACCTGAATTGACGACGGATTTAAGAAAACTACAACAAGCTTTCGCTCAATACCTTCAACTTGAGACCAATTTAGAGCTGAGAGAAAAATATGCAGAATTATACAAAAAAGGAGAATATGACAGTATTAATTCATTAATGCTTTCCAATAAAGTAGTGTTGGAAAAATTTTTTAACTTAAATTTGGGATTGGACAAAAGAAAAAATCAAGTTCAAGCCTATACCACAGTGGGAGGCACCCCACATTTGGATGATACTTATACGGTATTTGGTAAGGTAATTAAAGGTATTGATGTTCTGGATGAAATTGCTTCTTTGGAGACAGGGAGTAATGATTTACCTATTACACCAGTTTACATGAAAGTAAATGTCGAATATATCTCAAAAAAGAAAATAGCAAAAGAATATGGATATCAATATCCTCAAAAGTAAAAAACCGAAAATACTAATTACCGGAGCGAATGGCTTATTAGGGCAGAAAATCATAAAAGAAATACTTATTGAAGGTAAATATGAAGCCATAGCTACAGGAAGAGGAAGCTGTCGCCTTCCCACCGAATGGAGAGGTTACGTATATGAAGAGATGGACATCACCAAACCCTCAGAGGTATTGGCTATCTTCAAAGCTTATGCTCCCCAATACGTTATTCACGCCGCCTCAATGACAGACGTGGACAGGTGTGAAGTAAACCGCCACACTTGCTTTGAACAAAATGTAACGGCCACTTTAAACATCATGAAAGGATGTGAGCTGGTCAAGTCTCATCTTATATTTATATCTACAGATTTTATTTTTGATGGAAAAAATGGCCCTTATGATGAGCTGGCTAAACCAAATCCACTCAACTATTACGGTAAAACCAAAATTGAAACAGAAATTGCCGTTCAAAAATACAAGCACAATTGGACCATTGTCAGAACCAATTTAGTGTATGGAATTGCACACGACATGTCTCGCTCGAATATCGTACTATGGGTTAAAAAAGGCCTCGAACAGAATAAGGAACTTAACTTGGTAGATGACCAATTCAGAACCCCCACCTTGGCAGAGGACCTGGCAAAGGGCTGCTTACTTATTGTAGAAAAGAATGCAACCGGAATCTATAATATTTCCGGTGATGAGCTACTTAGCCCCTACGATATGGCCATGCTCACCGTCAAATTTTTTGAATTGGACCCAAAAGGAATTAAGAAAACTGACTCAAGTGTTTTTTCACAGGTGGCCAGCAGGCCTTTGAGAACAGGCCTTGATATATCCAAGGCTAAAAATATTCTGAATTTCAAGCCCAAAACTTTTGTAGAAGGGATTGAAATTATGGCAAAACAAATTAAATTAGCTAATTATAAAATATAAATATTTTTTTATTTTGAAATCCATTCAACTCACCCAACAATATGCAAAAATCTAGTAAAACGCCCTCTCGAGGACAATGGGGCTCTTCATTTGGTTTTATCATGGCTGCAGGCGGATCGGCAGTTGGACTAGGTAACATATGGAGATTTCCTTATATCACAGGCCAAAATGGTGGAGGGGCATTCGTCTTTGTCTATTTAATATGTGTGCTTTTGGTGGGATTACCATTGCTTCTAAACGAGGTAGCATTGGGGAGAAAATCCGGTAAGAACCCTGTGGGTGCGATTAAGGAAACAGGTGGAAGTAGATTCTGGCAATCCTCCGGCGTTTTATGTGTGGTAGTTTGCTTTGCCGTTCTCAGTTATTATTCTGTAATCGCAGGATGGACCATAGGCTATATCTTCACTGAACTTATCAACATACCCATTGACTTTGAGGTATTTATTCAAACCCCTCATTATGTTATCCCACTTTGCATGTTATTCATTCTTATGACCGTAATTGTGGTTCTGGGTGGCATATCCGGTGGTATAGAAAAAGCTGCAAAGTTTTTGATGCCTCTTTTATTTATCATTATTATTCTCATTGCAGCAAGGGCAGTAACATTACCGGGTGCAGCAAAAGGAATTGAGTATTACTTATCTCCGGATTTCAGTAAAATAAATGGAAAGGTGATATTATCCGCACTTGGCCAAGCATTTTTTAGCTTATCCGTAGGCTGGGGATTAATGATTACTTTCGGTTCTTACCTGCCAAAAGACAATAACATCATCAAATCCTCTGCTTGGATTGCGGGAATGGACAGTACGGTAGCCCTGATGGGAGGTCTAATGATATTCCCTGCCTTATTTGCTTTATTGCCCGGGGTTAGCCCTGATGAAGGCCCTGCACTGGTCTTCAATGTACTACCAAGGGTTTTCGACCAGATCGAACCATTTGGTAATATCATTGGTGGTATGTTTTTCTTGCTTTTATTGGTAGCTGCATTGACTTCTAGTATATCCATGTTGGAGGTACCTGTTGCTTACTTTATTGATGAAAGAAAGTGGTCCCGAAAAAGAGCGGCTTGGACTTTAGGAATTGGTGCCATGTTTTTAAGTATCCCATCCTCATTAACAGCGGTCAAAGGAAATTTTTTTAATGTCATGCACATTAGTTTCTTCGGTAGAGACATAGTAGGCTTTTTTGACCTTATGGACTTCTTCTTTGGAACATTGGCCATTGTGATCATCTGCTTGATGTTAAGTCTCTACTCAGGCTGGGTGAAAAACATTAAAACTTTTGCTGCTGAACTTGCTTTGGGTACAACTTCTTTTGAAGGACTTCCTCAAAAGGCTTGGATATTTTTTATCAGGTGGGTTTGTCCCATTGTCATCATATTGGTAATACTCAATATGGTAGGTGTGTTTGGAGAACCGGGAAGCGGCGGATAACTAAACACCATCCTAAAGCATACAAGAAATTAAAGGTGGTTTAACCCATTCAATAGCACAAATGATTACCAAGTTGATAGACTGACTTACCATTCGCTATAAGATCGACCCAGATAATTATTTTCAAAACAAAAAAAGGCAATCGTTCTGATTGCCTTTTTTTGTTTTTCTTGTGTTGAAATTTTACCAGGTTCTAGGCAGGTCTTTATTACTATCTTCTATCCCTGAGGAAGAAGTATCAGTATAGGTTCTCACTTGGGTTTTTGCAATTGGTTTTACAGGCACTTCTTTTTTCTTTTCAGCCTTTTCGTCAAGCATTGAGTAAAGCTCTTCTCTGCTCACTGAATTTATTTTGCTGGATTTGGAAGCTTCTTCTACTTCTTTTGCATCCACCACCTGTACACCGCTATTGATTTGGGCACCTTTGTGAATATGAATAGAGCTGGTAGTGATATTTCCAGACACCTTGGCATTTGAATAAATGGTTGTATCCCCTTTGATGTATAGGTCTCCCACCACCTCTCCGTTGATACTTATTTCTTCAGCAATGATATCTCCGGTAATGGAAGCTTTTTCTCCAACCACCACTTTTTTATCTGTTCGAATACTGCCTACGAGTATTCCATCTGCTCTGATGTCGCTTTTGGAAATAATATCACCTGTAAGTTCAAATCCCATTGAAAGGACAGTCACTTTACCTACATTGGCTTCTTTATTCTGTTGCTTGTTGGATCCAAATTTCATATTATCATTCTCCTTTTTCTTGTTTAAAAGTAGTTAATATCGTGGAACTATTCCCTAAATCAAGACCTACTGCTTTGTCTTTGGCACCGGCATTTATAGCCAAACTATTGAAACAATACCCTATAGATGCCATCTGCTCAGGAGATTCAGGAACATGCACATTTAACAACCCATCAAACTCAGCTTTAAATAAATCGACAAGTTCACTGTAATTGGCCCCGCCTCCGGCTAGGTATATGTCTGCAGATTTTGCGAAATCGCTATCAGAAAAGGCCTTTCTGAGGGAAGGGGAAATTACATCGTTATAGTACTGCTCTATTACTTGTTTCCTCAATTCCTTTAAGTCTAAACGCTTTCTGTTTAGGATTATTGAGCCTTCACTAAAATATTGGTCTATTTGATGTTCTGTTTTTAGATCTAAATAGTTGTCTTTTTGCAACTCACGGGTAATAAGGTTGATGGCGTACCTTAAGCCAAAAGTAGAAACACTTGACCTTTGAACCAAACCACCTTCTGTACTCAAAATGGCTTCCATGGTACCATACCCCAAACTGATCATGAAAAAGTTTTTGGGCGCATCACTGTAAAGCTGTCTTACTGCCATACTACATCCAACAACCTCAGGAATAACAGCCACTCTGTCAACTTCAACCGCCATCTTTTTCTTACCGCCACCACCAAAAGTTTGAGTATCGTATTCAATTATATGCTCATTTTCTAATAATCTGTAAGCATTTTCTTTAAACACCTGAAAAGTCGAAAAAGGAAAACCTGTTGTAACAGTAATAGGACTACCCAGTTTTTGAGAGGCTAATAATAAGCCTGCTTTTAAAAAGATCCTATAGTCATTTTCATCAGGCGAACTGTTAATATTTCTATGAGGAGATGTTCCTTCGGATAAAGCCAAATCCCCAACCAAATAACCTATATTATCGTGATATATTTTAAGCCCTGAAACTAAATCTCTCGCTACATTTCTAAGTTCAAGATTACTACTTTCCAATACACTTGGGTACTTTATTACTTCTATCATGGAAATTATTTTTATCCTTTTTTAAAACAGTTATCCTTATTTTTTCAATTAAAACAAACTCATTATCCAAAGGCTATGCCAATTATCCATTTTAAAAACACATTAATATTCCAAGTGTTTTAGTTAGATAAAAGGATACATTCATCAAACCTTATCTTTAAAGACAAATTAAAGGAACCTTAGCGAAATAACAAGCTAGTTCTTGAAGTTTATGTCCATTTTTTTGTAAAAGGTTGAAAATTGAAGATTTTCTCACAAAGTTAATTTTTTTTATCAGCCTATAAGCATAGATTTACGTTTACCGTCTGAATTTCATTAGATTTGTTATTCAACCAAATCATAGACCATATGAGACGGATGTCAATAATCTTCTTCTTGACCCAAATTCTGACCATTTCTACACTTTACGCTCAGGAGTTTTCCATAGGCCCTAAAATCGGTGTCTCCCAAGGAAATATTTCAGTTAACGGCACTACATTCAGTACTACTAATGAAAAATTGGGTTACCATGCCGGACTATTTGCACGACTTGGAGGAAACCATATCTTTATTCAACCTGAGGTCCTTTACACCAATACGGGTGGAGAATTTAAAAGTACCCAAGGCAACAGCACCGTTAGTTATACGGCGCAATTTGATAAAATCGATGTGCCTATTATGGCTGGTTTTAAAATTGCCAATTTCTTTAGGGTGCAAGCAGGCCCTACCCTTGCCTTTATTCTTGATAGTGACTTAAGCTCTACTGCCTCTACCACCGCAAACCCGGAATACAACAAAGCTACCATTGCCTATCAAGCAGGCTTAGGGCTAGATCTCGCCAATTTGATCATAGACTTCAAATATGAAGGAGCGCTGGGTAAACTGGGAGAATCCTATGTAGGCTTTCCTACCGACCAGCGGCAAAACCAACTGATGCTGTCACTCGGCATTCGCTTATTCTAAAAAATTGTCGGCTTTATTGCTGCCCAAACTATCCAACGATTTGCGGTCTTTTTTCGAAGACTTCTTATATTCACTTGGTGTTTGCCCGGTTACTTTCTTGAATTGAGCTGAGAAATATTGAACACTGCCATAGCCGAGTTTCCAAGCTATCTGACTTATGTTATACAACTCCAAACTAAGCCACTCTTTTGCTTTTTCTATCTTTAAATCGATAAAATATTGTTCTATTGTTTTTCCCTGAGAATTACTGAACAACTGGCTTAATCGGCTATAATCAGCATTAACTTTCTCTGAAAGTAAAATGGATAAAGGGACATTCAATTCTAAAGATTCATTATCAAAAAGTTGAATTAGAGTAAATTTAACTGTTTCGACCCAAACCATATCCCTACTTTTCGCTATGGAAAAGCCCAGTTCAGAAAGCCTATTTTCAAATTGCTTCAATCGATCCGGTGAAAATCCTTCTGGAAGCAGTACCGCACCAAGCTTTACCTGGCTATAAGTAACACCCATATCATTTAACACTGCCTCCACAGCCATAATACACCTAGGACAAACCATATTTGTAATCGGAATTGTAACCATTCCTTTACAACAATTCTTCGCCCTAATAAATTTCAAAAGTATTAAATGTCCTAAAACTCATTCAATAATTGCTTTTCACCCTAATCAAAAAGACTACTAATAAATATTAGTAGTCCTAAATAAAAAAAAAAGAGGCTGATATATCAGCCTCTTTGGGATAGTTAGTGGTTAGTAATTTTTTATTAATTCGCGAAGATGTATTTACCTACTCCGTTTCCTTCAACGATCTTAATATCAATGTTTTTCAAAGACTCAAGGTTAGTGAATTTAAATTTCTTTCCGAAAGTCAAGCCTGTGATGGCTTCTTCATGGATCAAACTTCCATTGTCATAAATTTCAAGTGTCTTTTCTTTACCATTCAAATTGCTCATGGTAAGTGCCAATGTTTTGTCATCGACCTCCATCATTTTGGCATAAAAAGTTTTCTCTTCTTTTTGGTCTCCTAAAACAATATCGAAACCAGACAATTTTCCATCTTTTCCATTAAAAACTTCTAATTGGTACTTGCCAATATCAAGTTTATTGAGGTTGTAATTTTTGTAAAAAACTTTTTCAGCTTCGATTACATCCCTGAAGATAATTCTATTCGACTTATCTTTAATAGCAACGGTCACCTTTCCCTCAGGAATTTCCATGTATTTCAATTGAAATTTATTATCCCCTACTTTTTCAAGGGTGACAATTGGATTCTCAACAGGCGCGGTAGCAAACACTGATGACGTTATTGTAAAAGCGAGAATTGTTGCAATAATTAATCTCATGATCGTAAATTTTTAAAGGTATCTTAACTTTAAAAACCTCTGCCAGGAACTTCCTAACATTTCTTTTTTGAGGCTAATTACTTTGGGCAGGTAATTGAGCTAGAAATTGCAATCGAAAATCTCCGGAAGGCTATCCTTATCTAAGCATCAGTTTCGGGATACCACTACAGCCCTGGGCCGGTAGTATTTTGCTATTTGTACGCTAAATGGACTGAGCTAAAATATTTTACCCTTCTTTTGACTCCTTTTGTTTTTTCTATGTTTATGACTTACGTAAGTATGACACAAATGTAATTGAGCAATTAATAGATTGCAAATATTTCAATAAAAATATACAATGATTAACTTATACATAACAAAAACTTAAAATATTATGTATTTATAAATTTCATAAAATCTAAAAACAAAGCCATACTATGAGGTAGAAGGCATGATTTCAACCAAAATTTTATTAAAAAACAAAATTTAATTTTTTTTTAATTATTTTTTACACCGGTAAAACCATTTTTAACAGAATTTTTAAAATATCAGGTTGTTTTTTCATCCTACTATTTAAATTTTAACTGAAAAAACACATTATATCCCCTTTCCTCCTTGGGATTTCTATTGTCGTTTACATAAATTTTACCTGATTCTGTAGTAAAATCAAGTTCACCGGGAACAGGCAGGCCCTCTACTACCCCTACTTGTTTGCCACCCTCAATCACCAGATAATAGGTCTTTACAAAGTTCCTTTTGGCCTCTAGGTACTCCGGTAAATCATCAACTCTCGAAGATTGTGTCATCAATCGTTTTAAAATATCTTCAGGAATCCTGGTTTTAAACTCCGCTAAAATCCTTTCTCCAACAAACCTAAGCTCTGTGAAACGAGGATAAGAAGAAGTATACTCTTCTTCTTTAGCAATTTCCGGAATTACCTTAGGCCTATATTTATGCGAAAGATTTACCTCATGTAGTAGAACAGGTTCTTCTCCGGAAAAATCATAAATAAACAATTGATTACTCACTTTAGGGAGTACAGCCATCAGGTGCTTGCTTCTATGGTAAGCGATGAATGGTTCTGAACTACCTACATATTTCCTTTCTTTTCTTGGCTCCCAAGTATCAGGAAAGGAATTAAACTGCCTGAGAAATTGATCTCTTACCCTATAGGAGTAAATTGTTTTCACCGAATCATAATACATAGGTTCGTTTTTGTTCTGTTTGGACAAAGAATTTGGATCAAATAAATTGCTCTCAATCCCAAAAAGCATTTCTTCTCCATCTTTAATAAATCCCCTAAAAAAGGATTGATAAAATGTAAAAGTCACTTTAAACATACCTAGATCTATCGTATCCAAGGTCTTTTCTTTAACACCTTCAAGGTTATAAATATGGTAATTCTTAAAAAAAGCTTGTGACAATCCAACCCACTTGTCTTCCCCCAAAAAATTGTAACCAAAACCACCATTGAACCCAATTCCATTGGGGCTGTCATTTAATAAATCGTAAGCTTTAATTACTTCACCATTTTTAGTTACCAAATATGGTTTTCTACTTTTTTGCCCCCTCATTAAAAACGTCTCCCCCACTAACTGTTGATCATCAATAACCAGGGGTTCTAGAACATCTACTACAACGCTGTCCACCAATACAAAAGACATCTTGCGCTCCGGCCCTTTTTCCTCCTCTTTGTTTTCAGAAGAACAACTAAATAAGATTAAAATCGAGACTAAGCAATTGCGGAAATTCATCATTTGTGATCGCATGGGTTTAAATTTTTATCAGTAGCCTCCCCCTTGAAATACTCAGTGAACTCAGTAATTTCAAATCAGAATAATATCTACTATATAAGTATAACGATAAACAGTTAGAGGTATAACATGAAAAAGTGAAATTCTAACTAATTTGGAGCGATTAGCTTCCTTTAAATACTTTTCTTCCATAAAAACACAGGCAAAGCCAAGAATACGCCCACCATGCTAAACACCAAGCCACCAATAGTCCCTATGGCCAATGAAAACCAAAAAATCTCACCCTGCCCTTCCATTACAAATGGTATCAAACCGAAACAAGTAGAGAGAACAGTCAACAAAATAGGTGTGGCTTTGCCTCCTACAGCTTTAAGGACGTTTCGATTATAACTGCCATTCCTACGGTTATTGAGATCGTTTACAATAAATATGGCTGCATTTACTGCCAAGCCTCCCAGCATAACAAAAGCTGCATAGCCTCCTTGGTCAAAATAAAAGTCGAACAGAGAGAAAATTAGAAACAGCCCAATAAAAGATATGGGTATAATAAAAATTATATACAAAGGTTGTTTAAAATTCTCAAAGAGAATGGAACAAATGAAGAAAATACCAACAATTAATACCAACAACAAACTGTATTGTCTTTTGGCTTGGTTCCAATTCCAATTGTAAGATTGCCTACTAACCGAATAGCCAATAGGCATAGAAGCTTTCATTTCTTCAATTACTTCATCTAAGTATTCTCCACCAAATTTTGCTGAGCCCATGTAATCAAATGAGACCAATCTAATGTATTGTCTATCCTCTTTGTGCAAAGCATTGGTGGTACTCTCCTTGGTCAAAGAGCCGAAACCAGACACTTTAAAAATCTTATTTTCACTGGAAATTAAACTGCTACTTTCAAGGTCAAATTTTGAAAACCGATCAGAATTTTTCTCCTTAACAACAACTCCGAATTTTTCATTGTCAAGCTCCAAATACAGGGAGGGTTGCTCATGTTGGGACAAGTCATTGAGCGCCGTAACCACTTCATATTGATTGGCTCCAGCCATGGCCAACCTTTGCTGATCAAACCTTAACACATATTCCTCAGTCTTTTTGTCATAATAATTTCGGCGCTCATTGGTATTCACTTCTTGAATTCTGCGGTGTGCCAATAATTTCTCAGCCAAAACTTCTGCTTGCTTTTCTAATTCCGCATAATTGTAACCCCTCATTTCTGCTCTAAAGGAAGGAATCCCCTCCCCTCCCGGTCCGGTTGAAAAACCCTGACCAACCCCATAAATACCCCAACGCACACCACTCCAATCGGTAGATTTCATGGCCAACTTACCTTTAAGCCTATAAGGTAATGCAGAAGTTTCATGCGCCTCTTTGAAAGTAATCTCTATCCGGGCATTTTGACCCGAACTTACCGTGGTCACAAATTTATCTACACCCTCCACACCTTTAAGAAATACTTCAAACTCCTTGATGATGAAATTCATTTGCTCCAAGGTATTCCCAAAAGGAAGAGAAGCATTTACGTACAGTCTCGTTCTTTCTGCTTCTCGGTAGGATGATTTTTCAAATACACCGCGAACAAACATTCTAAAAGAACCTCCTAGTGACTTGTCTATGTAAGGCCTTATCTCCTCTTGGTAAAAACTATTTCCCACAGTCTTGTTGTACCACTCTTGCCCCTCCCAAGTGGCGGGAAGATAAAACACCGGCAATCCAAACAATAAAACAAGCAGTAGAATAAAAGTTTTTCTAAACCTTGCTGTAAAGCCAATCAATTGTTGGAATCTGGAAAAAGCCACCACCCTTCTCCTCATCTGACTAATGGTAAGCCTCTTAGCTGATTTTTGTTTTTCTCCAAATAGCAAATCGTACATGGCAGGGGTAAAAAGCAATGCCACCAATAATGAAACCCCAAGCATAACAGCAACAACAACTGAAAACTCTCCAAGATTTCTCCTATCGTCTTCAGGTAATAGAAAAACCATCAACAAAGCCACAATTGTGGTCAATGAGGCAGCCAGTAAAGCTAAAAACACTTTCCTATTTTTGTGCTTGTGCAAATGATCAATCATAATGATTGCATTGTCCACAATCAGACCAAAAGAAATCGTTAAGCCTGCCAGTGAATACATGTGAATATTCACTTTTAGTAAATAAAGAATAATCACCGTTAAACTTACATTAACAATTATTCCTAAAAAAAGAGTAATTAGATATTTGACATTCCTGTTGATTAAGAAAATAAAAATCACCAAAATCAAAATTGATAATCCTGAGCGCTTGTAAATCTTGTTGAGCTCTTTATCTAAAAAAGAAGTGTCATCAAACTCTAGCCTTACATCAAATCCCTCAGGAAGGTTAACCTCTGAGGCCTTCATTATTTCCTTTATCTTTTGGGCAAGTAACACCTTGTTGACACCATCCCTATTTGTAATGGTTAGGTTTACAGAGTTATTGCCATTGATCCTGTAAAAGCTTCGAGGTGCCGACTCTTCTAGCGTCAATGTTGCCACATCTTTCAGGTAAATGGCCTTCCCCTCTACCCTCCCCAGTAAAAGATTTTCCAATGCCTCTTTATCTGTAATGGATCGATCGATTTCCATAAACATAGACTCCCCTGAAACATTCATGGCCAAGCCTGGATAGGTTCGTCCAAAAGCATTTCTTATCTTATTTTCTAAAGTAACCCTTGAAAACTTCAAAGCCTGCAATTTTTGAATGTCATACACCACATAAAGGTATAGATCATTGGCTCCTCTTATTTCTATTGTTTCAATCTCCTCAACTTCATTAAGCGCTGTAACCAATACATCTTCTGCTATTTTCTTAATTTCAAATGAAGCAAATGGTCCATTGATACTGTAGGTCAATACCGGTTTTTTCTCTTGAATACTTCTCTGAGACGATTGAGTTACATTTGGGTAGCTGACCTTGGGATCAAGTGATGGGTAAACTTGCCGAATCAAAGCTGCCACTTCAAACTTCTTATACTCCATATCCGTTCGCTTGTCAAAACGCAACTGGATATTACCATTATTGTAATTAGAAGTGGAAGTAGTTTTTTTGAGTTCAGAAAGTTGGGTTAAAGCCCCTTCCAATGGCGATGTAGCTAGCTTTTCAACCATTTCCGGAGAGGCATTGTTTACAGTATAGCTTATATTCAATACAGGCTCTTTTTCCGGAGGATTTAAGTCCACAGATAATTCCGGGATTAAGGCAATCCCAATAATTGAAGCAACAAAAAATATGATTACTAATCGAAAAGGTGTCATTTCAAACTATTATCTAAAGTACCTATTTAATAATCTCATTTTTTCTAACACTCAGTATTAATTATTTTTATGGAAATTCAATACAACAATTTCTTACCACTTTACCATTGCAGGTAGCCATTTTTTTCATCATTAAAAAAATACCCACCATGGAATTTAAATCAAACATTAAATTGACCTGCCAAATCCCTAAGCAACCTTTTTAGCAATTACTCTATAAAAGCCACAAAGGCTTATTCTATTAAAACTAAAGAAATAATTTCAAAATCAAAAATATTAGCCCATTATTAAAAGTAAAAGCTATAAATGCTAAGCACTCAGAAGACAAGCGCCACCTTTGTCACCACCATTGTAAGGAAAATAGTTAGGTTTTAAGGCTGCTTGGTCATGAGAATCACACTTAAACCCGAATTACGCCAAAATGCACTTAGTAAGAGGTGAAATCTCACAAAAATCAGTCATTCTAGAGACAGAGTGATGGCATTAAACAGCATCGTATTGACTGATTATGAAGGAATATTGAAAGTAAGAGAAGATCCATTGTATAATTGGCTTAATACCTGCAATTATTGGTAAGTCCTAATGAAAAAAGGCAATTATTCATAGCGAACAATTGCCTTTTAAATTACAATCTTGGTATTCAGTCAAGTGCCATTATTTGGCATAATTTACTGATCTCATCTCCCTAATAACAGTAATTTTAATCTGTCCGGGATATTGCATTTCCTTTTCAATCTTCTGAGATATTTCGAAAGACAAATTACCGGCTGTATTGTCGTTTACATTGTCTGCATCTACCAATACCCGCAACTCTCTACCTGCCTGCATGGCAAAGCATTTATTAACACCTTCAAAACTTAAGGCCAAATCTTCTAAGTCTTTAAGTCTTTTAATATAGCTATCCATGATTTCCCTACGGGCACCGGGGCGTGATCCGGAAATAGCATCACAGGCCTGTACAATTGGGGACAACATAGAAGTCATTTCGATTTCATCATGGTGAGCACCTATGGCATTGATAACCTCAGGATGCTCTTTGTGTTTTTTGGCCAGCTCCATACCAAGGATTGCATGCGGCAATTCTGCTTCTTCGGGATACACTTTACCAATATCATGAAGTAAACCTGCTCTCTTAGCCAACTTGGCATTGAAACCCATCTCGGCAGCCATCGTCGCACAAAGTTTTGCAACTTCTCTGGAATGTTGTAACAAGTTTTGTCCATAGGAAGAACGGAAACGCATTCTTCCAACCATCTTTATAAGTTCAGGGTGCAAGCCGTGGATGCCAAGATCAATGCAAGTCCTCTCCCCTATTTCAATAATCTCCTCATCGATATTCTTTTCGGTCTTAGCCACTACCTCCTCTATTCGGGCAGGGTGAATACGTCCATCCTGCACCAATCTATGGAGAGCCAATCTGGCGATCTCTCTTCTAACCGGGTCAAAACCTGAAATAATTATGGCTTCAGGGGTATCATCTACCACAATCTCCACTCCGGTGGCAGCTTCCAATGCCCGAATATTCCGTCCTTCTCTACCAATAATTTTACCTTTGACATCATCACTCTCGATATTGAAGACAGACACGCAATTTTCAATGGCATGCTCAGTAGCTGTTCTCTGAATGGTATCCAAGACAATTTTCTTTGCCTGCTTGGTCGCACTAAGCTTCGCTTGATCTAAAATATCTTTGATATGTGAAGATGCCTTGGTTGCTGCTTCATCTTTAAGCATTTCAATCAATTGCTCTCTGGCTTCTTCTCTGGTAAGCAAAGCTACTTTTTCAAGGTCGGTAATCCTTTGGTGTGTTACCTTGTCAAGTTCATCTTTTCGAATTTGTACGGCATGAAGTTGAGCGTTAAGATTTTCCTTTTTACTATCCAATTCCGCTTCTTTGCGTTTAACATGTTCCATTTCCTTTGAAAGGATCTGCTCACGCTGCTTTAGCTTATTTTCATTGGTGATAAGGATATTCTTTTTCTTACCAACTTCTTCCTCAAAATCAGATTTTAGCTTCAGGTATTTTTCTTTGGCTTCAAGAATTTTATCTTTTTTAGTCCCTTCTGCTGTAATCTCAGCTTCTCGGATAAGACTTTTGGCTCTTTCCCGAGCCTCTTCTTCAATTTTCTTACTGTTATTTTTAATAAATAATCCTGCCAGGAGTCCCCCGATCAAAACGCCAATTGCGCCGGATATAATAATGTATATTGAAATTCCCATAGATATATTTGAGTTTATCTACCGGATAGAATAGGTAACTGCCTTGTTTGGGCTATAGAGACTAAAAAGAATCAAAGCAATGACTCAAGGTTTTTATTGACATGTTGGAGTACCTGCTTTACCTGCTCGCTACCTTCTGTATGGTCTTCCTTAATTTCCAGGAACTCTACCATGCAATCGAAAGCCACCATTGCCAGCAAGTCCTGACGATCCTCCAGTCCAAATTCCTCTCTGTACTTTTTTATTTTATCGTTAATTAATTTACCCACCCGTCTGATTCTGGCTTCCTCATCGGTTTTCACTTTCATTGGGTATTCTCTATCCCCTATTTTTATTCGTATCGAAAGTGTATCCATATTATTCAGACAGGTAAGTAATAATTTTATCGATTTCTTTTATATAGTCATCAATTCTCCCCCTCAATTCAGCAGATGCTTTATTTTCTACCGGTATGTTTCTTACAATTTTACTAATTTTAATTTGATTTTTAAAATCTTCGAGTGCTTCTTCCTGATCAGAAAGTCTCTTTTGATAGACCAAAAGTTGATTTTTGAGGGCAGTATTTTCCTGTTCAAGTAATTTTACTTTATTTTCTACCTGTTCTGCCAGGCTCTCTAACCGCTGAAGCTCCTCGTAAACCTTCATATTATTTCCTTATCAAAGCACCGGCATTTTTCTCAAAAGTATGCATTAATTTACTCATGGTCTTGTCTATCACCTTGTCTGTGAGGGTCTGCTGATTGTCCTGAAGATAAAAACTCATAGCATAAGCCTTCTTACCTTCTTCCAATTTATCTCCTTTGTACATGTCAAAGACATTGATTCTTTTCAATAACTTACCTCCTACTTTAGTTGCCATTTGTCTGATTTGATCAAAAGTAACTTCTTGATCAATTACTAAAGATAAATCTCTTCTAACTTCAGGGAATTTCGAAATTTCCTGAAATTTTCCTTGAGATTTAGCCAATTTGTTAAGCCTGTTCCAATCCAATTCAGCAAAATAAACTTCTTGCTTCACATCAGCCAATTTACAAATCTCCGGAGACAAAAGACCTATTGTACCTATAGACTGCTTGTTAATTATTAAGTTTAAGCCAAAAGAAAATGGGCTGCATTCTATAACATTTACTTCAGGCTGTGAAAGGTTCAATTTTGTCAACAGTCCTTCGACCACAGCATACAAATCTGTAAACGCAACTGGTTTTACTTTATGCATCCAATTTTCATGACTTGCATTACCGGTAAGAAAAATGGACAACATTTTCCCTTCTTCATATCCTTCCGTTGCTTTAGCATACACCGAGCCAAACTCAAATAATTTCAAGTCTTTTTGTCTCCTGTTGATATTATGTGCCAGCACTTCTAAGCCTGTAAAAACCAGACTTTGTCGGAGCACACCCAGGTCTTCACTTAGTTTATTTAGAATTAGGACGTCTTTTTCCGGTGCAAGGAAAGCGGCCTTCTCTGCATAACTAGACTTACTTAGAGAATTGGTAACCATTTCACTATAACCAATACCTGCAAGCATTTCAGAAACCCGGTACTGTAACTTATTGGCATCCTTTACCGGATGCTCAGCCAAGAAGTCAGCCTGATAGTTTTCTTTTAACGGAATGGCTTCAAAACCATAAATTCGCAAAATTTCCTCAATGATATCAGCCTCTCGGGTAACATCCACCCTATAAGGCTTCACAATGGCCACAAATCCTAATTCTGTTTCATTGGTAACTTTTATTTCCAATGATTCTAGAATCTGCTTAATTTTTTCATTACCAATTTCTTTACCAATTAATCGATTTATATGTCGATAACTTACGGGAATTTCAAAATCCGCTATCGGCTCCGGATAGATATCAGTAATAGGAGAGCTAATTACAGCTCCAGAAAGATCTTTGATCAACATGGCAGCCATTTTCAGCGCAAAAACAGGCATATTGGGATCTGTACCTCTTTCAAAACGGAAAGAAGCATCTGTCTTAATCCCATGAAATTGAGCTCCTCTACGGACAACATCCATCCCGAAGCAAGCACTTTCTAAAAAAATTGTACTTGTTTGGCTACTTACTCCTGATTCCTGCCCACCAAGGGTCCCTGCAATGCAAAGTCCTTCTTGCTTGTCACAAATCATCAGCTCTTCTCCGGACAAGGATCTTTCTTTTCCATCCAGGGTAACAAACTTTGTGCCTGCTGGCATTCTTTTAACATGGATTTTACCCCCTTGAATTTTATCAGCATCAAAGGCATGAAGAGGTTGACCTAAGTCATGTAGGATATAATTGGTAGCATCTACCACATTATTAATTGGCTCCAACCCGATCGCTTTAAGGTAATCCTGAAGCCATTTAGGAGAAGGTGCTACTTTAACATTGCTAAGAGTCAGGCCCGCATACCTCGGGCAATCTTTATTGTCAGCGACGTTTACCTGAATAATTTTATCCTCATTGTCAACAGCAAAACTTTCTACCCCTTTTAAGACCAACTCCTTATTTAATAAGGCCTTCAAATCCCTAGCTACTCCCAGATGGGATGCAGCATCTGCCCGATTTGGGGTCAACCCAATTTCAAGCACATCTACTTCCTTGATATCAAACAACTGACCAACCGGACTGCCATTCGGTAGAGCAGTATCTAAAACAAGAATTCCTTCATGTCCTTCCCCCAGTCCAAGCTCATCTTCGGCGCAGATCATCCCTAAAGACACCTCACCTCTAATTTTGGCTTTTTTAATTACAAATGGCTCTCCTGAGGACGGGTAAAGCATAGCCCCAACTTTGGCTACCGGTACTTTTTGTCCCTTGGCAACATTAGGCGCACCACAAACGATAGGCACAACCTCATCCCCTAAGTCTACTGTAGTGAGTCTAAGTTTGTCTGCATTGGGGTGTGGCTCACAGCTCATCACTTCTCCAACTACTATGCCTTTAAGGCTTCCTTTTACTGATTCGTAGGTCGTTATTCCCTCTACTTCCAAGCCTCCGGCAGTTAACAGGTCGGCAATTTCTTCAGTAGATTGATTGAACGGTATATAATCTTTGAGTCGATTGATCGAAATTTTCATTATTACGGTTTTGACTAAGATACAAATTTACAATAATTGCCCTCTACTTAAAGGTTATTTATTGTAATTTTTCTCCCCTGCCCTGATAGGGATTTCTAAAATGTTTTCTTTTGGAGGAATGGGGCATGCAAAATCGGGGTTATAAGCGCAATATGGATTATAAGCAAGATTAAAATCTATGGTTATGGAGCTAGAACCATCCTGACGAAGATTGATATAACGCCCACCACCATAAGTTTCATCAGCACTTGTCCCATCTGCAAAAGCCAAAAAAAAGTTTCTTAAATCGACTTCATCTTCTGCTTGCAATAATAGAAGTTTGAGGGATTTCCCTTGTAATTCAAACGTCACAAAGGAGTGCCTTATATACCTTTCCAAGGTACCATCTGTCATAGGAATTTCCACGATTCTTTTATTGGGCACAGGCTCTAACCTCCCCCTTACTTTATAGGATGGATCTATAGGATAGAAATCCAAGGAGTCAAGGTCTTTTTTTTGATCTTCTTCTAATGGTGAATCAATATTATACTTTAAGAACTTAAACTGTCGCTCTCTTTCTGCGGCAATATTTTCTAAATACACCTCAGGATCAATGGTCCCGGTAAAGGTATACAACAGAGAACCAAGGACTACCAGCCCAACAAATGCCAACAATAAAGATTTTTTATTCATAGTAAATTAGATCATACTTTCATCTGCAAAGCTAAAATAGCCAACATCTGTGAAAATCACATGGTCTAAGACAGGAAGCTCTAAATTTTTACCTACCAAGGTTAATTTTTTAGTAAGACTAATATCAGCACCGGATGGTTTCAAATTCCCAGAAGGATGATTATGAACTAATATAATGGCACTTGCCAGATTTTCCATGGCATATTTAAAAATTAATTTAGGGTCTGCAATAGTGGCAGAAGTGCCGCCCTGGCTAATCAATTGTTTTTTGATAACCACATTGCTGCGATTCAAAAATAAGACGTAAAAATACTCTATAGTTTCATCTAACAGCTCAGGTCGCATTAGCGTGTAAACATCTGCTGATGAGGTGATTTTCGTTTTCTTCTGAGGCTCAGATTCCTTTCTTCTCCTACCCAGTTCTAATGCACTTACTATCCCAATGGCCTTGGCTTCCCCAATTCCCTTAAATTTCTTTAAATCATTTACAGACAACCTTGCCAACTGGGCCAGGTCGTTGTTGACACTCTGCAAGATATGCTTGGAAAGGTCCACTGCGCTAAGGTTTCTTGAACCAGAGCCTATTAAAATGGCGATTAATTCTGCATCTGAAAGCTGTGCCTTTCCTCTAAGCAACAATTTCTCTCTAGGCCTATCTTCCTCAGCTAAGGCGGATATTCTAATCGACCGGTAATCGTCCATAGGCAAAAAGATTACATAAAATTGACACCAAAAACCCCTTAAAGAATACATCCCAAGTTTCTTAAACAAACGCCAACCACCTAGTTTAATAGGGAATACCATTAAAAATATAAAAAAATAGGCATAAAAAAAACCCTACTTTAAAGCAGGGTTTAAATATCTAATGCAAACAGACCTTATAGGGCATTAACAAACTTGGTCAATTTGGATTTTTTATTGGCTGCATTATTCTTGTGAATAACATTCTTTTTAGCCAGTTTGTCCAACATCGAATTTACCTGGTTTAAGAGCTCCTGAGCTTCCGCCTTGTCTTCAGTATTTCTCAATCTTTTGATGAAAGTCCTGGTGGTTTTGGCCTGGTATCTGTTTCTTAACCTTTTGGCTTCATTTGCACGAATTCTCTTTAAAGCCGATTTGTGATTTGCCATACTGTATATAATTAACTTTTTCCTTTTTTGCTTAATATTGGATCGCAAATTTAGCTGTTTTATTTTTAATTGCAAAACAATTATTTAAATATGAAGAAATAGAAGATTTTACAATCTCTGATTTTTTCACTATTTTCATAGATTACATTATATAACAAGTAAAATATGCGACTTTATTTGTTTTGTATTTTTATATTTTTCATCTGTTATCAAGACGTAATTGCTTGGGGATTTTATGCACATCGCTTGATTAATCGTCAAGCTGTGTTCTCCCTTCCTCCTGAACTAATGGTGTTATTTAAGCCCAATTTAGCCTATATTTCCGACAAAGCTGTAAATCCTGACAGAAGACGTTACGCGGTACAAGGGGAAGCAGAAAAACATTATATAGACCTTGATGTGTATGGTGACAGTGCTATCTTTAAACTGCCCCAATCTTGGCAAGAGGCTCAAATTATATATGGAGAAGACAGTCTTAGAAAAAACGGCATATCCCCTTGGAGTACCTACCTAACTTTTCAATACCTCACTTACGCTTTTCAAAAAAAAGACCGCCAAGCCATTCTCAAACTAGCCGCTGATCTTGGTCATTACTTGGGCGACATCAATGTCCCCCTCCACAGCACTGAAAATTACAATGGTCAAAACACCAACCAACATGGAATTCACGGCTTTTGGGAAAGCAGGCTACCAGAACTCTATGCCAAAGATTATGATCTTTTTGTGGGGAAAGCCGAATATTTAACCAACCCGAGAAAAGAAATTTGGGAAGCCATTGAAGTGGCTCATAATGCATTAGATTCGGTTTTTAGTTTCGAGAAATTATTAACAGATAAATTTCCCGATGACCAGAAATACAGTTATGAAAACCGTGGAAGCATTACCACCAGGGTTTATTCCAAGGCATTCAGCCTCGCTTACCATCAAATGTTGGCCGGTCAAGTGGAACGACAAATGAAAAAGACGATCAAACTAATTGCTGACTTTTGGTACAGCGCCTGGATTCTAGCCGGTCAACCCGACTTGACAAATCCGGCACCTAACTTTCGACCACCTTTTGAAATTGACAGTATTGAGACACCTCAGGATTCAATCAAAAACGTCAGGGAACATCAGTCTCTTTTTACTGACCCTGAAGCACTTTTTTGGAAGAGTTTAAATAAGAATTTATACTATTGGCAAGCCTTTCGAAAGTATTGCGGAAGACGTCCTCGTTTTCTTCCAAGAGGGTAACCCTGAATCCTCGTAAGTCAGAACAGAAAGAACTTACCGGAACAACACATATCCTCTCTGAGGCAAGCAAATTGTAAACAAATCGCTTATCATTTGGCATATCCTTTTCTTCTAACCACTTCTCTAAATGGGATTTAATCGCTTTATTTTCCACAGGAAGGAATTGATCTTCATCCAGCACCCCTTCATCAAAGATGACAGTATTGTAAAAAGCTCCTTTGGTTTTATTGAATTTAATGCCCGCTACATTACCCAAAACTTCTTCCATGATTCTGCTTCTGGTACCAATCGCTGCATTTGCCGTGATCCTATAATCTTTATAAGCTGGGTGACTCATAATTTTTGGTATGGCAAGTTGAGGTAACGTTGTGGAGCAAACCTCGATCATTTTTGCATTTTCAAGGGTTATGCAAAGCTTTGTAAATTCTTCTGAAGTACATTTGTTGTAAAACTCCATCCAGCCACACCTAGATCCCGGCCAAGGGAATTCTTTGGAGATACCTTTTAAGGATATTCCCGGCAAATCATTTCCTAAAATTTCAGCCAGACCTATAGCCTCATAACCATTATAGGTTATGTTTTGATAAATCTCATCTGCGATCAATAACAGATTAAATTCCCTGGCAATCTCTACAAATCTATCCAAAACTTCCCTAGGGTATACCATCCCTGTAGGGTTGTCCGGATTAATAATCAGGATACCTACCACCGAGGAATTGTATTTTACCTTATTGTAAAGATCCTCCATGTCAGGGTACCAATTGTTATCCGGATCTAGCTTATAGGTCAAAGGTGCTGAATTGGCATGCGCCGCTTCAGCAGAGCTATGAGTGGAATAGGCGGGTGAAGGCCCAATAATTCGTGCTGTAGGAGTTAGAAACTGGTACAACTTGGCTATGCCATCCCCCAACCCATTGAAAAACAAGATATCTTCAGCCTCTATTTTTACCCCTCCTTTGTTGTTGTTAAGGTTGGCTAGAAATTTACGTGTTTCAAGCATACCTTTGCTATCCGCGTATCCATAACTATGATCGTCCTGAACAAGCTCGGAAACGATTTCCTTCATCCAAGTGGGTATGGTATTGTTTTTCTGTATAGGATCTCCTATATTTTCCCAGGTGATCTCATACCCAAGATCTTCAATCAGTCTTGCTTTTTTTACAATCCCCCTGATTTCATAGTTCAATTCTTCAGCGCCCGGGCGCAATAGCAATTGTCTCATCATAATTTTATGCGATGCTGGCTTTAAAGCACAAAGAAACAAAAAACGAAAATAAACTGAACCATATTTTGAAAAAAGGAAGACTTCAAATAAAAAAAAATCCCTTTGCTACGCCTAAACATAACAAAGGGAAAACACAAACACAGGATTTTTAATAAAGCTTTTTATTTAAGCTTTTTATATTTAATTCGTTTCGGCGTAAGATCCCCTAAACGCTTTTTCTTGTTTTCCTCATAATCGGAGAAATTGCCTTCAAACCAATACACATTACTGTCCCCCTCAAAGGCAAGAATATGAGTACATATTCTATCCAGGAACCAACGGTCGTGAGAGATTACCACTGCACATCCGGCAAAATTCTCCAAGGCTTCTTCCAGCGCTCTTAGGGTATTTACGTCCAAATCATTGGTAGGCTCATCCAAAAGTAAGAGGTTTCCTCCCTTTTTCAAAGTCATGGCCAAATGAACCCGATTTCTTTCACCTCCGGAAAGTACGCCAACCTTTTTACCCTGATCAGACCCCCCAAAATTGAAACGACTCACATACGCTCTGGAATTCACTTCTTTGTTCCCAAGTTGCACGTATTCGTTCCCTTCAGAAATTGTTTCATATACAGTTTTGTTGGGGTCCAAGGTGTCATGTTCTTGATCAACATAAGCTATTTCCACCGTTTCCCCTATTTCAAAATGACCGGCATCAGGTTTTTCATCTCCGGTAATTAAATTGAATAGCGTGGATTTACCTGCACCATTGGGACCAATCACTCCTACAATCCCGCCTTGAGGCAATGAAAAAGTGAGGTCATCAAATAGTAATTTATCTCCAAAAGCTTTCGAAACCCCTTTGACTTCTATGACCTTACTCCCAAGTCTTGGTCCCGGAGGAATATACAGTTCAAGTTTAGATTCTTTTTCTTTGGCATCTTCACCCACAAGCTTATCATAAGCATTCAACCTTGCCTTACCTTTGGATTGTTTGGCCTTTGGCGACATCCGGATCCACTCCAATTCTCTTTCAAGGGTCTTCTGCCGTTTAGACTCTGTTTTTTCTTCTTGCTTCAAGCGATCTTGCTTTTGCTCTAACCAACTCGAATAATTTCCTTTCCAAGGTATCCCTTCACCTCTGTCCAGTTCTAGAATCCAGCCGGCCACATTATCTAGAAAATATCGATCGTGAGTAACCGCTATTACTGTGCCTTTGTAATTTTTTAAATGTTGTTCAAGCCATAAAACCGACTCAGCATCCAAGTGGTTGGTAGGCTCATCTAGTAACAAGACGTCAGGCTCTTGCAAAAGCAACCTACATAAAGCCACTCTTCTTTTCTCCCCTCCGGATAGATTTTCTACGATGGCATCAGCAGGAGGGAGACGCAAAGCATCCATTGCTTTTTCCAACATGGTTTCCAATTCCCAAGCATTCGCGGCATCTAATTTTTCCTGAACCTCACCTTGTTGATCAATCAATTTTTGCATGGCATCCGGATCTTCCATGACAGCCGGATCCATAAATTTCTCATTAATTTGCTCAAACTCTTTCAAAAGATTAACGGTATCACTAACAGCCTCTTCCACTACTTCTTTTACCGTTTTAGTAGGGTCTAATACCGGCTCTTGTTGTAACATACCTACAGAGTATCCCGGGGACCACACCACTTCACCTTGGTATTCGGTTTCCATTCCGGCAATTATTTTCAGCAAGGAACTTTTTCCAGAGCCATTAAGTCCTAGAACGCCTATTTTGGCACCATAAAAAAACGAAAGGTAAATATCTTTAAGTACTTTTTTCTGTGGAGGGTAAACTTTGGAAACTCCCGCCATAGAAAAAATTATTTTTTCATTACTCATGGTTGATTTATGTTTAATTTAAAAAGCAAAGATGGTAAAAAATCGGCTTTCTTAGGATAAATGAACCATATTTAATTAATTTGCAGAAATACGTCAAACCACTAAATATTTGCAACCAACCTTTTAATCATGACTGAACATCCATTTGGATATATTATTGGAGACAAAATCTACTTGAAGGGCTTCTTAGGCCAAGAAGATCGTGTGATAGGAGAGGTTAAAGAAGATGAAGCTTCCACCTTTCGCTATTTTGAGGGTAGATTTGACACCGTAAAACAAAAGGTAGAAAAACTAAAAAGTGACATTCAGGAAAACCAAAACAAAGGCTCTTTCTTGATGAAACTCATTCACCTTAAGTCCTCATTAATGTCCTATGACGGACTTGGGGATTTTCCTGAGCTAATCAAAGAACTTGAAGAACAGGAAGCCTATTTGGAAGAAATCATACAATCCAATCGACAGAAAAATTTAGAAATAAAGAATGAACTTATCCAAGAGGCTGAAACCTACAAGGACAGCACTGACTGGAAAGAAACTTCTGAGGTTTTTAAAGAGCTAAAGCTCAAATGGCTAAAAACAGGTCCTGTAGAAAAGGAATTGGAAGAAGAAATCAACAAAAAATTCCAAGACATCCTCGATGTTTTCTACGGCAATCGTAAAAATTATTTTGATGGGCTAGCTTTGCAAGCAGAGCAAAACATCAAAGTCTACGAAAATCTATTAGAACGCGCTAGAGAAGCATACAATTTGGCAGATGTAAAGACTGCCTTTGAAATAAGCAAGAGAATACAGAAAGAGTGGAAAACTTCAGGTCGGGTTCCCGCCTCAAAAAGGCAACCCATTTGGGATGAGTTTTCTAAAATCAATAACCGTATTTTCAGCAAATACAAGCGCATGAGTCAAAGCATGCCCACCATCAGCCCCGGGTTAATGATTAAGAAAATTGATCGATGGGCTGAAGAAATGCGACTTCTTTCCAAAGGAGAAGTAAATGAAAGCAAATTGAACCAAGCGAAAAAATTACAGGGAGAATGGAAAAAGCTTCCTCCAAAAAAACCAAGAAATGCACAACAAAGTATTGGCTCTTTCGTATTCTTTTCAGAAATAATCTTTGAGAAATCATTTCTTGACAAACTTTGTCATTCAAAATATGAAGGGTTTGCTGAAATGCCTGAAACGGAGCAAAATTCCTTAAAAATAAACCTTTTGAAAGATCTTATTGCCCGAGATCAAAGAGAACTTGTCACTGTAAGGGAAAATGCTGAGAACTTTAGAAGTCAGGAAGGCGAATTTGATCACATAATGAGAAAAAAAATTGCCGCCCATAAAAGAAAAGTCGATGTGAAAAACAGTATTTTAAAAGAACTTACAAACAATTAATCCGTAAATGTTTTAGTTTAAGAAAGTATTTCTATTTTTGCACCCCTTTAAGGGGATCTTTAAAATTGTGTAGATTATGTATTGGACTTTAGAACTTGCCTCCTATCTGGAAGACGCTCCGTGGCCAGCCACCAAGGATGAGTTAATTGATTTTGCTATTCGCTCTGGAGCACCGTTAGAGGTTGTCGAAAACCTCCAAGAGCTTGAGGACGACGGAGAACCTTATGAAAATATCGAGGAAATATGGCCGGATTATCCAACAAAAGACGATTTCTTCTTTAATGAAGATGAATATTAATTATCAAGCCTTCTCTATTAAGTGAAGGCTTTTTCACTGCCTTATATCCTTAAGGCTTTTTTTAGTTTTATCATGCCCTTTTTGCTCACCGGCAATTGGGTATTGTCTTTGAGAAACACCAAATAGTTTTCCTTTTGGTAAGGCTCTATTTTACTTATTGCTGAAATATTCACAATATGTGATCGATGGATGCGAGTGAAGTTTTGGGGATCAAGCATTTTTTCAAAGTAGGACATGGTTCCTAATTTTAGGAACTGTTTTCCTGCTGAGTTGATCTTTACATAGTCACCATCGGCACTAATGGAAGCAATATTGGCTTCCTGCAAAACCTCAATCCTGTTACCGGTCTTTACTACAACCCTGGTCAGAAATCCCTCTGATGGCATTTCCTCTTTTAATCTTGTCAATTTAGATGAATCATTCGGTGCCATAGTTACCCGTTGAATAGCTTGACCCAGTCTTTCTTTAGAGAATGGCTTTAGCAAATAATCCACCGCCTGTAATTCAAAAGCCTTGATGGCATAATTGTCATATGCTGTAGTGAAAATTATCTTTGGAGGCTCTTCTAAAAGCTCTACCAATTCAAAACCGGTGATTTTGGGCATTTCAATATCAAGAAATACCAAGTCAGGTTGAAGTTCTCCAATTCCTTTAAAGGCCTCAAACCCGTCGTTAAACCGCCCTACCACTTTGAGGTCAGGAAAATCTTCTAAATAATCTTGAAGTAAATCTTGAGCCAATGGCTCATCATCTACAATAATACAACGTATCATTTAATTTGTGGGATTTTTAAAGTAGCAGTAAAATGACCATCGCTTTGGCTGTAATCCAATAAATCCTTCCTCCCAAATATCAAAAACAATCTCCTTTCCAAACTTTCTAAACCAAAGCCGGTTCCTGATGCTTTTTTAGAATTTTCGTCACTGGGATTTGTTACTGTCACCTCAAGACAATCCTCTTTTTGACTTGCCTCAATCTGAATTAAAACTTCTCCGGTGACACCATACAAACCATGTTTCACAGCATTTTCTACTAAAGTCTGGAGCAACAGAGAAGGTAACTTTAAGGTTGAAATACTTTTAGGTATCGTTATTTCATAACTAAGCCTATGACCAAAACGGATTTTTTCCAAATAAAAATATTGAGTTATTGCCTCCATCTCACTCGCTAAATCAGTCCATTCTTTTGAATCGGACTTCAGGTTTTTTCTATAATATTCAGCCAGTCCCTGAACCATATTACGAGCTTTCTCCGGATCTCTTTTTAATAGGGCATTAATCGAATTCAAACTATTAAAAAGGAAGTGAGGCTGCATTTGCTGTCTTAAATAATGTAGCTCTGCATCAGTAGATAATTTTTGGCGACTCTCTTCATGCTGCAGCTTATTAAAATCTTTGCTACTTGACCTATTGGATAGCACATTTATACCTACCAAATGTAAGAGCCATGTTCCAATGCAAATTCTTAATGGAACAGTATCTCCATAAACGATTTTATCCTCTGCAAAAACTAACCAGCCTGACTCCCACAAAATTTGATTCCCATAGGTAAGTAAAGCTGCCAACACTAGGGAAAATAACAGGGTTGGCCAACTTTTAACCTCTCCAACAGGATAGTAATTTAACATTAGCTTGATAAGGATAGCTCCCAGACCAAACGTAAAAGCACTTATCAGACCATCAGCAATACTCCATTCTACATTACCCTGCTCCAAATAAGCAGTAAGAAAAGTACCTGCGAAAACCATCACAAGAAAAATCACCTGATCCTTACTATTTTCATTGATTTTTAAGAATTCAGGTGACTTTTCCATAGTGGACCTAATTTTAGTAGGAAGTGATTTCTATTCCACCAAAAATCACTGAACCTGTGATGATTAATTTTTTGTCGGCATTTTGAGCAACCCCTTGTTGCGCATATCTCTTATCATCTATTCCGGCTGCCAAATTGGACACACCCAACTGTACGTCCCAGTGGGGTGGAACAATGAGTTTGAGTCCCCCAAAAGCAACTGAGACTTTCAATACTGCTTGATCCTGGATATCCGCATGCATCAAGTCAATGTCTGCTCCTCCAAATACAGAGGTGACGTCCCCTCCTTTAAAATTCTTGCTCATTACTTTTCTTTTAATTCCGGTTAGAAAAGCATCTACATTGACAAAGTCGGAGCTGTACTTACCAAAGACTTTTTCATTCTCAGCAGTACTTTTATCAAAGCCTTCTTCCCAACCTTTCAAATTAAAAGATTTGTTTCTATTCTTTTTAAAAATAATATAAAGCCCCAATAAAATTAAACCGATGGGTAACAGCATAGGCCCAATATGGAAAGGTAAAAACATAAAGTCTTTCAGCAGAAAAAAACCTCCAATTAAGATTAGAACGACTGAGCCAGTACTCTGAAACCTGTTTTTGTAACCTGTATAAATACCTATTGCAATAAGAATCATTGGCCATGAAAATACCCAGTATGGTATAAACAAGCCCATCTGTTTGAGTAAAAGCAGTGAGCCAACCACTAAAATGATGACTCCTAATACAAAATTACCATTTCTTTTTCCATTCATGATTTTAGTTTTTTAATAATGAACGAAAGGTCTTACAATCGAACTTCTTTTCAAAAACCATATCGGTTAAGGAAAAAATAATACCGTTAAACGACCTATTTTTACGGTTAAATGATTTTTCCCTTTTCAGCCAATAAAAAACTAGCGTAGCTTAAATCTTCTGGGGTAGTCAGCTTGATATTTTCTCTATTCCCCATGATCAGTCGAACTTCCCATCCCATGTTTTCATATACGGTAGCGTCATCCGTAAAATAAGGCTTTTCTTCTGTTAAAAAAGCTGACTTTATCCTTGCCAGTTGAAAAGTTTGTGGGGTCTGTACCAATCGAAATTCGTCTCTATTCTTAAACTGAGAACTTCCATTGGCCTCAACCTTCCTGATTGAATCTTTCAAATCTACCACAGCAATGGCACTCCCTTCTTTGGCTGCCGTCAGGTAACTTTCATGGATCACCTTTTCTGAAACAAAAGGCCTGACACCATCATGAATGGCCACCAAGCCAGCTTCATTATCAGGAATACTATTCAATCCATTTTTGACGGACCCAAACCTACTTGCCCCACCTTGAATCAATTGATGAGGTACATTGAAATTATATTCTACACAAAGTTTTTCCCAATAGTCGAATTGGCTGTTCGGCAAAACCAAAATCAAATTTAAGTTGGTATCGTAGTCATAAAACACTTGTAAGGTATGCATTAATACAGGCAAGCCTCCAATCGGCAGGAATTGCTTGGCTACTTCTCCACCCATCCGGACACCTGAACCACCAGCCACAATTACCGCATATTTAACCTGATTATTCTTCATACCTTATTAACTTACCAAAAGCTTGGAACACACCAATGCCGATAAAACTTCTTTTTGCCCCCCGTAGGATACCGTCATGTTTTTATCGTAAGGCTCCACTGCTAAAACTTCCACTTCAACTCCTAATGCCAGTCCTTTACTATTCAGGTATTTTAAAAATTCATCTGAGGTCTTGCTAAGTGCCTTTAGAGTCACCAACTCCTCCGGCTGACAATCAGAAAGTAACCTAAACTTTTGAGTGGCAATTTCCCCGGTACTTGTTGGAATTGGGGACCCGTGTGGATCCCTCTCAGGGTAACCAAGAATTTCATCCATTCTTTCAAAAAAGGCAGTTGATTGGATGTGCTCCAACTGTTCTGCGATTTCATGCACTTCTTCCCAACCAAAGCCCATCTTCTCTACCAAATACATTTCTGTAAGCCTGTGCTTTCTAATGATCATGGCAGCCATCTTTTTTCCTTTCGCTGTAATTTTAAGGGGTTTGTATTTTTCATACTCCAATAAACCCATCCCTGCTAATTTCTTTACCATACTATTAACTGAAGGAAGACTAACTTCCAGAGCTTGGGCAATACTTGTAGTATTGACATCATCAGAAGCTATGGCTTGGTTAAAAATCACTTTTAAGTAATTTTCTATAGATTGGCTGTTATTCATTGCTTTAATTATTTCAAAACAAAGATAAAAAAATATTGAAATAAATTTGTTAGACCAATCTAACTATTTAAATTTGCCTTGACTAAATCCAAAATAAATTTCATAAAACACAAGCTGTTTCAGGTGATTTCCACAGGCTTAAGATTTGCTCAGCTTAGAAATCCCCAAATTGCAACAGAAATATATTTTAAAGAAAAAAGAATGTTCGATATCCTCGTTGACTATTTAAGTAGTATTGCCCCGGCTTATGCCGCACTTATAGCTACCACATTTACCTGGTTTGTCACTGCTGTGGGAGCTGCTTTCGTATTTTTCTTTAAGAAATTGAACCGACCTTTTTTAGACACCATGATGGGTTTTACTGGAGGCGTGATGATTGCTGCAAGTTTTTGGAGCCTCTTGGCCCCTGCCATCAATATGACTGAGGGTGAAAGCTTTGCAAAGGTTATTCCTGCCGCCATAGGATTTTTTGGCGGTGCCATGTTTATTTTTGTCTTGGATAAGATACTACCCCATGTCCATATCAATTTCAAAAAAACAGAAGGAATTAAAACACCTTGGCAAAGAACAACCCTTTTGGTATTGGCCATCACCATGCATAACATCCCGGAAGGTTTAGCGGTAGGCGTACTGTTCGGTGGGGCTGCCTCCGGTGTTCCGGAAGCCAGTATAGCCGGAGCTTTAATTCTTGCCATAGGAATAGGGTTACAAAACCTTCCGGAAGGTATCGCTGTAGCTGTCCCCCTAAGAAGAATGGGCTTAAGCAGAAGAAAAAGTTTTTTAATGGGTCAGGCATCTGCTTTGGTTGAGCCCATTGCAGGTGTATTGGGTGCAGTGGCTGTTTTCATTTTCACTCCCATCCTACCCTATGCTTTAGCATTTGCCGCAGGAGCCATGATATTTGTGGTAATTGAGGAGGTGGTCCCGGAATCCCAGCAGGATGGAAACACCGACTTGGCCACTATGGGCTTCATCGGTGGTTTTATCATCATGATGGTCTTAGATGTGGCGCTTGGATAAATGAAATTTACCTCCCCTGTTGTACTTCCGGATTAACAGGATATGGCAGAGGATCTCCATTTAGTCCGGCAATGATATTCTCAACAGCACATGTGGACATTTTATCTCTGGTTTCCTTTGTCGCAGATCCAATGTGCGGAAAGACTACAGCATTGTCCATTTCCAATAAAGAATTATCTTTAGACATGGGCTCCGGATTGGTAACATCCAAGCCTGCTCCCCAAATAACCTGCTTTTTCAAAGCTTCAATAAGTTCATCCTCCTTATGTACACCTCCACGGGCAGTATTGATAAAGATCGCTGAAGATTTCATTTTCTTAAACTGCTCCATACCAAACATACCTTTAGTCTCCGAAGTCAAAGCAGTGTGAACAGAAACCACATCACTGCTTGTTAATAGTTCATCCATACTCACCAGCTTGGCTCCAAATTCTTTCTCGGCCTGTGCATTGGCACTTCGGTTATGGTAAAGAATTTTCATCCCCCAAGATCGGGTACAAATCTTGGCCAATTCTGTTCCAATCCTTCCCAAACCAACAATTCCTAAGGTCTTTCCGGCCAGATCAAAGCCAAGATCTTGAGTAGGTTGAGAAACGCCCCACTGTCCTTTTTTTATCTTATTATGAAGGAATAAGGCTTTTCTTGCTACAGTGAGCATCAACAAGAGCGCTGTTTCAGCGGTTGCCTTATTCAATACATTGGGTGTATTTCCAATAGGTATTCCATTGGCTGTGGCTGCTTTTATATCCACCCCATCAAATCCTACTGAATGTAGTGCCACCACCTTTAGGTGCTTGCATTCCTTGAAAAAATCAGCATCCAATCCAGCCTGTCCAACACTTAAAAAAGCATCATGACCTTTGCAAAACTGAATGGCTTGCCCTCTATCCAATATAGGTTTCTCTTTCCATACAGTATATTGAATGCCTGCCTCTTCAAGCAATTTAAATCCAATCTCGGGAATAATCTTATTTATAAAAACTTTCATGAATCTTGAGTTTATCAAAAAAAGGTGTACTACAATTAATAAAGGCGGGATATCCCGCCTTTATTAACATTTACTTTACGTACCTAAAATCAAAATTTAGGTCAAAATCCTTTAAGAAGGCAATCATTAGCTCTATAACACTTTCAATATCTTCCTTACTGGCAGTTTCTACAGTAGTATGCATGTATTTCAGAGGCAATGAAATCAAAGCTGCCGGCACTCCTCCATTCGAGTAGGCAAAGGCATCTGTATCAGTCCCTGTACTCCTCGAAGAAGCTGATCTTTGAAAAGGGATGTCTTCTTTCTTGGCACTGTCAATGATCAAATCCAATAACTTTTTATGCACTGCGGCACCACAGGTCAGCACAGGCCCCTTACCTGCAGTATAATCTCCACTGGCAATTTTACTGTACATTGGAGCGGTGGTATCATGACATACATCCGTAATGATGGCAACATCCGGCTTGATCCTAGCCGCAATCATCTCTGCACCCCTTAAACCTATTTCTTCCTGCACGGCATTGACTATATACAAGCCAAACGGTAATTCCACTTTTTGCTCCTTCAATAATCTAGCCACTTCTGCAATCATGTATCCACCAATGCGATTGTCTAGCGCCCTTCCTGAATAGAATTTTTTATTCAATTCAGTCAACTCGTCATTAAAAGTAATGACACTTCCTACATGAACGCCCATTTCAAGGACTTCCTCTTTTGACCTGGCCCCTATATCAATGAAAATATTTTCCATTTTGGGGGTCTCCTCTTTCCCTTTGTCTCTGACATGAATCGCCGGCCAGCCAAAAACGCCTGGAACTACACCTTTGTCCGTATGAATATTGACACGCATTGAAGGGGCAATCATATGATCCGACCCACCATTTCTTATCACATAAATGTATCCCTCCGGAGTAATGTAATTTACGAACCAGCTAATTTCATCCGCATGCGCTTCGATGACAACCTTAAATTTTGCATCAGGATTGATCACCCCCACTGCAGTTCCATAAGCATCTGTAAAATAATCATCCACAAAAGGTTTAATATAATCCAACCAAATCTGTTGGCCGGAAGCTTCAAAACCTGTTGGAGAGGCGTTGTTTAGGTATTTGTAAAGAAATTTTTCGTTAGTATTCATAGTGTGTATTAATTGTATCTGGTGCTTGACCACAAAATAGCTGCCATTAATCCAATAACTGACTAGAGTTAAAGTGCAATCGAAGCTATTCGGTTAATCAATCGGGATAAAGTTACAAACAAGATTGATAGCGCAAAAATACTGTTTGCAACAATCTTAATTAGAAATTAAATATATTACTTTTTAGTGGGTAAAATTGATTTTTCACCTTTTCAAAAACCTTGATTGACAGGTAATGGTAAAAATTCAAGCCATTCTCGTATTAAGGAAAACTACTATTTTAATTGATATTCGGTTTTGATTTGTTATATTTAAGCATGAACAGATTAATATTAGTCTTGATTTTATTGTTTTCAATTTCCTGTGAGCAAGGAATTGAGAACAATGATTATATCATTATCCAAAAAGAGGATTTCACATTAATCCCCTTACAATCAAACAAATATTTTTTCGAGGAAATCATCAACCCTTCTAATATCGGATTAGTTGACGACAAAATTCTGATCTCTGAAGCATGGAGAGTACCAGAGGAACATCCCCGTATTCATATAGTCAATTCCACGGATTGGACTTATGATAAACCAAAGGGGAAACATGGTGAAGGCCCTTTAGAATTGATTGATGCTAGTTTATTTTATAAAGGAAAAAGTGACGATACGTTTTGGGCCTATTCAATGAATGGAAGGAAACTGCTGGAATATTCAATGTCGGAGACTACACTGCTTGGCAAAAGTGAATGGAAAATGACTGAGCCAATGATGGATCTTTGGTTTTTTACTCAGGCTACTGACAGTAGTTTCTTGGGAATATCAAGAGTGAGTGAAAATCGAATTCTGGAGTTTGATAAAGAAGGAAATAGAATCGGAGGATATGGAAATTGGGAAAAGGTAAAGGATAGACCTGAGCTGAATTATACTCAACTAGCAGTATTAAATGGCGGTTTTTTTAAAGGAAATGCTGAGGAAGGTCTCTTTATTAGAGGAGGACTTTTCAGGGATAGGCTTGAGATTTTTAACAACCGATACAAATCCTTTATCATCATAGATGGGCCGGACTTGGAATTGCCAGCATTTGAAATAATTGGAAATGAGTTATACCTGGGACCAGACCCTCACTTTCGCTATAGAGATGCTGTTGTTACTAAAAACTACATTTTCGCATTGTACGGTGGAGTAAGCCACTCTGATTTCAACAAAACATCAGTTATGGCTACACAAATCTGGGTTTTTGACCACATGGGACAGCCCCTATATAACTTAAAATTGGATAGATCACTTATCAATTTTGTGATTAATGAAGAAACAAATGAAATCTATGGATTGACTACAGATGAAGACCCCGGGATTGCAGTTTATACTATACCGAAGGAACTTTTATAAAGAAAATATCAGCTATCAAAAGTAATTACCAATCTTATTGATTGGTATCCAAAGCATTTTCATTTTTAGCAATGCTTTCCATTAACTCCGGTGCTAAGGTTGTGATAGTATTGGTCAATTCACCTAAAGCTGACATATTGGAAAGGATGATCACTCCATTTTTTGCTTTCACATCTATAATCAAAGAAGAAGTATAGCCCCCTGTTCCTCCATTGTGCCAATTCCATTCCTCTCCCGACTCCGTTTGGATAACACTCCAACATAAAGCCATAGAATAACTTTCGTTTACTTTAAAAAAGGCCGTTCGCGAAAGAACCAAAGCTTGGTTTGAACTGTCAAATTGTGCCAAGGCAAATTTTGACAAATCATTTACCGAGGATAAAATTCCACCAGCCCCCATAAGCACAGACATGTCCCAATTGGACACCTCTTCCCCTTCATCATTCAGCCCCTTAACCAACTTATCCTCTACCTTGCTCCTGATTGTAGTTGAAGCATTCATCTCGAATTTAGAAAAAATCTCCTTTTGAAGCATCTCTTCGTAAGTCTTCTGCGCTTTATTGCTCAGCACATAACCAAGCATTCCTACGCCAAGATTTGAGTAATCAGAAACCTCCCCAGGTTTATGCATCATTATCAATTCTTGGGTCAGATAGGTTTTAAGCTCCTTTTCCCCAAAATCCTTGTAAGGGTTTTCTAAGCTTAAGGCCTCTAGACTTGCAGGCACCCTGGGCAGTCCGGAAGTATGGGTAGCCAATTGCTTTAGGGTAATTTTAACATCATTTCTCAAAGGATAACCTAAATACTTATTAATTTGATCATCCAAATTCACTTTATTATCTATCAAATAGTTGGCTAGTAAAGTACCTGTAAAAACTTTCGTGATAGATCCAATTTCAAAAACCCTATCTTGATTTTGACTGAATACTGTTGAATCTTGTTCCCGTTTGACCCCTACAAAATTAACCTTCCCATTTTCAATAAGGGCAATAGCAAGCTCAGCTTGATTTGGCAATACCTTCACCTTATCAAGGATTAATTCATATTGTGCTTCAGTCAATGTTTTCGCTACTATGACCTGAGATTTGGACGTTTTTGTTTCTGAACTACCACAGCTTTGAATAGCTACAACTAGAAATAATATCAATAAACATTTATTCATTTGTATATGGGAATATCCCTTAAAGATTTACGGAAATCAGAAAACATGATTACAGTCATTTTTTTTATTTTTTTGCTATAAACACACTTAGGATTGCAGCAATCAGGGTAAATAATGTCCCAAAAACTAACTCTAGGATGTTCTCTGAAAATAAGTTCCCGAAAGTATTCAAAGAAAAAAACAAGGCAAAAACCCAAATCAGAACATCTATTATTCTGTTTGGTTTATGGTTCAGGAGATTTTGATACTTGATAATCAATACTGTTATCATAAAGACATTCACCAGTATGGAAAAGGTTTCAAAAGTTTTCATTTCCTCTACCGAATTGAGTCTGCCGGCCCATACCTTATCAAAAGGAATAAACTCAAAGAAGATCAAAAAATGATAGATTAAAACTGCTCCTAGCAAGCCAAACATAATTTTTAAAGCCCTCTTCTTACTCATTGACAAATAGTATTAATATGATTTTTTATAAAATATTAGATATATCAAACCAAAAAGGTTTTCATTCAATCTTAAACTTCTCCAATCATCACATTGACCCCACCTGTGGCAAAGTTGGAAATATCATTTACTGCGGCTTGCCCTTCAGGAGTAGCCATTTGCTTTTGCAATTCCTCTAGTGATTTGAAGTACAATTCTGCCATTCTATAATGAATAGGGTTACCTCCATCGGGAGTTCCTACAAACTTTGTAAACTCCACCTTGCTTAGACCTTTGATTTTAGCAGCAATCGGAAGGTGTGTTTCTGAATAATAGGTCTCAAAGGCCTCTGGATCTTTCGGATGACCATACATTACGACTAATTTTACCATGGTTTTAAATATAATATTTAGGTTATTTTTTCCTCTACCCCTTAATAATACTTCAAAAAAAAATCAAGAATTTATTTAGGAATAATAATCTTTTCAAGATAGGGATTTTTCACATAGTGATAGCTTGAACATGAAGAAATGATCACAGGTAAGAACCTCTTTTAACCTGACTTTCAATTAATCAGTTAATATTTCGATTTCCATTTGATTCCATTTGTAATAGGTACTGTGGTTATTTCCGGCATCAGACCAGATCAAAACCATCCTTTTACCATCTTTACTGATCCATTTTGGACTTAACTTAATGCCATAAGTACGGTTTTCCTCGTGATCAGGGTAAAAAGTATCTTTGTAATAAAACTGTTCCCATGGCCCCCAAGGATTTTCAGCATACCAAAACCCAATGCTTCCCGGAAGCGGGCAGTCCCTACACCAGCCGTCCCAGTATTCTTTACTTGGATCCTTTATCCCATAACTGGTCATGATAAATAAATCAAGGCCGGCATTGTACACTACACTAGGAAACCAACTGGACCACATCCATTTTTCAGCTTGCCCTGCCTCAGGATACTTAATGGTAACACCTCTCTGACTCATGTCTGAAGTCCAAATAGGTTGGCCATTATTGATCCCTTGAAAATATTCATAAGCTGGTTTTTCCAAAATTTTATCCTTATGTACCCTTGCTAAAGCCAGGTTTCGGGGATCATATTGTTCAGGTGAGTACATATAAATATATTCATCTTTTGCTGCTGAATTAGCCTTTCCATTTTGCAAAAAAGCGATCCAGTTAAAGGCATAGGCATCCTTCCCCTCCTTAGGCCTTGGGTCTTCCTTATTGAAGAAAAACGCGGTTGAATCTAAATCTTGAAAGGACTTATAGGTCTCTAAAGTTCCATCCCAACGGTAAACCGTTTTACCAAAATCTTTTGTATACAAAAGCCTATTGGCCGTGGCCCTCCGGTACCAAGTATCGGTTTCACTTCTCCAAAGCCACATGTAAATAGTACTATCTACTGCCAAAGTGCCATAACCATACAATGGAGAATCCACTAAACTTACAGGCCATCCAGGCATTTTTTTAACGTCATTTTTGATAAAATTTTGATCTCCGGAAATCTGCAGGAACATTGAGCCTTCCCAATCTGCTAAACTATTTAATTTCTCTGGGCTCCCCCACCAACCATTACCATCATCCAAAATTGTATATACATTGTCATCAATGGCCCAGGTTTGGCACCAGTTATCACCAAAATTCCCTTTGCGTTGAAGCGTAGAGGAATCGAAACGTACACTTACCGGTTTTGTCTGCGACAAGATTGAAAAAGAAGTCATTACAAATAAAACGAGAACTAAATATTTTTTAGATTTCATAAACCTTAGGTTACACTGATAACGGAGGCCATAGCCGATAAATAGGGGTGGCTCTATTACCATCCTTTTTTAGCTAGAGATGGTTGGAAAATTATTCTTCAACAATTTTAAATATATCAGACCAAAATACATAAAAATTACCAACCGCTCAAAAACAAGAAAAAATCAACTTATTCATTATCTATAGAATGTTAAAATAAAAATGTTTGGACACAATTTCAAAAGTTTATTTTGTTTGCCTTAGTCTTAATTAAATAAAATTTATAAATTATTATTTTTTTAAATTACCACCATAAATTAACATGAAATCTTTCTCCTTTATCACTTTATTTCTATTACTCAATTTTTTAAATGATGGATATTGCCAATCACCGGGAGAGTATGCTCCAAATCCTTACGCTGTACCTACTTATGAATGTGCCAGTTTGTATTGGACTACGCCTGAGGAGGGGATGTGTACTGTAAAATATAAGAAAGCATCGGGCTCCAACTGGACTCAGGGGCTTGACCTTGTTTTTGATGATAGAGACGGCCAATATAGAGGAAGCATTGTCGGTCTAAGCCCTGACACTGAATACCTAGTAGAACTATCCAACGGTCAGGCTAAAACTGCCATAAATTTTACTACTCGAACAGACCAATTTCCAATTGGAAAGATCACTTACCTTCCAGAAGGTGAATCGACAGACCCGATCATTATTACAGAATCCGGGACCCCGGAAGGCTATCATTTAATCACAGTTCCTGAAAACTCTCGTTCCGTGCTAAATATGGGCAATGTTAGCAATGAAGGCATACAAATTGATGCAGATTATGTAATCGTCCGTGAAATAGAAATCCGAAATGCAAAAGTAGACGGTATACGCATTAAGGAAAACAGACATGATATCGTCATCGAACAGTGTTTCATCACCTTTTGGGGCAGAATTGGTGGCCCCATTACTTATGGAAACCTGGAAGGTAGTACAGACAGTGGAATTAAAGCAGAAAATGGCACACGGAACCTGACCATCCAAAGAAACCTTATTGAAGAGCCAAGAGGCGCCTCAAATGATTGGGAAACAGGCCATCCGGCAGGACCTCAAGGTATCACAATTAGCCAAAGCTTAGGAGGGAATGTAATACGGTATAACGATATTCTTTCCACTGAAGATCATGGGTTCAATGATGCTATCGGTGGTGGCGCAAATTATTCCAATGTGGGCAATATGAACCGGGACTCGGATATTTATGGCAATCTGATCCGTAGTGTTTGGGATGATGCCATCGAAGTCGAAGGAGCCAATATGAACGTTCGGGTATTTGGCAATTATGCCCATAAGTTCTTCAATGGTATAGCTACCGCTTCTACTACGAAAGGCCCGATATATATTTATAAAAATGTAGTAGGAGAAAGCAGGATAGGACATCGTAACCCCAGTGGAGGATCCTTTATCAAAACTGGAGAGCGAGAACCGTTTGCCGGAGGTAGAAGATATGTATTTCATAATACGATAGTGCAACCGATGGGTGCTTCCCATGCTTTCTCTGGTCATGGTATTTCCAATACAGTCACAAGGAACAATATCTTTGATGTTCCCGGAAGACTGGCAGCTGATCGTGAAACAGTTGACAATAGCGATTACGACTACGATTATTTTTCAGGTCTATCATCGGGTGTGGCCAAGGAGAAAAATGGTATAAAATTCGGTACCACACCATCTGCCACCAGACTCTACAGGACTTCGTATTCCCTGGAATATTTCCCTCGATCTAGGATCAATTCTATAGTCTGGGGACGGAAGCCCTATCAGTTCGGCGATGTCAAAAGAAACATTACCGACCCTGTGGTGCAAATTCGTAACCCATTGATTGATGGTGGCATCGAAATCCCGGGATTCAATGACGATTTCAAAGGGGATGCTCCAGACTTGGGTGCTTTTGAGGTAGGAGCTGCCCCTCTGGAATTCGGTAGACGTGCCTATTTGGCCCATGATGAAGGCTGGTCTGCCTGGGAGAAATAGAGCCCTGGATAAATTGGTTTCATGTAGTCTATAGCTGAGACCAATTATCAGTCGCTTTACCCAAAAAGAGTGCAATAGATTGTCTATTGCACTCTTTTTGATTAAACCTTACTCAGCACAATCAATTACAAATGGCGAATCTATATTGGTTATTCCCCGATTATAATATAACCTCCATTTGATCCTGAAAACCTGACTTCAGTACTAGAAATATCTTCGGTATCTACAGATAAATCCCCAGAACATATTACCAATGGTCGGGTTTTAAAAGGTTGCGTAAACTCCAGCGTTTCACCACCTACAGCCAATCCTGTAAGCCTTCGCTCTGAACTAAGATTTGAACGGGAATCGTAACTGAAAAGACTTAAAACATCTACTGCTGCATCTTTCGACTGCACCCGGATTTTATGTAAACCAAACCCTAGGTTCAATATACCCTTCCGATTTTCCAGGTAATTGACCTTTTTATCAGTATCGGTAAAGCCAATATTACAAGCTTGCGTCTTCATAAGTTGGTCATCCACGAATATTTCAAGCGTTCCGGCATCCGGACGGTCTACCCAAGCCACAGAAATATCAGTACATACCACTTCAATTTCGATGTACTTTCCGGGTTTAAGAGAAATTTTCTCCGTACCATAAGGAGCTCCCCATTCTGAATGGAACGGTTCTATTGTTTGCCCCATCAAATTCCAGTTTGGATTTGAAACAGGAAAAAAGCGTCTGTTTGGGTTTATTTTGGAATCTACATAGGTTAATTTGGCATTCTCTCCTGCTATTTCAAGTATATGCCTATCCCCTAAACTGGTTCGCCCATACCTGAACATGGAATTGCGTAGGTTAAAAGATGGACTAGACCTTCTAGATGAAAATTTCTCTCCATCTACATAGGGAACAGGAGGCTCACTGTCTGTTTTGCCCCAACTATTTATGGCATTGTCTTCAAATATAAATCTATTGGTCTTAATTCTTGGGCTGGTGGAATCAAAAGTTACCATATCCCCTTCCCAACCATAGCTATTCGGGTGAAGCCTTTCAGGCAATTGAAGTTGAGCTTGTCCGGCAAAAATCGGATTCCAGCATTCGAAAGCTTTCTCCAATTGTTTAAACCAAAGATAATGGCTGGCTGCTTGTGGATGTCCATCAGAAGGTACCAATGAATACTTGTTCCCCCAACCTGTAAGATCATCAGCAATTTTAGGGTAATCCATATAGGGGATCTGATATCTAAGAGATAGGGCCTGAAGATCTACTGTATTTGGCGTATATTTACCCTGATTTTGATAAGGGCTAAACAAAAATTCCGTATGAGGATAATTTTGTTGAATCCACCGTATGGCTCCTTCAAAAACAGCAACCTCGTCCGGAGTGTCTGTTTTCTCATTGGCACCACTTCCAAAAATTACGAGGTCTGGCCTGGCACCTTCTCTGCGGCTAAATAAATCAGGATATAAATCTTCCCAACTTCCCCCCTCTTTATGGCCATTCAAACCAGGATTGGGTGGTATTGATAAAGAAAAATATTGCTGTAGCCCTGAGTGTGATTCACCAATACTCGATCCATCAGCCGCCATAAAATTCAGGCATATTTTATCAGCAGTTACATTGAATTTTCTCATAAGCTCAAGTTTCAGCCTTCCCGCATAACTGTAATAATGCCTCCACTCTCCATAATAGCCGTCAAGATCCTCTCTACCTGCTTTTTCTGCATCAAACAGCCCTCCTGAAAGCGGTTGTTTGAAGGTAGAAGAACTCGGATCTTCATCGTACATGTACATGGGAGGATTAGCACTTCCCCTATCAATACTAGATCCCATAACAATAACGTGAATGGCTTCTCCTTTCCACAACTTTTGAATTGTCCTAGGAATGTACCTGTAGTTTGGCCTCATCTCTCTAGTAGGATGAATACTATTTTCATAAACCCCTTTAACACTTAGCCTTGGTGCATATACCCAGACAGTATCGGATAAGCTCATATTTTCAAATTCCACCTGAATCCCAACAGTATTTATATCTTTAGAACCTGATATGTTTCCAACCCCTGCTTTACCTATAATCGAGGCATTCTCTACCATAAGATTAATCCTTCCCACTTGTTCTAACTGAGTACTATATTCTTTTGCTACCACCAGTTCTCCTCTTGAATGCTTGGGAAAACTACGACTGTCTTTCATTCCAAAGTCTTTAGGACTCCACTCACCATCTTCACTATCTGTTTTCATCACCTTAATTGCAGACTTTAGTTGACCTGAAACTTTCTGATATCCATGTACGGATAAATTCAGCTCATCCCCATAGGACAAACCTGCCTCGGGAAGTGTAAAAAATTGCCATATCTTTTTTCCGGGACTTATCGCTACCAGATTATGGGTTGAAAAATCAGGTCTTATGGGTTTTGAGACATGTGATTCGCGTATTACTTCAATATCTCCCCACGCTTCAGTATTCCAGAAAGCTACATTATGTGATTTAAAATCTGAAGCTATCCCCGTACGATGACTCATAAAGGAATGGAACTCAAAAGAGGGGTTTAAAATCAGGTTTTCTTTTTCTTCTTCAACTCCTGATGACAAGGGTATTACTTTATTAATTGTCAGCGTACTTAAGCCCAATAACAGTAATGCAATCTTTAGTGGATGCCTCATTTACAAATTTATATGGTACATGAAAATATTATTTATTAAGCTTTATACAGTATTTTCCAATCGGGAAATAAAAGACACTAAAGTCAACTGTAAAAACATTTTAATCAAAATATTATTGCAATAAAAGCTTTAAAAATACCAATAAAAACTGATTTATAATAATTATTCTAAAATATATCACTAGTTTTATTTCATGAGCAATTGACTGATTTATTGCTAAATGTTTTCTACTCCCAATTGATTTTTGCCACCAATTCATCTCCCAAACTAACGCTTAAAAAATTGCGGTGCTTACCTAAATTTATGCTACTCCTAAGTTCAATTTATTGTTGTACAACTAACACTCGTGGATGAGCTAAAATGTTACAAACTAAATTAAAAAAAACAATTATTTTACTAGTAGATTCACTATTTTGCTAAATTGAAAGGTTTCAGTAATCCATAGCAAAATCACAGGAATAAAATTTTACTGTAAATCAATTCCACAGTACCATTCACTACAGGAATAGGCTTTACCTTCTTTATGTAATAACTAATACACCTTAAATGAAAAACCTAAAATTCCAAAGCCTGATTTATGGCATGCTCTTCCTATTCATCGGATCACCATGTATGGCACAAACAACTGATAAACCACGAGTATTTGTTTTGACGGATATTGAAAATGAGCCTGATGATGCCCAATCTTTGGTGCGTTTCTTATTGTACAGCAATCAGTTTGATGTGGAGGGCTTAATCGCTACCACCTCTACTCACTTGCGAGATAAAACAGCTGCATGGAGGATAAAGGAAATTGTCAATGCCTATGGCAAGGTTAGAAATAATTTATTGCAGCATGAAAAAGGTTTTCCTACCGAAGAGCATCTTCTATCCACAATTAAATCAGGTCTCCCAAAATATGGAATGAATGCGGTAGGAGCGGGTAATGATTCTGAAGGAAGCGAATCATTAATTAATGTAGTAGACAAAGAAGATGATAGACCTGTCTGGGTAACCGTCTGGGGAGGTGCCAATGTTTTGGCTCAAGCCCTATGGAAAATCAGACATACGCGAACACTGGGAGAGCTGAATAAATTTGTTGCAAAACTAAGGGTGTACACCATATCCGATCAAGATGATTCAGGTGTTTGGATGAGGAATGAATTCCCAAACCTCTTTTATATTGTTAGCCCGGGAGAAGATTACATCCATTCTACTTGGAATGGAATTGGAGGGGAGTCCTTTCGCAAGTATGCCTCCGGTGCCGATGCATCGCTGGCTGAAAACCCTTGGCTAAGAAAAAACATCATGCAAAACCACGGTCCATTGGGTGCCCAATATCCCGAAGTGGAATACATCATGGAAGGCGACACACCTAGTTTCTTAGGCTTGATAGATAATGGGCTGAATGTTCCAGACAGGCCTGACTTTGGAGGCTGGGGAGGGAGATACGAGCTGTACAAACCCCATTTTAAACCTTACCGCAATTTTGACCACCAAGCTCCTGAACAAAGAGCCATTTGGACAGATGCCAGTGATGAGGTAATGGGAATAGATGGAAGGATTTACATAAACAACCAAGCAACCATTTGGAGGTGGAGGGAAGCTTTCCAAAATGACTTTGCTGCACGAATGGACTGGTGTGTAAAACCTTATCAAGAGGCCAACCACCCGCCTATTGTCAAAGTAGATAAAACAACCAACATCACCATACGACCGGGAGAATCCATTCAATTTGATGCAAGTGATAGCACTGATCCGGATGGTGACACTTTGTCCTATCATTGGTTCAATTACAAAGAAGCCGGAACCTATTGGGCCTTCAATTGGTACAAACCCCTTACCATATTAAATGGCAATAGTGCCAAGGCAACTTTAGAAATAGGAGAGCGAATTGAGCTATCAAAAGCTCAAACCACTCATTTGATTTTGGCCGTTACGGACAGTGGCTCTCCAGCCCTAACCAGGTACCAACGAATCATCATTAATATTCTACCAAAAAACAAATAACCGCAGGTATCCTTTGAATGGAAACCACCTCCAGACAAAACATAACCTTTGCTAATAAATGATGATTCTAAATCCCACCTGAAATAGCCTATGCCTCTTACAATGACAGCCATTGTCATATTTAATTTGAAAAAAGTTAAGAAAAAATACACCTTAGTAATTTAATGGCAGCCAATTAATTGTAACCCTAGTTTTACTTAAAGAAACCACTAGAATAATTTTTAAGGCATGAAAAACAATCGAAGAAATTTTATCAAATGGTCAGGATTATCCGGATTTGGAATAGGCTTAGCACCTTCCTTTGTATTAAAAGCAAAGGCTGAGGAGCCATCCTTAGCCCATATCGCAGAAGGAGAAGCCAATAAACCTCCTCATCGCCTGCCTACCATGATTCAAGATTATTATATCAAAAAAGTCAGGAAAATATCGAAAAAACACAGTGATCGCATCTATGGACTAAAAACAAAAAAAGAAGCCCTAGAATATCAGGCAGAGATCAAGAATAAAATCAAGGATTGCCTCGGCCCATTTCCGGAAAAAAATCCTTTGAACCCTGTGATCACAGGAAAACTGGAACGGGAAGCGTATACTGTGGAAAAAGTAATTTTTGAAAGTCGACCAAGTTTTAAGGTGACAGCCAATTTGTATATTCCAAAAAACAATGGTCAACCCATGCCGGCAGTACTTGGAACATGCGGACATGCCAGAGAAGCCAAATCAAGCGCCTACCAGTATTTTGCTCAAAGCCTGGCAAGAAAAGGTTATGTGGTATTGATTATTGATTGTGTTGGCCAGGGTGAGCGCTTGCAATACCCTACTCCAGGCCGAAAAAGTGCCATTAAATGGGGAGTAACCGAACACATTTATGCAGGCAACCCAACCACCTTAGTTGGAGACTCAATGGCCGGTTGGTTTGTTTGGGATGCCATTCGTGGGATTGATTATTTAACCTCTCGTCCGGAAGTCGACCCTCGACATATTGGCGTAACAGGAAATTCCGGCGGAGGAACGCAAACCACCTGGTTATGTGGGCTAGAACCACGCTTGACCTTGGCTGCTCCAAGCTGTTTTGTTACCACCATCCGCAGAAACTTGGAGAATCAGGAAGTGCAAGATGCAGAACAGTATGTTCTGAAAGGCTTGGCTAAAGACCTGGATCACTTTGATTTCATTGCCACTATGGCACCTAAACCTGTGATGCTTATTACCCAAGAAAAAGACTTCTTTGACACCCGAGGCACCCAGGAGACATTCGAAATGCTTCAGCATTTTTATAAGCTACTCGGCGCGGAAGAAAACATTCAGTTGTTTCGAGGTGAGGATTATCATGGCTACCATCAACCAGCCAGAGAGGCCATGTACGGCTTCTTTAATCAGGTGACAAAGATTAGCAATGACGGCAAAGAACCTGATTTTGAATTGGAAAAAGACGAAGACCTATGGTGTACTCCTGAAGGGCAGTTGTCAAACAGTGAGTCCCTAACTATTCCTGAAATACTTAAAAATAAAAGCATCGAAATAGGAAAGAAAAGAGGAAAAGTTTCAGGTTCCAACTTAAAAAAAGCTTTGGTTGAAGTCTTGTGTTTGCCGGAAAAATTTGAAGTACCAGACTACCGGATTTATAGAGGAAGAAAAGAAACTTTATTCCCTCGCCCTTATGTCACTGACATGTTTGTAGAAACGGAGCCGGGCATTCACAATGCGGTCTACCGACTTACAGAAGAAAACATCTACTCCAGACCACATGGCAGTCCAAAAAAAGCCATACTCTATGTATCTCACTTGGAAATGGATGATGAGCTGATCAATGATGAAAAGATAAGGGGCATTCTCTCCGACCATGCTGATCAAGCGATATACACCTGTGACTTAAGAGGAATTGGACAAACCCAGCCTAACACCCATGTGAGCTATTCTATTCCTTACAATAGAGAGTATTTTTATGGTATGCTTTCAAATATGATGGATGAACCTCTTATAGGGAAACGAACCTATGATTTACTTTGTATTTTAAATTGGCTAGAAAAAATAGACCATACTGAAATTACAATTCTTGGCAATGGTTGGGGCTGTCAGCCCGCTACTTTTGCCTCTGTACTGAATAAGAATGTCAAAAAAGTTATCCTGAAAAATGCATTGAGTAGTTACAGTGATATAGCTGAATCTACTTTCTACAACTGGCCTGTTTCAGCCTTTCCGATGAATGTGTTGCATCATTTTGACTTGCCGGATTGTTACCGCGAACTCGAGCGAAAAAACCTTGAAATACTTGGGTTTTGGGGGGCAGAAGCAGATCAGGACAAAAAATAAACTAGTGATAACCTTTAAATCCTTTTCGAAAAAAATGCCTGCCAATCTGTTCGGCAGGTATTTTCTTATTGACAAGCCTTATAATGGGGTTCGCATTAAAAGCTGATATTTATAGCCTACATCAATTCACGTTTTAAATCTAAGAAAGGCTTAAACCACCCTTCCTCGTTTTTTGGTTTCAGCATCCTTCCTGGCCCCATAAAGTATCCCAAATAGCATTCCCATACTTGTCCCCATAGACAATCCCACACTTGATCCTAAATTGGAATCCATCCCCATCCCATACACTACCCCTATGAATGTACCAAACATCAAACCATAGGCCATCCCTATTTCAGTATAATGCTTTTCGGTGGTGAAATCTAACTCATCTTTTAAAAAGGCTTTAAATTCAGTCAATTTTTGTTTATAGTATTTTTTCGAATTGTCCGATGATGTGTCTAGATGAATTGAGCTTAATTCTTTTTGTAACAATGGTGACTCTCTTTCTGACAGATCTTTGTTTTTCAAGTTTTTCAGAATTTTAAGAAAGGATTCATAAATCCTTCTTTCCCGTTTATTATTCGTTGTTTTCAATAATTTATTGAAAACTGCTATTGCTTCTGAAATGCTCATGCTATTTATTTTTTTTTCGTTTGTATTCAAAATACTCCGTTGCAATACTTTAATTTTACTCAGCCCTTAAGTCTTCCATATCTGAAATCAACTCGTCAAGTTTTCTAATTACCCTTCCATACACAATATTTAAATCCCAATAGTAAATCTTCCCTCCAAAAAGTGCCAAAACAGCCAGAATGAACACCATGACAAATAGTCCGATTAATGGCATTCCAAAAACCACAGTAAGGTCAGGATATTTCACCATCAATTCATTCATTACCGTTTCGCTTAGTTGTTGGCCATTTTTACTTGAAAACCAAAAACCCATTATGGTCGATAGAAATATTAAAGGGTAATAAAACCTGGCCATTTTTGTATTGACCGATATTTGATCATCCAGCCAGCTTCTGAATGATTTGAGATATTGATAGCTGTTAACATTTTCATCAATGCAATCCAAGCCCTTTGAAAGCCTTTTATTCACTATAAATACTCCAGCTGAAACCAGAAATAAACCTACTCCCATAATGGGGATTCCTAAAAAAAAAGAAGCTACTAAAACCACTACAGAACCAATCGCAATGGCATTCAAATTAGTTTTAAACATCCTTTTATATTTATCGATGAAATGAATCGATTTTTGATTGTATAGGTTGGTAACCTTTGGGCCTACCAATGCTTCATTTTTCATAAACCCTTCTTTCCAAATTGTTTCAATTGACTTTTCCATTTAATCGTTTTTTTAACCGTTCTTTAATTCTTTTAATGCGTACCCCTATATTATTTGGATTGGTACCAATGATGTCAGCTATTTCTTGGTATGATTTTTTCTCCAAATAAAGTAAAATCACCCCTCTGTCTACTTCCGATAGTTTTTTTATGGCTCCATACAAATGATTGAGTGCCTCATCCGAAAATGCATGACTATCTTCAACCAGTTCTTCAGGCAGGGCATCGGAAGCAAAATATTGATAGTTATTTTTCTTCTTTTTCAACAAGGTCATGCATACATTCAAAGACAATCTATAAACCCATGTAGACCACTCAGACTTTTGCCGAAAGCTGTCTCTGCTCTTCCAAATTTGTAAACAGACTTCTTGGTAATAATCTTCAAAGTCCTCTTGCGTATTGGTATATGCCCGACATATCTTAATTACGATGGCTGCATAAGGTAAAATTGAAGATTTGTAGAAGTCGCTGCTCACTGCTTTTTTTCTTGGTTAGTGGTGTAAATCAAAAATTATTACACCCTAATTGAAATTTTTATAAAAAAAATACGATTAAAGTAGATTGGGCTTTTCTCCTAAATAGAAATTTTGTTGCCTTTTTATAAAACTGAAACATTCAGAAGACCATCTATTAGTCGATGGAATTGTTATTCGGAAATCAAGTGAGATAGCCTATGAAAAAGGTAACATATGTAGATTAAACCTTAATCCATAACCGAGGGCATTTCTCCAATATTGTATTTTATTTCTGTTATTTCCAGCTTTAGCCAAGTCCAATTGCCACGCTCTAACTTCCATTCTGCTTTGGAAGAAACAGGGATTCTAATACCATTACGTTTCTCTGTTTTTATGGCACTAACTGTCCATTCTGTAGGAATGGAATCCTTGGAGTCTTTATAACGCATGGCTACAAACTTTTTAAACTCCCCTCTTTCGTCAAAGTAAAAAACACCGGATCCTTTTGTTCCCTTATACTCCATGGTAGCTTTCACAGAATTTTTATCAACCCTCTCCCAAGTTAAATACGGGCTTACAGCAAAAGAAGGAAACCAAACCATCTCAGCCAAATAGCGCTGTAAGGAGGCTTGATTTATTTTATTCTCTACTTTAGTATTCACTATTGGAAGGAGTGAAAAAAGCTTAATCGTCATTTCTCCTTCCCCATTCTCAAATTTATCTCTTCCCACCACCGGCAAAAATGGACTCATTTGTAAATCTACTGACCAATTAAATGCGGGTGGTTCTAAAGTAAAATATTGATGGGCCTGAGCATTCATCCATTGCTTTTGCTCCGGTTTCATCCGCATTTGTAATTCTTGCTTCAAATAAACGTTGTAGACCAAAGCCTTGCCAATTGATCCATTGTTTATCAACCATCTTTGAACAATTTCAGGCAATCCTACTAGCATCTCCTCAGATAAAATGGCTTGGCCATTGATCTTTGAATTGGCAGACATTATATCAACTTCTTCCTTCACCATTTCCTTAAAGTTAAAGGTGAAATAGGCGAGAATAATGTAAACTAAAACAATTAAATTTATAATTGTACCAAATTTGGCATCAGCCCAATAATTTAAGATTAAAAATTGGGATAGAATTATTCCTGCTAAACCTGTCAGCTGCCAATAATGAAACCTTGCTGCCAAAAAAAAAGCGGTAATAGCAAATAAGGCGAAGGCTAGCAACCACAGTATTCCCATTAACCGGGTAATTGGCTGAGAAATGGCATTTAACGCTGACAAGTCAAATGCTTTTAAAAATCCAAAAAGGTGGATTACCCCATGTATGACAATAATTACAATAAATACTGTTCGCATCATTCTTTTTTTATAATGAAAAAAGTTCGAAAACACCTTAATATAGCAGCTCTAAATTAATAAAAATACCAACCTCCTTCCTTATAACCTTTTAAAATCTAAGTATTTGCAACATACATCTTCCTTCAAATCAATTTTGCGGGGAAATTACTGAAAGCTTAATAACTGTTTTAAAACTTGAAAAATTGTAAATTAGAGGAAACAACCTTGTTGAGGATATCAATGGCATCTCCCACCATAAAATAGGCTTGACAAAACATCGGCTAAAAAAATTATTAATGACATATTTTACTCACGAATACCAGATAGTAAACTTGGCCATCCGCAAGGCCAATAATAATATAATACTTCTTTTTTCGACTCTTTTATTCTTGTTGGCTACACCCACACAAGCCCAAGACAAAGGGAAATTGAATGTACTGTTTATGATCTCCGACGACCTTACAACCACTGCAATATCCAGCTATGAGAACAGAGCAAGTCAAACCCCTAATATAGACCAACTGGCAGCTAAAGGCACCCAATTCACAAAAGCTTATTGTCAATATCCTGTTTGTGGCCCATCGAGGGCCTCAATGATGTTTGGTTACTACCCTAATGCAACCACTACCTATGGCTATGTTAGTGGACGTGAAAATGTGGGAGAAAAGCGTCAATCTTGGGCCCAATTATTCAAAGACAATGGCTATTATACCGCAAGAGTAGGAAAGATTTTCCATATGGGATCAGTTGATATTATGAAAGGGAGAGATGGCAAAGATGACCCGGCTTCCTGGACTGAAAGGTACAATAGTCCTGCCCCGGAGGTCCATGCAAAAGGCAGTAGAGAATTGGTACAAAACAATCCTTATGGTTTGCTTGAAGTTTCCAATGACACCAATTGGAATGGTGGAAATCAGATCAATATCGTCAAAACTATTGAAAATGAAATTCACACTGATGCAGAAACAGCCAATAAGGTTTCAGAATTATTAAGGCTCCATAAAAACGAACCATTTTTTATTGCCGCAGGATTTTTTCGTCCCCATGTCCCTTTTGTAGCTCCTAAATCTTCATTTGAAGACTATCCCTACGAACAAGTGGTCTTACCTCCTAGGGTCGCCAATGACTGGGATGACATTCCTGAACAAGGGATCAATTATGTAAACAGCCTTAACGGTGAAATGACCGAGGTGCAGGAGAAAAAAGCTATTGCTGCTTATTATTCCTCCACTTCCTTTTTAGATGAGCAGGTAGGCAAAGTTTTGCAAACATTGAAAGATGAAGGGCTTGAAGACAATACCATTGTCATTTTCACCTCAGATCATGGTTTCTTTTTAGGAGAACACCGTTTTTGGATGAAGGTAGGATTGATGGAAGAATCTGTAAGGGTGCCACTTATTATTAAAGTTCCCGGACAAAAACCTACCGTTTGCCATTCTTTTGCAGAATTAATTGATCTATATCCTACCATTTCAGAATTGGCAGGCTTAAAGGCTCCGGCTACCCTTCAAGGCCAAAGCTTAGCCGAGCTGATCGAAAATCCCGAAAAAGAGGTAAGGGATTTTGCTTTTTCAGTCTCTCAAAGAAACGGTAGAATGGGACATTTAATCCGCACCAAAGACTGGGCTTTTATTCAATACGGAGAAAAGGCTGAAGGAGGCATGGAATTGTATGACATGAATTATGATAAGGGGCAATACAACAATCTGGCAAACTACCCCCAATACTCAAATGTGATCTCTGAAATGCAATACCTCTTAAAAGGTAAATTAGCTGATGTTCGCAACAATGATCTGGGCATAATTTATTGAGATAAAATCGGCTAAACTCCACAAATACAAATCAGTTATTGCTTATCATAGAAATAGAAAAAAATGACTGAAACCCTTACTCTTCAGCAAGCACAAGAACTAGTCTTTGCCTCTCAAGGGATCTTCACCACTAGAAAAAATGGGCCTGCCATAGAGCAAACCCTTTTGACCATAGAAAAGCTTGGCTATATTCAAATAGATACAATTTCGGCGGTTCAGCGTGCCCACCATCATGTCCTATGGAGTAGAAACCCAAAGTATCAAAATGCTCACCTAGATGAATTGTTGGCCGAGAGAAAAATTTTTGAATATTGGTCTCATGCAGCAGCTTATTTACCCATGAAGAAATATAGGTTTAGTCTTCTCCGGAAAAATGCCCTATTTAAGGGTGAGCAAAAACATTGGTTCAAGAAAGACCTTCAATTGATGGGGTTAGTCCTAAACAGAATCAAAAATGAAGGACCTCTGATGGCAAAAGACTTTGATTCAGAGAAAAAAACTAAAGCCTGGGGTAGCAAACCTGCCAAGCAAGCCTTGGAAAACTTGTTTATGCAAGGAGAGTTAATGATCGCTTCTCGCAAAAACTTCCATAAAGTTTATGATCTGACAGAAAGGGTATTGCCAAAGGACATTGACCTAAGGACGCCTTCTATGAAAGAATATCATCGATTTTTAATCAACAATTACCTTAAGGCCAATGGGATTGGACAAGCTTCTGAAATCTGCTACCTGCAAAAAAACACCAAAACACACATTGCTGCCGAACTGAAGGAAATGCATTATTCAGGGGAATTAATTAAAGTTAAAGTAAATGAGATTGAGTATTGTGCTTTGCCGGAATCTTTGACATTGCTTGACAAACCCTTGAACTATAATCAACTAAAAATCCTCTCCCCTTTTGACAATTTGCTCATTCAACGGAAACGCATGCTCAATTTGTTTAATTTTGATTACCAGATTGAATGTTATCTCCCGGAAGCCAAACGTAAATACGGCTATTTTTCATTGCCAATATTATGGAACGGCACATTTGCAGCAAGAATGGATTGCAAGGCGGATAGAAAAACTTCCATTTTACACATCCATTATTTGGCATTGGAAGAAGGTCTGGGAGACAGAGACGCTTTTGCCTTGTCCCTTTGCAAAGAGCTGGAAGCCTTTAAAAAGTTCAATAATTGCGCGGAAATCCAACTTCACAAAACTAGCCCTTCTGACGCCAAAATATTAATAAACAAGTTTTTAATAACTAACTAGTAAAGGCTAACTATACCCCCCAACCTCCTCTATTCTTCCGATGACACAAATTAAAAAAATCAACCCCTATTATTAACCAATGGCTTATAACTACAATTGGCACTTGGGGTTGATCAATTTTAATTTCTTTGGAGTAATAATTCGGAATAATCAGGCATTATCGGTTATTGCTTTTTCCCTTCTTTTTTTACCGGAATATTACCAAACCTGATACAATAATAGAAGCAGAAAACTAAGGCAAAAAAGAAGATGATTGTGGGCCAGAAATAGATCCCGAGGATCCGAAAACATAATGGACTCCCTTAATGGCCATTAGCAAAACGATTAAACCTGCATCCATTAAGACACCTCTTTTATTTATTAACACGAAAATTCATATAATATTTGTGTCGATCTACTATTGCTTTTTTATAATAGGCCGCATAATAATCATTGGTCATTAAGTTTACTTGATAATAATGTTTGCCATAATTTTTGGCATTTTTTTCAAGTTTGCTTACAAATAAACTCCCAAAATCCGTGTTGGTGTAGTTATCCAATGCTGCATTATTGATTCGTTTTCCGTCTATCCAAACCCCATATATTTCAGGATCCTTCCAAGACGCAATTTGCTGTTCAGTAGGCACCTTTTTTTTCATCGGAGGAGGGGAGGGCCAAAACACTATCATTTGTTGGGACTGTTGATCTTTACTCATTATTAAAAACAAGGCTAGTAACCTTTCCCTGTCTTCACTCGAAATTTTGTATTCCACAGGACGCCCTTTATCATTTTTAGCTTTATTAACAATTTCCCTGTACTCCGCAAGTTGTGCAGGAGTCGCCCCTTCCGTAGTTGACGGAACGACAATTTGTTTTGACTGCACATTTTTAGTTTTCTCTTGTGCAATTGTTATTGTGCTGAAGAAAAACAAGGCAATCCCCAATTATGGAACTACAGCCACTTGCCTACACAAGGCATTTCGGAATGATTTAGTTTTGGTCATCATAAGTAAACGTTTTTTAGTAATAGAATAATTAAATCGACTTGTAATAAATGAGCTTGCCTGTTCATTGACTTTTTCAAACAATAGGTATCGATAGAATTTAATATCAGAGATTTGATTGATCACTGCCTCATCGGCAAGAAACTCATGGTTGAGCGATATGGCTTTCCGGAAAAGAAAAAGAAATGGATTAAACCAGAAAAAAATTTGGAGCACTTCTACGAACAAAATATCCCATGAATGCTTTTGGGATACATGCGCAAATTCGTGAACTAGAATCTCACCTTCAATATTTCCACTTGTGTACGCATCCTTATTGAGAAATATATATTCTAAAAAACTATAAGGAACTAACTTTTGATTGGAAAGAACAATTTTGCTCCCTCTATAGGGAATAATATCACTTTCTCTTGCGCTTTGTAATATATATTTAATATTTATTAAAAACCTTGATAAAAACGCTAGGGTAATGGAAAAATAGGCAATCCAAAAGCCCCAAAACATATAATTAATACTTTTAACAAATGATTTATCATTGACCGATTCGGCATTAATAGAAAATGTAGATTCAAAAAAAACAGCATCAACAATCTCCGTTGGTAACACCTGCTGTTTAAAGGAAATAAACGGAATTATAAACGACAACATCAAACTTATTAACAAGAAAAACCTTTTAAATTTGTGCATGGGTTCATTTTCTAAAATAAGCTTGTAGAAAATAATAAATAAACCAGAACTACCAATTATTTTAATTAGGTAAAAGACCATTATTCTATAATTAAGTACCTTATTCTACAAATGTAGATTAAAAACTTAATAATTCCTATAGTTCAACTAATTTTTTATTCTAGCTGAATTTTAATACATTACCTTTTAAAAGTTCCAAATGGAATAAATTATCAAAAAGCAGATCAATCCAAAAAAACAGGAAACAGCCTCATTTAAGCATATTTATTAAACTGATCAACCATATATATAATTTTAATAATAATAAAAATTGAGCTAAAACAAATCAATAACAATTGGAATTGACCATTAAAAAAGCCTAACTCATTAAATATTCTAAAAAACATTAAAACAATAAATAACCATTTTTGTTTAGAATAAAACAACCTGATAGTATTTTATCAAATTGAGATTTAGAAATTTTGGAACTGTTTTTGTAGGCAATACTTTTTCTATCCTTAATTTTTTTATAACAAATTATTCAGGTTAGAATTTATTTATCAATTATCACTTAAATGATAAAGCTATGAAGAATATTTTACTCTGTTTTGTGCTTATCACATGCACAACAATTTCTGCTTTTGCTCAGAACAGGACAGTGACAGGGAGGGTAACCTCAGAAGATGAACCGGAGGGAATTCCGGGCGTAAACGTTCTAGTTAAAGGTTCTATGGTAGGATCTATAACAGATATTGACGGCAACTATTCTGTAGCTGTACCTGATGGATCAAGCACACTGGTATTTAGTTTTGTTGGCTATATGAGTCAAGAAGTAAATGTCGGCAATCGGACAACGATTGATATTGTATTACAACAAGATGTCAATGAACTTTCAGAAGTTGTAATTACCGCCTTAGGGGTAGAGAGGAATAGGAATGAATTGGCCTATTCTGCACAGGAAGTAGACGGGGACCTAATCACCCGAACGAGAAGTCCGGATTTTGTTAATTCCCTATCCGGTAAGGTGGCAGGTCTAGACATCAGGAGCAATAATACCATGGGGGGATCTACCAATGTTATTATTAGGGGCTACTCCTCTATAACAGGCAACAACCAAGCCCTTTTCGTAATTGATGGAGTTCCCATCAGCAATGCGAATAACAACACCAGCACCAAAGCTTATGAAGCCAATGAAAGCTTTGGTAGCCAACAAACTGGACGCGTTGGAACTGACTTCGGAAATGCAGCTGCGGATTTAAATCCCGACAATATAGAATCAGTTAACGTATTGAAAGGAGCAGCAGCTACAGCGCTTTATGGTTCTCGTGCAGCCAACGGTGTGATCATGATTACCACCAAGAAAGGCAAGGAAAATAGCATGGATATCACCATTAACTCCGGTGTCATTTGGAGCTCAATTGACAAAAGCACTTTTGTAAGGTACCAGAAAGACTATGGTGCAGGTTATATAGATGCTTTCAGAACACCCCAAGATCTTGGAGGTGGAGTTGGTCCGGTGGTCAGATTTCAAGATGACGCCTCTTACGGACCTGCATTTGATCCCAGCCTAATGGTTTACCAATGGGATGCATTGGATCCATTTTCTCCCACTTACGGGCAAATGACACCATGGGTGGCTGCACAAAATGATCCAAGTACTTTTTATGAAACCGGCCTGAACTCCAACCAAAGCATCATTATCAGCGGTGGTGGAAATGATGCTACTTTTAGCTTAGGATATACCAGAAATGATATCAAAGGCAATCTTCCAAACAGTACCATTGACAAAGACCAATTCAATTTCAACGGATCCTATAAAGCTTCGGATAAATTGACAATTTCAGCTTCCGGAAACTATGCAAGAACTGTAGGTATGGGTAGATATGGCACAGGTTATAACGGTAGAAATCCCAATCAGCAATTTAGGCAATGGTGGCAAACCAATGTCGATATAAGAGATCAGGAAGCAGCCTACTGGAGAAATGAACAAAACATAACTTGGAACTGGAACAGTTCTAACACTGGCCCCATTTACTCAGACAACTTGTACTGGACAAGGTATCAAAATTACTCCAATGACAGTAGAGACAATTTTTATGGATACGCCTCTGTAAATTATGAAATAAATGATTGGCTCAGTGTTATGGGTCGGGCTTCTTTTAATACCACCATTGACTTACAAGAAGAGCGGGTCGCTATTGGAAGTGCAGATGTCAGCCAATACACCAGGTTCAATAGAGATTTCAATGAGTCCAACTTTGACCTACTATTAAATTTCAATAAGGACATATCAGAAGACATCAGCTTTACCGGGTTATTAGGCTCCAATATCAGAAGAAGTAGAATGAGCTCTATAAGAGCAAGTACTAATGGAGGGTTAGTAGTCCCGGGATTGTATAGTTTATCAAATTCACGCAATCCTATTCAGCCGCCGTTTGAGGAAGTCGAAAATATCGGCGTAGATGGAGTTTTTGCCAATGCCAACTTTGGCTACAAAGAAACATTGTTTGTGGAGATTTCGGCAAGACAGGATAAATCAACCACCTTGCCAGAAGATAACAACACCTATTTTTACCCGGCTGCTGCAGCCAATTTGGTGTTCTCAAACTTAATTGATGTACCATGGATTACCCACGGGAAAATCAGGGCAAATTATGCTGAAGTAGGAAATGATGCCCCGGCACTGAGTTTATACAATGTCTATGCTTCACAGACCGGGTATGGTTCTATTCCAATCTTTTCATTGCCCAGTACCAGAAATAACAATTCCTTATTGCCTGAAAGACAAAAAAGTTTTGAAGCAGGCATGGAGTTAGACTTTTTCAGTAGCCTTTTTGGTTTCGATGTAACTTATTATAAGTCCAATACCATTAATCAAATTCTTCCTGTAAATACCTCCGCTGCCAGTGGCTATACCAAAAGGTTTGTCAACGCCGGAGAGGTTCAAAACCAAGGAATTGAGGTTTCTGCTTTTGTGACCCCTATACAAACAAGGGATTTTTCTTGGACAATGAACCTGAATTTTGCAAGGAATAGAAATGAGGTCATTAGTTTATTTGGAGAAGGGGAAAACAAAGTACTCAACGTACCAATTGCTTCTTTCCAAGGCGGCGTTTCAGTAAATGCAGCAGTGGGTGAACCCTATGGAATTATTAAGGGTAGAGATTTTATCTATACCAATGGACAACCTACAGTTAATGAAGACGGATATTACATGGTTTCGGAAAACTCGGACGAAGTCATAGGAGACCCAAATCCTGACTGGATAGGTGGAATTAACAACACACTGGCCTACAAAGGAATTTCTTTGGGCTTCCTAATTGATATTCGAAGTGGTGGAGACGTTTTCTCCTTGGATCAGTACTACGGTGAAGGAACCGGCTTATACCCTAAAACAGCAGCAATTAATCAAAAAGGGTTTCCATCCCGTCTACCTGTAGAAGATGGTGGAGGAGTTTTACTTCCCGGAGTCAAAGAAGATGGCAGCCCCAATGATATTTATGCTGAAAATCTAAATGGTGACGGCGTCACTCCTTTTGGATATGCTGCAAATAATTATGGCGAGTCCCCCCGCTCACTCTATACTTTTGACGGTAGCTTTGTAAAACTAAGGGAAGTAGCCCTTACCTACACATTGCCTGCTTCTTTGATGCAAAAAATTGGAGTTTTTGAAAGTGTAGACCTTCAATTTATCGGTCGAAACTTATGGATCATTCATAAGAACATGGAATTCTCTGACCCGGAAGAAGGATTAAGCTCGGGGAATGCCGGTAGAGGTTATCAAAGCGGAGCTTATCCTGCTTTAAAGAATTATGGTTTTAATGTTCGGTTAAATTTCTAAACCTGAGAAGATGAAAAAGATATTTATAAGTATATTCTCCATGATACTAATGGCATCATGTGTAGAAAATTTAGAGGATTATAATGTGGACCAAAAGAGTGCTGCAAATGTGCCACCTGCCACACTATATACCGGAGCAGTAAAAGAGCTTTCGGATGTAATTACGACGCCGGATGTGAATATAAATAATTACAGGTTTTATGTTCAGCAATGGACGACTACTCAATATTTGGATGAGCCCAGATACAATATGACCACTCGGCTCATTCCTCAAAATGTATGGCAAGCTTTGTATAGAGATGTTTTGGCAGATTTAGGAGAATCTAAAAGGCTGGTCGAAGAAGATGCATTCACTACAGATGCCATAAAAGGGAATCAAATGGCCCAGATAGAAATCATGGAAGTTTTTGCCTGGTCAGTGTTATTAAACACCTTTGGAAATGTACCTTATTCGGAAGCTTTGAATCCGGATAATTCACTTCCTGCTTATGACGATGCAGCTACTGTGTATGAAGAAATCCTTAGCCGTCTGGATGCAGCTCTTAACCGCATAGATCCGGATGAAACCGGTTTTGATGAAGGAGATATCATCTATGAAGGAGATATGGAATTGTGGTGGAAGTTTGGAAATACCCTTAAATTAAAACTAGGAATGGTCATTGCTGATGTCAATAGCAGCTTGGCACAAAGCGCTGTAGAAGCTGCTGCTCCCAATGTATTTATGGACAATTCAGACAATGGCGCTTTCCCCTATTTAAGTGCTCCTCCAAATAACAATCCGGTTTCGGAAGAGATGAATCCTTTGTTTACCTCCAGACAGGATTACGTGGTTGCAAACACCCTCGTGGACGCCATGAACGAACTAAATGATCCAAGAAGAGCTTTCTATTTTACTCAAGTGGATGGAGAATACAAAGGGGGTATTTACGGGTTTTCAAACTCCTATTCAGATTTCTCCACAATTAATCCAACCATAACAGACCCTACCTTTGAGGCCTTATTATTGGACTATTCAGAGGTGAAATTCCTGCTTGCAGAAGCTGTTGAGCGAGGCTATAATATTGAAGGTACTGCTGAAGAGCACTATAACGAAGCTATTGCTGCTTCTATAGCCTACTGGGGTGGAACCGAGGAACAGACCAATACTTATCTCGCACAACCTCAAGTTGATTATTCATCTGCTCCCGGTGATTGGAAGGATAAAATTGGCAACCAAAAATGGATTGCCCTATACAATCGAGGTTATGATGCTTGGCTTGAATGGAGAAGGCTGGACGCCCCGGACTTACAACCACCATCTGTGGAAGGAGCAAGTGAGCTAGTAATACCTAAAAGGGTAATATACCCTATTAATGAACAAACACTCAATGGCACGAACAGGTCAGCTGCCGGACAAGCCATTGGAGGTGACAACAGTGAAACCTACCTTTGGTGGGACATAGAATAGCAGTCTTAAATTATCAATACCTCCTAACAACCTGTAAGAGGATAAAAAAAGCGGTTCTTAAATAGAACCGCTTTTTTTACCTTTTAAAGAATTTAACCGAAATTGTATTAGGCTTTGTAATGCGTATTGGAATCTCCAAACTATAACCAAGTGGCTATTCTTGAAGCCATTTAAGCACATAATAGATAGGCTGTTGTGTACTTATAGTTTAACGAACTTACCCTATTAATCTTCTAATAGGATTCCTGCCAATTGCTTTAGCTTAAGCTCTTCAAATTTGGCATTGTATTTTGCTATGCTGAAATTATTTTGTGCATTTCTCAAATTCAATTGTGCTTGCCTGAATTCTATCGAGTTAATTTGACCTTGTTTGTACAAATCATCACTGCGCTCAAAATTCTTAACCGCCGTTTCTAGGTTTGCTTTCTCAGCATTGAATACAAACAATGCATTTTGATAAGAAGAATGAGCATTGAGCACATCTCGCTTTATCGAATATTCAGTTTGCTCTTTTAAAACTTGCTGACGTTCAATTTCTACTCTTGCATTTTTATTTCTTACCCGAGTTGTACCTCCATCAAAAATATTCCAGCTCAAAGTGAATCCGGCTTGCGGGCCATAATTATAGCTTCCAGTTACAAATGCACCCGCAGGGTTTTTATTTCCTGCATAATTATACCCGGCATTTAATGATACAGCAGGAAACCAACCGGATTGACTGGCCTTTAAAGCAAACTCACTGTTTCTCAATTGACTATTGGTTTGCTCAATCATTACATTTCTCTGATAAGCCTGGCTTACTAGCTCATCTTTACTTCCCGGCATGGAGAAGGAAACGGTGGTATCTACCACAAAATCGGTTTCAATTTCTCGACCCATGATCAAGTTTAGATTCCTTCTTGCATTTTCTAATTCTTGCGTAGTGTTGAGCAAATTAATACTGTCATTGTTCACATCAACCTGTGCATTCAACAGGTCAATCTGCGTAGTCTGTCCATATTCAAAACTATAAGCAGCACGTTGCATTCTGGATGTGGAAATACTCAAAGCATTTTTTAAAATACTTACACTCTCCGTTAATTGCGCCATCAAAAAATAAGCATTAGATAATTCTAAAACTGTATTCTCGATGATTTGTCTCGCCTGCAATTCTGAAATGTTGTACAACTCTCTCAGCTGTTTGTAATTGTACATCCTTCCAAATCCGTCGAACAACACGTAATTTAAAGCGACAGAGCCACTGTAGTTATAGGCATCAGTTGGGTCATAACTAAAATCACCATTGGCAGTTTGATTTTCCCCTTGATAACCTGAAACCCCTACACTCCCATTGGCCACAACTGAAGGCAAATAACCACTATTTAAAATGCTTTGATTATTATTGGCAACCTCTACATCTTTTTCAGCAACTTTAATATCATAATTGTATTTCAACGTAAGATTCATTGCGTCTTCACGCGTGAGCTTCTCTTGACCATTTGCCATCAAGCCAGTGGCAAAAAAAACCACCACAGCAATCAATGTAAATAACTGAGACTGATACAACTCCCCTAGGATATTTCTTATTTTTGCACTCATTTTTTTAAGCATTCTGCGTTGATTCTTCATTTTCATGCAGTTCCTCCACTGCAGGCTCCACTGATTCTTTTGATGGCTTGACACCTTCCCATAGCCAAATTGTATACACTTTTAAAGCATTGCCAACAGACAACAACATCGGTAGCATAATTAGGGTTAGCACTGTAGCGATGGCAATTCCGTAAGCAATGGCAATTGCCATTGGAATTAGAAATTGAGCCTGCCGGCTTTTCTCCAATATCAGCGGTGAGAGGCCGGCTATTGTCGTCACAGATGTTAAGAATATGGCACGAAATCTGGATTTTCCGGCCTGAATTAAAGCTTCATCAAAGTCAAGACCTTCTTGCAAGAAATTGTTAAACTTACTAATTAGTACCAAACCGTCATTGACCACTATACCAATTAGGGCAATGATACCCAGTAGGGACAACATATTAATAGGAAAATCATGCAACCAATGTCCCCAAGCCACACCAATCAAACTGAAGGGTATCATAACCAAGAGCAATATTGGCTGCAAATAAGAACGAAAAGTAAAGGCGATGATGACTAATATTAAAAAGATGATAATCGGGAAAACCTTACTGGCAGAAGCAGTCACCTTTCCGGCCTCACGATTTTGTCCTTCATACAAAGCTGAAACAGTCGGGTATTTGGCCATGATCTCAGGCATTACATTGTCCCTTATATCTGCTATAATATCTGAAGAGCTATCCTTTGGATCCTTTAAATCGGCCTCCACTTTTATCTCTCGTTTTCCATCCAAGTGATTGATAGTAATCTCTCCACGAGCAATATAATAAGTTGCAATTTCACTTAATGGAACACGATTCCCTGAGGCACTTACAATGTGCATATTGTCCAGGTTCAAAATAGAGGAACGCCCTTCTCTTTCATAGCGGACCCAAACAATTATTTCATCTTGTCCACGCTGAAACCTTTGCACCTGTAAACCATTAAAACCAGCCCGTACCTGTCCTATTACATCATTTAAGGTGAAACCCAAAACATAAGCTTTGTCCTTTAACTCAATATTAATCTCATTGATCCCTGCGGGATCATTATCACTTATGTCACGCAATAGGCTGTTTTCCTTTATCTTTTCCTTAAGTTCTAATTTGGCTGCTTTTAACTCTTCTATATTATAACTTAATAAAGATACAGAAACAGGTTTTCCTCCAAAACTAGACCCTGCATCAAACGTTAAACTCTCCGCAGAAGGGTGCTCCCCGGCAGCTTGAGCAATTGACCCTGCTATTTCAGAAGCCGTAAAGTCTCGATTCTCACCGGGTAGTAAATTTATTTTTAATGAAGCATTGGCTGTTCCGGGGCCAATTCTTTTGATGATGCTTTGAAATACTTCAACACCCCCCGTCTGCTTTGCGGTGTATTCTTTATTGACCTCTAAGGCTACCTTTTCTATTTGTGTAATTATGGAATCTGTCACGTCAGGATTAATCCCTTGTGGCATTTTTAAGGTAACATTGACCTGGTCTGAAGCAATTACGGGAAAAAAGGTAGTTCTTATAATCCCCCCTTGGATGGCTCCGGTAGTGATCACAAACAAGGCGATAAGGATGGAAAAACCCAAAACCTTATTCTCCATAAAAAAATGAAGCACCGGGCTATAGAACTTATCCCTCAAATAATTCAAAAATGTCGTGGCCTTTGTATTAAACCAATATTCTTTCTGATCACTGGAAAGCGCCTTGGAATGCGCCACATGAGCAGGTAGAATTACCAAGGCTTCAAATAGTGAAAAGGTTAGCGTTAAAATCACCACTATGGATACCTCTCCAAAAAACTCTCCTAACCGGCCATCCAGATAAAAGAACGTTGAAAAGGCGACTAGTGTGGTAATAATGGCCGAAGTAATGGCCGGTAAAACTTCCGTGGTCCCATCTATGGCTGCCTGCACTCGAGATTTCCCCTGTTCATAGTGATGGAAAATATTTTCAGCTATCACGATGCCATCATCAACCAAAATCCCAATCACAATAATCATCCCAAATAGAGAAAGTACATTTATCGTAATATCAAAATATGATGCAACCATAAACATCCCCATAAAAGAAATAGGAATACCAAAAGCCACCCAAGCGGCCAATCTGGGACGCAAAAACAAGGAAAGAAAAAACAATACCAATGCAATCCCTTGAATGCCATTGACCAATAAAAGCTCCGTACGTTCTACAACTATTTGAGATCTGTCATTGGTAATATTCAGCTGAATGTTGTTGTGCGTTTCATTGAATTCATTGGCATAGATAGTTGCCTTCTCTGCTGCTTCAATTAAATCTTCGTTGTTTGTTGTGCTTATGGTAAATGATATGGAAGGTTGATTATCGAAATAACTTCTATCTGGGGTTTCAGACCAAGCATCTTCCGTAACTGCCACATCACCTAATGTGACAATGGCCCCATTCTCTTCGGTTTTTAAAATGATGTTATTGAGCTCTTTCCCATAATAAGATCGATTATTTACACGTATCAAATAATCCTCTGCCTCAGTTTTAATGGCACCACCTGTAACCAATATGTTATTATTGGCCACTGCACTGGCAACATCACTAAAAGTCAAATTATAAGACCGCAAAACTTCCTCATTTACAGAAACGGTAATTTCTTCATCGGGATAGCCGGCAATTGTCAACTGAGAAATTCCATCAATACCACGCAAGTCATTCTCTATTTCTCTTCCAATTGTTTTAAGGGTTTTTAAAGGGATATTTTCTCCACTTAAAGCCAACTCTATGGAAACATTTAGATTTTCATTTTTGGCTACTACCGGTGGCTCCATTTCTGCAGGAAAAGAAGGCACTTTATCTACGGCATTCTTTACATCAGCTAGTAATATATCTATATCATAACCTTTGATAGCCTCAATAGAAATGCTTGCGGTATTTTCTGAGGAGGCCGACGTAAAACGGTCTATCCCCACGATTCCACGTAAATTGTCTTCGATTTTAAGAACAACTCCTTCTTCCATTTCTTGTGGAGATGCACCGGGATAATTGATTGTAATGTCAATAAATTTAGAATCCTGTAAGGGGAAAAAACTGGATTTCAAGGACAACATCCCAAAGACTCCAAGCACCACTACCGCCAGGATAATGACATTTACAGCCACAGGGAATTTAATAAAATGTGTGATAATCGACTTCATTATTTATCTAGTCATGGGTGAAAAACTGTAAGAAAAATGCAAAACAGAAATCACCGTTATTGCTCCGTGTAGATAGTAACTTTCATGCCCGGGTAAGCTCCTGTAGGTAACTTGGAAAGCACATGCTCACCATCCTTTAAGCCGCTTATCACCACCGATTTTTCCTTATAAAACAATGGTTCAATTGTTTTTTGGACAAGTATTGAATCCTCAACTACAAAGACCTGATTCTTATCAAAAATCACGCTTCTGCTTAATTCATATGCGTTTTCAACCTCTGTAGCCATTATATTTGTCTTCACATACATGCCTTCTTCCAAGCCATCACCTTTCACCTGCACATAGACATTTGTAGTTTGAGTTTCACTATTGACTAGTCTGTTGATTCAGACAATTTCTCCAATCCATTTTTTGGAATCATTATTCGTGGAAGTCACCGTTACCTTTTGACCAATCTTTAAAAAACCAATCATACTAGCACTAACCGGTGCTTCAATTTCAAAAACTGTAGGCTGAATAAATTCTCCCAACTTTTGTCCGGGTCTAATCAATGATCCCGGAGTCACCAAAGCCTCCACTAATACCCCATCAAATGGCGCCGTAATATTGTATTTGGCCAATGTCAACTCCATATTCCTAACATTGTAATAGGTAGAGTAAATGTTTCGCCCCGTAATGAACATTTTTTCCTTATTTGATTCATATTCCGGAAGAGGGGGCAATGGGTTATTCACATCAATTTGTTTTAGGAAGTCATTCCATTTATCAAATGATGAAGCGTAATCTAATCGAAGGTCAGCAAGGGCAGAAGTTACCAAATTCTGAAGACTGCTTTTCTGGGACATTAAGCTTGCTCGGTAAACATCGGATTCTATAGCAACCAAAGGTTTACCTTTTTTGTAGCTGGCTCCCTCCTTAAAACTTCCTATAGGAGATATCATCACACCTTGCACTTCTGCGTAAATCTCAACTCTATTTTTGGCCTCCAAACTTCCTGTAGCAGTAAAATCCAAAGGTATGGTGGAATTTTTTATGGTTTCTGCAAATACTGTAGCGGTGAAAACACCTTTGTTTTTTAAAGGTGGCTTTTTGCTTTCTTTCAGAATATTAGACAAGGTAAACCCTCCAAACAAAACCGCAATACTTACGCCAATAATGATTAGTTTTCTTTTCATATACACTAGTTGCTATTGCAACCACTTTTTAGATTTTCTATATTTCCTTTAATTTTCTCTAAAGTTCTTGCAACCTGTTCGAGCTCCTCTTCAGGGATGTTTTCCTGGATCTGTAATACCAATTTTCTAAATATCGGAACAGTACTCTGAAACACCATCTCACCATGTTTGGTAAGGTGAACCATGTTTATCCTCTTATCTTTAGTAGAAGGTATTCTCGCTACAAGATTCTTCTTTTCCAAGGTATTGACAAATCTAGCCAACGAAGCTTTGTCTCTTTCTGTAATAAAAGCCAAATCATTCTGAGGCAAAGGCCCCTTCATGGACAATGCTTTTAACACAAGCATCTGCTTTTTTGTCAAATCTACCCCTTCCTTTTTCAGACTTGTATTAATGTGAATATCTACCCATTTCATTGTTTTTCCTAACCACGGCAAAATGCCGTATTCAGTAATATAGGTCGTACAATCCTTCTCCATTTTTATCAAATTTGCAGCAAATATAAATACGATAATTGCATATGCAACTATTTAAATGTTAAAAAATTTAAATTTCTCCACGTGAATTTTATGAAAACAGCAGACTTGCCGGAAAACTTTAACTATGCGTTAAAAGATAGTAGGAGATGACAATCAATTGAATTATTACTCAAATAAAAGCTTGTTTTTAAGCTTAATATGATAGCCCATCAAAAAATGTATAGGCACGAATTTATTGATCCCGGTGGCTTTTTTGCTTTGAAACCATATCAACTATTGAAGATTTATGCCTCTGGTTCGCTTACTTTTTAATGGATTCCGGAACAGCACCTAACAAACGTTCAAATTAATCAGGCGTGAGCAATCCAAATGGGAGAGAATGCAATGCGAAAATAACCAATACCTGATTTCTGCAACCATAAATCTATATTAAATCCGGGAATATAGATCAATGGGTTTCTTGGCTTTTAAATTCAAACAAGACTAGAGGCCCTGAGGCAATTCCAAAAAAGACGATTCCACTCTAGACCAAAGACTAAAAAATCAAGTAACTTCCCCAAACTATAATTGAAGTCGGATAAGGAAATCCTTCAGTAAAAAATTGATCTACACGTTGTAAACCTTTATTACAATGTCAAGTTTTTCTTCTATCAATTAACCTTCTTCTGGCTTTTCCTTGCTTTGATCGCTAAAATTTACTTGCATCTTTTCTTGAGGAAAAACCTCATTCAATTTTTCACCACCTCTGATTCCGAAGTCCAATGTACGGATTGGGAAAGGAATCATAATATCTTCCTTATCAAATGCTTTTTTTATCGCAATAATTGCTTCACTTTGACTTTTTAAAAACTCCAGTTGACTTTTAAATGCAACCCAAATCATTATTCTAAAGTCAATAGAACTACTCCCAAAGGCCAAATAAACAAGATCAATGTCTTTGCTTTTATTAATATTTGGAATGTTTTCTACAGAAGCTATGGCAATAGCTCTCACCCGCTCCAAATCTTCGCCATAAGATACCCCTACATTTAAATCTATTCTTTTATAGGTATTCTCGGAGTCATTAACCAAAGGATTCTGAAACAACATTTTGTTAGGAATAATAACCTCTTGCCCTTGGAATGAAGTTAATTCTGTGGTGCGTATCCCGATATGTTTTATAATACCACTATACCCTTCACAATGTATCACCTGTCCAATCTTAAATGGGCGTTTAATGGCCATAAAAAACCCGGCAATAAAATTGGTAGCAATATCTTGAAAGGCAAAACCCAATGCCAAACCAATAATACCTGCACCGGCAAGCAATGAAGAAACAGTCTTGTCAAGATTAAGGAAACTCAAAGCTGTAAAAACTCCTATCGTGATGACAATAATATAGATGACTTTTGAAATTATAGAAGAAAGTGAATTATTCTTTATTGCCTTGTCAAGAAATCTATCACTTATATTTTTGACTAACCTAGCGACAAACACAAATGCAATAAGTACCAATACTGCCACCACAAAGTTTGGAAGCATTTTAACCAGAAGCTCTAACCATCCAATTAATTTTTGAGTAAGGATTTCGTAATATTTATTAATTTCCATGTTCTTCCTAATTCAGTTATTTAAATAATATAAATCTTCATGCTTCAAATTCAGCCTATTTCCATTTGGCTATTCCTTCAAGAAGCCTAACAATAAACCTATGGTACAAAAAATTGTTTCCAACTATTTGACAAAACATCAAGTGGACCCATCAGAAAAAATCGATATTTTATTTTAGCCAAAAATTAAATCGCCCCCTTTATAATAAATAATCATCGTGCCTTTTACATCCATACTTTATTATGGACCAAAAAAGTCCATTAAACTTTCAGGTGTATTGTATTATTATCAGTGTAATTCGAAACATGCAATAATTCTTCTATTGGTGAGGAAATTACTTCCTACAAACTCTTTTACAAAAACTTGTTTAAAAGCACAAAAAGTAGATTTATTTTATTTTGTCATGCTCAACCCAAAGGAGGTCTGAGGTCTCATAGCCAATATCTTCAGCAATCTTTAGGTACTTTTCTTTGGTATCAGCTGGTATTTCCTTCTCCCGAGAAAGGATCCATAAATACTTTAGACTTTTTCCGGCAACCAAAGCATATTGGTAACCTTTGTCTATTGCAATTACATTATAACCGGAATAAAAAGGCCCGAAAAAAGAAACCTTAAGTTTTGCTACATTCTCATTCTCAACAAATTTCGCCTTACCAGTTGCTTGAACCCATTCCTCTTTTTTGGTATTGTAACCTCGGTTATCCACTTTAATCGTCCCATTGTCATTGACAGAATAGGTAGCTGTGGTATTATTTAGATTCTTTTCAAATTTGAAATCCATTCTGGCTATTTCAAACCATTTACCTAAATACTTTTCCTTTTCAAAAGGTTGGACCGCTACAGCACCTTTAGGAATCGTAGCACAAGATAAAAGTCCCATCATAAACATTATTGTCAATAGTGAGAAAATTAAGGATTTGGTTTTCATGAAATGAATAAGTATTAGCGGATTTTTTTAATTTTAAAACAAATCTTGTGCCTGAATACCAATACTTTCATAAAAAAATTAAGGCAAAACAAATAATCAACTTTTATAACCCATTGAATTTCAATAAACATCCAACAAGCTTCACACTTTATTTGACATAAAATTCAACTAAAAAAATCAACTGTATTAAACGCCTTAAAGGGGAGTTTTATTAATAATTGAATACCTAATAATTTCAACATGAAATAGGAAATAGTCAAAGGAAAACATGCTGAAATCTCCTCAAAACTAGCTATTTAAACACTGCTTTCATTTTCACCATAGCTGTGCTAGGCTGCTCCCCCAATCAGCCTTAATTCCTTACGATTGCAACACTCAACCCGAATCTTTTTACATAATCCGCGTTTAATTATTATTGTGTGAAGTTTCCCGGTATAGTTTTTAACATCATTTTTTTGAATATAAAATCCCGAGCATGAATAATTTTTCAAGAAACTTTATATATTCGCACAAACTTTTGAAAGCCAGGTTTTATGAAAAAAAAGGCGGCAGTCATCGACATGGGTACCAATACCTTTCATTTGCTAATGATAGCATTTGACAACAATGGGTTTGAGGTAATTTACCAAGAAAAGGTTCCTGTGAAAATTGGGCAGGGAGGCATCAATCAAAACATCATCCTTCCCGAAGCAGAAAAACGTGGACTGCACACCCTAAGCCATTTTAAAAACCTCATAAATGGCGAAGGCATTTCCCGAATTTTTGCATTTGCTACAAGTGCGGTAAGAAACGCAGACAATGGCTACGCTTTCATCCAGAAAATTAAACAGCAAACCGGAATAAAAGCCCAAGTTATAGATGGCGAAAGGGAGGCTGAACTAATCTACAAAGGTATCCGACTTAGTGCTTGTCTTAATTCAGACAATGCTTTAATGATGGATATCGGAGGAGGTTCTGTTGAATTCATTATTGGGAATGCACATGAAATCCATTGGAAAGGCAGTTTTGAAATAGGTGGCCAGAGGTTATTGGACTTGTTTCATTACCATGACCCTATCCTTCCCGAAGAAGTGGAAAAACTATCAACCTACCTTTCAGAAAAGTTAGCTCCACTGATAGAAGCCATCAAAAGATATTCCCCTCAACAACTGATAGGAGCTTCCGGTACCTTCGATACTCTAACGGACATGTATTTGGCATCTGAAGGGAAGAAAAAAGACAGAAAAATAATTCGCCATATATTGCCGGTTGCTGCTTTTGAAACCATTGCGTCAGACCTGCTATTGCTTGACAAAGCTCATCGACTTAAAATCCCCGGAATGATTCCCATGAGAGTTGACATGATTGTGGTAGCTTCCTGTTTGATTCGCTTTATCACACAATTCATTCCTACGCATCAGTTGATTTGTTCAACTTACTCCTTGAAAGAAGGGGCTGTTTCAGAAGCCATGGCCAAAGCGGAAGAAATCAAAAACACCAGCCTTACCCCCACACAATAAATCAAGGAAATCCTTCCGTTAAGCTTTAACTTTTTGCATTTTTGCACCATCGATCACCCAATTCCTCGAACAATAATGAATTTTCCCCACCAACAATTAGAAAAATTTACCATTGCTGTATTACAAAAAATAGGATGTCCTGAGGCAGATGCCAAAACCGCCGCAAAAGTTTTGCTATCTGCAGATCTAAGGGGGGTGGATTCCCATGGTGTTGCCCGATTGTCAGGATATGTTAGACTTTGGGAAGCGGGACGCATCAACCCTACACCTAATATTAGAGTAGTCCACGAAACCCCCAGTACAGCTGTGATTGATGGGGATGCGGGTTTAGGTCTAGTGGTCGCTCCTTTTGCCATGAAAGTAGCTATAGAAAAAGCTAAAACAGCAGGAACCGGATGGGTATCTGTAAAAAACTCCAACCATTATGGAATAGCGGGTATTCATGCCATGGAGGCTTTAAAACACGATATGGTTGGCATTTCACTAACAAATGCAAGCCCATTAGTAAGCCCTACATTCTCTAAAGAACGTCTTTTAGGAACCAATCCTATATCTGTAGCCATTCCCGCAAATGAGCAGCCCCCATTTGTTTTGGACATGGCAACAACTACCGCCGCCAATGGTAAACTGGAAATCCTACAAAGAAAAAAAGAGCAAGCCCCTGAAGGATGGATTCAAGACAAAGATGGGCAATCGACAAGAGATCCATTAGGAGTAAAAGATGGTGGTGCACTTTTGCCCCTTGGAGGGGATAGAGAACATGGTTCCCAGAAGGGGTATGGTTTGGGAGCTGTAGTTGACATCTTTTCCGCAGTTCTCTCAGGAGCCAATTACGGCCCTTGGGTTCCTCCATTCGTTGCGTTTTTGGACCCCCACCCCAACCCTGTGGGAGAAGGCTTGGGGCATTTCTTTGGTGCAATGCGCGTAGATGCTTTCAGGCCTGCAGATGATTTCAAAAACCATATGGACAATTGGATTAGCCGATTTAGAAATGCCACTCCTGTAGAAGGTCAAGAAAAGGTATTAATCCCGGGAGACCCAGAAAGAGAATTAGAACAAGAAAGAAAAGTCAATGGCATCCCTTTGTTAAATGCAGTTGTAGAGGATTTACAGGCATTGGGAGACAAACTGGACGTGAACTTATAAGCCAATTACCTTCCATTGAAGCTCAACAAATTTTTAAAAACACTAGGTCCGGGAATTCTCTTTGCCAGCACAGCTATTGGCGTTTCTCACTTGGTGCAAAGCACCCGAGCGGGGGCCGAATATGGCTTTGGCTTGGTGGGATTTATTATTGCAGCAAATCTATTTAAGTGGCCTTTCTTCGAATTTGGCTCCAGGTATGCAGCAGCCACCGGAGAATCCTTAATAGATGGATATCAAAAAATCAGCCCTTGGTTTTCTCGCTTGTTCCTAGGAATAAACTTGCTTTCCATGTTTTTTGTTAATGCTGCTGTTACTTTTGTAGCCGCAGGTTTTTTACAAAATTTATTGAACATAGAGCTGTCACCAAGCTATTTCTACCTTCCTTCAATCCTATTGTTGCTGATCTCTTTTCTTTTCCTTGCTTTGGGAAGGTATTCTCTGCTCGATTCAGGCATCAAAGTCATTGGCAGCTTTATGTTTTTGAGCACACTGTTGGCATTCTTTATAGCACTATATAATGGTCCCAAAGTCCCTATAAAAGATTTTTCAATTTTCACCGAATTGACACCGCAATCCTTTCCTTTTGTAATTGGATTAATGGGCTGGATGCCCACAGCTATAGATGCTTCCACATGGAATAGCCTTTGGACAATCGCTCGGAGAAAACAAAGTGGCTACGCCCCGACCGTTAAAGAATCTGTTTTTGAATTCAATTTTAGCTATTGGATTTCTTCTGCGCTCTCCATTTGCTTTGTGGTATTGGGAGCCTTTTTGCTTTTCAATACCGGAGAAATACTACCGGACAATAATGTTTCTTTTGCCACAGGAGTAGTAAATTTATACGCAACTCAATTGGGCTCATGGGCATTTATGATAATCGCAGCCGCAGGTTTTTCCATAATGCTAGGCACCTGCATTGGAGCCATGGATGGCTACGCCCGTTCCACAGCCAGGGTAATCGCAGTAATGAATAAAAGGCAAGAAAAAAGCGCTGACTACCTAGTGTGGTTAACATTGATAACCCTTGGTGCAATGCTGGTGATCGGCTTTTTCATGGCCTCATTTAATCAGCTTATAGGTTTGGCCACAACCATATCTTTCCTTATTGCACCTATCATTGCCATTCTTAATTACAAATTGATATTTAGCCAACACCTAACTAAGACCCAACAACCGGGAAATTGGATGCGTTGGCTCTCCCTTGCCGGTATTGGCTTTCTGTTTCTGTTTTCTTTGGTGTTTATTTATTTCAATTGGTTCAAATAGCCCTGCTAGCACCAATTCTCAATCACTAAATTGAAAATACAATACCTAATTGGTAGAATTGAAACCGGTAAATTAATGCAAATTCAGTTACAAACAGGTCAAACCTGAAAGCCCCCCCTTATCCCAAGGAGGAGAAAGGGGGATTTATTTTGTAATATCTTAGAACAACTAAATCAATACTTTATCAAACTCCACCTCCTGGGCAGCCAGAACAAAGACCTTTGTAGGCAAAGATTTGGTTCTATCCTTCAACCTGACATAATAATCTTCAAAAGCCCCCTCCTGTTCAGGCACAGCCAATCCCATCATGATCATGTCACTATTTTTCGATTCTTCGGTCATGATATCCCAAAAATTCCTGCCCTCTGCGGTTAATATCTGATAGTCGAAGCCGGTACGCATGCCTTCAAAAATCTTATCCAAATTGTCTTTAGCCCCCGCATAGGCCTCCTTGTTGGGCACTACCATTTTCACATTGACAGCGGCCTGTTGCCATTCCCTACTGTTTTTCAATAGGTAAGCCAAGATGATCATCAAACTACCATTTCGCTTTAATCCTCCCCACCATATGTCGATAACCTTCTTTTCTTTAAAGCCAATATTACCTTCATCTTGAACGATGATTACATTTTTTCTGGATTTATAGAAATGCCTTATCATCTCTGAATAGGGTACTAAACTTCTATTTTCTCTGGTATCTCCCAGCAAGATGGTATTGGGAACCAATTGTCCCAAGCCATAGGAATTGACCATATGCATGGCCCCTGAAAAGGGATCAGGAGCCCTTACTACCCTTACCAAGGCTTGCACATTTTTATTGGCCAAGTAGTCCATAATTCTTCCCTCAAAATCTTTGACTTTCTCTTGAGGAACATTGGATTCAGATACGATGGTGGTCACAGTAAACAGTGCGTTACCGTTGGTTATGTCATCAGCAAGCTCTATCAACCGCCATCTCTTCCCGGGAGAGCCCGATAATACAAGGATATTGGGGCGCCAACTTTTGGCATTTGCCTCTTTCTCTAATCTGAACAATGCATACCTGATTATTGAGGAAAATACCCCTCTCCCCAAACCTCCCCAGGTCGCCTCAATTTTTCTTCTTTCCAGCCAAACAAAAATGATCCCTATCACCAAAAAAGCCATAAGTGTCGCCAAAGCATTAATCAGAATCATTACTCCCGCACAACCAAGCGCACCCAATAGTGAAAACACCCAATGTACCTTGAACTTAGGCCTGAAAGAAGCGCTACCTAAAAACCGTTCAGTGGCTGCCGTAATATTTAAAACCGCATAAGTGGTAAGAAAAAACATGGTAAGCACTGGAGCAATAAGATTTAAATTACCAAAATACACCGTGAATAGCGTGATGGCTATGGTAAAGAGTGTTGCCGCTCTTGGGATCTTTTCCTTCCCGCCTACTTTACTAAATACACCGGCCCATTTGGGTAATATTTTGTCATTGGCCAAGGCCTGCAAAACCCGTGGAGCGCCTAATAAACTACCGGTGGCACTCGATAAGGTTGCTCCCCATATTCCTAATACAATAGCGCCACCCCAAATGGCAATCTCCTGCATTATAAGTGGATTATCGATCAGAGTAGAGGCATCTGCTCTGCTGGCCAATATCACCGGCAAAATCATATAAATCAAATAACCTACACCAATGGCCATAAAAGTACCTTTAGGAATGGATTTGGAAGGGTTCTTTAAATCTCCCGACATATTCACCCCTGCCATAATCCCCGTAACCGCCGGAAAGAAAATAGCAAACACTTGCCAAAAATCTACCGACTGAGCAGCAGGCACTCCCCATAGCTCCACATTCGAGTCTTCCAAAGGACTTCCCAAAACCAAGGACACTAATGAAAGTGCGATTAAGCCCATGATAAAGAATTGGCTTTTTATCGTCGCCGTGGTGGAAAACAAGGCCAGCCCACCCAATACAAGGGTAGTAACAATTCCTACCCATCTCATGTCCAATGCTGGAAAGATAGCGACTACCGATTCTGAAAAACCAATGACATACAAAGAAACTGAAAAAGCCTGAGCGAGATACAAGGGTATCCCAACAGCTCCTCCAATCTCTGCTCCCAAAGACCTGCTAATTAAAAAATAAGCACCCCCTCCTTTGACTGGAGCATTGGTGGCAATGGCTGATATGGACAGGGACGTCAGAAAAGTAATGGTGGTGGAAAGAGTTACTATAAGTAAGGTACCTATTAACCCTACATTTCCCACAACCCAACCAAACCTTAGGTACATGATAACTCCCAAGATGGTCAATAAAGAGGGAGTAAAGACCCCACCAAAGGTACCAAGTTTGGCCGAACTGGCTTTTTTAATATTCTTTATATTCATAGGAATGCGCTACAGTCTAAATTTCAGCTAATCGTATAAGCCAAGTTATCACCGGGTCAAATGCTCGCATCTCTTCATTTTAGAAGAAATGCAAGCCCTTTAGGGTTTGGTTTTTTGCAACATTGACTTTAGCAAAAAACCGGACCTATTTCAATAGTCTTTGTAAAATAGGAGATTTTGGATGGAATGCGTTATTTAATCCTTCTTCTTTTTCACTAAGAGCACCCAGTCTAAATCAATTTCTCCGGGAGCTTTTCCCAGTAAGGTAATTTGTCCACCCGACACCTGCTTTAAGGCATCATTCTGAGACCAGGCACCGGTCCTCGGGTTAAACCAATGAATTTCAAACACCCCTCCGGGCAATGTGAGTTCCCCTTCCCCACCATCTTTGAGGTATAAAACAAATACTTCATCATTGGCGGCTAGTTGCCAGGCATTTGCTTTTTCATTTACCATAGGGCTCAATTCTTGGAAAGGGATTTCACTTTTGGTGAAAAAGTTTTTGGCATGATTCATCACCTCATAATAGGCCTGGTATTTCCGGTAATCTTCTATCCTTAGATCTTCACCTTTACCAATATATACTTCTGTGCCTGCAGCACCGGCCATGAGTGAAGCCCAAAGGGAATTTTTTCTCCACAACTCCAAATCAGGGAATTCAGGACTTGTATACGGTTCATCATAAGCAACCACCCAAGGGTGTCCTGAAGCAGCCGAGGCTTTTCTCCAATGTAAAATCCGATCATAACCATGCGTTACGTCTTGGAAATTACCCTGAAAACTTATTCCAGTATAGGATGGATCTCCCACCAAGTCTTCGAAAATCGCATCTGTTGTAGACGGACCATTGTGTACAACGATTAATTCCTCATAAGGGAGTAAATTTTTTAGATAAGCTGCAAATAATTTTCTCTGCTCGCTGGTTATTAATTTTCCATAGCCTTCATCTTTTTGCCAACCATTTTCCTCTCCTATATTCCACGTTACGGCATTAAGGTAGCCAAACCTAGCCGCTAATTCCCTATAAAATAGCTTTCTGCTGTTGGCAAAATCACCTCCTTCTTTGTGTTCAAAATAAGATTGATTTTCCTGCTCAGACAATACAAACTGAACCATCATTCCTTCCTGCATCATATAATCAAATAGCAATTGCCATTGATCAAGCTTGGAAACATCATAATGATAATACTCATCTTGACCTACCCATGGAAAAGCAGTTTGTCCATCTCCATAGGCATTCATAAGCAGAAAGTAATGGGAGTTGATCCCTTGCTTCTTCAGGTAATTGATTACTCCTATGATCCCTTTGCCTTTATCTTCCTGCCAAAGCAAGTCCCCCTCTTCCCAATCAGCAATGTGTTGATTATATGCCCTATCTGAATCAGTTCCGTCAAATTCTTTGTATTGGAGTAGAACTTCCGGCGCATTGGCACCCATTTTAAAAAAATATTCTCCATTGGTAAATTGAAGAAAATGCTCACCGATGTATTGTAATTTCCCCTTTCCCAAAAAGCCACCTTGGCTAGGATCTGCAGGGCTTACAGTGAAGGTTCCTTGCTCGCCATCAAAGGCCAAACTGCGTCCATCAGCATTTCCCGGGGCTATGGCCATATTTTCACCTTCCAAAAAGCTGACAGTATAAGACCATTTCCCGGGTTTTAGGGGCAATAAATGGGCCCTCCACACCCTTCCCTTTTCAGCTCCGCTTTCACCTGCATTACCATCTGCGGCAAAATACCCCGGTACTACTATATTTTCACCATCTGGATCGGTAAAACTTACTTCCATTTTATAATTTAAAAATGTCGCTTCTTCTTCCGCTAACTCAGGACCATTCCAAGAAAATGTCATTTTTTGGTAGGCAATGGAACTTCCTTGAATCGTAGGTTGCTTACCGCAGGCGATTAATACAAAGCCCATTAAGGAAAAGCAAATCAAAAATATAAGGCGCATATAATTTTAGGTTTAATGGTTGGATTAATGGCTAAATATAGGAAATGCATCGACCAATTCATAAAGTACTTATTGAATAGAATCCAAAGGCAGCAAGCTCCTTTTTGTCTTTAAAACCGAGTTGAATTGTATATTTTTAAAGAGATTGTTTAGAAATAATATAGCCATTGATGACTCCAATTTTTAACTCTCAATAAATTCAAACGTGTATTGAACAATTTTTTCCGGATTTTTGTACATTATATAATTACAAACCTGATGATCCTATGAAAAAATTTAATCAAACAAGTATCCTTCCTGTTATCGTTTTATTGACAGCCTTCTCCTGCGCTCCAAAGCAGGTAGAGACCGTGGAAGAAGTGGAAGCCATTAACTTAAGCTATATGGACACCTCCACTCGTGCACAGGATGATTTTTTTCAGTATGTCAATGGCTCTTGGTTAGCAGAGGCCGAAATACCTGCTGATCAGGGGAGATGGGGTAGTTTTCTGGAGCTAAGGGATCAAAGTATAGCCGGAGTAAAGCAGGTCATGGAATCCGCCAAGGAAAATATATCTGAGTTCCCAAAAGGAACTGACCAATACAAGGCGGTTACATTTTATACCATTGGAATGGATTCCTTATTGGCTGAAAAAAGAGGACATAAGGTACTACTCCCCTGGTTTGAAGAGATCGAACAGATTAAAAACATGGCAGACCTTCAGGCTTTCATAGGCAAAATTCACCCCGCCGGAGTAAGTGCTTTTTTCAATATTTATGTAAGTTCAGATGCCAAGGACTCAGATCAAAACGCCTTGTACCTAAGTCAAGGAGGTCTAGGTTTGCCTGACAGGGATTATTATGTGGATGAGAGCAACGAAAAATTCAAAGAAATAAAGAAAAAATATGAAGCCCATATTTCCAAGGTATTTCAACTATTGGGCAGTTCAGAGGACGAAGCCCGTGAGGTGGCAGAAGATGTTTTGGCGATAGAAACACAACTCGCTGCAGCCAGCAAGACCAGAATAGAAATGCGTGATGCTGAAGGCAGGTACAATAAATATTCAATAGAAAAGCTTCAAGAAACCACGCCTTCACTTGATTGGTCTTCCTTGTTTGAAACCTTTGGCGCAGCCGCAGATGAAGTAATTGTCAGCAGCCCTGATTTTATGCTTGCCTTGGAAAATATTTTTAGTGAATCTAAACCTAAAAGGTGGCAAAACTACTTAAAATGGCACCTGGTGCGCAAGTCATCTCCCTATATGAACCATGCATTGGTGCAGGCAAATTTTGATTTTTACGGAAAAGAATTGCAGGGAACAGAAGCATTGCGAGCCCGCTGGAAGAGGGTGCTGAGCAGTGCGGAAGGAGCTGTGGGAGAGGCCATCGGCAAGTTATATACAGAAGAGTTTTTTCCCGAGGAGGCCAAAGAAAAAGCCAATGAAATGGTCAATAATATTTTGGAAGCCATGGGGGACAGGATTCAAAACCTGGATTGGATGAGCGAGGAGACCAAAGCCAAAGCCATGGACAAGCTGGCTACATTCACAGTAAAGATCGGTTATCCTGACAAATGGGAAAGCTATGCTGCCCTAGAGCTGGATAACAATATGGAGACCACCTCCTACCTATCCAATATTATTGCTGCCGATCAATTTCAGTTCAGGAAAAATATGGACAAGCTGGGCAAGGAAGTGGATCGATCCGAATGGTTTATGACCCCTCAAACGGTAAATGCCTACTATAACCCTACCTATAACGAAATAGTATTCCCTGCAGCTATTCTTCAGCCGCCCTTTTATAATTACAAAGCAGATGCGGCGGTAAATTATGGAGGAATAGGCGCTGTAATTGGCCATGAGATATCCCACGGATTTGATGATCAAGGCAGTCGCTACAGTCCGGATGGCAACCTTGAAAATTGGTGGAAAGAAGAAGATCTAGAACGTTTTAAAGAGAGGACCGGAGCGCTTGTGGCCCAATATGATCAATATGAGCCTATTGAAGGGCTGAATGTAAAAGGCCAACTTACTTTGGGAGAAAACATTGGTGACTTGGGCGGTGTATTGGTAGCCTATGATGGACTTCAGAAACATTTGGAAGAACATGGTAATCCTGGAGAGATTGATGGATTTACTCCTTCACAGCGTTTCTTCCTTTCATGGGCTACAGTCTGGCGCACCAAAAGCAGAGAAGAGGCCTTGCGCACCCAAATCCAAACTGACCCTCATTCTCCCGCTCAATACCGTGCCAATGGCCCCTTGGTCAATGTTGACGCTTTTTATCAGGCCTTTGATGTCAAAGAAGGGGATCAAATGTATGTCGCACCGGAGGAAAGGGTTAGGATCTGGTAATTTGAATTTCAATAATAGTTATTGATAAATTATTATGTTGGATCAAGCTTTTTTTCATCAGAGAGAGCAAGGAATTTTAAGGTTTAAAAAGGGTTCTCGATTTCGGGAACTCTTTTTTTCTTACCTTCTATCCTGAAGGAAATTCCTTTATTTACGGATTTATAAGTTTTATGCATTAATGGTATTGGTGTTCCATTTCCATTGTTATTGCTCGACATTAGTCAGTATGCCAATCTTGAAGGTCAAAACTTAACCAATCCCCAAAACCACATAGGGGTGATATTTTTCTAGCCAAGGCTGTAAAGCCTTGGTTAAAGCATGAAGCACAATCTGATTTTGGCCTATAGTTATCCAAATTTCTACCTGTTCATTTTTGGCCCTGAGAAAAGACAAATCAGGGCAGGCCCTGAGAAAAGACAAATCAGGGCAGGCCCTGAGCGAGTTATAAATCAGGGCAGGCTTGATCCAAAAACGAACCAAAAAAATCAAGGCTGTATATAAATCTTAACGCAAAATGAATCACTCCTTGGCTAAACAAAAAAAACTCGGCAGAAAAGGCCTCAAACAGTTTTTTGTTTTTAACGCCATTGTGCAATCCATTTTACTAATTTCCATAAGGCCGAAAAAAGAAAATAGAATTGAACAAGCTTAGGCAGCTAAAGCTATATAGGATAGATATTTATCCTACCCCAGAATTTATTTTCGCTTGACATTACTCCCTATAGTAGTATTGAAGGCAAAACTTAACGAATACCCAAAACACCGTAGGTGTGACATTTTTGTAGCCAAGGCTGTGAAGCCTTGGTAAAACAAGGAGGAGGACACGATTTTGGCGGTATTGTTGCTATTTTTCTGCAACAATGCTGACAAAATCACAACCTAAGTTAAGAGGATAAGAGAAGCTGGGACAAAAGATCTCCTGATTCTCCATTGTAATATAGCCCACTTTTATTCATCCTATTCTATTCGGAATATCCATTCTTTCATGTACGATTCGGTCAACTTTCAGAAGTTCCCCATCTACTTGATAGACGATGAAATGAGCATTAATTTTAATCATTCTGTGGTTAGGTTTTATGCTAAAAATTTGCCTTCCAAGTTCCGGGTTAATACAAATATTGTCGATTTGAGTCATTATTTGCTTGACATAATTATCCGCTTGTTTTAAAGACCAGTTTGTATAGGTATATTCCCAAATGTTTTCTAAATCATTAATTGCTAACCTACTTAATTGGAATTTCATTTCGAATGTTTTGCATGCATTCTTTCTAAAAATTCTTTGGGATCAAAATCAGTGATATAGCCACTGTTTTCTCCCGCTTCAATTGCTTCTTTTAAAGCCGTTATTTTTTGTTCTTCTTCTTCAATTTTTCGTAACCCTGCTCTAATCACCTCACTTGCTGAAGCATACCTTCCCGAAGCAATGCTTTTTTCTATGATGGATTCAAAGTGCTCTCCTAAAGTAATTGAAGTATTTTTTGCCATTTCCAATTATTTTATTTTCAATATACCAATTATTGGTATTGATGTCAACACTGTCCTGTCATTTTTCAATGATAGGCATATAGGTAAGAGTTCTTGA
>TARA_R110000868_G_scaffold256734_1_pt1 | contig 169688 bp, 149 predicted proteins | sample TARA_R110000868 | Tara Oceans TARA_R110000868 (sample SAMEA4397489) | marine metagenome | biome: Polar Biome; feature: [SRF] surface water layer (ENVO:00010504); material: water (ENVO:00002006), including particulate matter (ENVO:01000060) such as... | depth 5 m
GTCTGTCTTTGCTTGTGGCGGCCTTAGTCGCGGCTGGCCATCAGGCACTTATAACCCTGACAACAATGTCATGTACTTCCCTCTGGCGCGTCAATGTCAGAATGTCACAGCAACCCTGACTGAACCAAGTCTGGAAAATCTCTACGGTATTTTTGGCCGTACTGCTGATCTGCCAGCTGGTGAAGAATCGGCACCGAACAGCGTAACGGCTATTTCTGCTGAAACGGGTGAAACCCTGTGGGCACATGAGCAACAAGCTCTGATGATGACACTTATCTCAACCAGTGGCGGACTGATTTTTGGCGGTGATAACAGTGGCCGCATGAAAGCATTTGATCAGAACAACGGTGAAGTACTTTGGGAAATAAACCTGGGTACTACACCTAGCGGTTATCCGACCACCTTTATGGTGGACGGCAAACAGTATCTGGCAGTCAGCACTGGCGGATCACTGTATGGCGGCTTTGGCGGTGGTAATAATCTCTATGTTTTTGCTTTGCCAGACTAAGTAAAACACTGCACCAAAAAGGCCGCAATATTGCGGCCTTTTTTTTATTGAGTATTTTTCCTGTAAATTAATTTACTCGAAGTTGCAATTTTTTAGGGGTTTATTCAACTCTCTTTATCAATTAGTATCCCAGCGCCAATAATAATTTTCAAATAACTGACTCAGAATTCCGGGAATTTCATGACCACACAAAGCATCCCTGTCATTAATCGATCCCATCCAAAATTTGTTTTCTGGTTAATTGCCATTCCCTTTTATTTAATACTGGTTCCTCTGAACTGGATTATGAATCGCCTTGGTAAACCAGGCGCCCTGATTAACTTTGTCACCAAACGACAATTTAACCCTGCAAGGCTAACCAGGGTTTTTGAAAATTTCAGCCCTGATGAGGGCGATGTTTTTGTCAGCACCTTTGCAAAAAGCGGCACCAACTGGATGATGCAAATAGCCCATCAAATTGCATGGCGCGGTGATGGTGAATTTGAACATATACACGATGCCGTGAGCTGGCCGGACGGATCCGGTAAAAGAAACCAAAAAACCATGATTGCCCTGGATAATGAGATCGTAAAAAAGCTCAGCCCTACAGGTATGCGAATCATTAAAACCCATTTATCGGCACATTATGTTCCCTATAATGAAAGGGCTAAATATCTGATTGTGGTTCGTGATCCCAAAGAGGTTTTTGTGTCCAGTTATCCCTTTATAGGTGGCGTAGCTGGGCCCTTAATGCCTAGCATCGAAACCTGGCTGGAGATGTTTCTGACTAAAGATTTCCCCATAAATTTCGGCAATACCTGGGCTGAACATACTGCCAGTTACTGGGCCTTAAAAGATAAACCTAATGTACTGATACTTTCCTATACCCAACTGAAAGATGATCCAAGAACTGGCATCCAACAAGTCGCTGATACCTTAGGTGTCAATTTAACGGAGCAAGAACTGGCAAAAGTCATTGAGAAAAGTTCTTTTGCATACATGAAAAAAATCAGCCATAAGTTTAACCCCATGCCTGAAAACTCCCTTCCCTGGTCCAAAGGTTTCGAGATGATCAGGGAGGGCAAAAGCGGCAATTCTTCCGAGTTAATTTCTCGCCAGCAGCAAATGAGAATCGATGCGCATTTTCAGGATGAACTTAGAAAGCTGGGCTGTGATTTCCCTTATGCGGAATTCTGCACAATTACCCAATAATTTCGAAAGCGAAATTATTGTCACTCACACAAGCAAGGCAAGAATTTCATCGGTCTTTGCCTGCATTAAAGCTGCATCCGCTCTGGATTCCACATTTAGCCTAATAACCGGTTCGGTATTGGACATGCGCAGGTTAAAACGCCATTCACCCATATCCATACTAAGTCCATCGGTAAAATCAGTGGCTTTTGCCGCATGTGCATAGGCAGCCTGGACTTTTTCAATAGCTGCCCTGGCATCTTCAACTTCACGATTAATTTCGCCGCTGGCAGGAAAAGCTGCCATCCGCTTTTCGACCAGTGTGGAAAATTGTTGACCCGTTACAGACAATATTTCAATCACCAGCAACCAGGGAATCATCCCGCTATCACAATAAAAGAAATCCCTGAAATAATGGTGAGCACTCATTTCCCCGCCATAGACTGCATCGACAAGTCGCATTTTCTCTTTGATAAATGCATGCCCACTCTTGCACATGACAGTCTCACCACCAAATTCCTTTACCACCGCCTCAGTATTCCAGCTCAGGCGCGGATCATGGATAATTTTTTCACCGGGTTGTTTCTTTAGAAAGGCTTCAGCCAGCAGACCAACAATGTAATATCCTTCGATAAAGGTGCCTTTTTCATCGAAGAAAAAGCAGCGATCAAAATCCCCGTCCCATGCAATACCTAAATCAGCCTTATGCTCCAGAATTGCATCAATTGTTGGTTGGCGATTTTCTTCGAGTAAGGGATTCGGCACGCCATTCGGAAAATTTCCATCCGCCTGATGATGAATTTTAATAAATTCAACCGGTAAATATTTTTCGATCAAATCTATGACCAATCCTGCCCCGCCATTACCGGCGTTACAAACAACTTTTAAGGGCTTCAGCAGATCTGTATTAATGTAGGAAAGCAAATGCTTAATATAGGACTGCTTTACATCAATTTCAGTAAAGCTACCCGCCTGTGCGGCATCGACAAATTGATTTTTTTCTGCCAGCTCCCTGATTTCTTTCAAGCCGGTATCGCTGCTGATGGGTTTGGAATTTTCCCTCACAAATTTCATGCCGTTGTAGTCTTTAGGGTTATGGCTGGCTGTCACCACTATTCCGCCATCCATTTTGAGAAAACTGGTCGCAAAATAAATTTCTTCGGTGCCGCATTGACCTATGCTGCTAACATTGACCCCGGCTTCGGTTAGGCCCTTTACCAAGGCCTGGTAAATCTGTTGACTGCTTAAGCGAATATCGTAGCCGACAACTACATTGGCGGGTTTTAGAAATGCCGCATAGGCCTTACCAATACGGTAGGCTATATCCTCATTGAGTTGATCCGGAATGCGCCCGCGCACATCATAGGCTTTAAAACAGCTTAATTCTTGAGACACCAGTATTCCTCTAGTCGAGAGCCGTATAGACATTATCAAAATAAAAAGTGTTGGCCTCCATAAAGCCATCCACACTGCCACAATCAAAACGCCTACCCTTGAATTTGTAGGCGATCACTCCACCCTGCTTTGCCTGAGTCAACAAGGCATCGGTAATCTGAACTTCGTTATTTCTGCCTGGCGGGGTATGCCTGATAATGTCGAAAATATCCGGCGTTAAAATATAACGACCAATAATGGCCAGATTACTCGGCGCATCTTCGGGCGCAGGTTTTTCGACCATGTCGTTAATCCTGATAAGACCAGGCTCTATTTCATCACCGGCTATCACGCCATATTTGTGCGTTTCATTCTCGGGCACTTCTTCGATCGCAACAATGCTGCACTGGTATTTGTTATACAGTTCTATCATTTGCGCCAAAACGCCCTGTTCGGGTGCATAACAAAGGTCATCTGCCAGTACCACGGCAAAGGCTTGATCGCCAATCAGGGTCTCGCCAGTCAATATAGCGTGACCCAGACCTTTCATTTCAATCTGCCGTGTATAGGAAAAAACAGCTTCATCGATAATCTTGCGAATGCCCGTCAGATGTTTCTCCTTGCTGGTCCCAGCTATCTGATGTTCCAGTTCATAGCTGGTGTCAAAATGATCTGCGATGGCACGCTTACCTCTACCCATAATAATGGCCATATTATCCATGCCTGCTTCCAGGGCTTCTTCAACGCCATATTGAATCAGGGGTTTATTCACAACCGGCAGCATTTCTTTGGGCATGGACTTTGTCGCGGGCAAAAAACGCGTCCCGTAACCCGCAGCCGGAAATAAGCATTTTTTAATTACTGAATCTGACATTATTTTTAGCTTCCTTTTTTAAATAAACCAGCTCTGACCAATCCACTCATTGATCTGTATCAAGGGTCATCTTTCATACCTGAACACTTGTAAAATGATCTTGCCAAGCTTATTCCGGTCTATGAAAGTTCCAATATAATAAGCAGCTTTCATACCAGCATGCGGCCAAAGAGGCGCATTATACCCAGATAAACCATGAAATTATTATCGTTTCTAGTGACTTATCTCTATAATAGCGGCCTTTTGCCAGTTGCTGAGACTTTTGTCTCTGCAAACTCTACAGGACAGTCAACCCAAGATTATGACTATAGAATTCACCCCTAAAAGCAGTTATACCAAGGCTGAGCTTTTGCAATGTGGTCATGGCCGACTATTTGGAACCGGAAATCCCAAACTTCCTATCGACAATATGCTGATGATGGACAGAATTGTCGAAATCTCTGCCGACGGTGGCAGTGATGGCAAGGGTCATATCATTGCCGAACTGGATATTAAACCCGAGCTCTGGTTTTTCGATTGCCACTTTGACGGAGACCCGGTGATGCCGGGGTGTCTGGGACTGGATGCCATGTGGCAATTAGTCGGCTTTTTTCTGGGCTGGCGCGGGAATCATGGTAAAGGACGCGCCCTGGGCTGCGGCGAAGTCAGATTTACCGGCGAAATTTTGCCGCACCATAAAAAAGTTGTTTATGAACTGGATATAAAAAGGCTCATCGAGCGTAAGCTGGTCATGGGTATAGCTGATGGTACAGTTTCAGTAGATGGACAGGTCATCTATACTACCAAGGGTTTAAAAGTTGGCTTATTCAAACCTGATGAGTCATTATCCTGAATAAACTTTGCTAGGGAGTCTCGGTTAATGCGTCGTGTAGTTGTTACTGGTATGGGAATTGTTTCCTGTCTGGGACTAGATAAAGAATCAGTCACTGAATCATTGTTAAACGGACGTAGTGGTATTAAATTTCGCCCGGAATACAAAGAAATGGGCATGCGCAGTCATGTAGCCGGCGCTGTAGAAATAGATTTTGCCGAGTTTATTGATCGCAAAAGCCTGCGCTTTATGGGCTCTGCTGCAGCCTATGGATATATTTCCATGGACCGAGCCATAGCAGACGCGGGTCTGACTGACGATCAGGTTTCCAATGTCCGTACCGGCATCATTATGGGCTCTGGTGGAACTTCCACCCAGGACCAGATTGAAACAGTCGACATATTAAGGGAAAAAGGCCTCAAGAGAGTCGGGCCTTATCGGGTTACCCGCACCATGGGCAGTACCGTCTCAGCCTGTCTGGCAACACCTTTCAAAATCAAGGGTGTGAACTATTCCATTTCATCAGCCTGTTCAACCAGTGCGCATTGCATCGGCAATGCAATGGAACTGATCCAACTGGGTAAACAGGATATGGTTTTTGCCGGTGGCGGTGAATCCGAGCACTGGTCACTGAGTTGTATGTTTGATGCCATGGGTGCTCTTTCAACCAAATATAATGACACTCCGGAGCAGGCATCAAGAGCCTATGATGCCGACCGCGATGGATTCGTCATTGCCGGCGGCGGCGGTACTCTGGTCATTGAAGAGCTGGAACATGCACTTGCCCGAGGTGCAAAAATATACGCTGAACTGACCGGTTATGGTGCGACTTCCGATGGTTATGACATGGTCGCTCCTTCCGGTGAAGGTGCAGTACGCTGTATGCAGATGGCGATGCAGACCAGCAAAAATAAAATTGATTACATTAATGCTCATGGCACCAGTACACCAGTCGGAGATCTGCAGGAAATCAAGGCCGTCAAAGAAGTCTTTGGAGACAATATTCCGGTCATTAATTCCACTAAATCCCTGTCCGGTCATTCACTGGGAGCTGCCGGTGTTCAGGAAGCCATCTATAGCCTGCTGATGATGGAAAATAATTTCATTGCAGCGTCGGCAAATATACAAAATCTGGACCCGGAACTGGGTGATGTGCCCATTGCGCTGGAACGCATGAATGATGTCGAGCTCAATACCGTGATGTCCAATAGCTTCGGTTTCGGCGGCACGAATGCCACGTTGATTTTCGAGCGTTACCAGAATTAAGGCTTTCGTGTGTTGAGCTCTTCAGGCAAAAAATCCGGCTACGAGCTTGCCCGTAAATAACATTAACCCCTAACGTGAGGTGATGCACATGCTTACCACACTGACCAAAACGATTTTTGTATCATGCCTGTTATTTTATCCGCTTATTCTGCAGGCTCAGTTGCTGGATAATGCGACCATAACCACACCTGCACTTAATGTTCCGGGCAGTCTTTTCAATAACGCCAATACAGGCCTTTCAAGCTCGGCGATACAATCAGTATTACCCGCCGATTCCGCCTTTGCCTTAAGCGCCTATATTGAAACGCCGAATACACTGGTTTTACTCTGGGAAATAAAAAACGGCTATTATTTGTATCGAAAAAGTCTGAGTTTTACCGAAACCGGTACTAACAGCCTGCAAAGCCCAATCATTCCCACCGGCATACAAACCGAAGATGAATTCTTTGGCGAGGTTGAGGTCTATTATCAACGTCTTTTGGTACGCATACCCTTTGATCGTGACGAACTGGGTAACAGCCTCGCCCTGGAACTAAGCTATCAGGGTTGCGCTGAGGCAAATTATTGTTATCCCATGCAGACCAAGTCTGTGTCCCTCGAAATACTCCAGTAGCCAGTAGGCTCAAGCATTCAGGTATTCATAGAATCTTTGCCGCAACCAAGCGGCAATATGATGAGTAGACCAGTCACTGGACAGGTCATTTATTAGCTATCTTCCTGAAAATACTCAAAATTTAAAACTTATGACACAAATTTTCGCAAAAACAGCTGACATTTGCTGCTAAAATCGTTAAATTAGCAGCCAATTCTTTGATCAACTATGTAAGCAGTGACACATGGCCTCTATTCTGGTTCTCAACGGTCCAAATCTTAATCTGCTCGGGGAGCGAGAACCTGAAATCTATGGCTCCCAGACTCTGGATGATATTAATGACATTCTGCAGGCACAGGCGACCACTGCCGGTCATGCCATCGCCTTTCTGCAAAGCAATGCGGAACATGAAATAGTCAACCGTATACATCAGGCAAAAAAAGAAGGCATCGCTTTTATCATTTTAAACCCCGGCGCCTTCACTCATACCAGTATCGCCTTACGTGATGCCTTGCTGGGTGTGAAAATTCCCTTTATCGAAGTGCATCTTTCGAACGTCTATGCCAGAGAAGAGTTCCGGCGACATTCATTTTTGTCCGATATTGCGAAAGGCTGCATTGTCGGATTGGGTGGGCAAGGTTACGAGCTAGCCCTTCAGGCTGCGTGTCGACAGCTTGATTAAGGCTCAGGCAAAATAAAATTTTGAAGTAACTCGAGTTATCCGCTAAGCAAGATAGTCAGAACCCAGAGAGTAAAGAGAACAGAGAGAGAAGAGAGAAGGTATGGATATAAGAAAAGTTAAAAAACTGATTGAATTGCTTGAAGCATCAGGCATCAATGAAATAGAAATTAAAGAAGGCGAAGAAGCGGTCAGAATCAGTCGCGGCAATAATAATCAGCCAGCTTATCCCTACCCTTACCCGCCACCAACGGCACCGGCACCGACACCCGCTGTAGCCGGCAACGTGGCTGCCATACCGGTTGACGAAGAAAGCGCCCTGAAAGGAAAGCCCGTTAAATCGCCTATGGTCGGTACTTTTTATCGCTCACCATCACCGAGTTCCCCGCCTTTCATCGAAGTAGGCCAGCAGGTCAAACTTGGTGAAGTTATTTGCATTGTCGAAGCCATGAAAATGATGAATCAGATCGAAGCCACTCATGCCGGTGTGGTAGAAGCTATTCTGGTTGAAGATGGTGAGCCTGTTGAATTTGATCAACCTCTGGTCACCATCGTCTGATCAACAACTACAATCTTCGATAAGGTAAGGTTAATTTCTGCTTATGTTAGAAAAAGTTTTAATAGCTAATCGCGGTGAAATTGCTCTGCGTATACTTCGGGCCTGTAAAGAGCTTGGCGTAAAAACTGTTGCAGTCCATTCCACGGCAGATAAAGATCTCATGCATGTTCGTCTGGCAGATGAATCAGTTTGTATCGGACCACCCAAAACGACCGACAGCTATCTGAATGTTCCCGCCATCATAAGTGCTATGGAACTGACCGGAGCCGATGCCGTTCACCCAGGTTATGGCTTTCTTTCTGAGAATGCAGACTTCGCCGAACAGGTAGAGAAATGTGGTTTCATTTTTATTGGCCCCACAGCAGAAACAATTCGCATGATGGGCGACAAAGTATCGGCCATTGATGTGATGATTAAAGCCGGTGTTCCAACCGTACCTGGTTCAAACGGACCTATCACGGATGACGACGAACGCACCCTGAATATAGCCCGTGAAATTGGTTACCCCATCATGATCAAGGCTGCAGCCGGTGGTGGAGGCCGAGGTATGAGGGTGGTAAACAGTGAGGCTGCCTTATTGAAATCCATTACCGTTACCCAGAATGAAGCAGGCTCATTCTTTGGCAACAGCATGGTGTATCTGGAAAAATTTCTTGGCAATCCTCGCCATGTGGAAATACAGGTTATTGGTGATGGACAGGGTAATGCCATCAGCCTTGGAGATCGTGATTGCTCCATGCAACGCCGCCATCAAAAAGTTGTTGAGGAAGCACCCGCACCTGGTATCAGCGACGTAGAACGTCAGACTATTATGAATTCCTGCATACAGGCCTGCAAAAACTTAAAGTATCGTGGCGCAGGCACACTGGAATTCTTGTATGAAGACGGGGAATTTTATTTTATTGAAATGAATACCCGAGTGCAGGTAGAGCACCCTGTGACCGAACTCATTACCGGCATCGATATAGTGAAGGAGCAGCTACGAGTTGCTTCCGGCATGCCCTTATCACTTACCCAGGATCAGATTCAGTTCAGGGGCCATGCCATTGAGTGTCGTATCAATGCTGAAGACCCGAGTAGCTTTCTGCCCAGCCCAGGAAAAGTAAACATGTTTCATGCACCGGGCGGTAACGGGATTCGTGTAGATTCACATATTTACAGCGGCTACTCAGTGCCTCCGTATTACGATTCCCTGATTGCCAAATTAATCGCCTACGGTGCTGACCGTAATGAAGCTCTGGCAAGAATGAGTAATGCCCTTGAAGAAATGCATATTGATGGAATTAAAACCAACATCCCCCTGCATCAGGACATTATCCGCGATGCCGGTTTCAGAGCAGGCGGAGTCAACATCCATTATCTGGAAGAGAAGCTAAAGCTTTAACTGCCTCGGGAAACACTGTCATGGGCTGGATTCAATTACAGTTGAGTACCACCCCGGCACTCGCCCAGGAACTGGAAAACCTGCTCGAAGCCAAGGGTTCTCTTGCTATTACCCTGCTCGATGCTGAAGACCAGCCCGTCTTTGAACCAGACAGAGGCGAAACGCCTCTCTGGGATAATATTTATCTGACCGCCCTGTTCCCTGATGACCTTAATCCAAGGCAGCTTGTCGATGAACTCACTGAGGCTTTCCTGCCCGACAAATTCCCTCCGGTAGATATCAAGCCTATAGAGAACACAAACTGGGAACGCGCCTGGATGAAAGATTTCAAACCAATTTGTTTTGGCGAGAAACTCTGGATCTGTCCAAGCTGGGCGCAAGCACCTGACCCCGCTGCGGTCAATATTATGTTAGACCCTGGCCTGGCATTCGGAACCGGCACACACCCCACGACTGCCCTGTGCCTAAATTGGCTGGATCGGCAAAATCTGCAAAATAAAACGGTGATCGATTATGGCTGCGGTTCCGGCATACTGGGTATAGCGGCTTTATTACTCGGTGCGCATAAAGTGATCGGTGTGGATAACGATCCACAGGCCCTAAGTGCCAGCAGGGACAATGCCAGGAAAAACCACATTATCGAATCGCGCTTTCCGGTTTTTTTACCTAGAGACTTCGCAGCACAGATCATATTAAAAAAACTTACCCAGGCAGATTATGTTCTGGCTAATATCCTGGCCGGGCCATTAATTAATCTGGCTGCTTACCTTTCGGCTCTGGTAAAACCCGGTGGTGCCTTACTCTTATCCGGCATACTGGAAGAACAGGCCGAATCTGTTTCACAAGCTTACCAGCCCTGGTTTGATCTTAAACCACTCGCATCGAATGACGGCTGGGTTAGAATAAGCGGTCAACGTAAACTTTAGACGAACTTATGTCTGCATTTGTCACACAATGCCCGCATTGCGATACAAGCTTTAATGCCACCCATGCACAAATGAAAATAGCCAATGGCCTAGTGCGCTGCGGCTTTTGTCTGGGCACTTTTTCAGCACTGGAATACAAGGTTTATAAAGAGGACGAAAGCGATCTCTATGCAGAGGACTGGCAACCAGATAATGCTGATTCCAGTGAGCAGGATAATGAAGCAATCAATGCCGAAGCAGTGCAAAACGAAGCCTATAGTGAGCAGGAAGAAGAGTCACAAGAAGCGCTCGAAGAAGAAACAATAGAAGAACCGGAAGCAGAGCCCATACAAGAACCGGAAGTTCCATTCAAAAATGAGCCTGCCCAGAACAATGTAATTCCGCAACTGGATGCAGCCAACGATAGGTACCATAACTATGATCAGGACACGACGCATACTGAATCTGAGGAAGCTGATGAGGAAAGCCTGTTTTCAGGGAGTCTGCCTGAAAGCGATAGTGAAGAAGACTCAGCACTAACGATACAGGAAACCACTCACAACACACAATTTCCCGGTGATGAACAGCAGTCCTGGCAAGATGCCCCACAAGAAAAAGCAGAGCAGCTATCTGAAGAGCCTCAACCTTTGGAAGAAAATCTGCTGGCAGAGACAGAGGAAGATGCAGATACAGCCACAATGGAAAGTGCTTATTCAGAAGGAACAGAAATGGAAGACGATGCTATGGAAGGCGAGACTATTGAAGATAAGGCCAGGCAAGGAGAAGCTTTTGCAACAGATGCAGTCGACAGTGCAACTATATCAGGCGAAGCCACAGAATCAGGCGAAGCCGCAGAATCAGGCGAAGCCGCAGAATCAGGCGAAGCCGCAGAAGATTCAGCAGTTATTCGTAACAAGGGCCGCAATGCCATTAAGGCAGAATTACAAACACTAAAGACACTTTATGATGAACAGACTCTTGACGAAATCGACGACTCTACGGTCGATGCCATCAGTGAAGAACCCATCGTTATCTCCCGCTATCAAAACCGCACAGCACTTGTCACTTTTTCGCTGATTACTGCTAATGTTCTGCTGATACTCACTCTCGCTGCTCAATATGGCTGGGCTAATATTGAATCATTAATGCAGAATCCCCGATTTGCTTATGTCAGTAGTCTTATCTGCAGCTATGCCACTTGCCCTGAAGTAGAAAGATTTAATCTCAGCCAGTTCGCTACTGACGAGCTGATTATTAATTCACATTCCAGCATTGCAGATGCCCTGGAAATTGATTTTATTTTCCGCAACACAGCCAGTTTTGAACAGGCATTTCCCCTGGTCGAATTAAACTTCTCTGACCTGAATCGTCGCCTGATAGCCAATCGGCTTTTCAGACCGCAGGAATATCTTGATCAGGGTCTGCAGCAATTTACCCGCATGCCTGCCAATTCTTCTTTGCAGGTTCATCTGGAAATTGCCGATCCTGGCCCTCAGGCCATTAATTACACATTATTATTGCGAGCCCCTTAAGTAGTTTCAAAGCCAAGCCTGTATCTTCTGTTGAAAAGTTCGCTAGTGCGCCAGTTTGAAATTTTACTGCTTGGTATTCTCAGCCTTAATGACGAGCTCTCCTTTTGACGACACGCCAAAAAACGTACATCCCTGTACAGGCTCGGCTGACGACGTCCTGCCGTCAGACGGTCGTCAACTGGATAGCTCATCATCAAGACTGTGCGTTTAAGCTCTTTGAAAACCAAGCAGCAAAGATCGAAGGCTGAGCAAGCCAGAAACGGAGACTTCTATAGCGCCAGAAATTTCAAACTAACGCACTACCAAAAGTTCCCATTCCTTGCAGTTTTACTCTGAACCTGGGCAGCGTGGTGATTGCTATGCAGGTGAGGAGCGTTTAACGAGCGAACTGCATAGCGATGGCCACAGATAACTGAATAAAATATCAAATGCTGCCAACTGTCTGTGCAGTTTTACTCTGAACCTGGGCAGCGTGGTGATCGCTATGCAGGTGAGGAGCGTTTTAGCGAGCGAACTGCATAGCGATTGCTACAAATAACTGAATAAAACGCCAAACAGTGCACAAGTTCCTGTAATGCTGCATTTAAACGCGGCGAGTTTTTTAGTAGAATGCCTAGCCTCGCGTTCATCTCCAAGGCTACTCGCGCAGTGATCAAAATCGGTCCCTACAAGCTAAACTCTCAGGTAGTACTTGCGCCCATGGCAGGAGTAACAGATCGCCCTTTTCGTCTGCTGTGCCGTGAGCACGGTGCTGCCTTAACACCTTCTGAAATGCTGACCAGCAACATCCGACTCTGGAACAGTGAAAAAAACCGTTTAAGACGTGAACATGATGGCGAATCCTCTCCCCGTGTCGTACAGATAGCCGGTTCCGATCCGGCGATGATGGCAGAGGCGGCGCGTCTCAATGTCGAGGAAGGCGCCCAGATTATTGACATCAATATGGGCTGTCCTGCCAAAAAAGTTCTGAAAAAAGCGGCGGGTTCGGCACTCCTGAAAGATGAAACCCTGGTAAGACAAATCCTTACAGCTGTCACGGCTGCTATTGAAGTCCCGGTCACCCTGAAAATCCGTACCGGTTGGGATCAGTCAAACCGGAACGGTGTGAGCATTGCCAGGATTGCAGAAGATGCCGGTATTCAGTCACTTGCCGTGCATGGCCGTACCCGCGAGTGCATGTTTAAAGCCGAAGTTGAATATGACACTATCGCTTTAATTAAAGAAGCCGTAGGAATCCCGGTATTTGCCAATGGTGATATCTCCAGCCCGCAAAAAGCCGCAGCAGTACTTGCCCACACCAGGGCAGATGGCGTAATGATTGGTCGCGCAGCGCAGGGTCGCCCCTGGATATTCCAGGAAATCGCCTACTACCTTAAACATGGACAAGAACTTCCTGAACCAAATTTAAAGACCAAGCTGAACATAATGCAGAGGCATTTACAGAGCCTTTATGCATTTTATGGAGACTTCAAAGGCGTATTAATCGCCCGTAAACATACGTCCTGGTATTGTCAGTCGCTTCCCGAACATCAGGCTTTCAGGGCTCACTTCAATACAATGATTGAACCGGATCAGCAGTTGCAAGCAATACAGCACTATTTTTCAAATTTACAAAAGACCTCTGTCATGCACAAGGCTGCCGCATGAGTAAGGACAGATCACAGACCTTAAAAGAGTGCGTCAACGAAGCGCTGGAGGATTACCTCAGAGAGGTGGACCATGAACATATCAGTGATATTTACAACATGGTGCTGGGCGAAGTTGAAGCTCCCATGCTGGAAGTCGTAATGAAACACGCCCGCAGCAATCAGAGTCGTGCCGCCAGCATGCTGGGACTGAACCGCGGCACTCTGCGCAAAAAGTTAAGACAATACAAATTAATAGATTAAGCCTCAAAGCCACTCACCACAGGAACCTAAATTATCCATGACAGCAACAGCCTGGACTCCAGTACGACGCGCCCTTCTCAGTGTTTCCGATAAATCCGGTATCACAGAATTTGCCAAAGCTCTGACCGAGCAGGGCATAGAATTGCTGTCCACGGGAGGCACCTACAAGTTACTGAATGACCAGGGTATCGCAGTTACGGAAATTGCCGATTACACCGGCTTTCCGGAGATGATGGATGGGCGGGTTAAAACACTGCATCCGAAAGTTCATGGCGGCATCCTTGCCCGACGTGGCACCGATGATGCTGTTATGCAAGAGCACAACATTCCCCCGATAGACCTGGTGGTGGTTAATCTCTACCCCTTTCAGGAAACCATTGCCAGACCGGACTGCGACCTGGCTACCGCCATTGAGAATATTGATATTGGCGGCCCGACCATGCTCAGGGCAGCGGCGAAAAACCACAAGCATGTTGGTGTGATTGTTGATCCCTCTGATTACGAAACTATTCTCAAGGAACTGAGCGAAAACAAACAGCAATTGAGTTATGCAAGCCGTTTTGAGCTGGCCGTAAAAACCTTTGAACATACCGCACAATACGACGGGGCCATTGCAAACTACCTTGGCAAAATAGATGGCGACAGTGAATTTCCCCGCACTTTCAATACACAATTTGTAAAAAAGCAGGACATGCGCTACGGAGAAAATCCTCATCAGCAGGCTGCCTTCTATGTCGAAAAAAACAATACAGCTGCCAGCATTTCCACATCTGTACAGCTTCAGGGCAAGGAGCTCTCATTCAATAATATTGCGGACACTGATGCCGCGCTGGAATGTGTTAAAAGTTTTTCCGAGCCAGCCTGCGTTATTGTCAAACATGCCAACCCCTGTGGCGTCGGCACTGCAAACAGTATTCTGCAAGCCTATGAAAAGGCTTATCAGACAGACCCAACTTCCGCTTTTGGAGGCATCATCGCCTTTAACCGGGAACTGGATGAAGCTACGGCGAAAGCTATTACTGAACGCCAGTTTACCGAAGTTATTATCGCGCCTTCGGTTTCAGCCGCCGCGATTCAGGTTGTCAGCGCCAAACCCAATGTACGTCTGCTTACTTGCGGGGAATGGAGCCAGACGCAAAGTGAAAGCCTCGATTACAAACGCGTTAACGGCGGCCTGCTGGTACAGAATCTGGATACCGGCCTCATCACAGCTGCAGACTTAACTGTCGTCACCAAGCGCAAGCCAAGTCCGGCTGAAATTGAGGACATGCTATTCGCCTGGAAAGTTGTCAAATATGTAAAATCCAATGCCATCGTCTATGTCAAAAACCAGCAGACCATTGGCATAGGAGCCGGCCAGATGAGCCGCGTCTACAGCGCCCGGATTGCCAGTATCAAGGCAGCCGATGAGAACCTTGAAGTCGCCGGCTCCGTAATGGCCTCCGATGCCTTCTTTCCCTTCAGTGATGGTGTTGAAGCCGCAGCCGAAGCAGGAATTACTGCTGTTATTCAGCCCGGCGGTTCCGTCAAGGATCAACTGGTTATCGATGCCGCCGATGCTGCCAATATGGCCATGGCCTTCACCGGCATGCGGCATTTTAGACATTAAGATTTGTTATTCCTGACTTATTTTTAGCAGGTCTCAATAAATTAAAAGTTTGAAGTTTCTGGAAAGTTTTAAGCAGGCGTTATTAGTGTGTGAGGAGTGTAAGCGAGCGAACCACTATTTACTCCTGCCAACAACCCGAAATTCATACAACAGTTTTTAGCTGTATTTATAAATGAAAATTTTGACGATTCTAGAAAAGTCATAGCGGGAGAAAATAGTGAGTGAGGAGCATAAGCGAGCAAACCACTATTTACTCCTGCCAACAAGCTGGAATTCACGCAACGATGTTAAGTTGTGTTTATAAAGTTAAATTTTAACGATTCTAGAAAAGTCATAGCGGGAGGAAATAGTGGGTGAGGAGCGCAGCGAGCGAACTACTATTTACTCCTGCCAGGCAGCTAAAATTCACGCAACGATGTTAAGTTGTGTTTATAAAGTAAAAATTTGAAGTTTCTGGAAAGTTTTAAGCAGGCGTTAATAGTGAGTGAGGAGCGTAAGCGAGCGAACCACTAATCACTCCTGCCAACAAACTGAAATTCATACAACAGTTTTAAGCTGTATTTATAAAGTAAAATTTTGACGATTCTAGAAAAGTCATAGCGGGAGGAAATAGTGGGTGAGGAGCGTAAGCGAGCGAACCACTATTCACTCCTGCCAACAAACTGGAATTCATATACTAAGGTTGTTAATGAATGAACCTGGAAAAGTATTAGCAGGTGGAAATAGTAAGTGAGGAGCGCAGCGAGCGAACCACTATTCACTCCTGCCAGGCAGCTGAAATTCATACAACAGTTTTAAGCTGCATTTATAAAGTAAAATTTTGACGATTCTAGAAAAGTCATAGCGAGAGAAAATAGTGAGTGAGGAGCGCAGCGAGCTAACCACTATTCACTCCTGCCAATATTAAAAAATACAAAGAGTAAGTTTATGAATATCATGATTATCGGCAGCGGCGGCAGAGAACATGCACTAGCCTGGAAGTCCGCACAATCTCCACAGGTAGACACAGTTTATGTGGTGCCTGGCAATGCCGGCACAGCTACCGAAAACAAAGTTAAAAATGTAGCACTGAACCCGATGGACTTTGCTGCTCTAACTGATTTTGCCAAACAGAACGCGATAACACTCACGATCATCGGGCCAGAAGCCCCTCTGGTCGCAGGCATAGTCGATTATTTTACCGAACAGGGACTGCCCTGCTTTGGCCCGACTCAGGGTGCTGCCCAACTGGAAGGATCAAAAGCCTTCAGCAAAGATTTTTTACAACGCCATAATATTCCCACGGCTGCCTATCAAAACTTTACCGATGCACAGCAGGCCATTAGCTATCTGAAAAATCAAAGCATGCCTATAGTCATCAAGGCAGACGGACTGGCTGCCGGCAAGGGAGTCATTATTGCCCAAAGCCTAGAGGAGGCAGTAAAAACTGTTGAAGATATGCTTTCCGGTAACAGCTTCGGCGAAGCCGGTCACCGCGTGGTGATTGAAGAATTTATGCAGGGTGAAGAAGCCAGTTTTATAGCCCTTGTTGATGGTCGTACAGCCCTGCCTTTTGCATCATCCCAGGATCACAAAGCCCGCGACAATGGTGACCTTGGTCCCAATACCGGTGGCATGGGCGCTTACTCCCCGGCTCCGGTAGTCACCCCGGAAATTCATGCCCGTATTATGCAGGAAGTTATTATGCCCACCGTAAAGGGTATGGCCGCAGAAGGTAATACCTATGTAGGCTTTCTCTATGCCGGGCTAATGATAGATGCCGAAGGCCAGCCCAAGGTGGTCGAATTCAATTGCCGTTTCGGCGACCCGGAAGCCCAGCCGGTAATGATGCGTTTGCAAAGTGATTTGATCGAGCTTTGTCAGGCTGCACTAAAGCAGGAACTCGATAAAACAGCGATTGCTTTTGACCCGCGTCCGGCTGTGGGTGTTGTACTGGCCGCGGGTGGTTATCCCGCTGCCTATCGAAAAGGCCTGGAGATTAAAGGACTGGATACTGAACAGAACGCAGACAAGAAAATATTCCATGCCGGCACGACCGAAAAAACCGGTAAAATTGTCACCAATGGTGGCCGGGTACTCTGTGCCACGGCCTTGGGAGACTCCGTCACTGCAGCACAGGCGGCCGCTTACGCACTGGTCGAACAGATTAGCTGGGAAGATGTATACTACCGGACAGATATTGCATACCGGGCTATAGCCAGAGAACAACTGGAAGACAAAAATGCTTAATACACAAAACTCACTTTTGGATGACTTAATCGGCCACTTCGACCAGGCGCTGAAGACCCTGGTACCCGGCTCAGTGACAGCCAGACGGGAAAGTCCTGCGAAAGGTAAAACTGAACAGGAGCTGGAAACTGCCCAGCAGAAACACAGCGCCGGGTTAATGCGTATTAATCACACGGGTGAAGTTTGCGCACAGGCCCTCTATCAGGGACAGGCACTTACCGCCAAATTGCCCGAGCTTAAAGATCAAATGCAGGCTGCGGCGAATGAGGAGATTGATCACTTAAGCTGGTGCGAAGATCGACTTTCTGAACTGAACAGTTCACCGAGTTTTTTAAATCCTCTCTGGTATGCCATGTCTTATGGACTGGGCGCAGCCGCCGGCCTGGCGGGCGACAAATGGAGTCTGGGCTTTGTTGCAGAAACCGAACATCAGGTATGTGAGCATATTAATGAGCACCTGCAAGAACTGCCGGAGCAGGATGCAAAAAGCAAAGCCATACTGGAAAAGATGTTAATCGATGAGGCACAGCACGCCACGATGGCAGAAAGTGCCGGAGCAAGTGAACTGCCCCTGCCGGTTAAAAAAGTCATGACCCTGATGTCGCAAGTCATGAAAAAAACGGCCTACAGACTTTAAGTCAGTACAGCCAAAACTTCAGTTCAGTTCATCATCTTCCCAGAAGCGAGTGCCTTTGATTGTTGCCTGCAAGGCCAGACCGGAGCGGGTCATCTGATAAATCGTAATATTATCTACTGTCACTTCACCCCCGAAAGCCACGCCCTGATCATCGGCCACAGCCGCTGCATCTGCCTGAGCCCCAACGGCAATACCATTCTCCAGAAAGCGCTCGAGCGCATCTGCGGTATGGAAGACCATCACGATACGGAAATCCTTTATCCCCGCACCAATGCCCAGACCTAACTCACCCATTTTCATATAGGTTTCCTGCCCGGAGCGGTTATCCTGCAAAATTCCGTAACCGCCGCCCACACTGGCAAAGATCAGATTGACATTTGCGTTACTGAAAACAGCATAGCCGGCCGCACCAGGAATCTGTGTCCTGACGTCGGGTTTTTCCCGGTAAAGTTCAGTCAGTACATCCGTTTTCATGTCCTGTACGACCTGTCGTCGTTCTTCCACGGTTCCCCGGGTACTGGTACAAGCTGTCAGCACCAGGCACAGCAAGAGACTGATAACATTTATATTGCGTTTCATAATTTCCCCCGATGAAATAAGACTTACTCTAATTGAAACAATGCAAGCTTACTAAAGCCCGGTAAGACTTACTGTAATCTAAAGCGGAATAAGTTCCACACTGTGTGTCAGTACAACCCCCGCATTACTGAGCATGATTGAGGCCGAACAGTATTTCTCTGCCGACAATTCTACCGCTCGAATGACTTTATTTTCATCCAGATTATTACCACTGACCTTAAAGCTTAAATGGATTTTTTCGAACAGCGCCGGCACAGCATCCACACGTTGTCCTTCAACTTCTACAGTACAATCCGTGACATCCTGGCGGGCTTTCTTGAGGATGCTGATAACATCTACCGTCGAGCAGGCTCCCACACTCATCAGCATCAGCTCCAGCGGTCGCATACCCTGGTTACGCCCACCTATGGATTCAGGGCCGTCTATTATGACCCGGTGCCCGCTACCTGATTCGCCTTCCATCCTGGCATCTTCCAGCCAGCTTATTTTTGCTTTCATTTTGTTTTAACCTGAAACCGAACAAGGCTTCTATTATTGCATAGCCCCTTTGCAGAATCTTGAATCAAATTAAGGCGATGTAACAGAAAGGTTAAATACAGCTTAACAATAGATCAGTACAATGTTTTATGGTATACAAGAGCCTTAATAATAATTAGCAGCTGTAAGGGGTTATTTCATGGCATTGATGGCAATCACTCCACATATCAATGATCTGGAAAACTTTTTAAGTCATTCTCATCGGCGTAAGTATCCAAACAAAACGGCGATCATCCATGAGGGTGATAAATCAGAGACCCTGTACTACATCATCAGTGGTTCGGTTTCTGTCATCCTTGAAGACGAAGAAGGCAAGGAAGCCATCATTACCTATCTGAACCCTGGTGATTTTTTTGGTGAAATGGGTTTGTTTGAAATAGGTGAATCTCGTAGCGCCTGCGTTCGAACCCGTACAGAAGCCGAAATTGCAGAAATTTCCTACTCAAATTTTAGTGCCTATACCCGTTCTCATCCTGAAATTCTGTACACTATTGGTGAGCAAATGGCACACCGGCTGCGTAATACCACACAGCGTGTTGCCGACTTGTCTTTCCTCGACGTTACCGGTCGCATAGCCAGCCAGTTACTCGCCCTCAGTAAGGAACCTGACGCCATGACGCATCCTGATGGTATGCAGATTAAAATCACCCGCCAGGAACTGGGCAGGATAGTGAACTGTTCACGGGAAATGGCAGGCCGGGTATTAAAAGACCTGGAAATGCAGGGACTGATTGAAGTCCACGGCAAGACCATAGTGGTCTTCGGCACCCGCTAATACTTATACGCCAGCTTCAAGAAAGTCAGGCCGGGATACTGTTCAACTCAGTAAATATTTTTTTCTAAGTGCCTGGTCTAGCCCTGCGGGCTTTCACTCATTTCCTGACAATACACACCATATTTCTCCGGTAAATCTTCCGGGCAAACACCGCAAAGTTTATTTCCCGGGACAGCATGGTCGATGAATTTGGGATAGGCAAGATTCAGATTTGCCATGATCTCCTTGAATTCTTCAATAGTGGTATCACCACCCAAGCGCGGGTTACGTTCCTTTTCCTGGGCTATAGAGGAAACATGCCGGTGATTATAATCGTGCGCCGGATAAACCAGCGTGTCATCAGGTAGAGCAAACAGCTTTTCCCGCACCGTTTTGTAGAGATCTTCGGCACTGCCATTCTGAAAATCGGTGCGCCCGCAACCATCAATTAGCAAAGCATCACCAGTCAACACCTTGTTGCCAATTTTATAGGCATAATGATCATCGGTATGTCCCGGCGTATAAAGGGGGTCAATTGTCACGCTGCCGATTTTGATAGCCTTGCCTTCTTCAGCTCGTAGATCCGGACAGTCACACTGTGAGGTCACAGGATAAATAATCTGGCTGCCAGTCAGTTCCTTCAGCCGGCGAGCTGATGTGATGTGATCAGCATGAATGTGGGTGTCGATGGAATAGACCAGTTTCAGCCCCAGTGCATCAAGGATATGAAGATCACGTTCGACTGTCGGATAGACGGGATCAATAAGCACTGCCTGGCCGGTTTCCTCGCAGGCGAGCAGATAGGTATAGGTACTGCTCAAATCCTCATAAAGTTGCTTGAATATCATAACTACTCCTTAGTTCATCTAACTGACAGATACCTGCCACATAGACAGTAATAAATAGTGCAGGATATAGCCAATTGTTATTTTGGATATAAGCCATCGGTATTATCTATTAGGGCTGGTAGGGCTGAATGTTGCCGAGCCCCACTGCCAAAAATATAATCGCTGCCACACCTATGTAGGTTCGCATGTGGTTCCACCATTGCCAGCGTTTTTGATACCTAGGCCAAATTTCCTTTGCCGAGGACACATCTGCACTGGCCAGCATGTTGTTTAATGGAACATTGAACAGCATGGTAATTCCGAAAGGTCCAATGATGTAAGCGATAGCACCAATTAGCAGATACCAGGATCCTGTTGCATTGATATTTTGCAGCGTGCTAATGATTATTAATGCGCATAAAACCGGGGTTCCCAGAAAGAACAGCATAAATATCGGATTAATTATCTTTTCATTGATTCTCTGCATAGCAAACATGCCTTTATCAGACGGAAGCTCAGCCAGCGCTCGCATGATAAAATTGGAGAATGCAAAAAGCAGCCCGCTTATTAATCCTGCACCTAAAATGGAAGCAACTATAATGGCCGGAATTAATTCGTTCATGAAATTTTTTCTCCTCCTCGCTTTATTTGCGCATAAGGCAGCAATCAAAGATGCTATTTAGAGCGCCCTGTTTGCCCCCTTGTCCGCTGTAAATTTAAGACGCAGTACTTGCTGGCCGGTAGGCTCATGAAATTTCTCTTGCATCTGCTCAAACCCATAGCGTGAGTAAAATTGACGCCCCAACGCGTTTTCCTTGAATACCTCAAGCTCAAGGTCTCCATGCAATTCCTGTGCTTTATCCATCAAAGCTTTACCCGCACCTAAGCCATGAAACTCAGGCTGTAAAAATATTGCACCTACTTCATTTCCCATCAAGGCAATAAAACCTTCAACCTTTCCATCGATCTCCATGACCCAGGTGTCGGTGTTAGGTATATATACATCTGCTACGTTTATACGCTCCTGAGCGATAAATTCATCGCGCATAAACGGATGAGCTAGCCGGGTCGCTGCTTCCCATGAAGAGAGCACTGCAGCCAAGTCGGCGTTTTCATATTTTCTAATTTGCAAAACTCAATTTCCTCTTGCTGTTAACACTTTTGTTAATACAAAACTGCACGCTAGTGGTCCATGTTATTAAACTCCCTGTTAGATGCTAGCCAAATAAATAAACTCTGTTAAGAACATGATTGCGCTAAATAAAACAGGATACCCGAATACCAGCCAGCAGTATTTGAGAAAATGCTTCCATCTCACTGCTAAGTAAATAGTGGCTGTGAAGATAATATAGGCAAAAAGAGAAATTGCCCAATATGGAGTTAACACGCCCCACTCCGGGAAAGGAGGGACAGGCTCGCCCATTAAAATACCGGCAGTAATAAAGGTCAAAATTCCACTTATAGAAATTAGTGCAGATTGAAGAATCGAGATATTTAAGTCTGCATACTTTTTTAGAACACAGGGAGTAAATGCAAATAAGACTATAAATATTACTGTGACTATGATCATTTCTGAATGCTTTTAGTAGCTAATATTTCATTGCTTGAGCTGTGTGAAAGCCCTTGAAAGTTTACCGAAGTGTAATAATTAAGTCTTTTATAAAAGACTTAATTAGAAGGGTTTTGGAATGATGTGCAGGAGAATGCGTGAAAAATGCACTAAGCAGACTGGATTTCAGAAAAGCAGAACAAGAATCCAGGTCAATGAAAACATCAGCAGGCTCAGCATGACGGCTGAAGAACCCAGATCCTTGGCAATGCCTGAAAGCTCATGATGCTCCTGCCCGACCCTGTCAACAACGGCTTCAATGCCGGAATTTAGTATTTCAATGATCATCACTATAAAACAGGTCCCAACCAGCAAGGCTTTTTCTACACCTCCATCGCCCAGGTAAAGACCCAGTGGAATCAAAACAATACTCGCCATGACTTCCTGCCGAAACGCCGCTTCCATTTTCCAGCATGACTTCAGGCCCTGCATGGAATAACCAAAGGCAGAGATGATGCGTTTAATGCCTGTTTCGCCTGGTTTAACCATAAAAGAATAATTCCTTTAGTTTGAGTCCCGGGTCAGGAGCACGCATAAAGGTTTCTCCAACCAGGAAACCATAGACGCCATGCTGCTTCATTTCGTCCACATCCTGACGCGCCATAATGCCGCTTTCGGTGATGACTGAGGTTCCTTCCGGGATTTCATCGAGTAAATTGAATGTTGTATCCAGCCTGGTACTAAAACTATGCAGATCGCGGTTATTAATACCAATTAGCTCAGGCTCAAGTTTTAGTGCCCGTTCCAACTCTTCCTGATTGTGAACTTCAATCAGATAATCAAGATCATATTCACTAGCACAGGTGGCCAGTTCATAAAGCTGAGCCGCATCCATGGCAGCGACTATCAGCAGGATGCAGTCGGCACCGAGGGCTCGTGATTCTATGATCTGGTAAGGGTCTATAACAAAATCCTTACGAATAACAGGCAGCGAGCACGCCGCTCTGGCTTCCTGTAAATAATCATCATGACCCTGGAAAAAATCAATATCGGTAAGCACAGACAGACAGGTCGCACCATTCTCGGCATAACTCCGGGCTATTTTTTCAGGATAAAAATCTTCCCTTAACAGGCCCTTGCTGGGTGAGGCTTTTTTGATTTCTGCAATAACGGCAGGTCGTTTGCGTTTTATCTGTTGCGCAAGGGCCTGGGAAAAGCCGCGTGGTGCATCCTGTTCTGCGATTGCACTTTCAAGTTCTTTAACTGAACGAAGTAATTGACGCTCGGCAACTTCTTCATGCTTGCGCTGTAAAATCTTTTTTAAAATTGTTGGTTTTACCACTGAATTCTCCACAGACTACCTCACAAACTATCCCTTATGCTTGCTGCCAAATTTTCAGCCGAATACTCAACCAATCATCACATTTTTTTTTACTATTATAAAAACAGCTTACTATCCGCTTCAGGTCTCTCCGCTTGCCAGAAAATTCAGCAGCATGGCATGGCCGTGTTCAGTAAGAATAGACTCGGGGTGAAATTGTACTCCCTGAACCGGGAAATCCTTATGTTTAACGGCCATAATTTCATCCAGTTTGCCATTCTTATCCAGGGTCCAGGCTGTGACTTCCAGACAATCCGGCAAGGTTTCCTGTTCAATCACCAGTGAATGATAACGGGTTGCTTCAAAGGGTGAGACCAGATTGTTAAACACCCCTTCACCATTGTGATGGATGTCAGACAGTTTTCCGTGCATGACTTTTTTTGCCCGCACCGTTCTGCCACCGAAGGCTTCTCCGATACTTTGATGCCCGAGGCAGACCCCCAGAACCGGCACCTTGCCCGTAAAATGGCGGATAGTCTCAACAGAAACACCTGCTTCCTGAGGTGTGCAGGGGCCCGGTGAAATAACAATGTGACTGGGCTTCAGGGCCTCCAGTTGTTCAAGCGTAATTTCATCATTGCGGTGCACAACGATGTCCATGCCCAGTTCACCAAAATACTGCACCAGGTTATAGGTGAAGGAGTCATAGTTATCGATCATAACCAGCATTACTGCATCCCCTCTTCAGCCAGTTTTACCGCCTGAAACAATGCTCTGGCCTTGCTCATGGTCTCTTTCCACTCCAGACGAGGTACCGAATCGGCAACAATGCCTGCGCCTGCTTCTACATAAAGCTTCTTGTCTTTAATGACCGCAGTACGAATCGCAATCGCCATATCCATGTTGCCATTCCAGGACAGATAACCCATCGCGCCGCCATAAACACCACGTTTTACCGGTTCGAATTCGTCAATGATTTCCATGGCCCGGACTTTCGGGGCGCCACTTAAGGTTCCGACCGGCAAGGTTGCCTTCAACACATCGAGGGCGGTTTTATTTTCTGCTATTTCACTTTCTACATTTGAAGCAATATGCATAACGTGCGAATAGCGTTCCACAAACATTTTGCGGGTCACTTTCACTGAACCGGTCAGCGAGACTCTGCCGGCATCATTGCGACTCAAGTCGATCAACATCAAATGTTCGGCGAGTTCTTTTTCGTCAGCCAGTAAATCCTGTTCCAGCTGCAGATCTTCTTCTTCGGTATGGCCGCGACGACGTGTACCCGCCAAAGGCCTGACCGTAATATGTCCATCCTCAACCCGCGCCAGGATTTCCGGCGATGCACTGACAATATGGAAGTCACCAAAATCCATAAATACCATATAGGGTGAAGGGTTCAGTTGACGCAGGGCACGATAGACATTGATCGCTTCACCCTCGAAAGGGATGCTCATGCGTTGTGCCAGAACAACCTGAAACACATCGCCGGCAAAAATATATTCCTTAATTTTTTCAACGGCATCCATATAGGCCTGCTCGCCGAAACTGGACACAAAGCTTGATTCCTCCACTTCCCTGGCTTGCGGAACCGGTCGAAACAAAGCCGGATCGAGCGGTTTATGCAGTTCCTGGGTCAGAAAATCCAGTCGTTCTTCGGCCAGGGCAAAAGCGTCATCCTGGGCGGGGTCGGCATAAACCAAAAGAGAAATTGTGCCGCGCAGATTATCAAACACGATGACTTCTTCGGACACCATTAAGAGAATATCCGGCGTGCCAACATTATCAGGCGGTGTAGTACCGGCAACCTTATGCTCTACATAACGAACCGTATCGTAGCCAAAGTAACCCACCAGTCCACCGTTAAAACGGGGTAAACCTTCAAGCTCTGGAATTTTGTATTGCGCCTGAAAGGCTTCAATATCAACAAAGGGGTCTGTGCTTTGACGTTGTTCGACGACCTGACCCTTTTCTTCAAGACTGAATTCATGGCCGCTGACTTTCAGGATGGTTTTACAGGGCAGACCGATAATGGAATAGCGGCCCCATTTCTCGCCGCCCTGAACCGATTCAAGAAAATAACTATAGCTGCCTTTGGCCAGTTTCAGGTAAACACTCAGTGGTGTTTCCAGATCAGCCAGCACTTCCCGATGCAGGGGAATACGGTTGTAGCCTTGTGCAGCAAGGTCCCTGAACGCTTCGATTTTCATGAGTTTTCAAGTTCCGTCCGCATCCTGCTAATCGTTGCCTGATAATCATCACTACCAAAAATAGCGGAGCCTGCAACAAACATATCGGCACCGGCTTTGGCTATTTCAGCAATATTATCGACACTGACGCCACCATCGACTTCGAGCCTGATATCGCGACCACTTTTCGTGATGAGTTCTCGAACCTGAGTTAACTTGGCGAGAGTCGAAGGGATGAATTTCTGCCCGCCAAAACCCGGATTAACCGACATCAGTAAAATAACATCGAGCTTATCCATCACATGTTCCAGATAGCTCAGGGGTGTAGCCGGATTCAGTACCAGACCGGCTTTACAACCCAATGACTTGATGAGGCTTAGCGATCGATCAACGTGATTGCTTGCCTCCGGGTGGAAAGTAATATAGCTGGCACCTGCCTCAGCGAAATCATTGATCAGATTGTCTACCGGGCTGACCATCAGATGCACATCAACGGGTGCCTTGATGCCGTAATCTATCAGTGCCTTACAGACCATCGGCCCGATAGTCAGATTTGGAACGTAGTGGTTATCCATCACATCGAAATGCACCACATCTGCACCTGCGGCCAGGACAGCATCAACTTCTTCACCGAGGCGGGCAAAGTCTGCGGAAAGTATGGATGGTGCTATTAAGTAATCGCGAGCACTCATAGGCTGATAACGACCGTTTAAATTATGACGCGCATTGTACTAGGTTTAGGGAAAGCTGTCCTGCTAAGGCTATATATACAGAACTGTTGAAATGGAGGATCAAGCCATGGTTCACTCACTTAGGCTCCTCACCCATAGTCTGCCTCATATAAAAGAATAAGCACAAAGAGATCAAAGTTCATGCTGCCTGAAAATTGCTGAAAGACTTATTGGCTGCTTTGTTAAGTGTTCTCAAAACCTTAACGCTGGACAAACACCTAAACCGGGAGATATCTTTTGTGTATCTTATAAACAGGTGAGATCAGCATAAATAGACAAAAAACCTGTTCACCCTATTAGAGCCCCGCACGGGAGAGAAAAATGATAAGAAAAACTCTTTTTGCCCTCACACTTTTAAGCTCGCTAGCTGTTTTCATCATTCCCATTGGCGCCTCTGCTCAAGACCTGCAGTCGCTCATGCCCTTCAAGGTCGGCACCTTCGCAATAGATGATATTCCAACCGTGGGTCTGGTTTTGCGCAATGATGAGCTGATTGTTGATCTTGCAGCCGCTAACCGAGCGCTGCAACTGATGCCGCAATACAGCAATATCAGCATGCCGGAAGATATGCTGGGCCTGATCGCACAATACGAATACGGGCTTAAGTATCGCGTCTATGAAATCGTAAACTGGCTTGTGGAAGAGAATTTGCTCGACGGCAACCCACAACGAAATTTTATTCATCCGGTAGCCAGCGTGGACATCATGGCGCCGATTCAATATCCCAGCAAGCTCATGAATGCGGCGGTAAATTTTTACACCCACGCCTGCGAAGGCTGTAACGATGATGAGCAAGCTGCCATGAACCGTGAACGTCAGGTGAATCGAGGGGTTCCTTATTTATTCCTCAAACCTACGCGTGGCGCCATCATCGGCGATGGTGACGACATCATCATGCCGTATGGGCGCGACCGTATTGAGTGGGAAGTAGAAATGGCTATCGTGTTTGGCCGCACAGGCAAGTATATTTCTGCCAGCCGAGCCTACGACCATGTGTTCGGCTACATGGTCGCAATGGATATCTCTGATCGCGGTGGTCGCCCGGCCGGAGGCTTCAATGGAGGTACCGACTGGTTTGTCAGTAAGGGCCATGACACTTTTGCACCACATGGCCCATGGATTGTGCCAAAAGAATTCTATGGCGACCCCATGGAACGCCTGCATCAGACCCTGGTCATCGATGGTGTAACTGTGCAGGAAGCCAGAGCCGGCGATATGATTCACAATATTCCCGAGCTCATCGAATATGCTTCGTCTCTGATTACCATCTTCCCAGGTGATGTTCTGCAAAGCGGAACATCCGGCGGCACCGGAGCCGGCAGGGTTGAACGGGCGAGTGGTTCCGGTTACCTGGTTGATGGCGAAAGCATCCGCGCAAGCATCGAAGGCATAGGCACGCTGCATCACACCGTCAGAGTTGAGCAGAGCGTGCCGGATGATTTGTCCGGTTCACAATTACCACAGGCCGGACAGTAGGTAGTTTGTGCATCCGGCCTTTTCATACAGGCAATGGTAGCAGCGGTCAATCCTCTTCTACCATTGACTGCCTGATCATCTCCCAGGCCTCGTCAACATCATCTACATAGGCAAAGTAGTCCATATCTTCGGGGCTGGCCATGCCCTGCTCTATCAGGAAATCGAAATCCAGCAGCCGTTTCCAGTATTCACGACCAAAGAGCAGGATGGGTAAGGGCTCAATTTTACCGGTTTGCACCAGGGTCAGCGTTTCAAACAGCTCGTCCATGGTGCCGAAGCCGCCCGGAAAAGCAACTATGGCCCGTGCCCGTAACAGGAAATGCATTTTGCGCATGGCAAAATAATGAAAACGAAAACACAGCTCCGGAGTGATGTAGGGGTTCGGAAACTGCTCATGCGGCAGAACAATGTTCAAACCTACCGATTCGTATCCTGCTTCCTCAGCTCCGCGATTGGCTGCCTCCATGATTCCCGGACCGCCGCCGGTGACGACATACAAATCAGGACATTTATCACACCCTGAATTGCGTGAAATTAATTCAGCCAGCGCTCTCGCCTGCTGATAATAAATATTGTTTTCCTGAGTGCGTGAACTGCCAAAAATTACGACGGTATGTTCTATACCGTGCGCTTTCAGATTGGCTTCAGGTTTATCCAGCTCCAGCAATAGTCGCACCGGGCGCTGTTCATCAGCCAGCATGTAATCAATATCGTCAAAAGCCAGTCGATAAGCCGGTGAATTAATTTGCTTCTCTGCATAGGGTGGTTTCTCACTATGACGCGCATAAAACCTGTCTTCGGCAGCATCCCGGAATAAATGCCCGGGTTGGCGACGTTTACCACGATCAATATCAAGAAACTTCTTTTTCACTATCGGCCTCTGAGTCTGCTAAGCATGCTTTAACTGTAAGTGGTCATGCAGGGCCTGTAAACGTTCCACAGTGCCTATATCAAACCACTCACCCTGATAATGTTCTGCACTGACTTTGCCCTGCCTGATTGCTGCTTCATATAAAGGAGCGAGTGGCATTTTACGGGCCGGCAGTCTGGAAAACAGTTGCGGATGTATTAGCGCAATTCCGCTGTATGTTAGTGCCTTCTTGTTTGCAGTGTCCTTCGCGGAAACCGAATCCTTAAGCAATAAACGGTTACCATCCAATAAATAATCACCCGCAGAATGTTGCGCAGGATTGTTGACCATAACAAGATGCACCAGCTCTTGCATATCAGAATATTTTGTCAGCTGTGAAAAAGGGTAATCGGTCCAGATATCACCGTTCACAATGATGAAGGGTTTCTCGCCGAGCAAGGGCAAGGCCTTGATTATTCCTCCGGCGGTTTCCAATGGCTCAGCTTCGGCTGAATACTGAATGCTGACCCCAAAGCGACTACCATCTCCCAGCTCCGCCTCCAGTTGATCACCAAGCCAGGCATGATTTATCACTATATCTGTTAAACCTGCAGCGGCCAGCTTTTCTATTAAATGCTGTATTAAGGGTTTGCCTCCGGCCGTCAATAAAGGTTTTGGGGTATCCAGAGTCAATGGCAGCATGCGTTCTCCTTTTCCGGCTGCCAGTATCATGACCTTCATCTTGCATCTTCCCTGTTATCCTTCCTGTTATCTTTCCTGTTAACGACTGACAAAATCTTGCTTTCAACATCCTGCATGACATTTTTATCGAGCCAGACAGAAAAATCCTTTAGTTCGTTATATTCCGTCGCTACCCCGTAAAGGTATGCCAAAGTTCTGGGGATATCTGCCAGATACGTAATTTTGTGATCCCTCAGAAACAAACGAGAAAAAATTCCAACTGCTTTCAAATGCCTTTGTGCTCCCATTAAATCAAATTCACGTAAGAAATCGCCGGGATCAACATCGATAGTAATTTTCTGCTGCATCAGTTCCCTGTATTGCAGGGCCCAGGCATTGACCTGATTGCGCGGCCAGGCAATGTAACAATCTTTCAGCAAGGAAACCAGATCATAGGTATAGGGGCCTTTTACCGCGTCCTGAAAATCTATAACGCCAATTAAAGGAGCGGCTTCAGAGTTCGAAGCTGTATTTCCGGAAAAGTCATGGACGACCAGCAGATTGCGGGAATGAAAGTCCCGATGCACACAAAGCTGGAATTGTGACTGTGCAATTTCAATCAGTGCATCGAAACTCCGCTCAAACATTGCCTGCTCTTCGCTTGAAAGATTCAGGTCGAGTATGCCTTCACAAAACCATTGCTGGAACAAATGCATTTCTTTGCGCAGTAATTCTGCAGAAAATACCGGCAGATTTTCTGTTGCCACTCTTTGAATCTTCAGCAACTCAGCGAAACATAGCTGGTAATAAAAAGTAGCATCTGACCCTTCCGGATCAGATAATTTTGATTGTTTAAGTTTTTCCCAAAGAAGAGTATCGCCAAAATCTGTCAAACACATAAATCCCTGTTTATAATCCACCTCATAAACACGCGGAACCTTTACCCCTGCTTTGCTGAAAGCTGTTGCAATACTGACAAAGGGATGGCTATCTTCTTTTTCGGGTGGGGCATCTACCAGAATGTACGATTCATTTTTATTCTGGGCACGAAAATAGCGTCTGAAACTGGCGTCACCCTGCACTAATGAGAATGTAAAATCATCCGCACGTGAAGCCGGTGATAATTTGGGGAACAGGCTCCTAAACCAAATTTGCAGCGCCTGCGCACGATGAGTATTACTGTTTATAACCGAGCTCTCAGTCATGCTTGTTCTGAGCTTCCCTTGTTTAGCCTGTAAAGAGTATTTAAAATCAATTATGCCTATACAACCTGGATTTGAGAAGTGACCTGCCAAGACAAGAGGCCCGTATTCTCACCCAAGAAAGCATTCCCAGGCCTGCCGATAGCGGGACCGCTTGCGGCAATAATCAGCCTGACACTTTCAAGCGCACTGTCAGCACAGGAATTTAACCACAATCCCGTATCCGATGTTGCCGAAGAAGCATGGCACAGCCTGGAGAATCTAAGTCCGGAACAGCAAGCACTGGTCGCAAATGCGTGTTGCGGCATGTACCTTGATTCAGATCAGCCGCCTGCTATCACTGACGGCAGCTTAATTCTGCAAGCGGGTAGCAGTGAACTTGAAGCCAGCAGCGATCAACTGCTTATCCGCGACGGTGTCGATATCCGTTTCGATGATATCTGGATAGAAGCGGATAGTGGCTTATATGATCAACTTCAGTCTGTCATCGAATTAAATGGCAACATCCGTTTACGTCAGCCCGGGCTTCTTATCGGCGCGAATTCGGCAATCATCAATCAGGCACAATCCAGTGCTGCACTACAAAACACTTCCTATGTATTGCAACAGCAGTCTGCTCGTGGCACTGCCGAATCAATAAATTTTGGCAACGCTGATGGTTTGCTGACGATTAATGAAGGTAGTTATACAGTCTGTGAACCCGGCGATAACAGCTGGCTTCTGGTCGGCGAAACAATAGAACTGAATCAACTTAGTGGTCGTGGTGTAGGTCGTAATGTCACTCTGCGAGTAAAAGATATTCCTGTTTTGTATCTGCCATACATCAGTTTTCCTCTCACCGATGAACGCAGTTCGGGTTTTCTGTTTCCCAGTTACGGTTCAACACATGAAGGAGGTTATGAAATTGCCACTCCTTATTATTTCAATCTGGCACCCAACTACGATGCCACATTAACACCACGTCTCATGATGGAAAGAGGACTGCTGCTTGGCCTTGAAGCACGCCATCTTGGTGATGCGAGCGAAAATAATCTGGAGCTTGCTTACCTGCCGGATGATTCGCTCTATGATGAATCCACAGCAAGTCTTCCGGCAAGCACCAGTCCGCCCCAGGCTAAACGCTGGCGGGTAAACTATTCGGCAAACAGTAATTTTTACAAGAACTGGAACGCCTTTGCCGATTACTCGGCCATCAGTGATCTCGACTATTATCAGGACTTTGGCAATACCGGATTACATGACACCAGCAGAAGCTATCTTTATCGCCAGGGGCACATTAATTACCACCAGGACGACTGGGATTTTCAGGCCAGCCTGCAGAGCTATCAGTTAATTGATCAGACTCTTAATAATCTCAACAAACCATACTCCAGTCTGCCGCGTATCAATCTGGACTATACAAATTCCACTGCATCGGGTTGGTTTTATGGGCTGGACAGCGAATATGTATATTTTGACCGCGGTATCGACCAGGCTACACTCAGCCAAGCACAGATTAATAACGGCGCTTTATTGAATGGACAGCGCCTAAGCCTGGAGCCATCCCTGGGCTGGCACTGGGAGACGCCCGGCGCCTTTTTTAAACCTGAACTGAAATATAAATACGCCAGCTACCAATTGGATCAACAGGCACTGGGCAACCCCGATACCCCCGAGCGCAGCATACTGGTCAGCAAAATTGATAGCGGCCTGATTTTTGACAAAGACCTGAAGCTGAAAGGCTCAAGCTATACACAAACACTGGAGCCCAGACTCTTCTATCTGTATAGCGAATACGAAGATCAAAGCAATATCCCCTTATTCGATACCGCCGATCTGACATCCAGCTACAGGCAACTTTTTCGTGAAGATCGCTTTAGCGGCAAGGACAGGGTCGGAGATAGCAATCAGCTCACGCTGGCTTTGAGCAGCCGTCTGCTGGATAGTTCTGGCCGTGAAAAGGCACAAATCAGTATCGGCCAGATATTCTATTTTGAGGATAGACGTGTCAATCTTGGCACCTTACCCGCTGCAGCGCAGCAAGCCAGTTCTGCAGTGGCGGGTCAATTCGCCTATCAGATCATGGAAAACTGGCGTCTGACGGCCCAACAGGAATGGGATCAGGATAATAATGAACTGGCGAACGGCAGTTTTCATTTCAGTTATCAATCTGATATAAATCACATCCTGAATTTTGGCTATCGTTACCGTAAAAGTGCCAATATACCCGGTCTGATCAAACAAACTGATATTTCGGCCTTGTGGCCCATGACGGAGAATCTGGGCATTATCGGGCGCTGGAATTATGATCATGCTAATCAGCGTGATCTAGAAACTATCATCGGACTGGAATACAGCAACTGCTGCTGGGACATGCGCCTGATTGCTCGTAAGTGGGTGGATAACAGCGATCTTTCGGGCACTTTTAGCCAGGATAACTCCGGCATTTTTCTGCAGTTTGAACTAAAAGGGCTTGGCAACGTCTTAGGTGGTAGTATTGATTCATTAATTGGAGAAAGCATAACTGGCTTTAAATCTTATGTTGAAAATCAGTAAATTATTATTAAGTCTTGCCTTGATTGGACTTGGCTTCCAGACACAAGCCCAACTAGGCGATAAGGTCGTTGCCGTTGTAGACGATGACGTTATTCTGCAAAGCGAGTTGGACGAACGTATGGCGAATATACGCAGCCAGATTGCTACCGGGGCGATACCCGCCAATATTCCCCCTGCCGAATTACAAAAACAGGTGATCGATCAGCTCATCATGGAAAACCTGCAAATGCAGTTGGCTATTCGCTCTGGTATTCGAATTGATGATAATCGTTTAAACCAGGCCATGACTCAAATTGCCCAGCAAAATGGTTTAAGTTTTGAGGAATTTCGTAATCGCTTGAACCAGGATGGTCAGTATCAGGCTATCCGTGAGCAAGTACGCAAGGAAATGATGCTCTCCAATTTACAAAACGGTTCAATCAACCAGCGCATTACTATTTCACGCCAGGAAGTGGAAAATTATTTACGCTCTCAATCTGCCCAAACCGATATTGCTCCCGAGTATCGCGTACAACACATATTGGTGCCGGTGGAAAATCCAGCTTCGAATGCCCTGCAAAAAGAACTCGCTGACCTTATTTATCAGCAACTCCTGGATGGCGCGGATATAATGGCGCTGTCCAGTTCCAGACAGATTCTTGGTTTGCCGGTAAGTGGTGGTGATCTGGCTGGCTGGCGCAAGGTTGAATCCTTGCCAACACCTTTCAGGCCTGTAGTTCCAGATCTGGACGCCGGTGAAATCAGTCAACCTTTCACCAGTGAGAGTGGCTTTCATATTGTCAAATTAGTCGATAAGCGGGGTGGAGGAGATTTGCAGGTAAATCAAAGCCATATCCGCCACCTTCTGATCCGCCCAAATGAAATTCGTACACCCGAACAAACTGAAGCGCTAATCCATGAACTTTATCAACGCATTCAAAATGGCGAAGATTTTGCTGACCTGGCAAGAGTTTATACCGATGACCCCAGTACAATGGTTTCGGGTGGAGACCTCGACTGGGTTACCGAAGGTCAGCTTCCTCCGCTGTTTGAAAGCACTGTCGCGCAACTGGAAATCAATGAAATCTCCCCACCTTTTCAGGTTGATGAAGGCTGGCATATTGCCCAGGTACTGGAAAGAAGGGTTCAGGATGTTACTGAAGAAAACATGCGATTTCAGGCTGAGCAGATACTTAGAGAGCGTAAGTATGAAAACGAGCTGGAAAACTGGATGAACGAAATCCGTGATACGGCTTACATTGATATAAAAGTTGGAACAAGCAATTAGTCAGGCTTCCTTTATTGCCATCACGCCCGGTGAACCGGCAGGGATTGGCCCTGATATATGCATACAACTTGCACAAGATTACATAGTTGCAAAAAATCCGCTATTTGAAAACAGCACTCCGGTTTTTATCGCTGACCCAGACTTGCTAAGCGAACGCTCAGCCCTGCTGGGCATTAAGATCCCGATCAAGTTATATACAGACTTTAATCCGGAACAAAGAGCTATGTGGGTAGACCCTGTAGCACTAAACCGACCAGTGCAATGCGGGGTGCTTGATAAAGCCAATGCAGCTTATGTTCTTGCCACACTGGACAGAGCACTGAACGCTTGTCTGCATAAAGAATTTCAGGCACTGGTTACCGGCCCGGTACAAAAAAGCATTATCAACGACGCAGGCATTGCCTTTAGTGGTCACACTGAATATCTGGCAGAACATTGCCAGCGCGAAACCGTGGTCATGATGCTGGCCAGTTCTAAACTGAAGGTTGCACTGGTCACCACTCATCTGCCCCTAAGTGAAGTTCCCGCAGCAATTACGCCAGCTTTACTGGAAACAGTCATTCGCATCCTGCATCAGGATCTGCAACAGAAGTTTGCCATCTCGCAGCCCGGCATATTGATCTGCGGCTTAAACCCGCACGCCGGAGAAGGCGGCCATCTGGGCCGTGAAGAAATTGACATCATGGAACCAACTCTGCAAAAACTAAGAAATGAAGGAATGCATTTAATCGGCCCCTTACCAGCAGATACCCTTTTTACAGCCAAATATCTTACTACTGCGGATGCTGTGCTTGCCATGTACCATGACCAGGGCTTGCCGGTTTTAAAAGCTCAGGCTTTTGGCGAAGCCGTTAATATTACACTTGGTTTACCCATCATTCGTACTTCTGTTGATCATGGGACGGCCCTTGATCTGGCCGGCAGTGGTAAAGCCGAAATGAGCAGTCTGCTTGCTGCTTTTTCCATGGCTGTTACGATGGGCGTAAAACAGAGTTAATACCCGTGTCCAATAAGCAATATGCTCATCGCCCCCGTAAACGTTTCGGTCAGAATTTCCTGACCGACCAGTCAATCGTAGAAAAAATTCTAAAAGCACTGGCACCCAATGCAGGTGATACGCTCATTGAAATAGGCCCCGGTCAGGGAGCTCTGACCGAATTGCTGCTTAGCAGCGGCGCTCAAGTTCATGCAATTGAGATAGATCGTGATCTTGCCGCCTACCTGCGCGAACAATTTGGCGGTAAATCCAACTTCAGCCTACATGAAAATGACGTGCTAAAAGTAGACTTCAACAGCTTGTTGTCTCATGCCCGGCCTGCACGCATCATCGGCAATTTGCCCTATAATATTTCCACTCCCTTGATTTTCCATTTACTCAATTATTTACCGGGCATAAGTGATATGTTGTTCATGTTACAACTGGAAGTTGTGGATCGTATGGCGGCCACGCCCAATTCAAAAATCTATGGCCGACTCAGCGTCATGGTGCAATATCTGTGCAAGGTTGAACCTTTATTTAAGGTGCCGGCTACTGCATTTTCTCCTGCACCAAAAGTTGAATCAGCAATAGTAAAGCTGACGCCTCATAAACAGGCACCCTTTGCATCGGTGCCGCCTGAGGAACTTGAAAAATTATTACGGCAGGCTTTTGCACATCGTCGAAAAACTCTGCGCAACAACCTGAACGGCATCATATCCAGTGAAGAATTGACACAATTGTCCATCGATCCCGGCAAGAGGCCTGAAAACCTTTCGCTTGAGGACTATGTTAGAATCTGCAAGTACCTGAACTCACCAATATCTTAACTAAGGCCGTATGCCATGAATCAAAAAACAGCAACAGATTGTGGCATTCTTATCGATGTGCAAACCCGCTACCTGGAAAAGCAATCCGATCTTATTAACAATGCCCATGCCTTCTCTTATACCATCACGATTCAGAATAATCGCAATGAAACAGTGCAGCTTCTGAATCGTCATTGGATAATTACCGATCAGAATAATCGGGTTGAAGAAGTCAAAGGCAAAGGTGTTATTGGTCAACAACCCTATATTAAGCCCGGCGAATCTTTTCAATACTCCAGTGGCACTATTATCAACAGTGATATCGGTGACATGAAAGGCAGTTATATGATGCAGACTGAAGACGGGGAAACCTTTGAGGCAGAAATTCCATTGTTTGTGCTGGCAACACCACATATGCTGCACTAGGATTTTAGTGGTATCTAAACTGGAGCACTAGCAAATGGCAGTTTACGCGGTAGGAGATATTCAGGGATGCTATGAACCATTAATTAATCTCCTCAATAAAATCAATTTCGACCCGGCCAAAGATCGTCTTTGGTCGGTCGGTGATCTGGTCAATCGCGGCCCTGACTCTCTTCTTACTTTACGTTTTTTAAAAGAACTGGGCCCGGCTTTTACAGCCGTGCTGGGCAATCATGATCTGCATTTTATGGCGCTTGCCACAGGCGCTTTTGATGGTGGTAAAAAGAAGACGCTGAAAAAATTATTGGCAGCGCCGGATTGCGCTGAACTCTGCGAATGGTTGCGGACACTGCCAATTTTGCATTATGAAAAACTCGACACTGATAAAGGCCGGGAATCTTTTCTGATGGTGCATGCGGGACTTGCACCCGGCTGGAATCTTAAACAGGCTAAAGCGTATGCCAATGAAATTGAAGATGCCCTGCGCCATGACAGCTATACAACTTTTTTGGAAAAAATGTACGGTGATCAACCCGATATCTGGCATGATGGACTAAGTGGCATGAAACGTTTGCGTGTATTAACCAATTATTTTACGCGCATACGTTTCTGCAATAAGGAAACACAGTTAAATCTGGCCATAAAAACCGGAGCCAGTACAGCCCCTAAAGGTTTCAGACCCTGGTATGAGTACCAGAAACTGAGCAAGGAAATAACCATATTATTCGGTCATTGGGCGACTTTGAACGGCGTCACTGACACCGAAAATGTCTATGCACTGGATACAGGCTGTGTATGGGGGCGCTGTCTCACAGCCTTGCGTCTTGAAGATAAACAAATTTTTTGTACCGATTGTGATTAGGCACTCTTGAAATTGAACTCATGAAAATCTATCTGGTTGGCGGAGCAGTCCGCGATAAATTACTCGGATTACCGGTAAAAGACAGGGACTGGGTCGTTGTTGGCGCAACACCGGAAGACATGCTTGAACTTGGCTATCAGCAAGTCGGTAAAGATTTCCCGGTATTTTTGCATCCGCAGACCAAAGAAGAATACGCGCTGGCCCGAACTGAAAAAAAAACCGGGCTTGGGCACACAGCCTTTAGTATTGATGCAGCACCTACTGTAACACTTGAAGAAGATTTATTACGCAGAGACCTGACCATTAACGCCATGGCAGAAGATAGTGAGGGTCATCTGATAGATCCCTATGGGGGCCAGGAAGATTTAAAAAATAAAATTCTCCGCCATGTCTCACCGGCATTTTCAGAAGACCCCTTACGCGTTCTGCGGGTAGCGCGTTTTTCTGCACGCTTTGCACATTTAGGCTTTGAAGTTGCGCAAGAGACACTGCTGCTAATGCAGCATCTGGTCAATAACAATGAACTAAGTTCACTGACTGCAGAAAGGGTCTGGCAGGAAGTCAGAAGAGCCATTGGCGAAATTACACCCGCTTTTTTCTTTTTAACACTTAGAGAGTGTTATGCCCTGGGCGTGGTGATGCAGGAGATAGAGAGTTTATTTGGTATTTCCCTGGAGAAAGCCCGGCTAAGTTTAATGGCGCTGACGAAAGCATCAGAACTTACACCGGATACGGCTATACGCTTTGCGGCTTTATGTCATGAACTCCCCGTCGTACATGATTTTTCACTAAGTAAAAACTTACGCAAACTGGAATCCTTGTGTGCTCGTTTAAAAATTCCCAATGATCATAAAGAGCTGGCCACCCTGGCCTGCCTGTATTGGGAAAACTATGCTGAGTTAACACTTCATGAGGCGGAACCGATGTTGAGGCTTTTTGAAGATTGCGATGCTTTTCGCCGCACGGAACGCTTCCAGTTTTTCCTGATAGCCTGTAAAGCAATCCGTAAAGCCCGCGATGACAGCGAAGCCAACACAGAATATCGTAACAAAACTTTGCTTGATGCCCTTAATATCTGCCAGGATATTGATAGCACTGTATTGACAGAAGCCGGTTATCAAAATGAAGAATTTGGTATACAACTGCGTTTACTGCGTCTTGAAAAGCTTGAAGGTTTTTTAAAATATGAGTCCTGACCCGGCAGTCAGAAAAGTTGCTCTGGTGACCGGCTCTGCGGCAAGAATTGGAGCATGCATTGCGAGACATCTTCACAGCCAGGGTTTTAATATCGCCCTGCATTACCACAAATCGGCAACAGAAGCCGAAGTACTATGCCGGGAATTAAACCGTTCTCATGAAAATTCCGCTGCTTGCTTCGATGCAAATTTGCTGGATGTAAATGCCCTGGAGTCATTGGTTCAAAAAGTCCTGCTAAACTGGAACAGACTGGATGCGCTGATCAATAATGCTTCCAGCTTCTACCCGACGCCATTGACAGATATTAATGAAGCGCAATGGAGTGATTTAATCGGCACCAACGCCAAGGCTCCAGTCTTTCTTAGTAAGGCCTGTATGCCAGCGCTAAAAAAGAGCAAAGGATCAATAATTAATATCACTGATATTGCGGGCAATTCAGGGCGGGAAAATTTTTTACTGTACACCATGGCAAAAGCAGCATTAACAACTTTAAGCAAATCGCTGGCCAGGGAGCTGGCACCTGAGGTGCGAGTAAATGCTGTTGCTCCTGGCGTGATATTGCCGCCAAACTTTTCTGAGCCACAAGCAAGCATGGAAAATAATGAGCAAAATGTATCATCTACACAAACCCTCACTTGCCTGAATTACGCAGGCAAACCTGAAGATATTGCCTACGCAGTTAACTTCTTGATCCAGAACACCTACATTACCGGACAAACACTGTCTGTCGATGGCGGGAAAAAACTGTTAAGTTAAAATTTAAATATTTAGTGGGTTTGTATTCCGGTAAGAAAAAATGCTTACTTTAACGAGCAAAGCTTCAGCTTTGCTCGCCGATATGCATACGGACAGACTTACAGATAAAGATTTTCATCGCCAGTTTCCCATACCTCATGCTTCTTAAATGCCGCTCTGAACCATAAGGTATCCAGCATAAAATTTAACCATTGTCGTAAAGCAGGATAAGGTGACTCATCAAACCAGAGCATATCAACCATAGCGAATTGTCGGATAAAAGGAAACACGGCGACATCGGCAATACTCATGCTTTGTGAAAATAGAAATTTATTTTTTGCAAGCAAGAGTTCTAGATCAACTAGAAAATTTTCACATTGTTTTCGGTAATATTCTGCAGCTTGTTCCGGGTAACGGTCAGCATACTTATATTTATCAAGCTTCGGTTTAAAGGAAAAGTCATTCAGCTCGATTAACGGTTCAGCTCTGTGCTGATAAATTTTATTTTTTCCCAACCAGTTATCCGGATCATTTTCTTGCAGTGCCCACTTCATAATATCCCAGCTTTCGGTCATTGATACTTTCTCATCAATCACTAAAGCCGGAACAGTAGCCTGGCTTGAAACAGCAAGTACCTCTGCCGGTAATTTTTTTAATGCTACTTCACGCAGAATTATTTTACGCTCGGAATAGTGCAATGCCATATGAGTACGTATGCAATAAGGGCAGCGTCTAAAGCTATAAAGAATCGGGGTGTCCAATTTAGTGTCATCCAGCAGACTTTGCACTTTATTTATACCGTAGCATGTATTGATAAGGGCATTTTTAACAAGTACCTGGAGTTTATCATGCAGAACTGGTTTCATTATATCAGTCAGCTTGGTATACGTTTATATTAATCGGTAGGTATAAACATAGGCCTATGCTATAAAAGAATATAAAAAATAATACTCAAATTAAAAACAAGAATAATTGGGGAAAGTTATTACAGAAAATATGGAAAAATCAGCGAGGTTTCTTTCAGGTGATTTTTTTAAGCTATCTGACAATTTGATAGCCATCATCAATACCGAGGGCTGGTTTGTTGAAATAAACCCTGCCTGTAGCGCTATAGTCGGTTATAGCGAGGCAGAAATAATTGGAAAATCTGTCTACCACTTTGCACACCCGGATGATCTTAGCCATGTGAGCAAGGAGCTAAGTGAAGTTGACCGAAGCGCCTCAAGCAGACAGATCGACTACCGTTGGCACTGTAAAGATGGCTCCTGGACGACAATCAGATGGGATATTCAACTGATCCCTGAAGCAAGCGTATTATTTGTTATTGGACGTGAAGTTGTCGCCAGGAACCCAACCCAAATATCACTCGAGGAAGCCACCAATACACTGGATACCGTGATTGAAAGTATCCCTGCCATGATATTTATGAAGAGCGCCAGTGATCTTAGATTTGTGCGTTTCAATCAAGGTGGTGAACGTTTATTGGGAATCTCACGGGAAGACCTGCTTGGAAAAAATGATTACGATTTATTTACCAAGGAACAGGCCGACTCCTTTACACTGAAAGATCAGGCAGTGCTCAACAGTCATCAAGTATTCGAGATTCCAGAAGAGCCAATTCAAACCAGTAGTGGCGATACAATTTATCTGAGAACCTCCAAGGTAGCTTTACGTGATGCAGATGGAACGCCGACTCATTTGCTGGGAATTTCTATTGATATAACTGACCGTCGTAATGCCGAATTGCAGTTACGTCAGGTGAATGATGAACTATCCAGGTCCAGGGCGGATGCTGAGCAAGCCAATCGGGCAAAATCTGATTTCCTGGCTAAAATGAGTCATGAGATTCGCACCCCAATGAATGGCGTAATTGGTATGACAGATGTGCTGCGTGAATCCAGACTTAACCGCAACCAGATGGACATGGTTGATTTAATTCAGAACTCTGCACTTTCCCTGTTAAGAATCATCGACGATATCTTGGACTTCTCAAAAATAGAAGCAGGACATTTGGATATTGATGCCCAGCCTATTAATTTAATAGAGAATGTAGAAAGTGTCTGTGTCATGTTAAACAATTTGGCGCAGGTTAAAAACGTTTCCTTAACTGTATTTGCTGATCCAGACCTATTCCGCAAAGTTATGGGCGACAGCCTGCGTTTACGACAAATACTTATTAATCTCATCAATAATGCCATTAAATTCAGTAGCCAGAAAAACCAGCCTGGTCGAGTGTCAGTGCGCGCAACTGTTCTGGAGAAGTCAGCCACACAGCTTACCGTAGAATTTTTGATTGAGGACAACGGAATTGGAATGGATAAGGACACACAGGCCAGACTCTTTACTCCTTTCATGCAAAAGGATGCAGCGACCAGCAGTAATTACGGTGGCACAGGACTAGGACTCGTGATTACCCGCAATCTGGTTGATCTAATGGAGGGAGAGATCACAGTACAGAGTGAACTGCATCAAGGCTCAAGCTTTAGAATCAAAATTCCATTTAGTCTGGCGCCTGCGGAACCTGTGGATCAACCGTTAGCTTCTGAACTAGATGGTTTGTCATGCCTGCTTATCGGTGATGATGAAGGCGATACTACTGGCCTTGCCACCTATTTGCACCACGCCGGAGCCAGTGTAGAACGGGTAAATGATATTACTGCAGCTGAAACCCGGATAAAAGCTAACAATAAGCCCAGGGAACGACTATGGATTATCGATACAGAAACCACGATTTCCAGCAAGGTAAGACTCTATACTGAACTGGATCTAATCCAGAATATGACTGACGGCATGCCAATTTTAGTCGTACAACGCGGAGTTCAGTACAAAGCCAAAGACGAGCTGAGTATCATTAGTATAGATGGTAATGCCATGAGTCAGAGCAACTTTATTCGCGTTGTTGCCCAGGTTGCCAGACGACAACCAGCCAAGGCCGAGCCAGCTCTTCCCTCAGATGCTTATTCCTCTGATCTTGATCGAACTGAAAGGTCTGATAACGAGTTTATGTCTCAGGGGCCCGCAGTGCTTATCGCTGAAGACAGTGAAATTAATCAGAAAGTCATATTGCACCAGCTTGAATTACTCGGATATACCGGGCATGTTGCCGATAATGGACGCCAGGCATTGGAGCGCTGGCGGCAGGGAAACTACGCATTGCTGCTAACAGACCTGCAAATGCCTGATATGGATGGCTATGAATTATGTGATGCGATCAGAGCAGAGGAGACTGAGAGTAGCCGTATACCGATTATCCTGCTAACGGCCAATGTACTCGCAAATACTGATGAGCATTATACTAATTCAGATATTGATGGTTACCTGAGCAAGCCAGCAAGGCTGGAAGAACTACAGGCTATTATTGAGACATGGATCAAGCAAAAAAATTAATAATTTCAGAGATATTTTTCCATTTGCAAAGCAAGATCAAAATCCTTATCAGAAATACCACCTGCCTCATGCGTTACTAACTGAACCTTCACAGTCTTGTAAACATTAAACCATTCCGGATGGTGATTAACTTTTTCTGCATAGATTGCGACTTTACTCATAAAACCAAAGGCTTCAATGAAATTACCGAAAATAAAAGTTTTACTTAACTTGTCGTCATCCAGCGTCCAACAAACATCAAGACCCTGATTCAGGTCAGAAAGTCTGATCAATATCTCTTCATTACTTAAGGCTGCAGCATTCATAACACCCCCTTATAACGTGATTCTTTCTGAAATTTTCCGTCCATGCCATTCAAAATCTACCGGCCATAAATTTTGTGTACTTTTATCATAACTTTCCCATAACTTTTTATAAGATTCTTTTAACACAGGGTGCTGTCTTTGTTCGGCAATTTGTGAGAGTGGCCAGAGCACAAAGGCATTCTCGACGATTTCCTGACGCGGTAGCTCTATGCCGGCATAATTGCCACACTTATTACCGTATAGCAGTACATCTATATCCATGGTCCTGCCACTAAAACGTGGCTGATTCCGATCCCGGCCACAATCGTCTTCGATCTTTTTAAGTGTTGAAACCAAAATATCCAGAGACAGGTCCGTATCAAATGCGACGACCATATTTAAAAAATTATCCCCTGCAAAGCCAATTGCTTCACTTTCAAAAACAGCAGACAGACTTAAACCACTGAATTTCAATAACAGCGCGTCCAGGCAGGCGCGAAAATTTGCAAAGGGATTGATATTACTTCCCAGGCTCAGTGCAACCCAGCTCACTATGTTTTGACTCCTCTTTCGATAATGACACCTACGTCTCTGGAGCCTGTAATAGCGCCTGGTTTGCCAAGTGAAAGCCTTAACCAGGGCACATTGAATTCCGTCAACACAATTTCGGCAATTCGTTCAGCCAGCGTTTCAATCAACTGCATTTCGCTTTCTTCTATAAAAGCAATTAAGCGTTTGGAAACTGCTTTGTAGTCGAGAGCTTCACTGATTTCATCAGTGGCCGCCGCTTTTTTGATATCGCTGGCCATCTCCAGATCGACGGTGATCTTTTGTTTGATCTCCTTTTCCCAGTCATAAATTCCAATAACGGTTTTTACTTCGAGACCTCTGATATAAACAATATCCATAACTATCCTTTTAAGTCTGTAACGCTGATAATTCTTCCAGCGGCCATCGGGGTTTGGCTCGTATTGTTAAATCATCATGATGACCTGCCAGCAAACGCTGGCAACCTGCATAGGCAATCATTGCGCCGTTATCTGTACAAAATTGCAGGCGCGGATAATAAATTTCGGCATTTTCCTGCTTCACCATATCAGCAAGGACTTCACGTAATCGTGTATTGGCGCTAACGCCTCCTGCTATTACCAGCGTACGCAAGCCCGTTTGACGCAGCGCACGCTGACATTTAATACGCATGGTATCAACGACTGCCTCCTGGAAGGCATGCGCTATATCTGCCTTGCTTTGTTGATCCAGCAGGCTGGTATCTGTTTCGCCGTTCAGCCTGTCCAGAATAGTATTCAGGGTGAAAGTTTTTAATCCGCTAAAAGAAAAGTCCAGGCCAGGGCGATTAGTCATTGGCCTCGGAAACCTGAAGCGCCCAGCTTCGCCGTCCGCTGCGAGTCTGGCAATATGTGGTCCGCCTGGATAAGGCAGACCAAGCATTTTGGCCACCTTGTCAAAAGCTTCTCCGGCTGCGTCATCCAGCGACTCTCCGATTAAGCGATACTTGCCAATTCCGCTTACTTCTACCAGTTGTGTATGCCCACCGGAAACCAGTAAGGCAATAAAAGGAAACTGCGGGGCCTTATCTTCCAGTAGTGGTGCCAGTAAATGACCTTCCATGTGATGAACCCCTATTGTCGGGATATTCCAGGTCATTCCCAGTGCACGACCAATTGAAGCACCCACCAACAAGGCTCCAGCAAGACCGGGGCCCGCTGTATAGGCCAGTCCATCAATATCCTTAGGCTTACAGGCAGCCTTCTCCATAACTTCCTGGATTAAAGGCAAGGTTTTACGGATATGGTCCCGTGATGCCAATTCAGGTACCACGCCGCCATATTTCTGATGAATATCTATCTGACTGAACAGGACCTCTGCCAATAAACCCTGCTCGCTATCATAAATAGCTATGCCAGTTTCATCACAGGATGATTCAATACCGAGAACCTTCATAATTTATTCGTGAACTCACTCAAATTTAGAAGCATTGCATTATACATTTCCTGAGAAATATGGATAATTGGGCCGCAATGATGATACCGACTATTTTTACATATACTCTAAACATTTTATTTTCTGATAAATTGACCTTCAGACGTAGTCTTCAAAGCTCATTACTGATCACCACCTGTATACTGGCAGCCTGCAGTTCTGTTGAACCGCAGCCTGAAAATACAGTATCTGTAAATACACCTGAACCAATCTCCGAAGCAGGCCCTGTCGCGCAACCCAGAGCTCAAAATAACCCTGGACGAGTCATCGAGGGTCTGGTCAGTTCAGCGGGGACATCCGGCGGTCGTGACATCAACAACAATCCCCTGGAAAGCATTGCGGAAGAAGCATCAGATATCCAGCCTGTTGAACCCACTATTACGATGACGGCTAATCGTGTTGTTGAACTGGAAATCAATGACTACCTGCAAAATCGCAGACCTTTATTGCAACTCTGGATAGAGCGTGGTCGCATCTGGTTCCCCATGATAGAGAGCATTTTTGCCGAAGAAGAAGTCCCTGATGAGCTGAAATACATTGCCCTGGGTGAAAGCGGCCTGAATCCGACTGTCAGCAGCTATGCGGGCGCCGCAGGAATGTGGCAATTCATGCCCGCAACGGCGAGGAGTGAAGGGCTGCAGGTTAATGACTGGATTGATGAAAGAATGGACCCCGAACTCTCCACCCGCGCTGCCGCAAAACATTTAAAGACCCTCTATGAGTCTTACAGTGGCAACTGGCATCTTGCCCTGGCTGGTTATAACTGCAGTTACAGATGTATTACCCGTGCCGTAAACCGGGCAGGCGGTTCAATAGAAGACCCTCCCTCATTCTGGGAAATTTATCCTTTCCTGCCCCAGCAGACCCGTGACTTTATCCCCAAATTCATCGCGGCGGCCCTGATTGTGTCCGACCCTGAACTTTATGGCATTCAGGTCGAAGACCTGGGCCAGGAATATTCCTACGATATTGTACTGGTCGACGGCATGCTGAGTCTGGAGAGTGCCGCAGAACTGGCTGGTACTGATTTAGCCACAATAAGAAACCTTAACCCCTCCATACGCAAAGCAAGTCTGCCTGACAGTGCAAGCGCCTATCCTCTGAAAATTCCTGCTGGCAGCTACCAGCGTTTTGTCAGTGTTTTTGACGCCATGCCCGCAGCTGAAAAAGTTGCTCCAGCTGAATATACGATTCGCTCCGGCGATACGCTGGCGCTTATTGCCCGACGCTTTGAAACCACCATTGCCGAGCTGCAAGCAGTCAACGGAATTCGCAATCATTTGATTTTCCCTGACCAGGTTCTGATGATCCCGGGCAGAGGAATTAGTAACACTATTTCTATAGTTGATAGTGGCCCTGCGCCTCAATCTGTTCACTATGGAGATGCGCTTTATCGACCGATCATGCTCAATGAAGGCTTCCAGCTGGTTGAGCAGGCAGGGTCGACTGAAGAGAGTTTATTAATGGCAGTCAGCTTAAGTGATGACATTGTTGATGAACTGGTAGTACCAACTATTTATCAGGTACGCCCGGGTGACACGCTGGGACAGATTGCCGAACGCTTTGATGTCTCAGTTCGGGATATTCAAAACTGGAACAATATTCGCGGCACGACGATTTTCGCAAACCAGGAATTAACCTTACATACAGCAGCATCAGCACCAAGCCCACAATTTTATCGGGTGCGGCGCGGCGATAATCTGGCAACCATTGCCAACCGCTTCGGTCTGACCGTCGATAATCTGAAGCGCCTAAACGGACTCAATAACGACCTGATATTTCCGGGACAGGATTTACAGCTTAATTAAACCTGCATGTTAGCCATGGCAATTTAATTTCCCGTTTTATCTAACTGAAAAACCACTAATACTTTAGTGTGCTGTCTAAAGAACAGCTATCATTTCCACATTCTATTCCTTACCCAGATAGCCTCTAAATTTCAGAACCTCTGGCCAGGCCAAATAAAATCTTGTCTTAGTACCTTTTTACCAATAGCATTTTTATATCGCTCAAGGCACGTCCTTATTTCCTCCATATTGAATTCATATTTATATGTAGAAATACAGCCGAAGCATTGGTAATTAATAGGTAGCCAAAGAGGGTTCGTCTGTTTATCCTGTGTTGGCTTGCAAAAGACTTACCTACTTTTGCTGGCCGTGAAACTTTCCATCAAACTCGGTAACTTAAAACTGCTTACTGAATGTAATAAAAAGCGATAAAAATAATAAGGAGCATGTATCTAAATGAATACTTTTAAATTAAAAATTATATTTCTTGCCACATTGACCCTGCTGGCAAGTTCAACAACTTTTGCCCAGGTAAGAGGCGCGGCCGCAACTCAAAACATGACTTTTTTCGTCACCAGCGCTGGCTCAGGTCAGGGAGGCAACCTGGGCGGACTGGCAGGTGCCGATGCACGTTGTCAGGCATTAGCCTATGTTGCAGGTGCCGGAGATCTTACCTGGCATGCCTATTTGAGCACACAAGGCCCGAATGCTGTAAATGCTCGTGACCGCATTGGTTCAGGCCCCTGGTATAACGCCAAAGGCACCATGATCGCCAGAAACCTGGATGAATTACACCGGGAAGAAAGCAACCGGTTAAATGTTGTAAACGCACTTGATGAGCATGGCGCTCCGGTACCTTACGTTGGTCTTGATGATGATGGGGTACCTTTACCACTAGAACTGCAGATCACGCCAAATGTTGAACATGATGCACTAACCGGATCAGATGCTAACGGTATGGCCTATCCTGCAGGTGAAGATCGCACTTGTGGTAACTGGACGTCTAATGATGAAGGCAGTGCAATGCTTGGCCATATTGACCGACGCACTCTGGGAGCTGGTCTGTCTCCATGGGCTACTGCTCACCCTTCAGCTGGTTGCAGCCAACAAGCTTTGATTAATACTGGTGGTACAGGGCGCTTCTATTGCTTCGCCATTGATTAATCCTTTACTCCGAGTAAATTATGATTAAGCAAGTAGTCTTGCTGATGACGCTATGTCAGGTTCCTTTTGTATATGCACAGGGAGCTGACATAGTCGGCCATTGGGGGCAGCCGGCACCTGGCGTTTCTTTAGGTGGTGTGGCTGCCTTATTTGGCTTTATTGAAGATGCCATCGAAAGAGCTGATGGCCCCCCTGTTGTTGATTTTCTCGGGCTGCCGATTAATGAAGAAGCACGCTCGCGAGCCCTGGCTTATGACAGCGCCCTGCTCGGTGTGCCCGAACATGTCTGTATGCGACATCCTTCCCAGTATTCCTTTTGGGGTCCTGCCAATCTAGGGATAACAGCACAACTCGATTACAATCTTGATGTCGTTTCATATCAGGTGGCTGGGACCTTCAGACGGGCAGACAGAACAATCTGGATGGATGGCAGGGAACACCCTTCCAGATACGCGCCACATACCTGGGCCGGTTTCACAACCGGACGCTGGGAAAATGGCACCTTGATTACCACCACTACCCATATCAAATGGGGCTGGATAAGGCGCAATGGTGTTCCCAGCAGTGACCAGGCCACGGTGACAACCTACTACCAGCGCAATGGCGATGTACTGACCATAAGCTGGTTTGTGGACGATCCAATTTACCTGACAGATACCTATATGAAATCCGCAGACTTTATCATTGGCACACATTCAGCCAATACGGCGACATTTGGATTAGAGGCCGCTGATACAGGCAACGATGTTTTTGCTCAATGCCTGAACAGAGCCGAAATCGCCAGACCCGAAAAGCATTATGTGCCGCACTATCTGCCAGGAGAAAACCCTTTTATAGGGGAATGGGCTGAAGAAATCGGTGTTCCTGTGGATGCAACTCTGGGTGGTGAAGCGACTGCTTACCCTGAATACAAAGAGCGCCTGATTGAATGATTTCCCGTAATATGCAGTTCTTAAAAAAATCTCCGGCAATTTTATTTAGTTTGCTTTTCCTCATGCAGCAGCCGGTACTGTTTGCACAAACAACTGAAGCTCCTGTTGCTGGTGAACTGGAAATCCTGCATGTGCAGGGCAAGGTCTGGCTGATTGCCGGCGTGGGCGGCAACATCGCCGTACAGGCAGGCGAGCAAGGTGTTGTTGTTGTTGATACAGGCGCGTCCGGCTTTGGCTCTGAAGTCATTGCCGCTATTGCCAAAATTTCTGACCGACCCATCCGTTACATCATTAATACCTCTATTGCTGCACAGCATATTGGTGGTAATGCCGATCTGGCAGTGCTTCCTGGAGGATCCACCAGTGGCGCAGAGCGCGGCGTCAGAATAAATGTCGTGGCCCAGGAAAATGTATTATTCAGGATGAGTGTTGCCAGAGGGCCTGAAGGTGAACAAATTCATCCCCAACTTTCCTGGCCGACTGACGGTTATTATGAGCCGCAACGCGGGCAGATATTTAATGGTGAAGCCATTGATATCATCCACATGCCAAACGCATATAGCGATGGAGATAGCATTGTTTATTTCCGGGGATCCAACGTGCTGGTCAGCGGCGATATTTTTACTACTGAAAGCCTGCCAATAATCGACTATGGCATAGGTGGTTCATTTCAGGGATCGATTACAGCTCTGGATCATATGCTGGATATCACTATTTCGGATGATCTGGCCGAAGGTGGCACCTATATTATTCCGGGACACGGTTATATTTCGGATGAGGCCGATCTGGTGGAATATCGAGACATGACCTATATCGTTCGAGACCGCCTGCATAGGTTAATTGTCGAACAAGGTTTAAGTCTTGAACAAGTCAAAGCGGCTCAGCCCTTACTGGGATGGGAAAAACGCTATGGCCGACCTGAATGGACAGTCGATATGTTTCTTGAAGCAGTCTATCCTGAATTTGAATGAGAAGCGCCGGTAGCGAAATAAAATGAGTTTTCTGAATTTAAATTATCCTGCCAAGTTGCTTGCTTGCAGCTTGGCTTTTCTTTATGCCAGCCTTTGCGCTGGATTGTTTGCTTTACCATCTGCAGTTTTGGCTCAAACGGAAGAAGCGTCAATCTATCAACGTTTCGCGCCTATTGAATTAACTGGCAACTGGGTCTCGGTGATTACTGAAGACTGGCATATGCGTATGATAACTCCTCCGGTGGGTAATTTTGATGGTCTGCCGCTTACTGCCCGGGCTCAGGAAGTCGCCAGTGCTGTTGATCTCGAACAAATCGAACGAGATGGTCAGGCCTGTCAGGCTTACGGCGCAGCCAGAATTCTTAGAGAACCCGGTCGCTTGCGTATTTCCTGGGAAGATGAAGATACTTTGCGTATTGATACCGATGCCGGACAACAAACGCGCTTATTGCACTTTGCCAATGCTCCAGTTCCAGGGGCTCCTAGCCTGCAAGGACATTCCATAGCAGAATGGCAATACTATGGGGGATTCGATCCCATGCGTGTTGTACTAAACCCCGGGCAAGTCGGCAGCTTCAGGCTCAATGGTCGCCGCCCCTTGATGCAGCCAGAAGGTGGCAAGCTCTACGTAGAAACAAATATGCTAAACCCCTCCATGCTGCGCAAAAATGGCGTGCCGCTGAGTGCTGATACAGAGCTGAAGGAATATTTTAATACCTTAAGGGAACCTGACGGTACTGAATGGCTTATCGTCACAACGATCGTTCGTGACCCTCTTAATTTGCTGGTTAATCACATCACCAGCTCTAACTTCCAGCGCGAATCAGATGACTCGAAGTGGAGTCCAAGTCCATGTACTTTACGATAACTGAAATATTTCTGATGAAGTCCCGATCTAAAGAAGCGCTGAAGCCGTTCAGCAAGCACTGAAATCACTCGCCACACAATTTCTGGCATTCTCCAATGCAGCATTAATTTCTTCCGAAGTTAATTGCTGTTCAAGCACCTCGATATAGGCAGCAGCCTGCGCATTCCCCTGTGCTGCCGCCAACGATGCCCACATGTAAGCATTTTGTAAGGAGCTCTCTGCTACACCAAGCCCGTTTACATACATAACGGCCAGGTTTGCCTGGGCGGGTGCAAAGCCCAAAGTGGCAGCAGATCTGAAAAACTTTACAGCTTCTTCGAAATCCTGTGCTGCACCTTGACCGTTTGCATACATATTGCCCAGATTAACCATTGCCTGCGCATCATTTTGCTCTGCAGCCAAGCGGTAATAACGGATAGTCTCCGCAAGATCCTGCTCAACTCCCATGCCATTAGCGTACATCCAGCCCAGATTAACAAAAGCCTGACTGTAATTCTGCTCAGCCGCGCTACGATACAAGTTGATTGCCGCCTCAAAATCCTGATCCACCACCTGACCATTAGTGTACATGACACCCAGATTGGTTTGTGCCTCCGCATTCATTTGATCTGCGGCTAAACGATAATAGCGTTGCGCTTCTGAAAGATTTTGCGGCAGGCCAATTCCCAGATACAGTTTATTTGCCAAAGCGACCTGTGCACGCGCAAAACCCTGCTGTGCTGCTAACTGATATAAACTAGCGGCTATAGTAGCATTCTGGGGAAAGCCTTCCCCGGCATCATATTTCGCACCAAGAATAAATTGCGCTTCGGCACTGCCAAAATCAGCCGCTCTCTCATAAAGCCTTAGGGCCTGTTCAAAGTCAGCACCCACTCCGAAACCGTTTTCAAACAAATAACCCAGCATGAATATGGCTTCTGCATTACTTTGATCGGCTGCTGCGGTAAAAAGTGTTCGAGCCAGATCATAATCCTGCGGAACAACTACGCCTTCTGTATAAATATTTCCCAGAAAAACCTGTGCAGAATCATAGCCTTGCTCCGCTGCTAATTCATAAAGGTCAATCGCCGCTTCGTAATTCTGCTCTACTCCCTGCCCCGTATAATACTGATTCCCGAGATTGACCTGAGCAGGAGCAAAACCCTGATCAACTGCCAGCTGGTAAAGCCGTACGGCTTCTTGCGAATTTTGCTCTACACCTTGCCCGCTTACATAAAGATTACCCAGGGCCACAAGAGCCTGGTCATTTTCCTGTTCTGCGGCCAAAGAAAAGTAGCGGGCTGCTTCGTTATAATCCTGATCGACCCCTTGCCCGGTAAAATGCATATTCCCCAGTTTGACCTGGGCCTGGGCATAACCCTGCTTTGCAGCCAATTCGTAGAGCCTGTATGCCTCATCTGTATCTGGCAATCCCTCCATGCCGGATATGTATCGATCTCCCATTGCAACCTGGGCCTCCGGATTACCTGCATCTGCAGCCAGACTGTATAGCCTGCCGGCTTCACTCAGGCTCTGTTCTACACCCTCTCCTTCTGCATACATATGGCCTAGTCTGAGCTGGGCCTCCGAATTTCCCTGCTCGGCGAGTTCAGAAAATTCCACAAAAGCGGCTTCCACATCACCGGATTCATACACCTGAATCGCAGTCATTAAATCAGCCCCGTAACTGCCTGCGGAAAAGACTATTCCCGCAAGGAAAACAGCAGGGTGAATAAAAACGCCTGCCAGGCTGCGATGCAGAGGCAACATTGAATTAGTTAATTTCATCAACATTACTGATTAATCCTGTTCATACGATTTTTAAATTTATGCTTTTTTACCCCTGGGTGCAATCGGGCTTTGTTTGTTACTGCTCTGTTGGATTTTGCCAGTTCATAATTTTATCGCCAAAAAAAAAGACCAGCACGTGGCTGGTCTTTTTTATATGCGCTTGTTAGAGGCGCTTATTAAAGATACTCGCTGCCAGTATTTTATTCGTCTGCAGGATTGATAGCGAAACCATTCAGCGGGTTCATTGTTCTGCCATTAACTACGGCGTCAAACCACGCTGCTGCAGGTCGGCCATCCTGCAGGGGATTACCACGAATGGTAATTTCCGTGCCAGGTGGTAAATCACCACGTCGAATACCGGCTCTCGTCAGTGAACTTGGTCCTTCGGCCTCAAAGCCCCAGGTTGTTACCGAGCCATCTTCGTTGGTTACATCAACAATCAACCATGAATGCGGGTTAGTATACTGGAACTGTTTTACAACTCCGGTCACTTCAACCAGTTTTGTATAATCAAACATTGCTCCTGAATGATGCGCAAAACTCGGAATACTGATTAGACTCAATAAAGTCAAACTTGCGATTAGTAGCTTTTTCATAATTTCACCTCAAAATATCAAAAAATTTAATGCACCTTGTTCCTAACTGATTAAGTTTCAGAACTGGTCAATTAATTTAAAAAATCAAAATCTCCGAATTGGCTGGTACCGTCATCCAGGATAATAATGTCATTGTTTTGATTCTCTCCACACCACCAGTAGCGAATTCTTAATAGTGTGTCATCATTTTCTAACTCAATCCAGCTCTGGCGAGAATACCAGGGTTCTGCCAGATTCACTGGATCAAAGACCCAAAAATCCGCTTCCAGCAGAATACCGTTAACCTTACGCCAACGCTCGACTACTTCTACCTGATCGGAGTAATCAGGCTGGGTTCCACGCTGATATTGTCCGGCATTCAGATAAGTAGTATGTGTTACCAGAATATCTCCATCCCAAAAACCTATAGTGTCACCATTCCAGGTAGCATAAGCATCTTCGGGTGCAGTATGAGCTCGACCATCGGTATATACGCGGCGAGCATCATTGACCATCTCATTGATCAGCCATGTCTGATTCGGGGTTACGATAAATTCATGCAAAAAGGGCTCACTGGCCCAGCGTGGGTGCCCTGGTGGTCGACAATCTGAAATAGGATCATATTCACCACCGGTGGCCGCAATCTGATCAATTTTCCTTTGTCTCGCAGCTGCTCCGGCAGTCGTCAGCTTTGCAGTGGTTTCAGAGGCAGGAATATCAGGATCAAAAGACAAGCCTCCGCGGGTTCTGGTATAGATACCTGACCAATCGAACTCAGGTCGCTCCATATCCGCCCAGCTTAGTTGATCTCCACCGCCCGCTTGTTGCTCGAGGAACTGGTACATTTCAAAGGCAGTATCGAACTCTTCACCAAATGCTTGCAGTCGCTGTTTATTACTTTGCCACTGCGGACCTGGCTCACCGTATTCCAGCCAGCCTACATACTCTTGTCCAAATACACCAAATGATGCGGACAGCGCCATAGTAAGTGTAGTTGCTTTGATTATCGTTGCTTTCATACTTTTAACCTCAACACATTTACAATTTATTAAACCCGATTCAGGTTACGCAGTATAAATACGTCTGATACAAAACTCTATACATTAAATTCAAAAAGCCTTGTTTGTCTGGACGAAACTAATAAACAGGTTTAACCTTAAACGTTTCAAATAGTGTTTATAAGAATAAATCACAAAATTATGTGAAATGAGACCGGTATTTTGTAGTTGGTAGCATTGCAATATTGAGGTCAATTTCAATGGGGCAACTTACCCAACAAATAGTTTACGAAATTCTCAACTCCGCAAGCACCAAGCTTATTGGCAAATTCGCAATAACTTTTTATCTTTGCTTTTTTTCTTTCAACGGTCTTTCACAAGATAGCATCGACCCCGCAAAACTTATCTTCAAAGTCACTGTACCACTTGCAACTGAACAAGAGCTTAATCCAACCAGTACCAATTCTGATGACATCAATAATTCATTAATTAATTCGGTTTTACTTTACAGAGATGCCATAGAGATTATTCGGCAAAACAATGATCCGTATAATTATGAACTATTGGAATACTATTCCAGCCTTGGGGACGCCTATCAATCTTTAGGCCTGCATGAGGATGCCGTTGACAGCTTTGATAATGCCATACAAATTTCCAGGATTCAGAACGGACTGTTTCACCTGGATCAGATTCCACTTCTGGAAAAAATTATCATGAGTTATATATCGATGGGCGATGAAGAAAATACCACGCTCAGACTTGAGTACATGCATTATCTGCATTTGGAGAACTACACTGCTGCCGAGCCTGAAATGATAAGGGCAACATTAAAATTAGCCGATTGGTATATCGCATCATTTTTCAAGGATAATTTTCAGCATCGCAGTGCTGAGAACGGCATGAAAAACAGTATAGTCCCGCAACAGGCTCGCTTAACTTCAGGACTCTTAGGCAATGGCACAATTGCATCCGGAGGCTTGCCAAATCCCAATGCCACGCAATTTGAATCCATCCTAAACGGATCAATAAGAGGCTTGCACCCAAGCGATGTAGAAGATGCACGGCTGCTTAAAATTGGCAGTATTTATGAAGACTTACAACATGAGATTTACGCAACCGAGCAACCTGAAATTGCAACTATTATTGAAATTGCCAGGCGCATCGCGTCTCTATCCTATATAACCAAGCAGGAAATGGATTACGAAAGAGCCCACTTTAATTACGATGACCGCTATAACAATTCAAGGGAGGCCATCTATCGAAACTCTCAACAACGCATGGATCGTAGCTATGAAAGTGGCAGGGATGCTTTGCAATATGTGATTAATTTACTGCGATCTGCCGAAGTTCGCCCGGGCTTATTAGCAGCCGCTATACTTGAGCTGGCCGACTGGCAACTCGCTTATGGCAAACTTGCTGCCGCAGAAGCAAGTTATCAGGAAGTCTATAGCCTGATGATAAGTTCAGGTGCCACATCAGAAGCCCTTGATGCGGCCTTAAACCGAACAACCCCAACAAAAATTCCCATGCTGGCGACACATTTCTATACAAAAAAGAGCGCCGGTCTTCCCGAGGATACTGCTTTGAATTATCAAGGCTACATCGATGTGAGCTATACCATTGATGACCATGGCAATACCAGTGAAGTAATATTTGAGGAAAGCGAGCAAGAGGAACTCAGGTATTTACAGGGACTTATTGAGAACTCATTGCTTATAACCAAATTCAGACCTATCATTCAAAATGGCGAACTGCTTAGTCATGGCCTGGTACATATGCGATATTATTACGCTTATTAGCTTGCTAAAATTTAATATTGGCGATTTGAAACAGCTGTTTTAAAGTTGTTCTTTTAAACAGCAAGAGACTTGCGGTAATCTGTTCTTCTGCTGCCCTATAGACTTAAAAAACGATGCACACCATAGTGACTGAACGTTCAGGTACAAGCCTGAAATGAATCCGCCATAAAAAATAAAAATAAAAATAAAAAGGGCTCATCCATGAAAAATTCACGCTTTCTTCATCCAATAATACTGCTGCGTAACTTCGTGTTTTTAGTACTGCCTGTTGCAATTTCCCTGCCGGCCTTAGCGCAAAATACAGTATTTGCAAACCTCTTTTTCACACCTGTTCCGCTGGCACAATCAGATCTTATTACCTTAAATTCAGCTGCATTATCCGACAATGATAAACGTTCTGCTGAACAGGCTGTCACCCGATTTAATAACGAAATTAGCGTTATGGAGTCAGAAAACCCTGACAACCCTGAACTTATAACGCAACTCAATTCATTAGGACTGGTTTTGCAGGCCCTGGATCAACATGAAGAAGCCCTCGCGGTTTACGAAAAATCAGCAGCACTGGCGGTAGAGCTGTATGGTGAAAACAGTTTGCAGCAGGCTCCCATGCTGGAACAGGCCATCCTAAGCCACCTTAAATTAAACAACATCTCTAAAATTACTGAAAATGAAGAATTCCTCTATCAACTCAGATCCACTCAGTATGCTCCAGACTCTGCCGAAATGTATTCAGCTATGACCAATCTCGCTAACTGGTATAGCTCTGCCTATTTCAAGGAAGGCTATCTTGCCCAAAACCCGGGTTTTATACCAAGAATTGCTTCAACCCAGAGAGTCAGGCGTCAGACCGGTATTGGAAATGCGACAACGAGTGACGATACCAGTTTCGGAAGTGCTTCTGCTGGTCGCGGTGACTTGCTTACGGCAATTGCTAGTGGCGATGTCAGGGATGTAACTATTAATGATGTAATTGATATCCGCTTAAGAAAGCTCGACGATTTGTACAAAAGGTATCAGGAAAGCTATAGCAGCAACACCACCCTTAGCATGGTTGTAGATGTAGCAAGACGTATTGCACGACTGTCTTATCATGCCGAGCAGGAAATGGATTACGAAAGAGCCGTGCAGAATTTCGATCCAAATTATACTGGCTCGCGAGAAGAAGCAATACGAAACTCGGATCAACGCCGCGATGAAAGTTATGATGTCGGCAAGGCCGCTCTGGTCTATGTGCTTGATCTGGTTCAATCTGCTGAAGGTGTAGGTGCACAACAGGTCACGATAGCTTTACTCGATCTGGCAGATTGGGAGCTGGCTTATGGCAAGGCGGCAGCTGCAAAAGAGCGTTACCAGGAAGCCTATCAAGTTTTAATTGATGAAGGTTACGATAACCCAACTATTGATGCCGCGTTAACTGCAGCAGTTCCCATTCAGATTCCCAGAATAGGGGCCTTCCCGGCAACCCAGCAAACCTCAGGCAGTCTGGGTCTTATACAGAATCCAAATTACACCGGTTATATCGACGTCAGCTTTAGCCTGGATGAACTGGGAAATGCCAGCGCCATTTCAATTCTGGATAGCAGTGATACCAACACCGCTAGAATTCAGGCTATCCTGGAAACCCAACTGCAAATAAGCAAATTTCGCCCCCTTATCAGAGGAGGAGAAACACTCGCTACGGGCCAGGTTGAGCTTCGCTATTATTTTACCCTTTAGCATTTTTCCATGTTCAGCCAGACATGCCTCCATATTCATTTGTCATGTATTAGATAGACGTACAAGAATGAAGCTATTATGCTTTGCTCGTTCAATTAATCTATGCACTAAGCTCAGCTCAGGGATCCAAGATGAAAAACAAATTTTTAACCTTCTTTAGCACGGCACTTATTATTGTTGTTACGGGGTGTTCACAGGAAGCTACTAATCAATCAGCACCCGTTTCAGTAATTGAGTCAGCTCCAATAGATCTGCTTACGGAAAATATTCCGGCAGCCGGCTTTGTTATCAATAATGCCAAAATTATTGATGGAATGGGCGGCACTATTGAGCGTGGCTCTATTGTCGTTCAAGGTGACCGGATTATTTCAGTGAATACCGGCAACTCTACTATTCCAGGCGCGCTTACCATAGATGCCGAAGGCCGGACTTTAATGCCAGGCTTGATAGATGCACATCGTCATATCATTACCGGAGACAACCCGGCGGACTGGCTGGCAAATCAGGCTGTAGAAGATATGCAGGCATTTCTTGAAGCAGGTTTTACTACCCTTTTGTCGGCTGGCGACGCTCCACAGCAAATTCTGGAATTAAGACGCATGACTGCTGAAAATGAAATACAGGGGCCGAGAATCATTGCCGCTTCATTTACCGGACTTTCCGCTGCTGGCGGTCCTGCCGGAGCAGGCGGAGATCCTGCCCGTTTCGATAATGCAAGACCCCCTCTCAGGGCAACCGAAGCAGCTCCGGCCTTGCCAGAAGCTGCTGTGCGTGGACAGATTCAGGCATTATTTGACAATGGTTTTGATGCTGCCAAGAATGTCATCAATATTTCCCCAGGTGGCCCTGAAGAAGCTGCACTCGGTATGATTGTCGAAGAAACCCAACGCCTTGGTATCCGCACAATCACTCATGCCGTCACCGTTATCGACACTATGGCAGCCGTGAGAGCGGGCGTTGATCAACTGGTGCATACGCCGCACATCGGCATGTTAACTCTGGAACAGGCGCAGCAAATAGCAGATTCAGGCATCCCGATGACATCGACTCTGGGTATATTCGTACCTTTTTATGATGAGAATAATGAAGCTATCTTCCGTGATGCCCTGCCCTTTCCCTGGGATACTATTTCCAGTGCTGGTCAAGGTCCGGTTAATGCCCGCCTGTTATGGGAGGCCGGCGTTGTTTATGGCTTCGGCACGGACACCACTTATGCACCAAGCTTAACCCTTAAGCACGAGTTAAAATCACTCTTCCTGGTTTTCTCGGAACAAGATATTCTGAGAATTATGGGGCAGAATGCTGCTATCAATATTGCCATGGAAGATCAGATCGGCACGCTGGAAGCCGGTAAAATTGCAGATATCATACTGCTTGATGGCGACCCGGAAGCGGATATTTTCGATTTGCTTAATGTTGATGTTGTCGTAAAAAATGGCGAATTTGTAGTCGATAAGCGCTAATTCTTGTTGCTCTATGCAGCTCAACGCCAGTTCAATACCCGTAAAGGGAGCATGCAATAATCTTGCTCCCTTTTTTATTTTTTATTGCGGACATGTCATTTCCTGTAGCTAAGGGGCAATTCATTAAACTTTAGCTGTTCTGAAGGCTTATAACTTTTGCAATTAGAGGCATTAGGCTTTAGAATCGCCGCCCTGATTATGAGTACAACTAAACTTCGGAGCATAAATGCCTGTTGTCAGACTAAAAGAAAACGAGCCTTTTGACGTCGCTTTGCGCCGTTTCAAGCGTTCATGCGAAAAAGCCGGTGTTCTCGCTGAAGTACGTCGCCGTGAATTCTATGAAAAGCCAACTTCTGTTCGTAAGCGTAAAGCTGCAGCAGCTGTTAAGCGGCATGCGAAAAAAGTATCACGAGATACTCGCAGAACCAAACGCCTCTACTAGTAGATCTCTTCTTAGCAAATAGAATACCCCCCGACATGACTGAGCAGACTTTAAAAACACGTATCAGTGATGCCATGAAGGATGCCATGCGCGCCAAAAACAAAGCGCGCTTATCTGCAATCCGTCTAATGCTCGCCGAAGTGAAAAAAATCGAAGTCGATGAGCGAATAGAGCTGGAAGACGATCGCGTTCTCAGCATTTTAGATAAAATGATGAAACAGCGTCGCGAATCAATCAGACAATATGAAGCTGGAAAACGTCAGGATCTTGCAGATGTGGAGCAAGCCGAAATAGACGTGATTCTTGAATTCATGCCTTCCGCACTTAGTGAAGATGAGATCACCAGCATTATAGATGAAGCCATCACTGAATGCGGCGCCACATCCATAAAGGAGATGGGAGCAGTAATGAACCTGGTACGCCCCAAAGTCATGGGCAGATCGGATATGGGTATGGTCAGCGGTCTCGTTAAATCCAAACTAGCCTGATAAATACATCACTTTCATTATTTTTTAAGTTATCCTTCCCGGCTCTTTATTCAAAACCAAGCTATGCTGCGTTATGAACGCGACACAACGAGGCAACGGTTGTAATTGCGCCTGGGTCATATGCTGCAGTATGTTTCTGACTTAAAATCTACTGCAAACCAGTAGCAGCGAGGGCAAACACAGCAAGAACTATATATGGCCGGCTTTATACCCCAATCCTTTATTGATGACCTGCTGTCACGCGCAGATATCGTTGATGTTGTAGGCTCACGCGTCACTCTAAAAAAGACCGGCAAAAACTACAGCGGCCTATGTCCCTTCCATCAGGAAAAAACACCATCTTTTTCAGTAGAACCAGATAAACAGTTTTATTATTGCTTTGGCTGTGGCAAGGGAGGAAATGCAATTGGTTTTGTCATGGACTTTGACAATATCGAATATCCTCAGGCGATTGAGACACTGGCCAGCAGTATGGGCCTGGAAGTCCCGCGTGAAGAATCTGCTCAGCTTCAAAAACAGCGCGAGCTTAATCAGGCACTTTATGATGTCCTGCAAAAAGCATCCAACTTTTATCAACAGCAACTTCGCCAGCACCCAAATAAAAATGCAGCAGTTGATTACCTGAAGAATCGGGGCCTCAGCGGTGAAATAGCCCGCGATTTCAAGCTCGGTTTTGCTCCCCCCGGTTGGCAAAATTTACTGGATCAGCTAGGAACTGATTCGGCGGCAAAAGCAGCTTTACTCGATGCCGGCTTAAGCATCGAAAATCCGAATAATAAACATAATCCCGTCTATGATCGCTTTCGTGATCGCATTATGTTTCCGATCCGAGACCAAAGAGGCCGGGTAATTGCTTTTGGAGGCAGGGTCATTGGCGATGACAAACCGAAATACCTGAACTCACCGGAAACCCCGGTATTCCATAAGGGCGAAGAGTTATACGGCTTGTATGAGGCAAAACAGAAAGTACGCAAACTTGAACGCATACTCATCGTTGAAGGTTACATGGACGTGATCGCATTGGCTCAACATGATATCCATTATTGTGTTGCAACACTGGGTACTGCGACATCAACATCACACCTGAAGCGTCTGTACAAACTAGTCCCTGAGGTAGTGTTCTGCTTTGACGGTGACAATGCCGGACGCGAAGCAGCCTGGCGCGCCTTGCAGCAGGTAATACCACTTATGGAAGATGGACGCAGTGCACGCTTTCTGTTTTTACCCGATGGTGAAGATCCCGATAGTCAGGTCAGGAAAATAGGATCTGCATCCTTTATCAAAAGTATTAGTGAGGCCACACAATTAGCAGAATTCTTTTTTGAAAATCTGGGGGCTAGGGTTGATATGAGCGCCCTGGAAGGCAGAGCTAAATTAGGCACCCTGGCAATGCCGCTGATTAAATTATTTCCACAGGGTATGCTACGCCAGTTAATTCTTGACCAACTTGCCAGAACGACTGGTGTGGATTTGGGCACCTTAAGCAAGATGAGCGGTTCTCAACACAACAAGACAGAAGCCCATCCTCATGCGCCGGCAAAGGCCCCGACCAGCACGACAAATTCCCGGCCAAAAAGCAGTCTTACACAATCAGCCCATTCAGCCTGTATGAAAGCTGTAAATCTCATCCTGCTCAAACCTGACATCGTCAGTAAAATTGCAGTAGACGAATCCATACGAATGCTTGAAAGTAATGACATCAGTCTATTATTTGAAGTAATTGATCTTGCCAAACGTAAGCCATCCAGCAGCACTCCTGAATTAATGGGAAGAATCTATGCTACGCCAGCTGGCTCGCAACTGATAAAATTACTGGGGCGTGAGCAAATAACACCGGCTGCCGGTATAGAAAATGAATTTAAAGAAATCATTGATTATTTAGCCGGAATTGCCAAGCGCCTGCAGTCACAAAACTCACTGCTCGAAGAAGCCCGTAAAAAACTGGCAGCAAAAAGGCAATAAACTATGTCATCTACTTGAATTTTGGTGCACAGGCCCTATCTATATGCAGTAATTGCTAGTATCAATTTAGTGGCTTCGCTATAATAGTCGGTTAGATTCTTATCAATGAAAGCCCAATTCCTTTTCACAGGTTATCACTTCATATGAGCGACATCGGAACTCAACAATCCAGCCTTAAGGCATTGATTGCAAAAGGGAAAGAACAAAATTACCTGACCTATGCCCAGGTGAATGACCATCTGCCTGAATCTATTTCAGACCCCGATCAGGTCGAAGACATCATTCAAATGATTGACGACATGGGTATCAAGGTCTATGAAACCGCCCCTGATGCAGACGAATTACTCATGATTGAAAATGAGTCAACCGACGAACTCGCTGCTGCGGAAGCCGCGGCTGCTCTAGCTGCGGTAGAAAATGAAGCAGGCCGAACCACCGACCCCGTCCGCATGTACATGCGTGAAATGGGCACCGTAGAACTCCTGACCCGTGAAGGCGAAATTGTTATCGCCAAACGTATCGAAGAAGGTATACGGGAGTTGATGGCTGCCATGGCATTCTTCCCGGGGACAGTTGAATACATACTTGAAGAATATGCACAGTATGAAAAAGAAGAACGTAAACTTAGCGATCTTCTAACCGGCTATCTGGATACAACAGATGATGAAATTATCGCTCCACCTGTTGTTGATGCTGATAGCCCCAGCACTGATACAGATGCAGAAGATGTTGATGATGATGATGACGACAGCACCACAACTACCGATGATGACGATGATGATGCCAGCACGGGACCAGATCCTGAAGAAGCCAAGATTCGATTTGCCGAACTGAAAAAAGCTTTTGCCTCCAGCCAGCGTGCCTTGAAAAAATATGGGCGACAACATGAAAAAGGCATTGCAGCCTTAAATTCTCTGGGCGAAGTATTTAAATACTTCAAACTGGTACCCAGGCAGTTCGATCCCTTGCTTGAGCATATTCGCGGTATTCTAAATCGAATAATGCGCCATGAAAGAAACATTCAGAAACTGGTTGTACGCACCGGTAAAATGCCACGCTCAGTGTTTATCCGTGAATTCCCTGGTAACGAAGTGAATATGAAATGGATAGAACCCTATCTAAAAGGCAAGCCATATTCCGAATCTCTGGCTAAAGTTAAGGTTGAAGTGGTCCGTGCGCAGCGTAAATTATCAATGGTTGAAAAAGAAACTGGTCTGAGCATTGCTGAGATTAAAGATATCAATCGCCAGATGTCTATCGGTGAGGCTAAATCAAGACGCGCCAAAAAGGATATGGTTGAGGCCAACCTTCGACTGGTGATATCCATTGCCAAAAAATACACTAACCGTGGCCTGCAATTTCTTGACCTCATCCAGGAAGGCAATATTGGCCTGATGAAAGCTGTAGACAAATTTGAATATCGTCGTGGCTATAAATTTTCAACTTATGCCACCTGGTGGATTCGTCAGGCAATTACCCGTTCAATTGCAGATCAGGCCAGAACCATTCGAATACCGGTCCACATGATTGAGACCATTAACAAACTCAACCGAATTTCCCGACAGATGCTGCATGAAAAAGGTCGCGAGCCAACACCGGAAGAACTGGGTGAGCGTATGGATTTATCTGAAGATAAAATTCGTAAAGTTCTGAAAATTGCAAAAGAACCGATTTCCATGGAAACGCCGATTGGTGATGATGAAGATTCACATCTTGGCGATTTTATCGAAGATGCCAATATCGATTCGCCGGTAGATTCTTCTCTTGATGAAGGGCTCAGAGAAGCTACCAAGGATGTACTAGGCAGCCTGACGGCCAGAGAAGCCAAAGTTTTACGTATGCGTTTCGGTATCGATATGAATACTGATCACACTTTGGAAGAGGTCGGTAAGCAGTTTGATGTGACCCGTGAACGTATTCGCCAGATTGAGGCCAAAGCCCTGCGCAAATTAAGACACCCCACACGGTCGGATCACTTGCGCAGTTTCCTGGACGACAACTAGTCAAGACTGGCATGAACACATGGGGCGCACTATAATGCGCCCCTTTCTTTTGCGGAAATTTTCCTGCTGGAAATTTTTCTGCTAAAAGAGCGCTAAACACAAGCATACGGGCCCATAGCTCAGTTGGTCAGAGCAGTCGACTCATAATCGATTGGTCGAAGGTTCAAGTCCTTCTGGGCCCACCAATTCTGAATTAAAACTGACTACATAACTTCAAGAATGGTCAGGATCACTTCTAATTACTGTAGACAAGATACTCCCTGGTAATTCAAAGTATTAAAGAGCTACACCTGGCTCATCCAGCATTCAGCTTCAGTCTAAACCGGCTACGCAACTACTTTGATATTGAACTCCCGGCACTTGGTTCAGGCAAAGAAACTTTTTGACAGATCAGACGAAAACGTTATGCATTCTGTTCGTGAAGCATCATTACTATACGTAATAAAAGAAAATATTTATTTATAGAATCAATAAACCTTTATTCAAGGTATAATTCCCCGCTTTACCAGTTCCAGTTATTAAAATTGACTAAGTTAATTCTCGTTCTGCTAGCTGGCACCTAACTGAACAGGTGGCTGTCCTCAGCGACCCTGCGTAGTGAATCCATGAACCAACTACCATCTCCAGAGCCTATCAAGTTCTCCTTCATCGCATTGATGGCTGTGTTAATGTCATTTGTGGCTCTATCTATCGACGCGATGTTGCCGGCATTGAGTCAGATTGGACAAGATCTCAGTGTTGCCAATCCAAACGATGTCCAACTGATTATTTCAAGCCTATTTGTAGGTTTGGCGCTTGGCATTATTTTCTTTGGGCCTTTTGCTGACTCCTATGGCAGAAAACTGACTATTTATGTAGGGATAGGCATCTTTCTGCTGGGTTGCCTGGCTTCTATTTTTTCAACAAATTTTGAGACCATGTTAGTGGGCCGATTTTTCCAGGGTTTGGGAGCCGCATCCTGTCGTGTCGCCACCATGTGTATGATTCGGGATAAATTTGAAGGTAATGCAATGGCAAGAATCATGTCGTTCATTATGATCATTTTTATTTTAAGCCCAGCACTGGCACCTTCGGTTGGTCAACTGGTCCTGATATTTGCAAACTGGCGCGCAATTTTTATCCTGATGTTTGTCGTAGGCGTCGCAGGGGTTTCCTGGCTGGCATTAGGCCAGGAAGAGACACTGGCACCTGAAAAACGACACCCGTTCAGAATAAAGCCTATTGCCAATGCCTTTCTCGAAACAGTAAAAAATAGGACAGCCCGAGGCTACACTATTGCATCGGGAATCATATTTGGGGCCTTTGTCGGCTATCTGAATTCCGCTCAACAGATTCTGCAGGAACAATATGCACTTGGTGACGCCTTTGCACTGGTATTTGGCTTTCTTGCCTTAGCTATAGGCATTGCTTCCTATGCCAATTCCAGATGGGTATACCGCTTTGGAATGGAAAGAATTTGCCGTAGCTCATTAACTGTAATGGTTGGTGCAACCGTTATCTTTCTGCCCTTCAGCTTGCTCTTTGGAGGTCATCCGCCGCTGATTTTGCTGATAATGTATCTTTTTATCGCATTTTTCTGTTGCGGCTTATTGTTTGGTAACTTCAATACAATGGCAATTCACCCCCTCGGACACATTGCAGGTGCCGCCAGCTCCGTAATCGGCTGCTTGCAGACGCTGCTTTCGGCGAGTCTCGGGGCTTTCGTGGGCTACCTGTACAACGGGACAGTAAATCCTTTGATTATAGGCTTTCTGATATTCAGTTTGTCGTCACTTGTATTGGTATTCCGTCTAACGCCAATACCTCATATCCAGGAAGCCTGAAAGCCTACTAAGTCAGCTTACCAGACTGAATTATATTCTTGTTTTACCTCAATTTTTGCACAATTCCCCATTAACTATTGACAGCTTACAATGATAGTATTTGTGGTAGTAGATTGCCTTTGGAATAAGGCGAAGATAAGAGTAGTATCGCTAGGTCACTAGCTAAACAAAAAAACCAGTTTCAAACGAGTGTTAGAGAAATGCCCGCAGCTGTGAATGTAGTACTGCATCGCCATTTCACCTAGATAAAAAATAACTGCACAAAAGGGGTAAACCATGAAAACTTTTAAAAAAATTAGAACGCAGCTTTCTGCTTCCATGTTGTTAATTGGACTTTCCCAGTCCGGTTTTGCATCTCTGGTGGATATGGCTGAATATCAGGATTGGGAAGGTGTACAGGCTTCCATTTCATCGGAAGACATTAATGCCCTGCAACCAGATGGTATGAGTGCGCTGTTCTGGGCTACCTACTACGATGAAGCTGATGTAGTGAGACTGCTTCTGAATGCAGGCGCTGACGCGAATGCAGAGAACCGTTTTGGAATGACGCCTGTTATTCAGGCTTCCATGAATGGCAATGGTGAGATTGTGTCGATGTTACTCGATGCAGGCGCCAATCCTAATGCCAGAACTTTACAAGGCGATACAGCCCTGATGAATGCTGCCAAGGCGGGTTCAGTAACTGGCGTACAAGCATTGATAGAAGCCGGTGCAGAAATAGATGCCCGTGACTCTTACCTGTTCCAGACCCCTTTAATGTGGGCAGCAGCAGCAAACAATGCCGAGATTGTAAGAATTCTGGGTGAGAATGGTGCGGATCTGAATGCCCGTTCTGCTGAATTGGTATTTGCCGGAATACGCCAGGGCGGTGTAGCTGGAGACTTCCCAAATGGTGGTTTGACTGCCTTACATCATGCATCACGTGAAAATGCTATCGAAACAGTTGAGGTCTTGCTGTCTCTGGGTGCCGATCCAAATATTCCTGATCCGCAGGGGATTTCACCCTTAAGAGTTGCTGCTGCCAATGCCAACCTGGACCTCGCAAAAGTCTTAATTGAGGGTGGTGCAGATCTTAATGATGGCTCTTTGGTTGATATCATGGAAGTAGAATACAAGGAAATGATCTTCGTAAGATCGGCCAAAAACTACGAAAATAAAACCACTGTACGTGAATTGATGGACCTCATGTTTGAAATGGGCGTTGATGTTGATGCCTATCCGGAAACTGCCATACCTGTTGTAGCCACATCATTTAATAACAACAGTGGCACCTCTGGCCGCACTGCGCTGTATAACGCAACTGAAGGCTTACACAATGACCTGATGGCGATCCTGTTGGAGCATGGTGCAAATCCGAATTCAGTCAGCAAAGGCAATACTCCTCTGTCTGCAGCCCTTTACATCATGAGCGGCAGACGTCCGGATGCTGGTATTTATGATGATGAAGGTCGAAAACTGGAAGAACTGATGCCAACTGTGCAGTTGTTGCTGGACAATGGTGCCGATGTTAATACCCTGGTTGGTATCGACGGAGCTTCTAATGGCACCTTACTGCACCAGGCTGCCTCATACGGCAGTGACGAAGTTGTTGCCTTCCTTATCGAGCAAGGTGTAGATCTGGCTGTGAAAGACGACAGCAACAGAACTGCTCTTGATGTAGCCAGTGGTGTTCCTGCAGTCGGCGCTAAAGCTCCTATGGGTGGCGGTGGTGGTATGGCAAGTGAAACTCCAATCTATGAAGAAACCATGGCCTTACTGACTGAAGCCATGAATGCTGCCGGTATTGCTATTGAAGAATATGTTGCTCCTCCTTCAGAAGAAGATGCCGAGACAACTGAAGCCTAAAGGCATTAATACCTGGACGTCAGTATTGACGTCCAGGTATCGAATGAAACGCAAAAACGAAGAAGTAGGTACACTTTCATGAAAAAACAAATATTATCTGCAATCATCATAACCGGCCTCAGTTTGGGTCTTGGGGCCTGCGGTAATTCTGACGAAAATGCTGCAACTGGGGCTGGCACACTTGCCGCTGTCCAGAATCTCCCGCCAATTGAAGATCAGTGGAATATGATCTATGACTATTGTGTGGATTGCCATAACGAAACTGATTACACAGGCGGACTTTCCCTTGAGTATGTTTCTCCTGACTTCGTTCATGAAGAAGGTGAAATCTGGGAAAAAGCCATTAAAAAGCTGACCACGGGGCAGATGCCGCCACTTGGTGAGCAACAGCCCTCTGAAGAGCAACGCCAGACCTTTATTGCTTCACTGGAATCGATACTGGATCAGGAAGCTCTGGAAAATCCTAACCCAGGTGCTCCAGTTCTGCCTCGCTTGAACCGTACTGAATACCAAAACGCCATTCGTGACGTACTGGGCCTGGAAATCGATGCTTCCACGCTATTGATTGCAGATGATTCAGCTGAAGGTTTTGACAATATGTCTGTTGCTTTACAGGTATCTCCAGCCCTGCTTGAAGGTTTTGTAGCGGCTTCAGGCCGTGTAGCCGGTCTGGCTATTGGCAACACTGATATGCCGCCGGATTTTGCGGTTTATCGTGCTGCTGCTGATTTATCACAGAATAAGCATGTACCTGGTGCTCCAATCGGTACTGTAGGTGGAGTCGCCTTTGATCATTACTTCCCATTGGATGGCACCTATGAATTTAGTCCAGCTCTCTCCAGAACTATTCAGGATGAAGCCCGTGGTATTGAATTCCCAAGCACCCTGCAGATCACCATCGACAGGGAACTGGTTCATTCTGCTGACTTCGGTGGTTATGTAGACACTGAAGAAAGCCCACTTGGAAATACAAGTTTTGAACTGGCCGAACAGATTGATAAACGTTTTCAGTTTACAACCTTCATGACTGCCGGTTCTCACCGTGTTGCGGTCAATTTTGTTCGTAAACCCGATTCCCCAGTAGGTGAAATCTGGAAGCAGTTTGAGCGTACAGCGATTGATACCGACGTACTAAAAGGACCTGCACATCTGGATAAGGTCGAAATACGTGGTCCTTTCGAAGCTACCGGAACAGGTACTACGGCAAGCCGCGAAACAATCTTTATTTGTAACCCTGGTGCGCTTGAAGATGAGCAACTGGCCTGTGCCAATGAAATTCTTTCTAATCTGGCCAGAAAAGCCTATCGACGCCCTGTTACCGAAAACGAAGTGTCTGATTTGCTGGGTTTCTACGAAATGGGCCGGGATATTGGCGGTTTTGAAAAAGGTATTGAAACCGGCATCCGACGCATTATTTCAGGACCGGAATTCCTGTTCCGCGCTGAAGCAACACCGGCTGGTGTAGCTGAAGGTCAGGCCTATCAAATCAGTGATTTGGATCTGGCTTCAAGACTGTCTTTCTTCCTGTGGAGTTCAATTCCGGATGAAGAACTGATCGGTGTTGCAGCCGAAGGCAGACTGAGTAATCCAGATGTGCTGGAAGCGCAAGTTGAACGCATGTTGGCTGATCCTAAAGCCGAAAACCTGACTAGCAACTTTGCATCACAGTGGTTAACACTACGAAATATTCAGGGTATCGTTCCTGATCCGGCTTTATTTCCGGATTATGATGATAACCTGCGCCAGTCATCTGTTCGTGAAACACAAATGCTGTTTCAGAGCATTATTGATGAAGACCGTAACGTAGTAGATCTCATTAATGCGGATTACACCTTCGTCAATGAAAGTCTGGCTAAAGTCTACGGTATGCCAGGAATTCTTGGCGACCGTATGCGCAGAGTTGCAGTCACTGATGAAACCAGACGTGGCGTATTGGGTCACAGCAGTGTCCTGACCCTGACCTCACTGTCTATCAGAACTTCACCGGTTACACGCGGAAAATGGTTCCTGACCAACCTTATTGCCACTCCTCCACCAGAGCCCCCGCCGAATGTCGATACAAATCTGACAGCAACCGAGGGTGTGCCACAATCCTTGCGTCAGCAGATGGAAATGCACAGGGCTGATCCGGTTTGTTCTTCCTGCCATAAGTTGATGGATACCATTGGTTTCGCCATGGAGAACTTTGATGGTGTTGGTCGCTATCGAACGCTGGACGGTACAGTCCCGATCAACGCAGCAGATACCCTATTTGATGGAACTCAAATCAATGGTATTAATGATCTGCGTGATTGGTTACTGGACAATCAGGAAATTTTTGTTAGCGCCATGACTGAAAAATTACTCCAGTTTGCGCTGGCACGACCACTTGATCATGCTGATATGCCTGCAGTAAGGCAGATAGTCCGCAGTTCAGCTGAACAGGATTATCGCTTCTCATCTCTGATATTTGGAATCGTTAACAGCGTGCCCTTCCAGATGAGAATCAATGAAACAACAGGAACCGTTGCTTCAAACTGATTCTGGCATCAGCTAGTAAAATAAAAAGGCAGCCAGATGGCTGCCTTTTTTTTGTTTTAATTTTATCCTTTGGCTGTGAATAATTAGACCCCTCATTGCTGATGGATGAAAGATGAAGATTCTTTCAAGCCTTACAACCTTAATACTACTCTGCAGCGGAAATATTCCCGGGACAAAAGCTGAGAATTGGTGCAGCCATATTTTTCGGATAAGGTCATCGACCTGTCTTTCAGATGTTTAGCCTTGACTGAATACGCTGCAATACTCGCTTTGAACTTATAAATCCCTAATTTTTATACTTCACACTCCATTTATATCATTACCTGTCACCCTACATAGTGTTTTATTCAACATCCTTTAACTGGTTTAGTTCGTTCATATCAAACTGCCAGCTCGTTCAGCTCCCGAAAGCTGATTCAAAGCGGCTAATTATTGGGCCAAGAGTTGTGCGGCACTAAATGCTTAAAATACCAATGCACTATTGGTGTAAGCAAATCTGAATTCAGCACTAAAGCCGCATAAAAAAAGAGGGCCTAAGCCCTCTTTTAATTATTTTAATTATCCTTATTCTTGATATCTTACAATTTCATAATAGTTTAGATCACTCTCTTACCGGGAAGATATTACCATCACCGTTACGCTCATCCGCCGTCATATTTTCATTTCTCCAGTTTCGGACAACTTCCATATATTCAGGCAACATCGTAATCCCACCGCCACGCCCGGCTTCTATAGGCACCCCTAACATTTCTGAGAACTCTACAGCATAAGTGGACTGGCCTGGTAGATTGTGGGGTATTTCACCCGGCTCTCTTACTATTTCTGTCGCAGGACGGCATGGATAAGGGTCCATAGTCGTTTCACGACGTTTGGAAAATCCATTTGATTTGAAAAACACATCATCCAGATACACAGGATCCTGAACCATATAGATGTGTAAAATAGTTTCATCATCACCCTGGGGTATGAAGCGCTCAATCATCGTAGCCTGATCACTCAGGGCCAGACCATTACGACGCATCCACCCGGCTTTCAAATGGGTCGTTGTCACGACCAGAGTATCCCCTTCCCATTCGCCGGTTGAAAAACCCTGCCAGGTATGTGGATACATCTCGTCAGGATGAGGACGACCATCCATCCAGATTTCCCGGCGTTGAGCCTGCCACCTGATATGCGTACCAATTTTCACCAGTTCCAGAGATTTCGGGTCTAGTTCCTGCCAGATATAAAGATTACCAACACCACGAAAACCATAGGTAGAGGGGTGTGGTTTACATTGATGTTCCGGCAGAGTCAGTAAGGATGGTTGCCAGCTATCTGCTCGTAATTGTGCCGCTGCATTCACCGGTAGACCTGCATAATCACCCACAAACGGACCCGGAATACGTTCTTCCTGGTCCTCATGCATAATAGGGTCCCAATGACCGAAAATACCCTGTGCCTGAACGGTAGCTGCAAATGGCAACACTAGAATTGTAGTGAGTATTGCTCGCAATGAACTGTGCATTTATTCCCCTCCTGAATATTATTTTATTGTTATTAATAATGCGCAAAATATACCCTATAGCATGTTGAAATGTATACCTTTAAAAGAACAGGTATACTCTCCGCAAAATGTGCTTTTTTGGAGTCCCGCGATGAAACTTATTATTACTTTATGCCTGCTTTCATTGAGCCTGACAGCCAATGCTCAGATCAGTCAGACCAAAGGGCCCTTCCAGGACAAATTTCGTCAGCTTGATGAAGTGCTTCCCACCGCCAATAGTTATCGAACAGCCTCGGGAGCACCTGGCAGCGAATACTGGCAGCAACAGGCAGATTACTTTATTGAAGCTACTCTGGATGAGGCCAACCAGCGCATCACTGCCTCAGAGCGGATTACCTACACAAATAACTCACCAGACACACTACGCTATCTCTGGCTGCAATTGGATCAGAACCGCTTTCAGAATGAGTCCATTGCCCGCTCCAGCGAAACGGCCGGCACGAGTGACCGCCTAAGTTTCTATACCCTGCGTCGGGAACAGACTTTTGACAATTTTCAGGGAGGATTTCAGATCAGCCGTGTGCAGGAAGTGCGTGGTAATGAGCTAAACACTCAAATCAATGGCACGATGATGCGAGTGGATCTAGAGGAGCCCCTGGCACCGGGAGACTCCGTCAGTTTTGAAATCGACTGGCAGCACAACATCATCAATCAAAGCGTACTGGGTGGCCGTGGTGGTTATGAGTACTTTGAAGAAAGCGATACTTATCAGTTTGCCATTTCACAATGGTATCCGCGCATGGCGCCCTATACCGATTACGATGGCTGGATAAATAAACAGTTTGTCGGCACCGGTGAATTCTCGCTTGAGTTTGGAGACTTTGAAGTCCATCTGACTGTTCCGGCAGATCATATTGTTGCCTCTACCGGCGTGCTGCAAAACCCCAATGCCGTACTGACCGACGAACAACAGGATCGACTTGAACAGGCCGCAGATTCGGAAACCCCGGTATTTATTGTGACTCCGGAAGAAGCCATGGCCAATCAGGAAGAAGGCACAGACGACATGGTAACCTGGATTTTCGAAGCCGAAAATGTCCGGGATTTCGCCTGGGCCAGTTCCCGTAAATATATCTGGGATGCTCTGGGGCATCAGCAGAATGACCGTGATAATCCACTGGTCATGGCGATGTCATACTACCCACCTGAAGCTGAACCATTATGGTCGCAGTATTCAACGCACGCCGTTGCCCACACCATGGATGTTTATTCACGTTTTTCTTTTTCCTACCCCTACCCGGTGGCCATTTCTGTCAATGGCTGGGAATCAGGAGGCATGGAGTATCCCATGATTACCTTTAATGGTTATCGTCCGGTGCTAGATGAAGAAACTGGAGAACGCAGTTATTCCCGTCGCACCAAATACGGGCTGATTTCTGTGGTTATCCATGAAATCGGACACGGTTATTTTCCGATGATCGTCAATTCTGATGAACGCCAGTGGACCTGGATGGATGAAGGCCTTAATACCTTTCTGCAATTTCTCGCGGAACGGGAATGGGAAGATGACTACCCCTCACGGCGTGGCGATCCGGCTAATATTACCGGCTATATGCTTTCAGAAAATCAGGTTCCCATCATGACCAATTCGGAATCCGTTCTGCAATTAGGTAATAATGCCTATGGTAAACCGGCAACTGCCCTCACCATATTACGTGAAACCGTGATGGGACGTGATCTGTTCGATTTTGCCTTTAAGGAATATTCCCAGCGCTGGATGTTTAAACGCCCCACCCCCTCTGACTTTTTCCGCACCATGGAAGATGCATCGGCTGTAGATCTCGACTGGTTCTGGCGCGGCTGGTTTTATACCACCGATCATGTTGATATCGGCCTGAGTGACATTCGGGAATATGGCATTTCAACACAGAACCCGGAAATAGAAATGCCAATTCAGCGCGAGGAAGCGGCAGAAGAACCTCTTTCTCTCACCCAAATCAGGAATGAAAATATGCCTAAGCGGGTCGAGGAATTCCCGGAACTGGAGGATCTCTACAACGAAAATGATGAATTTACGGTTTCCAATGCAGATCGTAATGAATACACCAGTTTTCGGGAAAGTCTGGAGGACTGGGAACTCGAGTTACTCGACCAATCTATTGCCGATGGTCTGCTGATCTACTTTCTGGATTTTGACAATATCGGCGGCCTGGTCATGCCGCTGCCGCTGCGTATTGAATATGCCAATGGTGACAGTGAAGACCTGATGATCCCTGCCGAAGTTTGGCGCAGAAGTCCGGACAAGGTCACCAAAATGCTGCTAAGTACCGAGGCCATCGTTGCTGTAGAACTAGATCCGATCTTGCAGATCGCGGATACAGACCGAAATAACAATCGCATCCCGCAGCAAATTCAACGCTCCCGCCTTGAGCTTTATCGTGACGATAACCCTGACCGTAATTTGATGGCAGACCTGCTGGTAGAACTGGAGGAAGCAGAAACCGGCGAGGATATGGACACTGGTAATGAAGTACCGCTGGAACCCACAGGCGAGTAAATGCGCCTGGCCTCACTCCTTCTTTGTGCCTGCCTGGTGTTGCCGCTTGCAACACCGGTACAGGCGCATCGTGAACAAAGCATACTGACAAGCATCGCCTTTAACCCCCGTACCCATATGCTGGAAGTTATTCACCAACTCTATGCTCATGATGTTGAGCACGCTTTTGGTAATGCAATTCAATCTGAAGGCGGACTCGATAATATCCGGGCTCAGGCTTTGGTCAGCCTTGAACTTGCTAAAAGCTTCAGGCTCTGGAATGCACAGAGAGAGGAGATTTCACTAATTCTGGTTGGCGCAGAACTTGAAGCCGAATTTTTTTATATTTACCAGGAAGCTGAAATAACCGCTATTCCTGATGTCATGCAAATTGAACATGGCATGCTTAGAAACTACTGGGCTGATATGCAAAACTATCTGAATGTTAATTATGAAGGATCTGTCAGCAGCTTGATTTTTTCAGGTAATGATGGAATAAAAAGTATTTCGAAATAGAGTAGGTTTCCAGCTTCTTATTGTAAACGGGAAGTAAAAATGGTCTTACCCAGAAGATTAATGGTTGCGGTCTCATTTATCCAGGGCCTCTGCCTCTTGTTGCTTTATCGCGCCCTGGAAGCTGACCTGTGGCCGGCCCAGGAACCAATCTGGCTCACGACCCTGCTGGCATTTTTAATTGCAGTACCTGCTTTTATACTTTTTACTGTAGAGCGAGAAAATTACAGACGACTGCTTATATGCCTGGGTCCCTATGCCTTACTGCTGGTACTCATTGCTGCCTATACGGGTCTTCAGATGGAACCCGTTGAAATTGTTAATGTTGAAGCCTTACCTGCAGTCTTCACACTCACCATCGGCATAGCCTCTTTCAAAGCCCTGATGTATACACAGGAATACCTGAAGAATAAGTCGATAAGCTATGGCTCTTTGCTTAGTAATTCCTGGCATAATTTTTTGGTCATGGGTTTTTCCCTGTTATTTTTATTACTCTTTCTGGGCATCCTTTTTCTCTGGGGCGCAATATTTGATTTGATAGGCATCGGCCTCTTCAGCTACCTGTTCAGACAGGACTGGTTTCTGATTCCCGCCGGATCAGTCGCCTTTGGCATTGCTGTTATTACCTTTCGCAATCTGGTCAATATTGTCGAAAGTGTTTCGCGTCTGTTAAAAACCCTGCTTAAGTTCCTGTTGCCCATCCTGGCAGTCATAAGTGTTCTGTTTCTGGCCTTCCTACCTTTTACTGGTCTGGAAACCCTGTGGGATACAGACTATGGTTCCGGCCTCCTGCTCTGGTTACAGGCCTTGATCCTGTTTGCGGTCAATGCAGTCTATCAGACCGAAAAGGATGAGCTGCCCTACCCGCTGGATATGCATCGCTTTATCTATGTAGCCATTGCTCTGTTACCCATTTATAGCATCCTGATTTTTTACGGCATGAGCTTACGTATCGCACAATACGGGCTTACCGTGCCGCGCTGCTGGGCGCTGATCATTGCCGGACTCATGGCGCTGTTTGCCATTGGCTACTTAATATCCATTATAAAGAAAAGGGATACCTGGCTACATGGCCTGGCCTGGGTCAATATTCGCATGGGCCTGTTCGTCATGATACTGATGGTTCTGGTCAATACACCCCTTCTGAATTTACAGGGAATCTCAGCACAAAGTCAGTTAAACAGGCATTTATCCGGCAACATCAGCTTCGCAGAACTGGATCTCAATTACTTGCGCTGGTCCCTGGGAAGACAAGGCTATCTGGCACTGGAAGAACTAAAAACCCTGTATCAGGAAAGTGATCCGGAGCTGGTGGCAAACATCGACTTTGTACTGGAAAGTAATCGTTTCACACCACTACCTCAATCTGTAGCAGAAATTGAAAACAGGCTTGTTACCTGGCCTGACTCCCGCGAGCTTCCGGAAGTCATATTGGTCTCTATGCAAAGTGGTCGTCGCTGGGAAAGGCTGTACGCTCTCTTTGTTGACCTCAATAATGATGGTACAGAAGAAATTCTTACTTTCTTCAAGCAAGACGGCTTCGAGCAAATGATTAACGGGAATATATGGGTATCTGAGCCGGTGGGCTGGCAGGCCTATCCATATTCAAGATCAGGTGTATTAAGCACTGAAATATTGGATGAATTGCTGATCCAGGGGGCTATCTCGCAACAAGCCAACCAATGGAATGATCTGATTCTGGGAGGAGCCATTATCAGAATCAATCTGAATGAAAATGCCTTATTACCCTTATAGATGCTGATCTAACGGTAATTCACGATCCCAAAAGCCTGCTTACACACTTTTTTAACAATTCATTTGATCCTAAAATTCAATATTTACTGTAAAATCAGTAGGATTCGTAACAATTAGTGCAATGCAGAGTCTTTATAAAACAATGAAGCGTGCCTTTTCACAACTCGCCAGTCTCTTGATCCTAGTGTTCAGCTTTGCTGCACAGGCACAAGTCGTTATTGGCGAACATGTTGATGCAGAACTGGTCGCCGAAATGACGGGCGTAGCTCCGGGTCAGGATACCTGGGTGGCCTTGCGGCTGGACCATATGGAGAACTGGCATACCTATTGGAAAAATCCCGGCGATGCTGGTCGGGCTACAGAAATTAACTGGAATCTGCCAGCAGGTGTAACAGCCAGCGACATTATCTGGCCTACGCCTGAACGTTTTGAATTGCCTGCCGATCTTATCGACTTCGGTTATGAAGACGAAATTTTTTTATTGACTCAACTAAGCGTTCCCGCCAACTATCAGGGGGACAGCCTGACTGTCAGTGCAAATGTCCAATGGCTTGAGTGTGAAGACATCTGCATTCCGGGCGGAGCGCTTGTCAATCTGTCCATACCTGTTTTGGCGACAGAACAAATAACACAGAATCAAAACTGGGCCGAAGGTTTCGCCCTTACCCGTGCATCATTACCCACCAGTGGAGTCTCCTTTAGCAGCACCTTTTCAATCGCTGACGGTTCTTTAAATTTACTTATTCAGGCCACTGAACCAGTTTTTGAAAATTCCCGCGACATCATGTTTATCCCAGGTGAACACAGGGTATTTAATTATCTTGCCGCTCAGGAAATTACCTATCAGGTATCCAGCCTGCAAATGTCCCAGCAGCATCATCCACGACTTCGCGAAGCACCGGAACAAATCACCGGTCTGTTATTGGTTACCGATAACTTGGGCCAACAAATTGCTTATGAAATAACCGCAGAGCCCGACGGTATCAATGCCTCAGACCTGAGCCTCCTGGCTGCCAGAGCAACTGACACCCTGACTAGTCCCGGTTCTGATATGAGTCTTGTGCTGGTCTTTGCCTTCGCCTTACTGGGAGGCATGATCCTGAATCTCATGCCTTGCGTCTTTCCAGTACTTTCCTTAAAGGTGCTTAGCCTGGCATCCAGTAGTAAATCCTCGCAACAGGAGAAGCGTTTACATGGTCTGACTTATACAGCCGGCGTCATTGTGGCCTTCTTGCTGCTGGCATCGGTATTACTGGCTCTGCAAGCCGGTGGTGCAATGATTGGCTGGGGTTTCCACCTGCAATCCCCTTGGTTTATCAGCGCCCTGATATTCCTGTTTTTCGTGATGGGCCTGTCAATGTCAGGCCTTGTTGAGTTTGGCACCAGTATCATGGGAGTTGGTACTGAACTACAGGATAAAGAAGGATATTCCGGCTCGTTTTTTACCGGCATACTTGCCAGTGTCGTAGCCAGCCCCTGTACGGCACCCTTTATGGGCGCAGCACTCGGCTTTGCCTTTACTCAGCCACCTTTGATTGCCCTCGCGGTTTTTTTCTCTTTGGGTCTGGGTATGGCCCTGCCTTTCCTGCTGATTTCATTTAATCCCACGCTATCCAGCCTCTTGCCTCATCCTGGCAAATGGATGCTGACTTTTAAACAGTTTTTGGCTTTTCCCCTCTATGCCACTGCAGTCTGGCTTTTGTGGGTGCTCGGCAATCAGACTGGCACTGATGGCATGGCTCTGGTCATTGCGTGCTGTGTCCTCCTGGCACTGGCTTCGTGGCTCTATCAACGCCGTCGCTCAATTGCTTCTGTTTTCTGGCGTTATGCCAATGCCCTTATTATCCTGCTATGCCTGGTGATCACACTTGGCGTATTGAGCTCACCCTTACTTGAGACCCGGTCCTTTACACAAACAGTCTCTGAAGATGCGGTCTATGAAAACTATAGTGCTGCCCGTCTGGCGGAATTACGGAATCAGGGCAGGCCTGTGTTTGTAAACATGACAGCCAGCTGGTGTATAACCTGTCTGGTTAATGAGCGGGTGGTGCTGAGTTCTGGAGAATTTGTATCAGCGCTCGAAGCAAATAATGTAACTTATCTAAAAGGCGACTGGACCAATAACGATCCGGAAATTACCGCCGTATTAAGAAGCTATGAAACCAGTGGCGTCCCTCTGTATCTTATGTACCCAGCAGACCCAGGCAAACCCGCAGAAGTTTTACCTCAGATACTGACCACTAATATAATGCTTGCTGCATTAGAAAGAATTTAATTGTTAGCCTATAAACACAGGGAAGTGTTTTGATTCAAACGTCAAAATACAAACATATTGTTTTGGTCGGTGGCGGGCATACGCATGCACTGCTGCTTAAACAGTGGATTAAAAATCCCTTACCCGGGACCCGGCTTAGCCTGATTTCACCTCAAAACCTGACGCCTTATTCCGGCATGCTACCAGGCCTTATTGCTGGGCACTATACTTACGAAGATATTCATATTGATCTGCCTGCTTTATGCGCCGCTGCTAATGTAGAATTTCTTCAGGCCAGTGTTTTTGGAATAAATCCTGATTCCAAAACACTGCAAATCCATCAGGACCAGGAACTACACTACGACCTGCTTTCCCTCGATATCGGCTCAACACCGGATCACAGTGTGCCCGGGGTGCATGAGTATGCCATTCCTGTAAAACCTATAGCCACTTTTTATCAGCACTGGTTAAAAGTTCAACAAAAAATCACTGCCGCTCAAAACAAACAAAAACTGGTGCTGATAGGGGGCGGAGCCGGCGGTGTTGAAGTCATGCTCGCCATGGCATGGGCATTGGAAAATAACCCTCAAAGCAGAAACAAAACAGAATACAGTCTCGCCTTTGGCACTGCAGATTTATTACCTGCTTATCCGAAAAAAACTGTCACTTTGGTTAAGCAGCTTTGCCGTGTGAGAGAAATCAAAATTTATCCGAATTTCTCCGTCAAACTCGTTGCAGAGCCAGCACTGATTTCCCACTCATCCGAGACACTGACTTACGATCATTTATTCTGGTGCACCCAGGCCAGTGCAGCCGATTGGCTGGCAAAATCGGGACTGGCCTGTAATCAGGATGGTTTTGTCAGGGTCAATCAGTTTCTGCAATCAATCAGTCATGATGATATTTTTGCTGCCGGCGATATTGCCCATATGGATTTAGACCCGCGCCCCAAAGCTGGAGTCTATGCCGTCAGACAAGCGCCGTATTTATATGAAAATATAAGAAATCACCTGCTAAATGAAAAGCTGACGGCTTATAAACCGCAGGATAATTTCCTGAGTTTATTGTCCTTAGGTAATAAAGTTGCCTGCGCTTACAAAAAACCTTTCCCGGTTTTTTCGGGCGCCTGGGTTTGGCGATGGAAGAATCACATTGACCAGACATTCATGGATCAGTTTCGTCATCTGTAAATTGAAAATTCCAGCTTCTTGCTGAATTCAGGTTTCAGACTTTATGGGTAAAGCACCATTTTTTAAGAAGAGTATCTACTATTCATTGCAAATGGTTAACCTAAATTTCTCCAGTCAGCTGGATGCATAAATGAAATTTTTCTATCCCTTTGCTTACTGGGTACTTTTCTGAATTTTTCTATTTTACTTTTCCTGCCTGTTTTTTTCTGGGATCATGGCAGGCTTTCCAATAGTTTGAGACTAATTCATGCAGATCGCTACGAACACCGCCGTACAGTTCCATTACTCTTTGAAAAATGAACAGGGGGAGGAACTCGACAACTCTCACCAGTCAGGGCAGCCCATGACCTATCTGCATGGTCATGGCACACTACTCAAGGGCCTGGAGGACGCATTGACAGGCAAAACCAGGGGCGACACTTTAAGTATCACCCTGCCGCCTGAAGCTGCATTTGGTGAACGGAAAGCCGATAGCCAGGCACGTGTGCCGGTAAAACATTTACATGGAGCAAAGAAATGGCAACCGGGGATGGTTGCTGTTGTACAAACCGATCAGGGGCAAAAGCAGGTAAGCATTATTAAAGTTGGCCACACCATGGCGACTGTAGACACTAATCATCCGATGGCAGGTTTAACGCTGACCTTTGATGTGGAAGTGGTAGACGTGCGTGAAGCGACTGCTGAAGAACTTGCCCATGGCCATGTGCATGGGCCCGGCGGCCATCACCATTAAAATCTGAGGCTGGTTAAAAAACTTTCACGATCTCAGCGTTGCAGACGAATATGCGCCAGAATTTCTTCAGCGCGCTGTAAAATTTCATCATGTGCCGGGCTTAACACTTCACTGGCAATTATAAGGGCCTCACTATCACGTTCTGAACCATATTTGAATTTATGGTCGTGCCCGATGGATACGGTCTTGGCATTGCGTCCGCCTTTGGGGTTAATTGCATCAATGGGACGACCATGAGAACCCTTGATGTGCTCATAGCCCAAAGGATCACTGAAATATTCAAGATCCCGGTTATGTGTTGAAATCATGACACGCAAACTGCGGGCAGAACATTTTTCCAGAAATGACCAGGCCAGAGCCAATTGATAATCAGAACTGGTTCCATTAAACAATTCATCGAAAAGTCCAAGACTGTTAATAGTGGCGTTATCAAGAAAATCCTTGATGTTTTCCAACTGCGCTTTAAAAGTACTACGCTGATGGGTAAGGTCATCCTCCACGTTGAAATTATGATATATCTGATCCGGTACAGTCAGCTCTGCCGTTTCGGCGGCTACTGTTCTGCCCATCAGGGCCCCCTGCAATATGAGACCCAATGCTTTCAGGGATGTGGATTTACCCGCCATATTAGGCGAAGGCAACACCACTACGGTGACTTCTTCGCCACTATCCGGGTCAACTTCTCCTAATGAAAAATCCCCGAAATTCTCACTGACACTGTTCGAAAAATGCGCTATCAGATGCTCCCTGAGCACACTGCCTTTATCCTTTGTTTCACTGTAATCATCAAGCGCAGCCTCTAACTCTTGCAGTGATTTGGATTCTGCCCAGCGTAGCTTATTAGATCGGCCACGACGAAAATCATTTTCACGATGAGGCAGTTCAGTGATTAACTGATGATCTTGAAGATGTTTCATTAATGCATCCGTGCCACCTAGCTCTTTATACATCGCTGCAGAAATATCAATACCCGGTATACCGCCCTGTCCTTCACGTAACAGATAGGCATGATGAAATTTATGAAAGGAAAACCTTAAGCCTTTACCATCTGCGGAGAGAACTTTGGGGAAAGAACCGTAATAAGGCGCATCAATATTACGCACACTCTCTGCATATTCGACGAGCTGAGCGACAACCAGGGCCTCCTGAGCATATTTTTGCAAGCCACAGCTTTGTATATATTCTGCTGCTGCATTACCTGGCAAGTGACAATGACTTTTAATTTCTGTGATTTCTATACCGATAGTTTTAGCCACTTGCGGATCAAGCCTGACCACCATACCCAGATCATCTAAAGTAAGACCAGAAGTTTTTATCGTATCTGAACCGTCGGGCTCCATCGCCAGATTTTGTACAATTTCATCAAGTATCTGAATATTATTGGCGACATTTTCTATATCACGTAATCCGTTCCACTTTTTTAGTTTCTCACCATGTTCAGCAATAATAAGTTCCATCGCCTTCAGCATTTTCAAAAAGTACGCATATTTATCATGAGCTATTCGAATATTATCGGCAGCCTTTTCACTATCACTGGGTTTGGAAAATGCAAAATGATCGCCTCTTGCTGTATATTTAAAATCCGCATCCGCAATATCTGTACTGATCAAGCCCTGAATCATGGTGATTAATTCAGCATCCTGAAAAGGCCGATACTCGATTGCTTTAGTAAATATTTTCCCTGTTTCGCCTTTAAATATATTAGGCAAAACGTTGTCTCCGGTACTGCTTCCACTCAGACGATTACCTTCAATATTATAAATATCAAAGAAAGCCCGTGTGGTTTTTAACGCCTCTTCACTAATGCCAATCAATGTGCAGTATCTGCCCATAATTCCATCAGCGTGATTTTTCAGGCGAGCACTTATTTCAGTATCAATAAATTTCATGAATCTTACTTTTAGGTGTGGATTAATTTTCGAATTCGAGGAGAGGTTCGTAGCGTCTGTCTGTTAATAGTCGCATAAAAGCTATCAATGCATCTATTCTTTTTTCATCAAGTGCAGGCGCAGATTCCAGTTCGGTAAGCGATATATTCTCTGCAACTTCTGGCTCTCCCCAGCTCTCACCTGTCTCAGGATTAATCTGTGATGCGCTGCTTCTGGCATTAAACTTATTATAAAAGAGCATCACGGTTTTTAAGTCCTGAAATACGCCATTATGCATATATGGCCCGGAAATTGCGATGTTCCTTAATGTGGGCACTTTAAATTTGCCTGCCTGCTGAGGATCATTTACCAGCGGATTCTCAAGCAATCCCAAATCTCTATGTCCACTTGCAAGCCCATTCGCTGCACGCAATGCCTTATTTATTGGCACGGCAATATTATGATAGGTGTAGTTAGTGAACGTTTCTCTTTCAGATCCGGGCAAGAGATTTAGCTGATGACATTGATTGCAATTGGTGAATTGCTCAGAAAAATAAAGTGTCATTCCCAATTCTTCTTCTCTGCTTAATTCATATTCACCACGCAAATAACGATCATATTTAGAGTCAAAAGGCGAAAAGAATTCAGTCTGTTCAAAAGCGGCAATACTTTCCGTCAAAGCCTCATAAGCAAGTTCATGGTCTATAAAAATATCATCACCAAATAATTCCCTGAAGGCAGTTACGTAGACCGGATTTTCCAGCAAGCGATCGACAACAGCCGCTTTATCCGGGAATGCCATTTCTATCGGATTTAGCAAGGGTGCTCCTGCCTGTGACTGCAGGTCACTTTCACGACCATCCAGAAACATGCCACCCACATATTCACCCTCTGCGTTAAGCTGAAAATCCGGAGTCAGTGCTGTATAACTTAAGGTGGGAGCATTCCTGTCACCCAGAGAAACCAGATCCCCTCCCAGCGACGCTGCGGCATCAACACCACTATCACGCCAATCAATAAATGCTCGTGCCGGATCATGACATGTCGCACAACTTTGTGTCCGGTCCCGGGAAAGGTTCACATCAAAAAATAGTGCAGTGCCAAGATCAACCAGTTTAGTCTGTCTGAGCTCGCCCTCATCACTCGCAGCCATAGTCAAACTGACTAGAGTTATTATGGACAGGACAATAGCGGTACTGACTCTTAGCACTTAGCTCACCACCAGATGATTGTCCCAGAACAAGCCAGTGCTGAAATCATCACGCATCGGAATATCGACAATGGCACCCTGTAATAAATCGTAATATCGAATCTGCCCGGTACCCGCGCTATATAAAAATCCGTTCTCAAAGGCGCAGACTCCGCAAGCATCTCTTGCACGGACCTGATTTATAAACTCTGCATTTTCTGCATCCCAAAAAGTCAGCATATTGGCACGGGGACAAGAAGCAACCAGAAAACGCCCACTCTGATCATAGCGAATGGAGCCTACATATTGTTCCATACGGGATTGCACCTGCTCGGGTGCCAGCATAGTCTGGATAGCTTCCCCGCGCCGGTGGATGGCCAATAGAGGAACGCGTAAAAATGGCTCACCTTCAAACTGCATGGCCAGTGCAACCTGTCCATCTATGTTTATATCTATGTGCCGGATACTGGCCTGATGAAATTCAGGAGGCAAACTTTGTTGTTCGAGTAATTCACCGCTCTGCCTGTCGATATAAGCCAGAGAAGGTTGCATTGAGTCAATATTAAGCATCTCGCGTTCCGAACCCGGATGCGTACGTATACCGCCATTGGCTATCACCAGTGTTTCCTGATCGGGTAGTAACAGTAGTTCATGCGGTCCGACACCATAGCTGAAAAATTCGTCAATTCGATCAAAGCTGATGTCAGTTGCTGTTCGCTTAACTTGCCAGACCCCTATGCGCCCATTATCACCCGACATATCTTCATAGGCATTTTCAGTCGTATAGAAATAGCTGCCATCAGATGAAAAAACACCATGCCCATAAAAATGCCTGTTTTCCGGAGCCTGAAGTGTTTGCAAGATATCGCCACTGGCTACATTCCCTACCACCAATGTGGTTCCAGGGCGACGCGCTACTGCAACAAAAATATCAGCCTCCCTGGATAAGACTACTGCGTGAGCGCGCTCACTCAAGAGCCTGCTATATAGTAGGGTCAGTTGCTCATTGTTGATTGTGAAGGCCTCAAGCCAATGTTTATTATCCCGATCTGTAGCTGCACTCAGAAAAATTGGCTGTCTGCCATTTTGCCCAAGGGAGAAGGCAGGATTTACGGCCAGTAGTACGGCAACACTTAAAAATGAACGTCTTTGCAGACTGATGGATGACATACTAGTCTCCATCCAGGCTGTTAAAGCCCAAATAAAGGTCTGTATTTTTTAATGCAAGCTCCAGGGCTTCATGAAGCGTATCCATCTGTGTATGAACAGACTGCAACTGCACATACTGCTCTTCATCGGACAGTGCCACTGTCATTGAATCCGGCATATCAGCAAGGCTGGCTGTTAATTCTGCAAAAGCATTCATTACGGCTACTGCATCTGCTTCATGGAATGCAGCTGAATAGGCTGCAAATAATGGTTCAAGTGCCAGAAGGTTAACTTTTATGTTGGCCAGCGAACGCTCCGAGCGCCAGGATTCTGCTTCGCGATTTCTGGCAGCAGCAAAAGAATCACCCAGAGCAGGAGCCAGTTTCAAGTCACGAATTTTGGCAATCGCTTCCTGCAGAGCCTTTAAAAAATCTATGCTTAAATCTTCTGCATTTTCATAAAAACCACTGGCCACCGGTTCCAGGACTATTGCCCGGTACTCTTCTACCCAGCGCTGCAAAACACCGGCACTTATCTCATTAATATTGCGGGCAATGGTTACACTCAATAAACACAGGTAGGAATCATTTCTGAAATTATTCATCGGCTCGTCATCAAACAGCATGCGCTCGAGAGCGGGCAAGCCCTGCACACCAACACTCTGTCTGGCAAACATATCAGTTGTCAGAACCGACTCATCCTGCGAGGCAATCAGGGTAGTTAATTGCCGCGCACTGGTACCTCGCTCATCCGGCCAATATTGCAGGCGGAAATTCCAGTTGAAATAGGTAATCGGCCCAAACTGTATATGCTGAATTGCCTGCCAGCCTGACATAGTCTGATGAAAGGCCGCTTGTAAGGTATTCAGATTCTCTGCACTGATATCCGAACAAAAATTTTCAGTCGCACTCACTAATTCCAGAGAACTCGTTTGCAGATTCTGATAGGCAGGAATAACCAGCTCGTCTGTAACCAGCAAATTGATAGCCGTCCATTCTTCATCCCGGGTAAGCAGATTCTGGCCATAGCTCAGCGGTACGCTTGATAGCGCAAGGATAAGAATGCCTGTTTTTAATAAAAATTTATTCATCGTTGTCATTATAAGCCCTGCAAGAAACTGATTAAATCTTCGCGTTGTGTTTGTGTTAAGGCTACAAATGCCCGCTTTGAAGACTCCGCTTCGCCGGCATGCCATAAAATGGCCTCTGTCAGACTTCTGGCACGCCCATCATGCAGATAAAATTGTTCTGCCTGCAGACTGTAAGCGCCCAGACCCCATAGAGGCGGAGTACGCCATTCTCTCATCATGTCAGGGTCCAGAGTATCTGCCAGACTTTCACCCATATCATGCAACAACAGATCAGAATACGGATTGATATTGCCTTCGCTGTAAGCCGTCTGATGGCATGCCAGACAACCAATTTGCTGAAAAATTAATTGCCCGGCAATATTGGCATTTTGCCTTGTATTTTCTCCTGGAGTTACGGGTATATTGCTCACAAAATTGAGCAGACTGCTAAAAGCAGGCCTGCCAATCTCCATATAATCATCCTGTCTGGAAGCTCCGTTTGGCAGAATCAGGCACTCAGCCTGCTGGCTTGTGCAGTCACCCATGGGGTTAGGCTCTAACTCTGAGCTAATACCCATATCCAGACTCAGGGCTAATGCAACTTGCTCTTCAAGGCTTCCTACATCCGCCTTCCAGCCAAATCGTCCGACACCCGCACGGCCTGAAATACCATCCCGGTTGCTGTCATCGGGGTCAGCCCTGGCAAGAATTTCTTCCAAAGGAATAGATGCCAGTAAACCGAGCCCCTGTAATGACGGAGGGAGACGCGGAGAAAAGGGCAAAAGCTCCATAATTTGTTCGCTAAACTGATAAACCGGATGATGTAGTATGATTTCATCTGAATCGACCAGCACTTCCATACTGGTGTTATAAGCGACGTCAATTTGAGGTTCCGCCGCTATGCCCCGGACGGCCCTGTGTTGTAATTGTTTACCAAGGGCATCATCTGCAATACGAAAAATTAATCCTGAGTCCGGACTCCCCTTACCGGCTTCCGGATGACACTGTGCGCAAGACCTGGCGTTGTAAAGTGGGCCCAGTCCATCGCTGGCTCTTGTTGAGGACGGCGCACTGACCCAGACTTTTTCAAACAGTGCCTGCCCGCTTAAATACTCCAGACCAGCCTCAGAAAGCGGAAAAGGGTTTTGCTGGGCACTGCCAATACTACTTAGCAGCAGGCACGAGCAATACAGATATATCCTTAATTTCATAAGCACTTGTCAGCAAAAGATATTGCCCGTGTTGAATTAGAGTGGTGCGGCAACATGAAATCGATAAAGAATCAGCAGATCCAGAAAAATTACGCTGCCCTCAGAGACCCGAACAGCTCAGGTTTATAATGCACCCAGACTGTCTGAACCTTCTATGCTCACATTCTGAAGATTTAATGCACGAATAATTCTCTCGATGGTGCGGGTTTCTTCCATAAGGGCATCCACAATCGTAGTGATAATCTCTTCACCGCTTGTATTATTGCTCGCTATCAGCACATCAAAAGTATTGCCCTGTTCGGCTTCTGCCAACAGGGAAAGCATAGCCAGATCAGTACTTTCCAGTCTTGCCAACATTTCAGCCCCTAATGCAGGAGCTTCCTGTCTGATAAGTTCTGCAATCGAAGGACCGCTGATCACCGTGCCATTAATCCGCTCATAGGTTCCCAGATACACATTGCTGATTGCCAGGGCATCGTAATAGTGTGAATTATGAGTATTGTCTGAAAAGCAATCCTGCTCCTCTTCCGGGTCATTGAGCAGTAGTGCCAGGCGAATTCTTTCCCCGGCCAGTTCACCGTAGGCCAGACTACCCATACCCGTCAAGATAGTTGCCAGACCACCTTCTGGCCCCTTGCCTGTTAAATTCTCATAGGCTGCACCACCCGGCTGCCAGTTGTACACCATCTCTTCCAGATCGGATACCAGCAGACTGCTTACCGCTTTCAGGTAATCTCTGCGACGGTCACAATTTCCATTCGTACAGGCCTGCAAGGAATAATCTGTTGCAGGCCTGTTACCTGCTCCAGGTTCAGTTCCATTCAGATCCTGCCCCCATAAGAGAAATTCAATGGCGTGGTAACCCGTAGCTACATTGGACTCAACGCCGTCGATCTGATGCAGGGTCTCAGCAAGTAATTGCGGCGTTATTTGAGCTGCATCTACACTGATACCGCCAATATCAATTAGTTTATTGGCAATAATATTGGCTGTATAAAAATAATTGTTATCCGATTCGTTACCGTAAGATTGCGCAGTGTAATCAATAAGGCCTTCGTCAAGCGGCCATGAATTTACTCTCGGCTCCCATTCATCGACTACTTCATTACCGAAACGAAATGCTTCAGTCTGCACATAGGGCACACGTGCCGCCAGCCAGGCATTTTTGGCGTAAGTCAGGGTGGTTTGATTTGGCTCCAGGAGGAATGCATCAATGGCACTCTCAAGAACCCGCGCAGAGATCAGGGAATCTTCATAGGATGCCTGGGCAATCTCTATGTAGGTATCGACAATAGCCCTCCGGGATATTGTTTGGCTATCCTGCCGGCTGATAGAGCAGCCAGCCAGACTGACTATGCCAACTATGCATGCCAGTGCACTAATTTGCTTAAACATGGAATTCTCTGGTGTGACTAGACAGTATAGATGATAATCGTTCTCATTAAGATGTCAACACACTTAGGCATATTAGCGCTTTTTAATCATGATCCAGATCATGTCTGATGACATTACCTTCAACCATGAAGATGACATCTTCAGCAATATTGGTGCTTAAGTCACCGATACGCTCGAGATAGCGGGAAGTCGAAAGCAAATTGATGGCTCTTTCTGCGGTAGTGCCATCAGCAACAATGGTTTCAGTTACTTTTTTATACATGCGGCGGTTTATATCATCCACGGCGTCATCCGCCAAAATGACCTTATGAGCCAGCTCCACATTCATTTTCACCAGGGCATCCAGGGTATCCCGAACCATCTTCTGGACCCGTCCCGGTAACTCATCAATAAATTCCAGCAAGTCCGGCAGTGGATCCTGTTCTGATAAAAAAAGTGCTCTCTGTGCAATATTGGTGGCAAAGTCGCCCATTCTTTCCAGATCATTATTGACCTTAAGAATAACCACAATAAAACGCAAATCGATGGCTACCGGCTGATGCAGTGCAAGAATTTTCAGACAGTCCTCTTCAATCTGAACTTCTTTTTCATCGATAATATATTCTTTTTCAATGACGGACTGGGCCAGAACGGCATCACGGTTTTTAAGTGCACGAATGGAATTATTAATGGCTTCTTCAACCAGTCCGCCGATAAGCAGTATTTCTTTCTTAAGATTTTCTAGATCACGTTGGAAGTGCAAAGACATAAAATTCTCAATTGATTTTAAAGTTAACCGAAGCGACCAGTGACATACTCTTCAGTACGTTTGACAGCTGGTTTGGTAAATACTTGCTTGGTATCACCAAACTCTATCAAATGTCCCATTTCCATAAATGCTGTGAAATCAGAAATCCGGGACGCCTGCTGCATATTATGTGTCACTATAACAATGGTGTAGCGAGATTTCAGTTCAAATAATAAATCTTCGATATGCGCAGTCGATATAGGATCAAGCGCAGAGCAAGGTTCATCCATCAATAATATTTCAGGATCCATAGCCAGAGCCCGCGCTATACATAAACGCTGCTGTTGTCCCCCCGATAAATTCAAAGCCGAATCATGCAGGCGATCTTTAACCTCTTCCCATAGTGCTGCCTGTTTCAATGAGCGTTCAACCAGCTCATCCATTGAACCTTCAAAACCATTAATTTCCGGCGCCCAGGCGATGTTTTTGTAGATCGACTTGGGAAAGGGATTCGGCTTCTGGAAGACCATACCAATTCGGCGCCTCACTTCTACGGGATCAATCCCGACACCATATAGATCTTCTGCAGAAAACAGGATTTTTCCATCTATAGTCACACCGTCTATAAAATCATTCATCCGATTCAGCGAACGTAATAAGGTGCTTTTACCGCAACCTGAAGGCCCGATAATGGAAGTGATTTTATTGCGGGCGATAAGGCAGGATACTTTTTTTACTGCCGGGTTACCTGAATAAGAAATGCTGACATCCTGAATATCAAGGGCGACATCCGTTATTGTCACCGGCACAAATTTCTTTGCCGATGCACTTTTTGTTGTTGCAGTCTGTGCGGCTGCTAATTCAGACATCACTTCAATCTCCGTTCAGTTTTATTTCGAATATAAATTGCTGTCGCATTCATTAGCAGTAACACACCCAGTAAAACAATGATGCCCGCTGCCGCCAGATCATGGAACTCCTGTTGCGGACGCGATATCCAGTTATAGATCTGAATTGGCATCGCCGTGAAAGAATCCATAGGCCCTTCCGGCAAGAAGGCAACAAAGGTCAGGGCACCAATCATGATCAGGGGGGCGGTCTCTCCAATGGCTCGGGATAAAGACAGGATGACCCCGGTCATTATGCCGGGGAAAGAAGCTGGCAACACATGGGCCCAGGCTGTTTGCCAGCGTGTGGCTCCTAAAGAGAATGCAGCATAGCGAATACTCATTGGCACCGTTTTAATTGCTTCACGGCTGGCTATGATAATCACCGGCAATATCAGCAGGCTCATGGTCAGTGCCCCGGAAAGCAGGGATCTTTCCAAAGCAAAAAAGCGTACAAATATCGCCAAACCCAAAATTCCATAGACAATTGAGGGAACGCCGGCCAGATTCGATATATTGACTTCAATAAATTTATTAAGCTTGCCCGGCTTGGCAAACTCTTCCAGATACAGTGCAGAAGAAACACCAACCGGAATTGAAATAAGGGCAATCAGGCCGATTAACCATAAGGTCCCTACCAAAGCCGATTTTATACCTGCCCTTTCAGGGAAACGTGACGGAAAACTACTGATAAACTGCCAATCCAGCCAGGCTAATCCATCATATGAAACCTGAAATAATAAAACTGCCAGCAGTAACACACTTGACCAGGTCACTACAGCACAACTACGGGAAAAGAAACGTGATTTTCTTTGTCGTTTTAGCAGGTTTAGTTTGTCTTTGTCAGAAATTAACGACATTAATCGTAAACCTCTCGATATCTGTTGAGTATCACCTGTGAAATGATATTAATAATCAGGGTTATCGCGAAAAGCAGGGCGCCAACGGCAAATAAAGTCTGATAAGCAATGCCTCCGGTAGGCGTATCGCCCAGGCTGACCTGAACGATATAGGCTGTCATGGTCTGAACACTTTCAAACATACTTAAGGTGAGATTAGGTGTCTGACCAGCCGCAATGGTTACTGCCATGGTCTCGCCAATCGCACGAGAAATTGCCAACAAGAACGATGCCATAACACCGGACAGGCCTGCAGGAACAACTACCTTTGTTGTGACTTCATAAGAAGTTGCTCCAAGGGCATAAGCCCCTTGACGTAAACTGTCAGGAACGGCACGCAAAGCATTGTCACTCAGGGTTGCTATCATCGGCAGGATCATAATGCCAACCACTATGGCGGCGCTAAGTGCATTAAAAACCTGAATCTCCGGAAAAATACTACGCAGGATTGGCGTAACAAAGGTTAATGCGAAATAGCCATAAACAACAGTCGGGATACCAGCCAATAACTCGAGTGCAGGTTTAATATAGGCACGCATTCTGGGTGAAGCGTATTCACTGAGGTAAATAGCACAGGCCAGACCCAGCGGTATGGCTACAATTGCCGCACCAATGGTAATCTGGAGCGTTCCCCACAGTAGGGGTAATACCCCGAATGAGCTGGGCTGGAGTATCGGCACCCAACTGGTTCCAAAGAAAAACTCTAGCGGGCTGACAGTTTCAAAAAAGACATAGGATTCTTTGAGAAGCAAGCCGATAATGGCTGCAGTAGTGATTACAGAGACTGCCGCACAGACGCCCAGCCAGCTTACAATACATGACTCCCCAAAGCGCCTACCGGATTTTTTTTTAGTTTGGTTGGCTGCTTCGGCCATACTATTACTTCCTGATAATCTGAAGATAAGTAATTTTTGGCGCGATTCTAACACGATTGCCAAAAATCAGAATATAAACATAGCTTTATAAAGATGTCATAAAGCTATGCTTAATTTTCCTGTTATTTATGACCATCAAAAAGTTGTAAAAGCATCCTTCGAGAGCTGATATTCAGCCGCTGGCATTGCTACATAACCTACTTCTGCCGCCAGGGCTGGCGCCTGCTCGAGGTAAAACTCCACAAAGGCCCTTACCTCGGGTCGTGCAGCACTGGGTTTACTCACATAAATGAAAATTGGACGTGATAAGGGGCTATAAGCGCCATTATTAATGGTAGTGTCTGAAGGGCTGACAGGGCCAGTACCTCCATCAATCGGCACCAGCTTCAGTACATCTTCATTAGCTATATAATAAGCATAGCCAAAAAAGCCAAGTGAACTAAGATCACCACTAATGCCCTGCACCAGCACATTATCATCTTCGCTTGCCGTATAGTCAGGACGAGATGATCCTGAATCGCCATTGATGACTTCGGTGAAATAATCAAAAGTGCCTGAATCTGTACCAGGACCATAGAGTCGCATTGGCTGATCAGGCCATTCGGGCCTTACATCATTCCAGGAGTCGACAGTGCTGCCTGGTTGCCAAATCATTTTCAACTCTGCAATGGTCAAGTAGTCGACCCAGGTATTGTCTTTGTTTACAACTACAGACAAGCCATCAAAAGCTACCGGGATTTCAAGATAATCAATGCCATTAGCCTGAGCGGCCTCACTTTCAGAGTCCTTGATAAGCCTGGATGCATCACTGATATCAATTTCACCTGCGGAAAACTTCTGAAATCCACCGCCTGTGCCTGAAACGCCGACTGTAACCCTGACACCCGGCTGGATTGCCAGAAATTCCTCGGCAACCGCTTCACTCACAGGGAACACCGTACTTGAGCCATCAATGCTGACAACACCGGATAGGCGATTAGGATCATCCGAGGACTGATCCCCACCTGAACAAGCACTTAATCCCAGCATCAGCCCGGAAATCACCAGCATGTTTTTTAATTTGAAAGGTTGTGCAAGCATGTTCATACATCACTCCTAGCAATGAATAGTAAATTTGCCTAATTCAAGTCTGACGGCATTCTTCCAAAGGTATGTTAAGTCTATATAAAGAGAATTCGCAGTGTTAAGAAACGTTTTGTCTGCATCATTTTTCACCATCACTCTTTTAAAATTGAACATCCCACTGTAAGCGCAGACGATTATCAGTATCTTCAATAAGTAATAATCTGTCGTCTATACTTAAACGTGAGAAATCTAAAGTCACTTTACTATCATGGCCATTGAAGAACCAGTTTGCACCAAGCGTAAACTCTCTGCGTTCATTTTCTAAAACCCTGTTAGTCGCATTAGGTTCATCAACAAAAGCGTAGCGGACGGCTAATTCAAGTGGAGCAGGTACTGCAGGAAACTGATTATGGAAGAAGTTTCCGGCCTGGATGTAACCTCCAGTCAGTTCATGTGTACTACCATCAGAATTATCAGTAATTTCTTTGCGATGAAATTCTTGCTGGGCAGAGAAGCCCTGATATTTGAAGGCAAATTCCTGTACGACTTGTTTAATCTCAAATTGGCCCGGGGCCGCAGTCGCTGGACTGGCGAAGCCATCAAGATTACCACATCCGGATGAAGACCAACGGGTACAACTACCAGTATTCGTGAAACCTGCAAAGGCCAAACTGCCTGTGGGTTTCTCGGTATATTCAACGTCAGTTTGTCGCCAGGCAAGATCCCGACCCATGAAATTCCACTGCAATCGGGCCATATACATCAAATCATTGTCAGTATTATTTACACCACGGCCTTCGCCGTTAAATACACCCGCATAATATCTCATATCAGCAGGGGTCTCACGGAACAAATGTCCTCGTAACTGCACACCCAGCTGCCTGTCCATTGTAAATACTCTATTGGCGATAGATCGCTCAACAAACTGTTGTCGTCCAGATGAATCAACACGTTCGCGGTTAAGATCGACCTTCCACTGACCGAGACGAATGCCTCCCCAGTCCCATTTCGCGATATCAATACGCCAGTCGATCACTCTCGCACTTGATGAAGAACTACTGTCATCTACATCTCTGGATGGCTGTAAATCAACCTCAAAATAGTACTGTAACCAAGGTTGAAGACCATGGCCTCCGATTTTCATACGCAGGCGACGGGCTTCAAAGTTAGATTGATCGCCTGCATTGAATGCAGAAATCTGTCTCGGATCTGATCTATATGGAGTGGTATAGCGCAATTGAGCCCGCCACTGGAGATTTGTCTGCCATTTACCATCACGTGTCTCCAGGCGGAAGCCACTGCTTCCACGGCTTGCCATCACAGGGAACTCTTCTTCAATTTGTTCTGCGACTTCAGCGGCCACGGCTTGCTGTATGACAGATTCAGTAGCAGGCTGACTTAAAATATCAGTACTGGAAATTGTTTCCTGTTCAATTAAACTGTCATATTGCGCTTGGGTAATCGCTCTGTTTTGCAGCAAAATATCGAGCAATTCTTTATCTGCTGCATTTGCACTATGCGCAATAATAACGGTTTGAGCTAAGACTGCTGCTATTACTAATCGCTTTAAGTTTCTCAGTGCAATTTTTCGCTTCATTGATGGCTGCTCCATATCTCTGGATGTATTCAGTTATTTAACCCGCGCATTTTTCCAGTTCACTATTAAGATTGGATTAAGATGAGATTAAGATATTTAGATCAGGTAAAGAATGCGTTAAAAAGCACGACTTTGAAGGCTTTATCTTAATAGGAAATTAACTATTACGTGGACTTCGACAGCATTTTGGCCACTGTTTCACATCTTTATTAAGATCAGGCTTGAAAGGGAATAGCTAGCTAATGACACTAATATTACTATTAGCATTGATATGAGTATTGATATGAGTATTGATATGAGTATTGATATTAGAAGAGGATCTTCAGAAGCAGGAATCCAGGCTCAGCAGTTCAGGTCGGCAGATATGTACACTCCAGGCAGTGCTCAGACCGCACAGCTTCAAACTATCGGTATATTCTTGGCCAAAGGCATACGATAGCTAAAGGTTGAACCTTTGCCTTGCTGACTCTTCAACTGAATATGCCCGGAGTGCTTTTCTGCAATATTTTTCACAATGGATAAACCCAGGCCTGTTCCACCCAGGCTTCTTGACCTTGCTTTATCCACGCGATAAAAACGCTCAAAAATTCGTTGTTGATACTGTGGGCTTATCCCGATTCCAGTGTCACAGACTTCAAGCAGCATACCCTTATCATCAACACTTAGATTAACCGTAATCACGCCATTTTCAGGGGTATACTTAATGGCGTTATCTATCAGATTATCAATTAGCTGACTCAGGTTTTGCCTGTCTCCATCAACATAAATATTCTCATTTGAAATATTTACCTTTAGTTGCTGGTTCTTTTGTTCAATGGCAACTTTTGCTGATTTCACTGAATTATTCAGTAAATAATTCATATTAATAACTGAAAACTCTTTTGATTTAAGGTCAACCTCCAGTCGAGATAGTGCCATCAAATCACCAACTAACTGAGAGAGACGGATACTTTGAGAGTGAATCCGGTTCATAAAATGCAGAATAGTCGCCTGATCAATGTCTTTATCATCTATAACACTTTCTGAAAGCCCCCTAATGGCAGTAATAGGCGTTTTCAATTCATGTGATGCATTGGCGACAAAATCAGTTCTTATTCTTTCCAGACTTTTAAGTTCACTAATATCATGCAGCACGATAACCGCGCCAATAGGTTGTCCCGTATCATCACTTAAAGATGCAGCATAGATATCAACAACCGAGACTTCATTATTATCCGGATTTGAAGCAGGCAAGGTAATTTGTGTATTAACAACAGAACGGGTTTTGATCGCCTCATCAAGCGCCAGGATTATTTCATTATTTCTGACCTCTTCCCATACGGCTCTTCCCTTACCTTCCTGCGCATTAACTCCCAATAAACTGGATGCTGCCTGATTGATATGAAGAATCTTTTGATTTTGATCAACATCGATTACGCCTTCCACCATGCCAGCAAATATAGCGGCCAGCCGATTACGATCTGCCGTGATATCTGAAATATTTGCGGCTGAATTTCTGGCTAACTGATTAATAACTTCAGCAATTTTTCTGAGTCCCAATGCATTCTGCTCTGGCACCCTGCCTTTGAAGTTACCTTGTGAAATATCCGCAGCTATAAGCGCCAGCCTTTCTACCGAACCAGCCTGCAGTGATGCAGCAAATGCAATTAACAATAGACCCAAGAGACTGAAGATAAATACCAGTTTCAGAATTTGATTCTTGCCAGCTGATATTTCACTATTCAGGCTGTCTATAAAATACGCGGATCTGACGACCCCCAATAACACACCGTCATTGTATATAGGTAAGGCATAATAAATCAGGTCTTCCCCTATCGACTGACTGAATCTGGAAATCTGTCCACTGCCGTTCTTTAGGGCATTCTGTATTTCGGGTCTCAGAAGATGGTTTGACATTTGACTCACATCGTCATGCGAATCAAAAACAACAAGACCTTGCGGATCAATAACAGTAAATCTTTTAGCTGTGATTTGAGAAAACCGGCTTACCAGCGAAGCCATATTGGAGGTATCTGGATTTGGATCATTTAAAAAATAGGTGCGTGAGCTCTCTACAAGAAGTTCAGCCTGAGCTCTTAGCTCATTTTCCACACGGGATTCAATTTGTCTTTTAACATTCTGTGTCAGGGCTACACTCAGGACCACAATACTGGTAATAAATATAACTGCATATACCAGAAATATTCGAAAAAAGAATGAAGGATTAATGCGCATGAATTATTCTTTAAATCGGTATCCAACACCTCGTATCGTTTCAATTACCGGAGGTTGGACAGCCATTTTTTTTCGAATTCCGCGTATATGAACGTCAATGTTTCTGTCCACAACAATGGAGGTATCACCAAGTGCTTTGTTTAGCAGTTGTTCACGAGAAAAAACCCGCCCCAGATTACTGGCTAGATAATGGAGAATCCTGAACTCTGTCGCGGTAAGTTTTATTTCTTCACTATTCACCATTACTTTGTGTTTCCCTGTATCAATAGTGATATTCCCATGCTCAATTCTTTCGACTTCTGGGCTTACTTCCTGAAGCATGCCGCGTCGAAGTACTGCTTTGACTCTAGCCACCAATTCTCTCGGACTGAATGGCTTGGAGATATAATCGTCAGCTCCTACCCCAAGGCCAAGTACAACGTCGCTCTCTTCACCTTTAGCGGTAACCATAATAACTAAAGTATGAAGCAACTCATTATCATTTTTTATGCTTGAACAGATTTTAATACCATCTGTACCTGGCAACATGAGATCAAGAAGCACCATGTCCGGCTTTTCTTTTCTCACTAAAGCTAGTCCGGTATCGCCATCAAGTGCTGAGTTAACTACAAATCCTTCTCTTTTAAGGTTGTAACTTAATACCTCCAGAATATCTGGCTCATCTTCAATTATGACAATTTTTTTTCTGTTCACCGTTATTAACTCTCAAGTCCTTAACAATAATTTCCAATCATAGGAGGCTAGCAAGAGTTTGTTAAGCTTATGTAAAGAACAATACTAATGAACATCAACGAAGCCGCGCAACCAGTCTATTTCAGATACATTTTTGTCAGTCCGGTATTTGCGTATCGAATATCCGAATTGAGGAACTTCGAGAATTATATATTCAATTTTATCTTTTGGTATTTTAAACAATTGACAATCACTGCTCGCTCTTAGCTTACCAATTAGTGCTTCTGAAAAGGGACAATATCCCAATTCAGAACCGATTTCTAAATTATCTTCATCATTAAAAACGGCATCTCCCTGGGCAAGCAAATACCAATAGGATTCGTTAATAGATAAGATCATGCCGGCCTGAACCAGCTCCAATTCTGCCAGATGAGCAATACGTTCCAGCACCGTTGAGGTTAAACCTCTAAATTGCGGCAATGCCCAAATTCTTTGCCTTAATTCCCAACGCTTCAATAACTTATCTTTATGCCCTTCATCCCGTATAAAAGCATTAAAGGTTTCTTCAGAAAATACGCAAACGGAAACAGGCGAACTGGCAACAACACTGGCATTACGTTTTCTGGAACCGGTCACAATTGCCATTTCACCAATCACTTCCCCCGCCTGTAATGAGGCAACTGTTTCTAATCCCGCTGCGTTTGAGACCACGACTTCACAGTAACCGGTTAAGATTAAAAATACGGATCCCCGTGACTGTGCTTCCTGGACAATAATGACATCTCCTTTGTTGTATCGCCTGACTTCTTCTTCAGAAAGAATACTTCTGGCCCAACGATTAGTTAAAGGCTCTCCCAGCCAGAGTGAGAGATAATGATTCATTAGCGATGAATAAATACTGCTGTCACCATCCAAAACCGTGTATCGCTTTCCCGAACTAGCCATTGAAAAAGTCGTGTTAAATTTATTTGATAAATGCTCAACATGAACAAATACTACGCGATCGGAGTCAGATTTTAGAGCGTCTTCCGGATTACCATGAATAGCACCCGCACCACCATCTGCTACCAAAAGATCAAAGCGTGAAGTATAGATATTCTGCAGTTTCTTATAAGTCTGTTTACTGACAATGCCTTCTTTGGCCATATCTTTAATTGTACCCATACCATGATTATCCCCAATCACGCAGATACTTCTTGTTCGACCTTTATAGTTTGTTGAAAATGTTGCGCCAATAGTTGGAATACTATGGACCGTTGTGTGCGTTAAAATTTCCAGACCGTAATAATTGATACTGATATTCGGTTTGACTTCAATGAAATCAAAAAAACTTTTAATTACGTCGATGCTCCAGTTCAGATGACAACTCAATTTATCCATCGCCATCTCATATATTTCTCTAGTGCTTATTATTTCCACTTTCCTTGGCATAAGTATCAAAGGAAACAAGGCACAATGATCATCATGAAGATGCGTCAGGAAAACTGCAGAAATCTGATTTTTTGAAATGCCTCGCGCAAACAGATGTTTATCCAGATAAGGCAGGGAATCAATCAAGATGTAATCACCGTTGTAGCACAAGGCCAGTCCTGTGCATGGTTCATTCGCAGTAAACCCGGAAGCGCTGCCCAGTATCTCAAGTCCTAGCCTGACCAAATCCCGGGGCACGAAATCATGCTGCATTTCATAGGGAGGATTAATTTCCCTGTCATCGACCAAGCTGATCTGCATTGAATCTTCATTAGCGACGACCAGTTCGTAAGTATCATTAGCCAGATGGGTAATCGTACTGTGAGGCATTTTGGCAATACGATCCTTAAAAGGAATAATATTAAAAAAACTGCTGACTTCACGTACCTTTCCCTGCTCATTTTTCAGCGCCAGATATTCAGCAGCAGCCAGCCACTCATGCTTCAATTCAACTGCTGTGCCCCAGGTTTCCAGCTCTTCTTTAATGGGTCCCAGCAATGTCAGTCGCAATAATCTTAAAGCCCGGGATATATCATCGGCCTCACCTACAAGATTGAGACATTTCTTCTCTTTCAAACCTCGCGAAACGAACAGAAAAAAATACAGTGGGAATTCCAGATTATTGAGCAAGGACCCGTCTTTCTCTTGGGAATCAGAAAGCACGAGGGTATCAAAGTGGGTTATTTTATTTAGCAGCAAGCCCTTAAGCACTTCCGGCGGCTGCCCGAACAAGATGCATTCCTGTTTGCCAAGTACAACTCTGGAACCATCAGCCGGTTTGATCAGCTTTAAAGCCATTACTTTCCCATAAGGCCCATTGCAAATGGGCGCATCATTCAACACTAAGATAGCGAAATGATATCATGCAAAACACAAGCCTTACTTTCTTTTTAAGGGGCTAAGTCCATCATTTTCTATTAGCGGCTGATCTTTTGTTGCCGATTTTCTGCGTTTGCCTATATTCTTTTTATTTCGAAGTCTTTGTTTTGCCTTTGGCGGCGCTTTTGATTTGGATTTTTTATTAGTCAGACTTTTTTTCTTGTTACTCTTTTCAATCTTCCCTTTAAATTTTGCCTCTAAGCCTTTTATCACGAAGGCTTCGAACTGAATATTCAAATATCTGGCGATACTTTGACTTAGATTCCAGTCATTTGCAGAAACCAGTGAAATTGCAGTACCCGTTTCACCGGCACGACCCGTGCGCCCCGCACGATGCAAATAATCATCTCCGGAACGGGCCATATCAAAATTGATGACCAGATCAATTTCTTTAACATCCAGACCTCGCGCTGCCAGATCCGTTGCTACAAGAATAACTACTCGTCCCTGACGGAATTGTTTCATCACCAGCTGCCTTTCCTCCTGACTCAATTCCCCATGTAAACAGTCAGCTTTGAATTTTTTATACTTCAGGTAAGACGACAGTTTTGCTGCCTGGGCTCTGGTATTGGTAAATATTAAAACTCTTACATAATCATCAGCTTCCAGAATTTTAGCCAGAAGCTGACTTTTATGCTCCTGAGTATCCGCGAGTAGTAAGCGATGTTTAATCAAGCCTCCCTGCTGTCTATACTTGCCATCATCTATGTGGGCAGGATCATTTAAAATCGCAGCAGCAACTTTTTCTATTCCTGTATGCTGCAGAGTCGCTGATAACAGAAAAGTTTGCTTTTCATTATTACAGGCCTGACAAATTTCCAAGACATCTTCTCTGAAACCCATGTCCAGCATACGGTCTGCTTCATCCAGAATTAAAAATTCCAAATCTCCGAGCTTTATTGAACCTTTCTGAAGATGCTCAAGGATTCGCCCTGGAGTAGCAATTATGATCTCAGGGTTTTTTCTGATGCGTGCTCTTTGCTCTTTAAATGGAAGCCCTCCGATCAGACTGAGACATTTAATCAGGGAAAAAGCACACAAAGCTTTGCAATCCGATTCAATTTGCTCTGCGAGCTCTCTGGTAGGGGCGAGTATCAGGCAGCGTGTCGCTGTATCAGGAGCAGGTTTATTTATAATACTTTGTAATGCAGGCAACAAATAGGCAATTGTTTTACCGCTGCCTGTTTCTGCTGATGCCAGAATATCCCTGCCGGTAAGCGCAAGAGGTAGCATTTCGGCTTGTATCGGGGTACAGGTTTTAAGCTCAAGTTTATCCAAGGCTTTCAGCAAACGCTCATGTAAACTGAATGAAGTAAATTTCGGATTCTGCTCTTTCAAATGCTCACCTTCTTTCAATGCGGCCCCTTAATATCCACGCAAAATTTTATTCACATCAACAGCGTAACAAAACTCAATTGTTATTAAGTAAGCCTGGTAATTATTACGTTTAAAATTTCGAGTGTAGATGTTTGATAGTTTATGTATATCTATTCAAACCACATCATCAATCGTACTGATTAACTTTTGCTCTGATTTCCTAAACGATTACTTATCTACGGTAGTATATGAATTAGTGAAATGTATAATGGCCTCACCCGCAAGCAGATGTTGGCCCAGACCATAGTACATGTTATCAGCTCTGACCCAAGCTAAGCATTTTATTTCTAGAGGTTATTAATGGATATTCTTGGCGAATACGGCACCATCCTTCTGATTCTGGCAATTCTCTTCGGTTTTTTTATGGCATGGGGCATTGGTGCCAACGATGTAGCCAATGCTATGGGCACTTCAGTTGGTTCCGGAGCTCTCACTATCAGACAAGCCATACTTGTCGCGGCCATCTTTGAATTTTCAGGCGCCTTCCTGGCAGGAGGCCAGGTGACCTCCACTATCCGCAGAGGAATCGTTGATCCTGCCCTATTGTCTGGAACCCCTGAATTACTGGTTTATGGCATGCTGGCCGCCCTGCTGGCTGCAGGGGTCTGGTTGCTGATTGCTTCCTCCAAGGGCTGGCCGGTTTCAACAACCCATTCAATAGTAGGCGCCATTGTTGGCTTTGCGGCCGTGGGTATTGGTGTAAATTCAGTCTCCTGGTTTAAGGTTGGCACCATAGTGATGAGCTGGATTAGCTCTCCTGTATTGGCAGGAGCACTGGCCTTTATTATCTATCGCTCAGTGCATATCCTGATACTTGATACCGAAAGACCACTTGTTAATGCCAAACGTTATATTCCTATTTATATGTTTCTGGTTGGCTTTATGATTTCAATGGTGACTTTTCTAAAGGGTTTAACCCATGTTGGTCTTAACACCAGCTTTATGGAGTCAGTAGCAGCATCTGCGGCAATCGGCGTGACTGTGATGGTTATCGGCAACTACATGCAACGCAAAATGGAACTGCATCTGGATGCGGAACATGAATTACACCTGAATAAGGTGGAAAAAGTGTTTGCTACTTTAATGATATTTACTGCTTGCAGCATGGCTTTTGCACATGGCTCCAATGATGTGGCTAATGCTATCGGTCCACTAGCTGCAATCAACGCCATTGTTCGTTCCGGTGAAGTATCTCAGACCTCAGCCATGCCGGTCTGGATACTCTTCCTAGGTGGTATAGGTATCGTCTTCGGACTGATGATGTACGGTCACAAGGTGATGGCCACCATTGGTAAAAAAATTACTCATTTAACCCCGACTCTGGGTTTTTCTGCAGAGCTGTCAGCGGCAAGCACAGTGGTTATAGCTTCAGCGACAGGTATCCCTATTTCAACCACCCATACACTGGTAGGCGCAGTACTCGGTGTGGGTCTTGCACGTGCAGGTAGTGCTGCAATTGATCTGCTGGTAATTAGGAGAATATTACTTTCCTGGCTGGTAACCCTGCCTGCCGGCGCAATCCTTGCCATTATATTCTTTTATATTTTGAAATTTATTTTTGGCGGCGGCTAGAGTTTTCAAAAACTGTTAAAAGTTTATACCTAGGCGTCCCCAACCGACTCCACTTTAGTTGATTGATGGAAAACCATCTGCCACAGGCCTTCCGGATTCTGCTTCCATAGGGAACTATGCATAGCTCCCAGGGAGGCAGATGTTCTGGGAGCAAGCATCTTGGCCCAGTATGTAGATAGTGCCAGGTGCTCGCTTAAACACATCACTTTGAAATCCCTGATATCCCAACGAGCATGCGGCGATTTCCTGACCAGCCACATACAAATTTCCTGGCGGGAACGAATGACGCCATCTGCTGCAATTTCCCATAGTTCCGGCCCGAGCAATTTTTCTACTTCATCTGAGAATTCATCATGCAGCAGGCTGCATTCCTGTTCAAAAAGCAGTGCTTTTAATTCCTGTTTATTCAGAGCCATTAATATATCTGTCTGTCTTCATACTCGGGGTTTGTGCACTTCAATTATCTGTCTGACGAGGGCGAATATTCTCGTTTAAGGCTCTATAGTCTCAAGCATCCTGTCACCCAGGCCCATTGCCTGGCGTGCTAAAGTATTCTTTAGTGGAGGTAGCAGGTCTATGCTCAGCAGACCGAATTTCCTGAACCACATTACTGCCTGTTTATTGCTTGAAAAAAATCGGGTCAAGTAATGACTGAAGTCGATGGTTTTTTGCTGATCCATTTCTGTTTCCTGTAAATATTCCTGTAAACGGGAATATTTCCCCGGACTTTGACCCCCTGTAATTGATTGGGCAATATTTGATGCCAGCCGCATGAGATCCCTGAATGCCAGATTGAAACCCTGGCCGGCTACAGGGTGTAAAGTATGTGCAACATTGCCCAACAATACGAGATTGTGACGAATTTGCTCTTCAGCTGTCTGCAAACTGAGGGGAAAAGCTGCACGCTCACCGACTTTTGTAAAACTACCCAGTCGCTGACCAAACTCGGCTTGTAAGCCCGCCAAAAAATCTGCATCACTTAAATTCATGACATTTTGATAATCATGGGCATTTTGTGTCCAGATCAGTGCTGCACGATGACATTCATCAAAGTCAGGTAATGGCAGCAAAGCCAGTGGCCCCTTTGGCGTGAATCGTTCATAGGCAATATTGCCATGTGATTTACTGAAAGCTACATTAGCTATCACGGCAACTTGCTCATAAACATGTTGCGTTCGATGAATGCCAAGCTTTTCACACAAACCCGAACGCCCCCCTTCTGCCATGACAAGCAAGTCAGTTTCCACAGTAAATTGCTCATCTTGTTGCTGACATTCGAGAATGGCCGAGCCATTATGGTGAGTAATGCCACTCACTCGTGCGGGACTGAGAGTTTCTATTTGTGTCGCTTCTATTTCCCCTTTTCCCTTCGTCCCTGCCGCAAGCAGACGTTTATTTAAAACCAAACCGATGGCCTGGTTTTCCAGCACATAGCCAAGTGCATCAACACCAGTATCCCTGGTCGTTATATTGGCTTTACCGAATCGGCCCTGATCCGAAACATGGATTTCCCTGATTGGCTCTGCACTGGATTTTAGCTCGTCCCACAGACCCAAACTTTGCAGGTAATGAACCGTACCAAATGACAGCACTGTGGAGCGCACATCAAAACCGGGCTGTAAGGCCCGTTCATATTTTATGGGTAAGGATTCAAGCAACAGGATTTTACTTGCAGATTTTACTAATAGTTTTTGCAGCGCACAGGCCAGGCTCGAGCCGACCATGCCACCACCAATGATGACAACATCGTATTGCTTATGCTGAGGTCTGGCCATCTTAAGCCGCCATAAAGGATTCTATTTCATCAACCGTTTTTGGCAGACCCCGGGTAAGAACTTCGTTGCCTTTCTTGCTTACTGCAACATCATCTTCAATGCGGATGCCAATACCACGCCATTTTTTATCAACTTTTTTGTTGTTGGGAGAAATATAAATACCGGGCTCCACTGTCATCACCATACCAGGTTCCAGGATTCGCCAGTCACCTTCAATTTTATAGTCTCCAACATCGTGTACATCCATGCCCAGCCAGTGTCCTGCCCGGTGCATATAAAATTCACGATAAGCACCTTCCTCTATTAACTTTTTCAGTTTGCCTTTGAGTAAACCAATTTCAAGCAGGCCACTGGTAATGACTTCTACTGTCCGATTATGAGCTTGATCCCAATGCGCGCCCGGTTTAATTGTTTTGATTGCCTCAAGTTGCGCATCCAGTACTATTTCATAAATGGCCTTTTGCTCCGGACTGAACTTCCCGTTAACCGGGAAAGTACGGGTAATGTCAGACGCGTAATATTCATACTCACAACCCGCATCTATCAGGACCAGATCGCCGTTTTTCAGAACCTGATTGTTTTCTGTGTAATGCAAAATACAGGCATTTTCACCACCGGCAACTATAGAAGTATAAGCCGGAGCAGCACAGCCGGATCGCGCAAATTCATACAGATATTCTGCTTCCAGTTCATACTCATGCATACCTGGCTTACAGGCAGTCATGGCGCGCTTGTGGGCTGCCACGGCAATCTGCCCGGACTTTTTCATCAACTCCAACTCAACTTTGGATTTAATCAGACGCATTTCATGCAACAGATGATCAAGTACCAGAAACTCTCCCGGGGGGTGAGCACCACTGCGCACCTTACTTCTGATTACCCTGACCCATTCCATTAACTGATGATCAAAGGCTTCATCTTTTCCCATCGGAGAATAGACACGCTCCCGCCCTTCAATCATGCCAGGTAATATATCGTCGATATCTGTTATTGGAAAACTGTCATCCACACCGAGTGTTTCTATGGCCGCCTCGGGTCCCAGCAACTTGCCGTTCCACAATTCTTTTAACTCATTTTTTTCCTGACAGAACAACAGACATTCGCCATTCTCCCGGCCGGGTATCAGTACCAGTACTGCTCCGGTTTCGGCAAAACCTGTCAAATAATAAAAATCACTACTCTGCCGGTATGCGTAATCCGCATCACCGTTACGTAAAGTCGCTTTGGCCGAAGACAAGATGGCTATACTGTTCGGCTCCATCTGTGCCATCAAATCCTTGCGACGTTTTATAAATTCACTTTTATTAATACTCATATTTTTACTTTAATGCAGCCTGTTTTTATCTGGCGTTTGAGTTTCTCTATTTGAAGTATTTAAACTGTGCTGTATAAATACTGTACACGCGGCCATGCGCACATACTCGGTGACTTCCATAAAATCATGCTCCTCATGCTCAGACTGTTCATGCTGCCTGTCATCAACATTGGCAATCGCAGTAAAATCTTTTAACACTTCACGGGTTTCCTCAAGCAAAGAACTATCACCCTTGGCATAGGCCCCGCCAAAACCCGAAATAAATCCTTCGCACCAATTACCGAGGGCATGCAGACGTATGGACAATTCCTCATCTTCATCCGGCAAGAGCAACTGGAATGAAAAATCTTCGGCACTCAATTGTTCATGAATATTTGCCTGCAGGCGCAGGATCAAATCAGTTATCAATTTATTGGGCTTGCTTTCCTGACCCAGTAAACGCCAGCTCAAAGCGGCATCTCCGGGTTGGGCACCTGCACATAACTGGCCGCAAATAATACCGTGTAATTCAGAGGCGGTATTAAAAATATTATTGCTGGCCAACAAAGTGGCTATCTTATCAAAGTCAGGGGTCACGCTAGTTCTACTTAATCTCGTAAAGAACTTAATAATACCTCCTCAATAAAAAATATTCGCGCTTAAGATGAAGTATTATTACCAACAGACTGATAATTCTGATTTTTTTAGAAAAAAGTGTGTTGACGCTATGCACAGCGCGATTTATAGTTACCGGCTAGTATTTTGAGAGCATGAATACAATGAGTGATACTAATTTCAGCGGCTTAGAAGAAAAAGTTGATGAACTGATTCAACTATGTGCTGATATGAAGGCTGAGAACCAGAACTTGCGTGGCCAGGCCAATAACTGGGAAACAGAGCGTAAACTCTTATTGGATAAAAACCAGTTAGCACGGGTACGTCTGGAAAAAATCTTACGACGTTTAAAAACTCTGGAACAAGGCGAATAGTCGATGTCTGACAAAAACAGTATCAGTATCAAAATTCTCGGCAGGGACTATCAGATTGCCTGTGGCCCGGACGAAGAAAATGACTTGCGACAAGCCGCCACCTACCTTAATAAGCAGATGGAACAAATCAAAAAACACGGTCCCACACTGGGTTTTGAGAAAATAGCTGTAATGACTGCGCTTAATATCAGCCACGAATTAATTCAGAATTCACAACAAGCCAATAATTCCGAGCAGGGCGCCCAGCAGTTTTTAGCCCACCTTGAGAAAAAATTAGAGTCCGCCCTGCAAACTTCCCGTCAATTTGAAATTTAGTTCCTTTATCACTTCCACCTGTTGTCTATTGGTCTATAATAGGTAACTGCTCCCTGGAATATTAGCTAACCACTTTTGTGCCTGAGCCGATAACTATACCCCGGAGACTTGCCTAATGGCATTGTTGTGCATGTCCGCTAGACGGAAAGCCTGATATGCCGGACGAGTCACCACCTGAACTTCAGGGTTCAGGACACCATTGGTAGCGGTATTCTGGAGAGTTTTTATATTATTTGCTGATCATGAACTCCCTTGATTTAACATCATCTTCTAAAAAAAAGCTTAAAAGAGATAGTGAGCACTCACAAATACGTAAAAACATACGCACGCTGAGAAACTCTTTCAGTTCTGAGGAGCAGGCTATCGCAGCAGAAGCCTTAGTATCACGCATCCTTATTGACCCCGATTTCCAAAACGCTGAAAAACTGGCTTTTTATCAGGCCTTTGATGGCGAAATCAATCCATCTCTGGCCCTGCAGACCGCACTAAAGCTGGGAAAACGTTGTTTTTTACCCTTAATCAACAAAACTGATTCCAGTATGCTATTTGTTGAATTCAATTCCCAGAGCTCGCTGAAACAAAACCATTACGGGATTCTGGAACCTGAGTTATATCCAGACAGGACTCTTGCTTCTGAGTATCTGGATACTATTTTTATGCCCCTGGTTGCTTTTGATGACAAAGGAACCCGCTTAGGTATGGGCTTGGGCTATTACGATAGAAATTTGGCCTTCTTGCGGGGAAATGCCGCTAAAAGTAGGCAAAAATCGCCTAAATTGATCGGATTGGCCTATGAATGTCAGAGAGTAGATGAACTGGAACGTGCCGAATGGGACATTCCCCTGGATAAAATTATCACTGATCAGACTACTTATTTAATAAACTCTTGATCGGCTAAATTTCTGTCATTAAAAGAATAAGGCGCTCTGAGCTACACCACTAATCAGTATGCCTGCACCAAAAATAAACATCAGTACTGCGAGAAAATCAGGCTTCTTACTCATTAATTACCCCTATAAATCTTAAAGTTAGAAGTTAAACTTAATAATTATTTTAAGTTATATCCCACAACGTGCTGAACTATATATAGTTTTTTTATACTGCACAACACTTATCTTATAGTTTTAGTGTGCTACTCCCATTATTTACAAACACGCGTGCTTATCCATACGCAGTTCTCGCCAGCACGTGACAACTCCGTTAGACTCTCAAAACACCAGATAACAGCCTAAGAACAGAACCGAGCCCAACTTATGACCCAGGATGAATTAAAAAAGGCAGTAGCAATAGCCGCTTTCGAGCGTATTCAGCCATATTTAAATGAAGACAGCGTGATCGGTGTTGGCACAGGCTCAACAGCTAATTTATTTATTGACTGCCTGGCTCAGGTCAAACACAAGGTGGCAGCAACTGTGGCCAGTTCTGAAGCAACCAGCCAACGGCTCAAGGAGCACGGCATACCAGTCTTTGAACTTAACAGCGTTGATGAAGTGACTGTTTATATTGACGGAGCCGATGAGGCAAATGACTATTTACAACTCATCAAAGGCGGAGGCGCAGCTCTTACACGTGAAAAAATTATAGCCGCAGTTGCCAAAGAATTTATTTGCATCGCAGATGAAAGTAAATACGTAAAGGTATTGGGCACATTTCCACTGCCTGTTGAAGTAATCCCTATGGCGCGCAGTCATGTTGGCAGACAGATCGTGAAACTGGGTGGTGATCCGGTCTACAGGGAGGGGGTGCTTACAGATAACGGCAATATCATTATCGATATCTACAATATGTCGATTACCGAACCCCGTAAACTGGAAAGCGATCTGAACCAGATTGTCGGCGTCGTCAGCAATGGTTTATTTGCTCAGCGCCCGGCAGATATATTATTGCTAAGTAGGGAAAGTGGCGTGGAGGAACTCTATGCCCCAAAATAAGCACATGCCGGGCAATCAATTTGCCTTAATATAATTTGCTTTTAGTACCTTATTCAAAGTTCTCAGTATCAATCTCAGCCATCGACGCCGCATGATACCGTTCACCATGCACTGTATTCTGATTAATAAGTGCATCCAACTCTTCAACTATGACTTTATCCAGTTGCACATCACCAGCAGCGAAATTCTCCTCCAGATGAGCTGCGGATGTTGAACCCGGAATAGGAATGACATGTTTACCGCGAGTCAGCAGCCAGGCCAGCGCCAATTGTGAACGGGTACAACCCTGCCGCTCGGCAAGTTCAGCAAATTTGCCCAACAAACTTAGATTGTGTTGGTAGGCTTCACCCTGAAAACGCGGCATACCACGACGTATATCGCCTTCTGCCATAAGTTCTGGTGCCGGAGGTGAATCTGTCAGGAAGCCTCGGGCGACCGGCGAAAAGGCCACGTAGGCAATGCCAAGTTTTTCGCACAAAGCCAAAGATGCAATTTCCGGATTTCTTGACCACAAGGAATATTCATTTTGCAGCGCTGCGACCGGGTGAATCGCGTGCGCCTTCTGTACTGTCTCAGCTGAAACTTCAGATAAACCTATAAGGCCAATTTTACCTTCAGTGACCAGTTCAGACAGAGCGCCAACACTGTCCTCTATTGGCACTTTTTTATCCATGCGGTGTAAATAATACAAATCGATATGCTCAGTCTTTAAGCGTCGCAGGCTGTCTTCACAGGTTTTTTTAATGACTTCAGGACGACCATTTATTTCGCGCTTTCCTTCACTGTTTTTAAACAGGCCGCACTTACTGGCTAAAAAATATTCATTGCGTCGATCCTGGAGCGCATCGCCAAGCAATTCTTCATTTGCTCCGAAACCATAAAGGGCCGCTGTATCCAGCAGGGTATAGCCTGTATCCAGCGCCTTATGCAGAATTTTATGGGCGGCTTTTTTTTCCTGAGCCGGGCCATAAGCATGTGATAGCGACATACAGCCAAAACCAATGGCTGTAACTTCAGTGGAACCAATAACGCGTTGTTGCACAGTAATTTCCTGTCTTTTTAAGATTATTAGAGTGAGCTGGTAATTGTACAAAAAAAAAGCCCGATAATCTTTCGATCAAGCGGGCTTTATTTTATAAGCTGAGTATTCTATCTGTCTGCAGGAGGCGATATTCGTAATAACATGCCATTGGGATCATGCCCCCATGAATAGTTCACACCTTCAGGCAGCTCCGCAGACATCGATCCCAGGCCAACGATACCGCCGAATTCATTAATTTTTTCCAGAGCCATCGGAAAATTATCTACTGATATCAGTAGTAGAGCCTCACCTGGATCCTCCACTCCTCCATTGGCCTTTCTCCGCTCAGGCCCGGTAAATTCCTGAAAATTCAAGGTAAATTCAGTATTGGGGAAAGTACCCCGTGCCATACGCATGGTCAGCAACTCATCATTATCAAAGAGTGAAGTCACGTATTCAGGTGTTGATCCAGCAGCACCCGGCGCAGCCATTTGCAAACCAAAAGCCTGATTATAAAACTCAACAGTCTCATCAAGATTTTCTACTGTTAGAAACCACGCCACATTGCTGATGCCTGCCTGCATTCGTGAAGACTCTGTTTCTACCAGCTCAACAGTATAGCCATCGGCATCACGGATCATGGCATATTTATTAACGCCGCCTCTTACAATATAGTCCCCGTCTTCGGTTAATATTTCCAGGCCAAGCTCACGCGCACCATCCAGCATCCTGGTAATGTCTGGAACAGAAACTGCAATCATAAAAGCACCTGGATCATAGATACTGAGCTGTTGGGACCTAGTAGGAATATTTGACCATTCAACCAGCTCAAAGCTGGTGGCAATGGCTGGAGCTCCTACTATCATTACGCGCATCCTGCCTTCTCCGTTACCGGCCATTTGATTGGGCATTGGCTCACCTAAGGGACGCGTCAGCTCAAAACCCAGCACGCCATTATAAAAAGCCAAGGCGGCATCCAGATCTTCTACCATCAGGTGAGGAATACTAACTGATTGTGCATGCGGACCATCGTGAGCTAACAGGCTCGCTGGGTAGATTGCCAGGCTGAGGGCTATGGCCAGAGCAAAATTTAAATAGGACTGCGACTTCATTATTGTCTCCTGATACCTGAATACCTTTCAGCCATAAATCATTGTCTGGCAAATGGATGAAGGCGTGGAAATTTAAAACCACGTTATGTGCTCGCTTAAACCAAGCACATAACGCAGCAGTAATTTATCTTGTGATGCCGCCATTCGGGCTGCCAATCCCTCTGGGGAATGCCACATCCCAGTGCTCCTGAATCAAGCCATCATCGACCCGGACCATGTCGAAACGATAATATACATTTTGCCCGCCTGAATCGGCATCATCCTCAAAACGCTGGTCAAACTTCAGATAGAAGTTGCCCTGAATCAATTCAAGCGTTGGTGGCGTAATCCACTCTCCCGTTAATGGACGTGAGTCACGACCTCCGAAAAAGCCCATGAAACCTTCCAGGCCTCCTGGAACATTCATATTATGCTGCATATAGCCTGGAGCAAAATATTCCCGGGCTAGTTCTGCCTGACCAAATTGCAGTATGTCCCTGAATTCAATCTGACCGATTCGAAGTGTTTCCTGCTCTTGTGCACTAAGGTTTCTTGAATCGTTATAGACCCCGCCACCCATGCCTTTGGCTCCGAAATCTGCATCTACAACTTTATGAGCGCCATCCCAATGTTCTACGATCTTGCCATTATCTAACCTGAACAGGTCAATGGTGTTGTATTTATAGATATGTGCTGGCTCCATCGGGTCAATAATAAAACTTGCCCACATAAAAAAAACATATTCATTTTTGGCAATCTGAACTTCAGGTGTGGTCTGGCCTCGGTTTTGTATCAAGCCGGGATTCGTTCTTAATGTTGCAATAAAGGCATCCCGTCCGGCACCTACATTAGGGTTTCTGGAAATGAAACTGGCCGGTATGTAATTGGTGGCGATATCCAGATTGCCGCCATTAACGATATCACGCCAGAAGTCATGCACAAATTCCAGGTTGGCACGCTCCTGGGCGTTCATGGCCATAGACGGACTTTGCTGGGGGATCGGATATTGCGCTAACGCGGTAATGCTGAATACTGAAAATACAAAAAGCAGGATGATTCTTTTCATTATTATGCTCCTGAGGGGTTTATTATGATTCCGGAAAAAGCATACTACATCATTGCCAGCTTTTAACAGCCAGGAATTATCTGTGCATTTTTTTTCCTTATTTACACAGGACTGCACGCACTACTATTTACTGATGCAAACGCTTTCCTGTATTAGCTTTTTACCTTTGCTGAAAACTCCCCGGCAGCATATTTTCCGGACATTTCTTCAAGGTTATATATCTTGCCGATCTTGGCAATCTGGCCGGCTGTTCCGAAGGCCTCCAATCGCGCCTTAACAACATCCTTCATTGCAACTATTGTCGGCGTCAGAAATTTACGAGGATCAAATTCTGCTTTATTTTCGGCCAGGAACTTCCTCACTGCCCCGGTTGAAGCCAGACGCAAATCAGTATCAATATTTACTTTTCGTACACCGTTGCGAATGCCTTCCTGGATTTCTTCTACAGGCACACCATAGGTTTCAGGAATTTCACCACCAAATTCGTTGATGATAGCCAGCCATTCCTGTGGCACAGAAGATGAACCATGCATCACCAAATGCGTGTTGGGAATACGCTGATGGATTTCCTTGATGCGTTCAATCGCCAGAATATCACCAGTAGGCGGACGACTGAACTTATAGGCTCCGTGGCTGGTTCCTACAGCAATAGCTAAAGCATCAACCTGAGTTGCTGCCACAAATTGGGCGGCTTCTTCAGGATCAGTCAGCAACTGTTCCATGGATAACTTACCTTCCGCGCCATGACCATCCTCTTCGCCGGCCATTCCGGACTCCAGAGAACCCAGGCAACCCAGTTCACCTTCCACAGATACTCCACAGGCGTGCGCCATTTTTACCGTCAGGGCCGTGACTTCGACGTTATAGTCGTAATCCATAGGTGTTTTACCATCCTCGCCCAGCGAACCATCCATCATGACCGATGAAAAACCCAATTGTATGGAGCGCTGACAAACGGCCGGAGATACACCGTGATCCTGATGCATCACAATCGGCACATGAGGAAATTCTTCAATCGCAGCCTGAATCAGATGCTTCAAAAAATTCGAACCTGCATATTTTCGGGCTCCCGCTGATGCCTGCAAAATCACCGGGCTATTCATTTCATCGGCGCCCATCATAATGGCGCGCACCTGTTCCAGATTATTGACATTAAACGCCGGCACGCCGTAGTCGTGTTCGGCAGCATGATCAAGTAATTGTCGTAAACTGATTAGAGCCATGTCTGTATTTCCTTTTAGTTTGTTCCTGTATTTTTAACTGTGCATTATGAAAGTTTTAGCTTGCAAATTTGAGATTAATTAGCGCTTCGTTCTTCAAGGATGGCAACTGCCGGCAGAACCTTCCCTTCGACAAATTCTAAAAATGCCCCGCCACCCGTCGATATATAGGAGACCTTATCCCTGATTTGGTATAGCTCAATTGCCGTAATGGTTTCGCCGCCGCCGGCAATAGAAAATCCGCTATTGGCTGCAATGGCTTCGGCAACAGCCTTTGTTCCAGCAGCAAAAGCATCAAACTCAAAAACACCGAGCGGTCCGTTCCAGAGTATGGTTTGCATAGCAGCAATGGTACTCACAAAATCGCTGATCGTTTGCGGACCAACATCCAGAATCATATCATCCTCGGCAATATCGGCAATTGCCTTGATTTCTGCACTGGCTGAAGCTGAGAATTCTTTGGCCACCGCCACATCCCTGGGCAGGGGGATATTGGTCAAATTCATAATTTCCCTGGCTTGATCTAGCATATTCTCCTCGTAAAGAGATTTTCCAACCCTGAAACCTGCTGCTGCAAGAAAAGTATTTGCGATCCCTCCTCCAACGATCAGGTGATCAACTTTTTTGGCCAATGCCTCCAGCACCATTAATTTACTGGAGACTTTGGCGCCACCGACGATTGCCAGCATTGGTCTGGCTGGTTCTGCCATGGCCTTGTGCAATGCTTTTAATTCAGCTGCCAGCAACAAACCGGCGCAGGCCTGTGCAGCATATTTTGCCACACCACAGGTGCTGGCCTGCGCACGATGCGCCGTGCCAAAAGCATCCATTACAAACACATCACAAAGACTGGCGTAATATTGTGACAATTCATCACTATTGGCTTTTTCACCAATATTGCAGCGCACATTTTCCAGCAATACACAGCTCCCCGCTGTTAATTTCGCTGCATCCTGTGCCGAAAAATCCTGGGCCATCAAAGCTACTGGCAAATTCAGTAATTCTGATAAACGCTGGGCAACGGGTTGCAGAGATGCTTCCCCTTGTTGTGAAATCGACAAGCCTTCAGTCGGACGACCAAGGTGCGACATCAACATGACAGCAGCGCCCTTTTCAAGCGCATATTTGATCGTCGGTATGGCCGCTCGTATGCGGGCATCATTGATAATTTTGCCTGCTTTAAGTGGTACATTTAAATCTTCACGGATAAGGATGCGTTTTCCGTTTAATTCAGTTTGTTCTATAGATCTTACTGACATTGTCGCTCCACCATGCAGCTTATAATGCTGCGCAGTCATTTCAGTTCTGGCTGTCGAGCCCCGCAATTAATTCCGCAAGGTCAAGCATGCGATTGGCGTAAGCCCACTCATTATCAAACCACACCAGAATTTTTATCAGATGTTTGCCACTGACCTTGGTCTGTCCCAGATCAACAATTGCTGAACGGGGGTCATGATTGAAATCACATGATGCCAGAGGTTCATCGGTATATCCCAGCACTTCGGGCAGATAGGAATCGGCAGCCTCCCTGATTATCTGATTCACGGATTGCATCGTGCAGGCTTTTTTTACCAGCAGAGTTAAATCTATTGCGGAAACATTTACGGTAGGCACCCTGATTGCCTGAGCTTCAAATTTCCCGGCCATGTTGGGCAGTATGCGTTCAATTCCTTTGGCGAGTGCTGTTTCAACAGGAATAATCGACTGGAATGCGCTGCGAGTCAGCCGAAGGTTGCTGTGATGATAGGCATCTATCAAAGGCTGATCATTCATGGCCGAATGTATGGTAGTAATTACACCATTCTCAATACCCAGAGCATCATCCAGACTTTTTATAACCGGCACAGAACTGTATGTGGTGCACGATGCGCCGGAAATAATTGTGTGTGCCTTTTTTAAAGTCTGGTGATTGACGCCGTAGACAATGGTGGCATCCACATCCGCAGTGGCAGGCTGTGAAAACAGCACCCGTCGAGCGCCATTTTTCAGATGAATTTCAGCATCGGCACGGGTCGCATAAACGCCTGTGCATTCCAGCACCAGATCGATGCCATGCCAGTTTAGTTCATTGATATCCTCTATCTGGGTAACTGCAAGCACATCATTGTTAATCAACAAATGATCATCGGCTTTTTTTATCTCGCCACGAAACCGTCCATGCGTGCTGTCATATTGTATCAGGTGGGCAAGCATCGGCAGGTCCGCCAGCTCATTAAGTGTGACTATCTGCAAATTTTCTGATGAAGAACGTTCGTAATAAGCCCGAAGCACATTGCGGCCAATGCGCCCCAATCCATTAATTGCAATTTTCACAGATTTTCAATCGCTCGCAGTATATTTTCCGCCGTGAACCCAAAATGCTCCATGACCACTGGACCCGGAGCTGATTCCCCAAAGCTGTGCATGCCTATTACAGCACCATCCAGACCAACATATTTATACCAGTAATCCTGATGTGCAGCTTCCACCGCCAGACGCTTGCGTACAGCTGATGGTAATACTGACTGTTTGTAGTCTTCATCCTGGGCATCGAAAACATCGGTTGATGGCATGCTAACCAGTCGCACTCGAATACCTTTCACCTGGGCATCCTGCACGGCAGCCAGGCTGATCGACACTTCAGATCCCGTAGCAATTACAATGATTTCAGCTTCACCATCACAATCGGCAAGTATATAAGCCCCACGTGAAATACTTTCTATCTGTTGCTGGGTTCGAACATGATGCTGCAGGCCCTGTCGCGACAATACCAATGCGCTGGGTCCATCTTTTTTAAGAATTGACGCCTTCCAGGCCACGGCTGTTTCCACCGTATCGGCCGGACGCCAAACCGACATGTTCGGTGTGGTACGTAAGTTACTGAGCTGTTCCACCGCCTGATGCGTCGGCCCGTCTTCTCCCTGCCCTATGGAATCATGCGTAAAAACCATAATGCTTTGCTGTTTCATCAGCGCAGCCATACGAACTGCATTCCTGGCGTATTCCATGAAAATAAGGAAAGTCCCGCCATATGGAATAAAGCCGCCATGCAAGGCAATACCGTTATTTATGGCGAACATGCCAAACTCACGCACGCCATAATAAATGTAATTGCCATCAGCATGTTGGGAGACGGCTCTGCTGCCCGACCAATTGGTGAGATTGGAACCAGTCAGATCAGCCGATCCACCAATCAGTTCTGGCAAAATTTCACCAAAGGCAGCGATAGCATTTTGTGAGGCCTTGCGAGAGGCAACACTCTCCCCCTTCTTGGCGCAGTCTTGAATGAAGGCATCGGCCTGTTCGGTGAAATCACCTCTTAACTGACCGCTGACCCTGCGCATAAATTCCATGGCGAGTTCCGGATATTCCTGTTCGTATTGCATAAACAGTGACTGCCAGTTCGCCTCTGCCTGCCTGCCCGTATCCTGTGCATTCCAGGTTTCATAAATATTATCTGGTATTACAAAGGGGGGGTGCGTCCAGCCCAGGGCTTCCCGGGTAATCTTTATTTCATCTTCGCCAAGCGGTGAGCCATGTGAACTCTCTTTGCCCTGCTTGTTGGGTGAGCCCTTTCCGATAACGGTTTTACAGATAATCAGGCTTGGCTGTTGTGTATTCTGCTGGGCGCGTTGAATAGCCTCTGCTATTTCCTGCGGATTATGGCCATCAACATTTAATGTTTGCCACTTATAAGACTGAAAGCGCAAAGCGGTGTCATCAGCAAACCACTCCTGAACATCACCATCAATCGAGATACCGTTGTCATCATAAAACACGATCAGTTTACCCAAATTTAAGGTGCCAGCCAGGGAACACACTTCATGGGATATGCCTTCCATCAGGCAGCCATCCCCGGCGAATACATAGGTAAAATGATCCACGATATTCATGCTGTCGCGATTAAACTGTGCCGCCAGAGTGCGTTCCGCAATAGCCATTCCAACACCATTAGCCAAACCCTGCCCCAGGGGCCCCGTTGTCGTTTCTATACCTGGGGTGTAGCCGTATTCGGGATGTCCTGGCGTACGGGAATGCAGTTGCCGGAAGTTTTCAAGTTCTTCAATCGGCAAATCATAGCCGCTTAGATGCAGCAGTGAATAAAGCAGCATGGAACCATGGCCATTGGACATGATAAAACGGTCACGATTTATCCAGCGTGGATTGCCAGGGTTATGTTTCAGAAAGTCGTGCCAGAGAACTTCGGCTATATCGGCCATGCCCATCGGAGCACCCGGGTGACCGCTGTTGGCCTTTTGTACGGCATCCATACTCAATGCCCTGATTGCATTGGCGCACTCTGATCTTGATGCTTTACGTGAAGCTTGCTGTTCGATACCGTGACTACTGCCGGTATTTTCCCCCATGAGTACTCCTGATTTTTGTCTGCTGTTTTGAGCTGTTGCAGGCCGCTGTCCAGCCCGAATTTCGAGACCCGCTATTCTCTCTCAGCCGAGTAAAATATGCCAGATATTATGCCTGTGCAGCGCTTTCCCGGAACCAATCCAGTCAGTTTAAAATTGCGTATAAAGGGTTAAAATGGTACCTTTCGCAGCCTTAAAACATTGCCATATCTACCATAAGTAAAATTCACTGAAGGAACTTCCATGACAGAAGCAACTCTCTTTACTTCGGAATCGGTTTCCGAAGGTCATCCCGATAAAATTTCCGATCAAATTTCCGACGCCATCCTCGATGCCATTATTGCTCAGGATCCCAATGCGCGCGTTGCGGTTGAGACGCTTGTCAAAACCGGACTCGCTCTGGTTGCCGGCGAAGTCAAAATGCACAAGGATGTCAGCATTGATGTCGAAAAAATTGTCCGCGGTGTCATCAAAAAAATCGGCTATGACGATTCATCCATGGGCTTTGATTACCGCTCTTGTGCAGTGCTGAATGCCATCGGCGAACAATCTTCAGATATCAACCAGGGTGTTGATCGTGGCGACCCCAAAGAACAGGGCGCTGGCGACCAGGGCCTGATGTTTGGATACGCCTGCCGCGAAACTGAAGTTTTAATGCCCGCCCCGATAACCTATTCCCATTTACTGGTGAAACGTCAGGCTGAGGTACGCAAAAATGGCAAGCTGCCCTTTTTAAGACCGGATGCTAAAAGTCAGATTACCTTCCGCTATGTAGATGGCATGCCGAAATCCATAGATGCCGTTGTGCTTTCAACCCAGCATGATGAAGATGTCACTGACCGTGAATTACATGAAGCCGTTATGGAAGAAATTATCAAACCGGTGCTGCCTGCAGAATGGCTTGATGCCGAGACCAAATACCATATCAATCCAACGGGCCGATTTGTTATTGGTGGTCCACATGGTGATTGCGGCCTGACCGGACGAAAAATTATTGTCGATACCTATGGCGGTATGGCTCGCCATGGTGGCGGCGCTTTTTCCGGCAAAGACCCATCCAAGGTCGACCGTTCGGCTGCCTATCTGGCGCGTTATATTGCTAAAAATATCGTCGCCGCGGGCATTGCTGATAAATGCGAGATACAGCTTTCCTACGCCATCGGTGTGGCAGATCCTACCTCTGTATTGATCGATACTTTTGGTACTGGTCAGATTGATGACTTTGCTATCACCAGACTGGTCCGGGAGAATTTTGAGCTGCGCCCGGGTGGCCTCACAGCTATGCTGAATCTGCTGCGCCCGATCTATCAGGAAACGGCAGCCTATGGCCACTTTGGACGCGAAGAATTCAGCTGGGAACAAACTGATAAAGCCGCGACCTTAAAAGCCGCTGCGGGCCTGTAATCCAGGCCCCGGATCAGACTTTATGCTGAGTAGAAACTCAGTGAATACTTAAAGGATACCTATTTTATGAACAAAGCAAATATCCAGACCATCAGCACGGAAGACTTTAAAGTTGCCGACATCAGTCTGGCTGATTATGGCCGTCGGGAAATCACTCTGGCCGAAGCAGAAATGCCGGCACTGATGACGCTAAGAGCAAAATATGCCAAGGAACAACCACTGGCTGGAGCCAAAATCATTGGTTGTATCCATATGACCATACAAACAGCTGTGCTGATTGAAACCCTGCAGGTGCTGGGCGCCGAAGTACGCTGGTCTTCCTGTAATATTTTTTCAACGCAGGATCATGCTGCTGCAGCCATGGCTGCAGCGGGTGTGGCAGTCTATGCCTGGAAAGGCCAGAGTGAAGAAGAAGCCGAATGGTGCATTGAGCAAACCATCCTGAAAGACGGCAAGCCCTGGGACGCCAATATGCTGCTGGATGATGGTGGCGATCTGACGGCCATGGCCCATAACAAATACCCTCAGATGCTGGATAATGTTCATGGCATAACGGAAGAAACCACTACCGGCGTTCACAGACTTTATGAAATGCTGGCCAAAGGAACCCTGAAAGTACCAGCCATCAACGTCAACGATTCTGTTACCAAATCCAAAAATGACAATAAATACGGCTGTCGTCACAGCCTGAACGATGGTATTAAACGCGGTACTGATATGCTGCTGGCTGGTAAAAAGGCACTGGTCATAGGCTACGGCGATGTGGGCAAAGGTTCCGCACAAAGCTTACGCCAGGAAGGCATGATCGTAAAAATTACTGAAATTGACCCGATCTGCGCCATGCAGGCCTGTATGGATGGTTATGAAGTTGTGTCTCCCTATAAGAACGGTATAAATACCGGCCAGCCAGACTGTATAGACAAGCAGCTCATGCAAACAACTGACCTGGTGGTTACCACTACTGGCAATTTCGATGTATGCGATGCCAATATGCTGGTCAATCTGAAAACCGGATCTGTAGTCTGTAATATCGGCCACTTCGACAGCGAAATTAATACCGCCTATATGCGCAAAAACTGGAAATTTGAAGAGGTCAAACCACAGGTACATCGCGTTATTCGTGGCACCGACAAAGATGGCAATGAGGATTATCTGCTGCTGCTTTCTGAAGGTCGTTTAATTAATCTTGGCAATGCTACCGGTCACCCTTCGCGTATCATGGATGGCTCCTTTGCCAATCAGGTTCTGGCGCAAATGTTTTTATGGGAAAGAAAATATGCAGATCAGGATGAAGCCACTAAAAAAGCCGCTCTGAAAGTTGAAGTACTACCCAAGCATCTGGATGAAGAAGTTGCAGCCTGCATGGTCAGGGGCTTTGGTGGTGTTATTACTCGTATGACTGCTGAACAATCTGAATACCTCGGCATACCAGTTGAAGGCCCGTACAAACCGGACAGTTATAAATATTAAGTGTGTCGTTAATCAGGTACAGCCAGGCTTATGGTTTGGTTGTACCCTTCCGGCAGGAAAAAGTAGTCTGGTTTAAGGGCAGCTTCGAAGTGGCACTTTATTACATTTTTCCACTGCCACCAGAAAAATTATGATTTTCGTCATATTAATCTTATTACTTGCGGCTCTGATCCTCGGCCCTCAGCAATGGGCCCGCTATATTCTCAATAAGCACAGTAAACCCCGCCCGGATATGCAAGGAACCGGCGGACAATTCGTAAAACACCTCAGAAAAAAATTTAAACTGGATTATCTGCAAGTCGAGGCGACCAGCAATGGCGATCATTACGACCCGACATCACGAACCGTTCGCTTGAGCGAAGCCAACCTGAACGGGCAATCACTCACCGCTGTTGCTGTTGCTGCCCATGAATTTGGACACGCCTTACAGCACTCACTTAATTACAAACCCCTGATAGCACGAACCCGCATGGTGGGCTTTGCACAAAAGGCCGAAAAACTTGGCGGCATTGCGCTGATAGCCATACCTTTACTTAGCATGACTCCGGGCGGTGTACGTCTGGTTCCATTATTAATAGTATTCCTGATCATTACTGTCGGCATCTCTTGTATCGTGCATCTGGTCACTCTACCGGTGGAATTTGATGCCAGCTTTGGCCGTGCACTGCCCATCCTGAAGCAGGGGAAGTACGTTGATAATAGCGATATGAGTTCAATACGGCATATACTACTGGCCTGCGCTTTTACTTATCTGGCCAGCTCTCTGGCCGGTCTGTTAAACTTCTGGCGCTGGTTCCGATTCCTGGGCAGATAAACCCGGGGAAAAACCTGGAAAGCTTAAATAGCTGAAGAAGGAGATAAAACTGATGAAACTGATACTAAGCGGTCTGGCCCTGTTAACTCTATGCAGCTGTACCTGGGTCGACCTGAGCGAGCAAGGCAGCAATGTCAGGGTCGTCCTGCAAAATCAGCTTGGACCAAGTTGCACGCGCACGGGAACTACCCATGTTGAAGTGCTGGACAGAGTTATTTTGGAACGTGCTGCCAGTAATGTCATGCTGGAATTGCAGGCACTGGCAAGAAATCAGGCTGCAGAGCGTGGTGATGATACAATTGTTGCCATTTCGCCGGTTGTTGATGGCGAGCAGGATTTCGCACTTTACCGCTGTATTCCTGAATAGAAAGGCCTGAACAACAAAGCTGAATGCAGTTCTGCTGTTTAGTCCGGAAATTGTTTTTCCTGCCTGCTGGCCGGTATTAAATCTTCCAGCCGCACAATGCTGAATTCAGCACTCTGGGAAGCTTTTTGCAGAATTTTTTCACCAACTTTGAGCCGCTCAGCGTTAATGCCCATGACATGAGGGTGCCATATAAACAGCAGAAAGCCATTATTTTCAGAAGTTCGATCGAGCATATCCAGCCACATACCCTCAACCGCTTCAGTGGATTTATCCTGTGACAGCCATTGCCTGGCATCTATGGTCGCCTCAAGATGAGGAACATGCCAAAGCGTATTCGTTAAAGCCTGTATTTCTCCACCATCCTCGCCTTTATCATTCAGGCTGGAATCAATTTCATAGCCCAGATCAGAAATTATTTTTATCGTATTCTCAGTGCGTTTACCGCCCGGCGCCCTGAAGGCTCTAGGTCTGATGCCTGCAGCTTTTTCCAGAGCTTCGGTGGACCTGCCTGCCAGTTCTGTTTCCTGATCAATGGATAATTCTGACCATGGCTCATGCTGCCAGCCATGCATGCCAATACTGTGACCACGCCTTACTATATCCTCCACTATCTCAGGATGCGCTTCTCCGTTCCAGCCCTCCAGAAAATGAGTGACTTTTACATCAAAGGATTCAAACATTTCCAGCAGGGCAGGAAAGCCCTGTTCAAGTGCAGGTCTTTGTCCAGGCGCTCTGGGCTTATCGATAATGCCTCTGCCTAAATCGGCTGCATCGGAAAGGTTGTCCATGGTAAAACAAATTTTAGCTGTCATTTTTTGAACTCTTGATTACAACACTTAAGTAAAAACTTCGCTGGTAGAGAGTAGTTGGCACAGAGAACGCAAACGCACTTCCATGTGCGCTCGGCCTCGCCGTCCATGGCTCGGACGTCTCCGTTGCCAATCTCACTCTCTACCAGTACACATTTCTATTGCAAGGCAATAATCAAAATGGCTTCCCATTATGTGCCTAGCTAAAACGAGGTAAAGGAGGTATTTGAAGAAGGAGCTTACAAACACTAAGTGACTGATTCAAAGCCCACCTTTAACGAAGTATTAGCCAGCGCAAAAGCTAAGCAGGGCTGTAACCAAGCATAGACTTATATTCCAGGAATTCGCCGAAAGACTCATCGCCAAATTCGCGGCCATTACCAGAATGTTTATATCCTCCAAAGGGAACACTTATGTCCAGCCCGGCATTGTTGATACTTATGTAGCCTGCCCGAATTTTGGCTGCGATAGCCCGGGCGTGTTCGATATCCTTGCTATGCACATAACCCCCAAGACCATATTCGGTGTCATTGGCTATCTCAATAGCTTCCTCTTCAGTATCATAGCCAATGATGCTGAGTACCGGACCAAAGATTTCTTCCCGTGCAATTTCCATGTTATTGGAAACATTGCTGAAAACAGTAGGTTTAACAAAGTAGCCCTGTTCCAGACCTTGCGGTTTGCCTTCACCGCCAGTGACCAGAGTGGCACCTTCTTCAACACCACTCTTTATAAGGCGCTGAACTTTTTCCCAGGCTGGCGCAGATATAACCGGTCCCATCCTGCTATCCTGTTTAGGGTCGCCTGGCGTCCAGCTCTCTGCAACATTTTTGGCAATTGCGCAAACCTCGGCCATCAGTTTATTCGGAACCAGCATCCGGGTCGGCGCGCGACAGGATTGCCCGGAATTCATCATCACGCCATTAATTCCACCAGTGACGGCAGCTTCAAGGTCTGCATCTTCCAGAATAATATTTGGACTTTTACCGCCCAGCTCCTGGTGCACACGCTTAACAGTTGGCGCTGCTGCTTGTGCAACTGCAATACCTGCACGTGTGGAACCGGTTATGGAAACCATATCAACTAAAGGGTGTTCTGCCAGAGCCTGCCCTACTTCTGGCCCCTCTCCCTGAACCAGATTAAACACGCCTGCCGGTACTCCTGCCGCGTGCAGAATATCCGCGAAAATTTTACCGGAATAAGGGGCTATTTCTGATGGTTTCAGCACTACCGTGCAACCCACCGCGAGAGCCGGCCCTACCTTGGCGCATATTTGATGAATTGGCCAGTTCCACGGCGTAATAAAACCACAAACACCAATGGGCTCACGACTGATATGACTGCCACCGCGATCTGTCTCAAACTCAAAACGTTCAAGGACGTTTTTGGTGGTCTGGAAATGTTTTACCCCTACTGCCGCCTGAGTACCTTCTGCAAGCCAGGTCGGCGCACCCATTTCTTCTGTGATCGCCGCTCCCAGTTCGGGAACCTTTTTTTCAAATTCTTCAATAATACGAGCTAATACTTGCAAACGTTCTTCTTTGCTTGTCTGTGACCAGCTCTTGAAAGCTTTTGCAGCAGCTTTAACGGCCTTGTCCACATCGGCTTTACTACCTGCATTAATATGCCCGGTGACTTTTTCTGTGGCCGGGTCGATAACATCCAGAAGCTTCGGAGTAACCGGATCAACCCACTCTCCATTGATATAGAACTGTAAATAATCTCGCATATTGTTTTCCTGATCAGAGTCTTTTGTGGTCTTTTAACGCGGTTGCTGAGTATAACGCAGCTGGGATCACAGTTTGAGCTTTTTTACTTCGGATGAAGCGCCGCTTCTATAAATGGACTTAATTTCTTGCCCAAGCCTGCTAAACCGACCCGGTTATAGCATTTTTTAAAATCAGGCTTTCAATACCGGAAGAAACCGGGTGTAAAGATGTAAAAAGAGTATAATCCCCGCCCTTGTTCATTATCACCCTGAAAAACTTCATACACTTATGCTGCTGTTTCGACTAACCGATGTCCATCTTGCTTATGGGACACATGTTCTGCTAGATAAAGTTTCCCTCTCCATACACAGTGGAGAACGAATCGGTTTGCTCGGCCGTAATGGTGCCGGTAAATCCACCTTCCTGAAATTGCTTGGTCATCAAGTCAAACCTGATGCCGGAGAACTCTGGCAACAGGCCAATATCAAGGTGGCATATCTTAATCAGGAACTACCCAACGCCGACAGCAAGAGCGTCTATGATTATTTGCTGGATGGTTTGGCAGAAGCAGGAGATCTTATTCGCCGCTATCACCAGCTATTACAATCTGAACCTGACCAGCAAAATCTCTTGAAACTTGCCGACGTACAAAAACAGATCGATATTTCAAACGCATGGAATCTGGAACAGAGAGTGGAAAATTCACTGAGCAAATTAGGTATTAAAGGTGAAACAGTAATGAGCTCCCTCTCCGGGGGATGGTTGCGTCGAGTCTCTCTGGCAAAAACCTTTATCAATGAGCCGGATGTCCTCCTGCTTGATGAGCCAACCAATCATCTGGATATCCCGACCATCGAGTACCTGGAAAAGCAACTTGCACAATTTTCAGGTGCTATCCTGCTGATTACCCATGACCGTGCTTTCCTGCAGAAAATCGCCACCAAAATCATGATTCTGGATCGCGGTGAAATCAATGCCTGGGAATGTGATTACCAGCGTTTTTTAGTCTTCAGGGAACAGCAATTGGCAGCTGAAGAAAAAGCCCAGTCTGAATTTGATAAAAAACTGGCCCAGGAAGAAGTATGGATTCGCCAGGGCATCAAGGCCCGGCGAACACGCAATGAAGGCAGGGTCAGGGCATTAAAGGCTTTACGCGAAGAATACAGCCAACGCAAAAAAGCCCAGGGCAAGGCTAAAATGGCGCTGAATGAGGCTGAGAGTTCGGGCAAACTTGTTATTGAAGCTGAAAACATCCAACACAGTTTTGCTGATAACAAAATCATCAACTCGTTTTCAACACGCATTATACGCGGCGATAAAATCGGTTTTATTGGCGCTAATGGTGCAGGTAAAACGACTCTTTTAAAAATATTATTAGGCGAATTAAAACCACTTGCCGGCACAGTAAAAACCGGCAGTAAACTGGTGGTGGCTTATTTTGATCAACTGCGTAAACAGCTCAGGCCCGATCAAAATGTTTACGACACGGTATCTGAAGGCAGTGATTATATTGAAATAAATGGAAAAGCCCGGCATGTGATTTCCTATTTGCAGGACTTCCTGTTTACGCCGGACAGAGCCCGCCAAAAAGTGCGCTCCTTATCCGGGGGTGAACAAAACCGTTTGATTCTGGCTTGCCTGTTCAGCAAGCCGGCAAATGTTTTGGTACTGGATGAGCCAACCAATGATCTGGACATGGAAACTCTGGAATTACTTGAAGAACTGCTTATCGCATTTGAAGGTACCGTTTTACTGGTCAGTCACGATCGTGAATTTATTGAGAATGTTGTTACCAGTTGTATCGCCTTCGAAGGCCACGGTGAAGTAGCGCAATATGTTGGTGGTTATCAGGACTGGATAAGACAGGGCGGCTCGTTTACAGCTGAAAGTGATGAAACTAAAAATGCAAATGAAAAAATCAAAAATGCAGCACAGAAAGTAAAACCGCAAATAAAAAATAATCTGAGCTATAAATTAAAACGCGAACTGGATCTGTTACCAGGTTTGATAGAGAAAGCCGAACGGAAAATTCAGATTCTTGAACAACAAATCAGCCAACCTGATTTTTATGACAACAGCCGTGAACAAGTCGATAAAGTGCTGGCGCAGTTAAGTCAGGCTCAGGAAACGCTGGAAGGCCATTTTGATCGCTGGGCGGAAATAGAACAACAGCAATAACAGCTATTGCTTCAGTTTGAATTTTTTCTGCTTATTCTCAGTCATGATGCTGAGCTATCCTTTCGTCGACACGCCAAACTACGTACGTCCCTGTACAGGCTCGGCTAACGACATCCCTGTCGTCAGACGGTCGCCGTCAGGATAGCTCAGCAACATGCCTGTGCATTTAACATCAATAAAAATACAAAATCGCAACGTAAGCTGCCGATCCTGTCGTGTGAACCTATTGAGATGCTTTTTTCCTGATTATGTTTCCGATTAAGCGCGAGGACTGTCTGAGACGCGAAGCGTCGAGTTCCGCAGCGCCGGAAAAATGAGAAGGAAAGATCGAAGGGTGAGCAAGATAGAAGCGACAGCTTCTATGGCGCAAGAAAGTTCACATTAAACCACTACTCAATTACTAACTTAATGGCTTAATCGACGATAAAGGGGTACAATTCGCGCCCTTTTCAGCTTACTCACCCGAATTCGCGCAAATATATTTGCCTCTTTTTCATTTAAGGTTTATCAATGACAGACCCCTCACCCATAACATTTGACCAGCTAATTTTCGAACCAGCCTTACTAAAAGTTCTTAATGAACTGGGCTATGAACGACCCACCCCTATTCAGGCAGAGACCATTCCCTTGATACTGGAAGGTCGGGATGTGTTGGGAGAGGCGCAAACCGGAACTGGCAAAACTGCAGCATTCGCCTTGCCGCTATTATCCAAATTAAAGCTAAATCAAAAAGAACCTCAAATACTGGTGCTCGCACCTACGCGCGAACTGGCCATTCAGGTTTCAGAAGCCTTCCAGAGATATGCTACGCATATTAAGGGTTTTCATGTACTGCCGGTCTATGGTGGCCAGGATTATGCCGGGCAGATCAGGGCACTGAGACGTGGCGTCCATGTCGTGGTTGGTACTCCAGGACGAGTCATGGATCATATGCGCCGTGGCACTCTGGTGCTGAATAAGCTTTCAACACTGGTACTGGATGAAGCCGACGAAATGCTCAGAATGGGTTTTATTGACGATGTTGAATGGATACTCGAACAGTGCCCGGCGACACGCCAGACCACCCTATTCTCTGCCACCATGCCGAAACAAATCCGTAACATTGCAGAAAAACACCTGAACAATCCGCAGCAAATCACCATAAAAGTTAAAACCAGTACGGCTGAAACCATTCGTCAACGTTACTGGCCTGTTAGTGGTCTGCATAAACTTGATGCCCTGACGCGTATTCTTGAAGCTGAAACCTTTGATGGCGTGATTGTTTTTGTGCGCACCAGGACTGCCACTGTTGAACTGGCAGAAAAACTATCTGCACGAGGCTACGCCGCAACTGCTCTGAATGGTGATATTCCGCAAAATCAGCGTGAACGTACTGTTCAGCAACTTAAGCAAGGTAAACTGGATATTCTGGTAGCAACTGATGTCGCCGCCAGGGGGCTCGATGTCGAGCGCGTCAGTCATGTCATCAATTACGATATTCCTTATGATACAGAAGCCTATGTGCACCGCATTGGCCGAACCGGCAGGGCGGGACGCCTGGGTGATGCCATTTTATTTGTCGCACCACGTGAGAGAAGAATGTTGCAGGCCATAGAAAAAGCAACTCGTAGCAAAATAGAATTAATGGAGTTACCTTCAACTGATCTCATTAACAACAAACGCATTGCCAATTTCAAACAAAGCATCAGTGACACGCTTGCCGCCGGCGACCTGAAACTTTACCAGGAGATACTTGAACAATTCCAGTTTGAACATAATGTTTCCGCTCTGGATATTGCTGCAGCACTGGCCAAGCTATTAGGCGGTGACAAACCCCTGTTGCTGAAAAAAGAAGCTCCTCAAAAACCGCAAAAAGAATTTTCCAAAAGCGAAAAGCCTCGTTCCAAAACACGCACATCAAATGAGCGTTTTTTAAATTCAGTCGAGGAAGGAATGGAGCGATATCGTCTTGAAGTCGGACATAATCATAATGTGAAACCCGGGAATATTGTAGGTGCAATTGCCAATGAAGCTGACATTGAAAGCAAACATATTGGACGTATAAATATTTTTGATGACTACAGTGTTGTTGATCTACCGGCCGGGATGCCAAAAGAAATTTTTCAACACCTGAAAGACACGTATGTAGCCGGACGAAAAATTCAGTTATCACTTTACAAGTCGGGTCAGGATACCAACCAGAACACAGACCTAAAACCCAAACAAAAATCCGACACTCGACCAAAAAGAAAACCCAGACGCGCAAAAATCAACAAAGACCTTTGAGATTTGAATTCCTGTGCTGCCTGAAATTCTGACGGGAACTTCAGGTAGCCACTCCGAAGGCTATCAATTGCAGGCAAATCCAGGCGAAAGTACCTGCGATTGCATCATCAATCATGATCCCCAGACCGCCATGTACATGCTTATCAAAAACATTGATGGGGAACGGTTTCAGAATATCAAAGAGTCTGAACAGAAGAAAACCAACAACAATCCATAGCCAGCCGCTGGGAGCAACCAGCATGGTAATCCAGTAACCCACAAATTCATCCCAGACTATTCCGCCATGATCATGAACACCCAGTAATCTGGAACTGCGTCCACACAAATAAATTCCTGCAGCAAAAGTAACCAGCAGCATTGACAGATAAGCTGTCAGCGGTAATTGCGCCAGGAATAAATAGAGTATGACTGCCACGACAGTACCAGCACTACCAGGAGCCTTGGGTGATAAGCCACTCCCAAAACCAAAGGCCAGAACATGAACGGGATGTTTAAACACTTTTGAGGCAAGCTGTTTATCGATCATAGGTATATTACATTTGTATTGTGCATGTTAATCCAGTCGTTTGTTAAAACGCATGATTGCTACAAACAGGGTAAGCAGTGCAAACGCGATCAGCGCCAGCATATCCTTACCCAGCATATTAATATCTGAGCCACGTAACATAATATTCCTGATGATGCGGTTAAAATGCGTCAGCGGTAGAACTTCTGCAATAGACTGGGCTATATCCGGCATACCATCAAAAGGAAACATAAAACCTGATAACAAAATAGAAGGCAGGAAAAAGAAAAATGTCATCTGCATGGCCTGAAACTGACTTTGTGCTGAAGTTGAAATCAGCAGACCCAGGGCAAGATTGGCAGCGATAAAAGTCATCGCTGCCAGATAAACGTCAAACAGGCTGCCCTGTATGGGGACACTGAACAGGTACCAGCCCAACATGAGAATGATACTTACCTGAATAAAACCGATAACCACATAAGGCAGGATTTTACCCAGCATCAGTTCCAGAGGTTTAATCGGCGTATTAATCAGAAATTCCATGTTTCCGCGTTCCTTTTCTCTCACGATGGCAACTGCCGTAAAAAGTACCATCGTCATGGTTAATATGACCCCTATCAGACCCGGCACAATATTGACGGCTGAGCGTCGTTCCGGATTGTAAAAATTTCTAAGTTCCAGCCTACTCTGACTCTGCATGCGCCCATTACTGTCAAAACCTACCGGAATGGATGCCAATTGTCGTCCGACACCGAATATGATCGAGTCAGTACCATCGACCAGAATCTGGGCAGCAGCCCTGTCTCCGCCAATTATTCGCCGATCAAAATCTGAAGGAATGTATAAGCCTATTGCAATTACTCCATCATCCATTAATGCCCTTAATTCACTGATCGTTGCCAGTTGATACTGAAAATCCACCACCTGGGATGCTTCCATATCACTGACCATCTGTCGTGACAGTGAAGTACCGGCTTCATCCACAAATGCTGCACTCAGATGCCGTACATCCGTATTAATGGCGAAACCAAACAGAATTAGCTGGATCAGGGGCATACCGACAATCATGCCAAATGTCAGTTTGTCTCTGCGGAGTTGAGTAAACTCCTTGTGAAAAATTGCGAACAGACGCAGGAAGGATTTCATGCTGAAGCTTCCTGTCTGTGTTCTTCAGTAACGGCTACAAAAACATCTTCCAGATTCGGAGTAATCGAATTAACGCTGGCCTCTATACCGCTTTTTATTAATGTTGACTTAACTTTTCCTAAAGAGTCAGTTACGGATTTTGGCACCATGACCCGCAAATGCAGTCCTAACTGGGTAACACTAAAGACCTCGTTTAAGGCTAAAAGGGCAACCCGTGCTGCATTAACCTGACTGGAAATGACTTCGTAGACTGTCATATCGATATTTTCACCCAATTCCAGTGGTGTGCCATCTGCGACAATAACACCTTCATCCAGAATCGCCAGACGATGGCAACGTTCAGCTTCATCCATATAATGGGTTGAAACCAGTATCGTAGTTCCCTGCTCGGCAAGTTCAAACAATGTGGACCAGAAATCCCGCCGGTTCTGAGGATCAACCGCGCTGGTCGGTTCATCCAGAAACAACAGGCTTGGTTTATGAAGAATGGCGGCTGCCAGTGCCAGCCGCTGACGCTGTCCACCACTCAAGGTCCCGGCGCGCTGTTTAGCCCTGTCAACGAGTTCAAACTCAGTGAGTAATTCGAGGATACGTTGCTTCCTCTGCTTTCCCGGAATCGCAAAAACCTCTCCGACAAAACCCAGGTTTTCCTGCACAGTTAAGTCATCATAAAGAGAAAATTTCTGTGTCATGTAACCAATTTGCTGTTTAAGTGCTTCGGCCTGTTTGGGTATAGATAAGCCAAGTACTTCTATTGTTCCTGCTGAAGGGGTAAGCAAACCGCATAACATCCGGATGGTGGTCGATTTCCCGGAACCATTAGGCCCAAGAAAGCCATAGATTGAGCCTGACGGAATTTGCAGATCAATATTGTTTACTGCAAGCAATGAACCAAAACTGCGACTGAGGCCTTGCGCCGTGATTGCATAATTGTCTTGGTGAGGTTTCAAAGTAAAGCCGGTTAAAAAACAACTTCTACCGGCACGCCGTCAGGCAGCCTTTCCCTCTGCGTCTCCAGAATGATCTCAGCCAAATAACTGAGTCGACCTCGGTCGCTTTCTGTCAGGGAAAAATAAGGAGTGAAAGAAGCTTCGTTGGCAATTCGTCGTACAGTGCCGGTTAAGGGAGTGTCGATACCATCGACATAAACAGTTGCTTGTGTGCCGGGTCTCACATTAACGCGCAAGGCTTCGGGAACGTACACTCTTGCAAAAGGCTGTTCCCCAAAAAGCAGAACGGCAACAACACTGCCAGGAGCGGGGCGTTCTCCTATTTCAAATGGTAATGAGTCCACGATTGCGTTTGCCGGTGCAATACTGCTCAGACGCCTCTTATCAATTAAAATTGCATCAAGCCTGGCCCTTGCACCTGCTATTTGCTGGCGGCTTTGTTCTATGCTTTCAAGACGGGTCCCCGCCTCCAGCTCTCTCAGTCTGGCACTGGCCTGATTGATAGCAGCCTGAGATGCATCACGCTGCGAGCGCGCCATATCAATTCTTTCCTGAGTGGCTACATTGGGACCCAGTCGCATCAGCCTGTTCAGTTCCAGCTCATTAATATCAAACTGAACCTGTGCCGCCTGTAAATTAGCACTGGCAGCTTCTATTACTTCAACACGCGGCCCTGCAATCTGCTCAGCCAGCAGAGCTTCCAGTGCTGCAATTGCCGCTCTGGCTTCAGCTTCCCTGGCCAGAACGCGGGCATCATCCTGAACCAGCAGCACCTCTCCTGAACTTACGGTCTGCCCTTCTGTGACCAGAATGGCGGTGATTGGTTCTGAACTTTCAGCGACTACTTCTATACGGTCTGATTCAAGTAAACCTACCGTTACAGGAACAGGTTCCTCACAGGCAACGAGAGAAATTCCGGCGATTAAGAGAATAAGTTTTTTCATAAGTTGAGGTCTAGAGTGCTGCTTCATCGCAGTATTTCCGATCAGGCTGTGCTTGCTAAAGACAGGTGAAGCTTAACAGCATAGCAAGTATCGGAACAGTATCACTCAAAAATGCTGATAGCCTTTCGTAGTGACTTCAATTTCCCGGCCATCTCTATCCAGACATTTAACCCTGTTGCCGGTGACCACTGTACCAATTAAACTCAATGGTACATGTATCTGTTCGGCTCTTTGCTGCAGAAGCGCTTGTTTCGAGGCAGGGACTGTCAGCAGTAACTCATAATCATCCCCGGCACTTAAGGCCAGGTTCAGGCCCTTGTTCTTATCGCCCATGGCACTCATGAAGTTTTTTACCGCCTGTGCTACAGGAACACTTGCGGCATCCACCTCAATTCCAACACCACTGAGTTCAGCGATATGCCCCAGATCCGCCAGCAAACCATCAGAAATATCGATTGCTGCAGAGGCCAGCCCGGCAGACACTTGTCCTAAGCTCATTCTTGGTACAGGCTGATAGTAGGCCGCATGTAAAGCCTTACGATCAGTTTTGTCCAAAGACATGCCATTGTTCAGCAGACTCACTGCCAGACCTGCCGCACCCAATTCACCGCTAACAAAAACCAGGTCTCCCACACTCGCACCGCTGCGTGTCAGCGCCTGGCCTCTATCCACCAGGCCATGTACCTGAATGGTAATGCTGAGCGGGCCTTTACTGATATCTCCGCCAATCAAGGGACATTGGTATCCCTGCACCATATGCTTCAGACCCTGACTGAATGCTTCAAGCCAACTCGCTTCCGTACTCGGCAAGCTTAGTGAAAGAGTAAAGGCTAAAGGTTCTGCTCCCATGGCAGCGAGATCACTTAAATTTACAGCCAGGGCCCGCTGTGCAATCAAAGCCGGATCAGCCTTGGAAGGGAAATGTACTTCAGCCACCAGTGTATCCATGGATACAGCAAGAAGTTTACCCGCAGGAAGGTCAATCAGGGCACAATCGTCTCCAATTCCAAGTGGGAGACTTGCTGCCTGCTCAGGAGTGGGTATAAGTCCCGGCTTATTTAAATAATCCCTGATAAGATTAAATTCTGAAACAGCCAAGTTCCCGGCTCCCGGTATTAAATGAAGGTATCAGCTGACTGATCCTGGTGAACGGCCTTGAATCGCGCCCGATTTATAGCTAACTGATACTGGTTCTGCCTGTCTCAACTGCGCGTAATTGCCTGGCCAGTTTATCCAGTATTCCATTAATATATTTATGACTTTCGGTTGCCCCATATTTTTTTGCCAGATCAACATATTCGTTAATAACGACTTTATATGGGACATCGATTCGTTCTTTAAACTCAAAACTGCCAAGACGCAAAAGTGCCAGCTCAATTGGATCTATCTGGGACAATTTTCTATCCAGTAAAGATGCAAAATCCTGATCAATTTTTTCTGAATTATTGATAATGTAAGTCAGGGCCTGATGAAAAAATTCCCAGTCAATCTTTGCCTGATTATCTGTTCGAAACTGCGCTTCAATATCACTGGCAAGACCTTCTGCAAGCTGCCATTGATACAGCGCCTGCACAAGAAGATTTCTGGCTTTTTTGCGATGCGCTGTTTTGGGTTTTTCGTCGGACATGCAGCAGGGGCCCTTAGAGCTTACGTGACAAGCTGACCATTTCCAGCGCAGTCATGGCGGCATCTGCCCCCTTGTTGCCAGCTTTGGTACCCGCCCGCTCAATCGCTTGCTCAATGGTATCAACAGTTAGTACGCCAAAGGCAACCGGAATATCAAATTCCAGACTTACCTGATTGAGACCGCGACTACACTCGGTACATACAAAATCAAAGTGCGGTGTACTGCCTCGAATAACGGCACCCAACGCAATAATGGCATCGTACTGTTCAGATTGAGCTGCTTTCTGTGCAGCCAGTGGCAATTCAAAGGCACCTGGCACCTTTATCAGGGTAATAGCGCTTTCGGGTACGCCATGACGAACCAGGCAATCAATAGCTCCTGCTTCCAGGCTATCCACGATAAAGCTGTTAAAGCGACTGAGCACTATCGCATAGTTTGCACTTGCGCCTGTGAATTCACCTTCAATTTTAGTTACTTTACTCATGATTTTTTCCGACAGCCTGTTTTGAATCTCTATTTTCCCGCTTAGCTTAGTCTTCGCGAGTGATATATTCCACCACTTCCAGGTCAAAACCTGAGATGGCGTATCTGGTTGGATAGCTCATTAAACGCATTTTTCCCACGCCCAGATCACGTAATATCTGAGAGCCTGTTCCTACATTCAGGTACATCCCCTGTGATGTTGCAACCGGAACCTTAGCCTCTGCCATCTCACTATATTTGGCAAGCTCTTCAACAAGATCAGAATTCTTACCTTCTCCGGCCAGAATAACTACCACGCCCGTGCCTTCTTCGTTTATTTTTCGCATGGCCTGATGCAAGGACCAGCTTGGTCGTTTGGAATTTTCGGCACCCAGCAGATCACGGATTGTATTGGTAACCAGCACACGCGCTAAGACGGGTTCATCTTTTTTAATCTCGCCCTTAACCAAAGCCATATGTGTAGGTTTGCCTTCCTTGATGGTGTCGCGATAACAGTAAATCTCAAATTCACCATGTTCTGTTAGCAAAGGATAATGCTGAATGCGCTCTACAGTTTGTTCATTTGCGATTCGGTAGTGAACCAGATCCATTATGGTGCCGATTTTTAAACCATGTTGCTTGGCAAATATTTCCAGGTCGGGTCTTCTGGCCATAGAGCCATCCGCATTCATGACTTCACAAATGGCTGCCGCTGGTGTCAGTCCTGCCATTCTGGCCAAATCGCAGCCTGCCTCGGTATGTCCCGCTCGCCGCAATACGCCACCTTCCTTGGCCATCACAGGGAAAATATGCCCAGGCTGAATAATATCCTTCGGCTTTGCATCTGGAGCTACAGCGGCCTGGATTGTCCGTGCTCTGTCTGCCGCTGATATACCTGTCGTGACACCATCGGCGGCTTCAATAGAAATCGTAAAATTACATCCAAAAGGGGTTTGATTTATATTACTGACCATCAAAGGCAGCTGTAATTGCTGGCAACGCTCAGCAGTGAGGGTAAGACAGATCAGCCCGCGCGCATGTGTCGCCATAAAGTTAATATCTGCTGCACCTACTTTATCTGCTGCAATAACAATATCACCTTCATTCTCTCTATCTTCGTCATCCATCAGGATGACCATTTTTCCTTGACGGATATCTTCGATGAGCTCTTTAGTCGTATTAAGTTGCATTATTTTATAAAACCGCTGGTACGTAAAAGTTCAAGGCTTAAACCTTCCTTATTAATACTATCCATAGCATTCAAATCGCCCGGTTTATTTTTTTGTAACAGGCGTTCCAGGTAGCGACTGATTAAATCAACTTCCAGATTCACTTTCCTTCCCACTTGGTAAGACTGAATCGTCGTTTCCAATGCAGTGTGTGGAATAATATTGACCGAGAAATGCACGCCGTCGACGTCATTAACTGTAAGGCTGATTCCGTCGATACAAACCGAGCCTTTACGGGCCACATAATGGGCGAGCTCATCCGGTGCTGTAAAAGTTAACAAGAGGCTGCCATCATCTTTTAATCTGGATTTCAGGGTTGCCAGACCATCAACATGTCCACTGACAATATGACCACCCATTCTACTCTCGGGCTTCAGGGCAAGTTCGAGATTGACCAGAGCGCCTGCTCGTAACTCAGCCAGGTTAGTACATTGCATTGTTTCATTGGAAACATCAGCACTGAATGTATCTCCTTCCAATTCTGTCACAGTAAGACAGACGCCACTTACAGCAATACTGTCTCCAAGCACAATGTCACTGTAATCCAGCGAACCTGAGGCAATCACCAGGCGATAATCGCCCTCTGCTTTTTGCAGTGACTTGACTGTTCCGGTTGCTTCAATAATGCCTGTAAACATCTTCGACGCAAAGCTCCTACTGCTTTTCCAAAACGCGGGCTCGCATTCTACAATCTTTCCCCAGCAATAACACATCCATGAATTCCAGTGCTATATGGTCTTGCAGCTTATTGATGCCTGGAATCTCAAACATAGGTAAAGCTCTGTGACCCAATAATTTGGGCGCGACATATATCAATAATTCATCCACCAGACCTGCCGCAATAAAAGCACCTGCCAGCGTTGAGCCAGCTTCAATTAAAACTTCATTGACTTCTTTTTCCTGCACCAAGAATTTAAGCAAGGCTGCCAAATCCACTTTACCGTTATTATCCGGCAGATATACTTGCTCGACATTTGCCTTGCAGTTTATGTCCGACTGAAATGATTGTTCAACAGCCGATGCCAGGATAAGCGTGCCCGCCGTCTGTAAAGTTTTTGCAGATGCAGGTAACTGTAATTGTGAATCACAAATGACACGCAAAGGCTGTACGACTGTCTGGTCATCCAGCCGCACATTGAGTGACGGGTCATCAATTTTTAGCGTATCAATTCCACTGATAATAGCGCTGCTTCTTGCTCTCCAAAGTTGCGCATCCTGTCTGGCTTCTGTACCGGTTATCCATTTACTTTCACCACTGGCCATCGCTGTGCGGCCATCCAGGCTCATGGCCATTTTGCATCTGACATACGGCAGGCCGCTTGTCATCCTTTTTATAAATCCAGGGTTTAGCGCAGCGCACTCTTCGGCAAGCACAGGACCAATAATTTCCACACCTGCTGCTTTTAATTTACTGAGCCCCTTGCCAGCCACTTTCGGGTTGGGATCGATCATGCCGTAAACAACTTTGCGAATGCCTGCAGCGATAATGGCATCACAACAAGGTGCCGTTTTCCCATGATGGGAGCAAGGTTCGAGAGTGACATACAGGCAGGCACCGCTCGCTGCAGAACCTGCCTTTTCCAGCGCGTGAACTTCGGCATGGACTTCACCGGCAAACTGGTGCCAGCCCTCTGCCAGGACCAATCCGTCTTTAACAATAACACAGCCGACTCTTGGGTTGGGTTTACTGCTAAACTCTCCCTTTAGTGCAAGCTCTATGCAACGCTGCATATATGTCAGATCGGTAGCAAGATTCATTTTTACTTTTTTATTAAATTAACCGGCTTAACTCAAGAGCTGAGTTAAGACGAGTCAAAAGTGAAATTTCCTGATGAATATTACATCAAGAAACATATGGCCGAATTAAATTTTTCATTATGGTGATTATATTGAGCTGATCCTGGCTGGTTGGAACAAGAGAGAAAACACAGTGTTTGTAGTCAATCTTTTGAAGTCTGGGCAATCTTATCAATAGCTGCACGAAATTCATTTAAATCCTTGAAGCTTCTGTAGACAGAAGCAAAACGCACATAAGCGACTTCATCCAGTTTTCGCAACTCCTGCATTACTTTTTCTCCCACCAGATCGCTGGAAACTTCACGCTCACCGGATGCCCGCAGAGCATGGTTAATTCGTGTAAGTGATTCTTCAACCAGGTCCATGCTGACCGGGCGTTTTTCCAGTGCTTTTAATATTCCCTTGCGCAATTTTTCTTCATTAAAAGGTTCCCGATCACCGTTTTGTTTAATGACTCGCGGCATTAATAATTCAGCACCTTCAAAAGTCGTGAAGCGTTCGTTACAGGTCAGGCATTCGCGACGACGGCGTACTTGATTCCCTTCTGCAACCAGACGGGAATCAATGACTTTGGTATCAGTAGCATGACAAAACGGGCAATGCATCTGCTAAACCTTCCAATTGTCTTTTATGAATAAACGGGAAAATTCCCACACAGCTCAAGTACTTTTGCTTTAACTGAATTGATTGTTTCTTCATTACTGACATCATCCAGAATATCGCAAATCCAGCCTGACATTGCAGTGACTTCCTTTTCAGTAAAGCCCCGGCGTGTTACAGCAGGAGAACCCAACCTCAGACCGCTGGTTACAAATGGAGATCGAGGATCATTGGGTACAGCATTTTTATTGACTGTGATATTAGCCCTGCCAAGGGTTTCTTCCGCATCCTTACCGGTAACTTCCCGACCCACCAGGCTCAGCAGAAACAGATGATCATCAGTACCCCCTGAAACCACTTCGTAACCACGGGCCTTGAAGACCTCGACCATGGCCCGGGCATTTTTCACAACTTGTTGCTGATAGGTTTTGAATTCATCAGACATCGCTTCCTTAAAACAGACCGCTTTGCCCGCAATAACGTGCATCAAAGGGCCGCCCTGACTTTCCGGGAAAACAGCAAAGTTCAATCGCTTATTGAGCTCTTCATCATTGCCCGGAGTCAATATCAGGCCGCCGCGAGGCCCGCCTAATGTCTTATGGGTTGTGGTAGTGGTTACATGCGCAATGTTTACCGGACTCGGATAGACTCCAGCAGCCACCAAACCAGCGACGTGGGCCATATCAACCATCAGATACGCGCCTATTTTGTCAGCAATATCTCTCATCCGCTGCCAATCAACCACTCTGGAATAGGCGGAGAAGCCGGCAATAATCAATTTGGGTTTATGCTGCAAGGACAGGCTTTCAACTTCTTCATAATCAATTTCTCCAGTCTCACTTTTCAGACCGTACTGGACTGCTTTGTAAATACGTCCCGAAGATGACACAGATGCACCGTGTGTCAGATGCCCTCCATGCGCCAGACTCATGCCCAGTATGGTGTCGCCGGGCTGAAGCAGTGCCAGATAAACGGCTGTATTAGCCTGAGAACCAGAGTGAGGCTGTACATTGGCATAGCCCGCACCAAATAACTGTTTGGCTCTTTCAATCGCCAGATTTTCAACGATATCCACGTACTCGCAACCGCCGTAATAACGCTTGCCAGGATAACCTTCCGCATATTTATTGGTTAAAACTGAGCCCTGAGCTTCCAGCACTCTGGGGCTGGCATAATTTTCGGAGGCAATCAGCTCCAGATGGTCTTGTTGACGCTGGGATTCATTCGCTATTGCAGCCGCCAGCTCATCATCAAAACCGGCGATAGTCATGTCTTTAGTTAACATTTTTCTCCTCAGGATTTTCGCGAGTGCAACCAGAGTAAAGTGGCCTCTGGTAAAAAAAGCGCTATTCTACCTTACTTTCGTGCTCGGTAAGAATAGAATAGTCACTTGAGTATTGGCTTAGTTGACGTTTTGACCTTGTTGCCGGAGGGCAGTCGTAGTGCGTTCGCTCTTATGCTCCTCACTGACGACATTACTCCGGCATAAAATAGATGAAATCACTTAAAACCTGACCATTACATTCTTTTTAATAGTTTTCCAATAAGTAGGTTGTAATTCTATGGCGCAGTTTGTTTATACCATGAACAGGGTTGGCAAAGTTGTCCCACCCAAACGCGAAATTCTCAAGGATATTTCATTATCTTTCTTTCCCGGCGCCAAAATTGGCGTGCTCGGCTTGAACGGGTCCGGAAAATCGACATTACTCCGTATTATGGCCGGTGTTGATACAGATTTTCATGGTGAAGCAAGACCCCAGCCTGAGCTAAAGGTAGGCTATCTGCCACAGGAACCGGAACTGGATAACGCCAAGGATGTGCGCGGCAACGTCGAAGATGGCGTGCGTCCCATCAAGCAGCTGCTTGACGAATTCAACACCATCAGTGACAAATTTGCCGAGCCCATGTCGGATGATGCAATGAACACTTTGCTGGAAAGGCAGGGCGAACTACAGACTCAAATCGATGCCTGTGAGGGATGGGAGCTCGAGCGCACCCTGGAAATAGCCGCTGACGCCTTGCGCTTACCTCCATGGGACTCGGATGTCAGCAAGCTATCAGGTGGTGAAAAACGACGCGTTGCCCTGTGCCGACTGCTCCTATCCAAGCCGGATATGCTCTTGCTGGATGAACCAACCAACCACCTGGATGCGGGCTCTGTGTCCTGGCTGGAAAAATTTTTGCAGGACTATCCTGGCACTGTCGTTGCCATAACGCATGATCGCTATTTCCTGGATCAGGCTGCGGGCTGGATTCTGGAGCTGGATCGTGGTCATGGCATTCCTTATGAAGGGAATTACAGCAATTGGCTGGAAGCCAAGGAAAAGCGCCTCGAGACCGAAGACAAGCAACAGGCTTCCATTGCCAAAACCATCAAAAATGAACTGGAATGGGTTAGGTCGAACCCGAAGGGGCGCCAGGCCAAGAGCAAGGCCCGTCTGGCGCGCTTTGAAGAGTTATCGTCAAAAGAGTTTCAGACTCGCAATGAAACACTCGAGTTATATATACCACCTGGTCCTCGATTGGGAGAACTGGTTATTGAAATCGACAAGATCAGTAAAGGCTTTAATGATAAAAATCTGATTGAAGAACTTAGTCTGAAAATTCCACGCGGCAGTATTGTAGGCATCATCGGCGGAAACGGTGCCGGTAAAACAACTTTTTTGAAAATGCTCATGGGTCAGGAAAAACCTGACTCCGGCTCTATTCGTATAGGCGAAACGGTAGAGCTGGCTTATGTAGACCAGAGTCGCGATGCACTGAACGGGGATAACACTGTATGGCAGGAAATATCCGAGGGTCTTGATACCCTGCAAATCGGTAACTATGAAATTGCATCGCGAGCTTATGTGGGGCGTTTTAATTTCAAGGGTAGTGATCAGCAAAAATTTGTTAAACACTTATCAGGCGGTGAACGTAATCGCCTGCACTTGGCAAAACTGTTAAAACGTGGCGCCAATGTGCTTCTGCTCGATGAACCAACCAATGATCTTGATATCGAAACCCTGCGGGCACTCGATGAAGGCTTGCTTACTTTCCCTGGTACAGTGATTGTGGTTTCACACGACCGCTGGTTCCTGGATCGTATTGCCACTCATATACTGGCCTTCGAAGGAAACAGTGAAGTGATCTTTCATGAAGGCAACTATTCAGAGTACGAAGAGGATTATAAAAAGCGTAAAGGCGACGGAGAACCAACCCGCATCAAATACAAAAAGCTTGCCTGACAAACATCAGTGAAGCCCGGGTTCAGAATGCCATGTAGTGCGCCTTTTGAAATTTTCAGCATATGTTCAGTCTTGATAACGAGCTACCCTGTCGTCAGATGGTCGCCGACTGAATAGCGTCTCATTAAGACTGTGCATTAAACATTCTTTAAAAGTCGACAATGCTCGGAAAGCCGGCCTTCCTGCCATGTGAACCCATTGAGATGTCTTTTTCCTGACTATTTTTCCGATCAAGCGCGAGGACTGTCTGAGGAGCATAGCGACGAGTTCCGCAGCGCCGGAAAAATGGGAAGGAAAGATCGAAGGGTGAACATGACAGAAGCGGCGGCTTTTAGATCACACAAGAAATTTTCAAATGCCACACTACCTAAGTGGAAGATATCAACCTTCCTGAATTTTCAGATGAGTTTTTAATTCCTTCAAGCGAGACAGGTTCTCATTTGCGCTTAAGCAAACCGTGCTGGTTTCCGGCAGCGGTGTCGCTACAGAAACCTTAAGCTCTTCACCATGCAGAACACGCTGCATCAATTGTGAATAGTGGTAGTCAAACAACGGGAAAATCTGTGCTTCAGTCTGGTTGGCTAATTCGAACCAGCCAGTAGCCCTGCCGGCTAGATACACAGCCAGATGGCTCCATTGCTGGGCAGATTTTGGCGAAGCTTTGCGACAGGCTTCAAGATAGGCATCGTGTATTGAGGGTAAGCCGAACAAGCTCAAACCGTTTTTACAGGTATCTGCAACATTAGCTATGGTTGGCAAATAAGGCTGGCTTAGTACCAGTTGACGTGTTGCTTTCAGGATCAGTTCAGGTGAAAAAACCGCAAGAGTATTCAGCCAGTATTTTTTGGCAAGATTTAAGGCTCCTTCATCCGGAAATGCCTTGTGATACTGATTATGATAAGCCAGCTCAAATTCGGCAAACATTTGATTTATGGCATCCACATGATCTCTGGATGACTTGCTTTGAGGGCCTGCTTTTGAATCCTTTTTTTCACTAAGCCTGGCAGTCTTCTTTAAAAGATCCGGAACTGCGAGTTGATCAATTTTTTTCATAAACCTGTTACTTTTTTAACTCAGGATCTGCCAACTTCCTGAAACTAGGAATCCGTCCCACGCAGTCCAAATTCCTGTTGCTCTATGATCCCTTCTTCAGGATCTTCCGTTTTTATTCTTGAGTAACTGATGACTTTATTTCGTCCGGCATTTTTACTTTCGTACAGTGACTCGTCTGCCCTTTCCATGAGTTCATCAGCAACTCTCACTTCATCAGGATAGGTGGCAACACCTATGCTGACAGTCGTAGTAATTCTTTGTCCATCAACATCGAAAGAAGTATTTTCAATAGCGCTTCGTAAGCGCTCGGCTGTTTCCATTGCCTTGTTCACAGGCAATTGCGGCAGCAAGGCAACAAATTCATCACCGCCATAGCGACAAATGATATCCGAGGTACGTAAACATTCCCGGATGGTACTGGCCAGAGTAAGAATTAATTTGTCGCCCGCTTTGTGCCCATAGGTATCGTTGACCTTCTTCAGGTTATCCGCATCAATCATCATGACCGATAGCGGTTGAGAATACTGAACTGCTACTTCAGTCGCTTTATGCAGCATCGGGCTGAATGAGCGTTTGTTTAACAGCCCCGTCATCTCGTCTGTTTCTGATAAAGCCTTGAACACTTCTTTGCCGTAATTTACATCTGATGCAAGCATCGTGGTGATATAGGCAACCAGCATAAAAGGTAAAAAGAAAATCAGGAATTCTGTATATTCAACCAGGGAATACTCCAGACCGCTACGGGCTGCCAGAAGTATATAAACTGCAGAAATCAAGGCTATTTCGGAAATTGTAATCGCCTTACCCAGCGTTATGGAACTGGAAATAATCACCAGCAAATACAGGTTAAGCAAAGGGCTGTCGACACTGCCGGTATTCCATACAACAAGTGTAATGAAAAGTATCATCACCCAGGTTTCAATTGCCAGCTTCCACCTAAACTGAGGCAGATTAAAATTCACGTAATGAAAGCCCAGTATAAAAGCACCAAAAAGTTCCATGCAGATAAGCAAGGCGTCCGGGCTGGCAATCTGGGCGTCCGGGGACATGTAGTAAAGCAGGACCAGCAACAAGAGCAGCCATTCAATTTCAGCAATACTTCGTGAGAATCCTTTTAGTTCTATCTGTTCAACATCGAACTCTTCCAGAACTCGAGTATTTTTCTTCTTCACTGATAACTCCCGGTGGTACTACTTAATCCAAGGCGTAATAGCGGTTTTGTTACAATTTTTAGCTAAATGTTTCAGGAACAATGTCTTAGCTACTATGTATGGCTCAGCTCCTATAATGGTATTCTGCCATCTTCAGCTGCAAGCTTAGCATAGCAGGCCCGGATCACAATATTGTTGCAGCAAATAACATTACTGAAATTTAATGTGCAAATATTAAGGAATCTGGGCTTTAATACAGCTTGCTGCTCTGATTTTATATTGAGCGTGAGTATAGTTGTGAGTATAAAGTAAAAACTGCCGAAAAATTATGGGTTTAAGGATTAAATACAAATTGCTTCTGGCAATTCTTTCCGCACACATCATTGTCTATATTTCAATGTACAGTATTGGCCGCGCGCAATTTAACAACGGCTTTATAGACTATATCAGTCGTATTGAAGAGCAGCAGGTACCAACTTTGGTAGATGGACTCGAAGCCTGGTATGCAAGTAGAAACGGTTGGGATTTGTTACGCGGCAATCCCAGTCTATGGAATATCATTATCAGGGACAGTGTCGCACGCTCACAGGAATCCGGCGAAATTCTGGAAATCAGACAAGTAACCAACATACGTCTGATCGATTCTGCTATTGAGGATCGCAATATCCTGACCAATAATCCCAGTGCGATTGATGCTTTCCGTCGCCCTCCGCCCTTGCTGGCTGATGATGACTGGTATTTTTCTTCTGAATACAGCCCAGCCCGACCTCATCTCTTGCTACTGGACTCCAATCAGGAAATTATTTTTGGAGATAAGGAAGCTCTACCGCTGGCTAACCTTAACCCGATCAGGTTTGAAGGTGATACTGTTGGCTATCTGGCCGTAACCAGTCGCCAGGAATTATCGGAGCGTGCCGATCAGCTTTTTGTCGAGAATCAGGCCAATACCTTCTTTCTCTTTGGTGTGGTGCTGCTTGTCATCTCAACCCTGATAGCCTTTCCGGTATCCAGCTACCTGGTCCGACCTATCCGGGATCTGGTAAAAGGTACCCGTGCCCTGACCGCAGGAGATTACAGTCCCCGTCTGAAAATTCGCAGCTCGGATGAACTCAGCCAGCTATCGACTGATTTTAATACCCTTGCAAATACACTCGATCAAAACCAGACTGCCAGGCGGCAGTGGATTGCGGATATTTCGCATGAGTTGAGAACGCCACTGACCATCCTGCGCGGCGAGCTTGAAGCTGCTCAGGATGGCATTCGCCCGCTTAATCCCGAAAATCTCGATTCATGGCACCAGGAAGTCTTACACCTGAATACCCTGGTGAATGATTTACATGAGCTGTCCATGTCCGATCTTGGAGCTCTGGTTTATAAAAAAACCAATTTGGATATTGGCGCCCTCCTGAACCAGTCCATAGAGCTTCACCAGAATCTGATCGAAAAGCACCATCTAAAAGTCAGCAGTAAAATCGCCGCATTGAAAAGCAAAAAGAAAATCATGCTGTTTGGAGACCCCAATCGTCTGAAGCAACTATTTTCCAATCTGCTGCAAAACACCTGCCGCTACACTGAGGATGGAGGTCAACTCAAGATTCAGATCAAGGAATATCCTGACAAGGTTGTTATCAACTGGATCGACTCAGAACCCGGAGTTAGTGATGATGATCTGCAGAATCTGTTCACCCGACTTTACAGGGTTGAGTCGTCACGTAATCGGCAAAGTGGTGGATCAGGCCTGGGACTGGCCATTTGCAAGAATATAGTTGAAGCACATGAAGGTACTATAGCGGCTCAGCACTCCGAACTGGGCGGACTTAAACTCACTATCGAAATACCACACCGGCAAAATTCAAAAGCCTGATAACATTTGCCCCAAACCCCCGGAGCACTTAAACTGCCTGATATAAACTACAACGTGGATTTTTTACTATGCAGCATGTCTTAATCGTTGAAGATGAAGTAAAACTGGCTGGCCTTCTGAAAGATTACCTCGATCGCAACGGTTTCAAAAGCACATTGATCCACAATGGCGATGAAGTACTACCCTGGCTTGAACATAACCACCCTGATCTGGTGTTACTGGATTTAATGTTACCGGGTAAGGATGGCATGGATATCTGCAAGGAAATCCGTCGTAATTCACAACTACCGGTTATTATGGTTACTGCCAAAGTCGAAGAAATTGACCGCCTGCTCGGTCTTGAGCTAGGTGCCGACGATTACATCTGCAAACCCTACAGCCCGCGAGAAGTGGTGGCACGTGTCAAGGCTGTGCTGCGCCGCAGCGAGAGCTCCGAAAAACTGGAAGAAAAAGGTCTGAAGCTGGATATGGATACCTATAAAGCCAGTATCGAAGGCAATGACCTGGACCTGACTGCCGTTGAGTTCCAGTTGCTGAAAGTGTTGTCCGATCACCCAGGGCGGATTTTCTCCCGTTCGGTACTGGTCGATAAAATCTATTCAGACGGGCGCGTCGTCAGTGACCGAACCATCGACAGTCACATTAAAAAATTACGTAAAAAAATTGCTGTTCAACTGCCCGATACAGAACTCATACATTCACTTTATGCCGTGGGTTATAAATTTGAGTGGAATTAATATGCGCTCCTTAAGCTTGCTTACTAAGAGTTTACTTAAAAAAATATCTACGCTGTTGCTAATACTGGCTATGCTGGGACAGACTGTAGTTGCTCAGGAGCAACAGGCTTTCTCTGATTGGTTGGCTGAATTACGCATCGAAGCACTCGCCGCCGGTATCAGCCCTTTGACCTTAGACATGGCTATGTCCGTTATTCAGGAACCCATCCCCAGGGTTATTGAACTGGACCAAAGCCAACCGGAGTTTGTGCAGACTTTTTCTAACTACATGAATAATCGGATCAGTGAAGGCCGTATAGCAAGAGGTCAGGCGCTGCTACAGGAACACAGCGAATTGTTTGCACGAATATTTCGTGAATATGGCGTGCCACCACAATATCTGGTCTCATTCTGGGCGCTGGAGAGTAACTTTGGCGACTATACCGGTGGCTTTTCAGTACTAAACGCACTCGCAACTCTGGCCTACGATCCACGTCGCAGTGGATTCTTTCGTAATGAATTACTCACTGCCCTGAAAATCATCGACGCGGGACATATCAGTGTAGAAGATATGTCCGGTTCCTGGGCCGGGGCGATGGGGCAATGCCAGTTTATGCCATCCACCTTCGAACGTTATGCCGTCGATGGCGACAATGATGGCCGCATTGATATCTGGAACAGCCTGCCGGATATTTTTGCATCTGCCGCTAATTTTCTTTCCCGCTCCGGCTGGCAAACTGATGAACGCTGGGGACGCGAAATTGTGCTGCCGGAAAATTTTGATTTCACACAATCTGGTACCGGCATACGCAAAACCGTAAGTGAATGGAATGCCATGGGTATCAAACGAGCCGATGGCTCTGCTTTGGGCAATGCTTCCCTGGAAGCTTCTGTTGTTCTTCCCTCTGGGGCCAAGGGTCCTGCCTTCCTGACCTATAACAACTTCCGTACAACCATGGTATGGAACCGTTCAACTTTTTACGCCATTTCCGTTGGTCATCTGGCAGATCGCTTTGCCGGTGGCGGCCCAATTCAGCACTGGCCGGAAACTGATGAACGTGCACTTAGTCGCAGTGAAGTCATTGAGTTGCAGGAAATCCTCAATACCCTTGGCATTGATGTTGGTACAGCAGACGGGATTATGGGTTCCAGAACCCGCGCAGCGATCAGGACATTTCAGGAAGAAAGCGGATTACCGACAGATGGCTATGCTTCTTATGATCTGTTAGCGATGATGCGGGTAATGGCTATTAGTGAATAAGCCATTTATGAAGAAGCCTACTGCGCTTGCTTACTCTTTGTTAAAAAATACTTCAGCCTAGTCATTTACGAGCTCTGTAAACTCCTGTCCTGTATGATAAGTTTGCCTCGATTAAGCTTCACTCGTAGCGACTTTTATAGATTTTGATTCGACACTGGCTCACTGGATCAAATTACTCTGACCCCTTTGATTTTAACGAAGAATAGTCGAGCGCAGCAGGCCGGCGAACTCTACCGCGCTAGAAATTGATTAACCATTGTTACAAGCTCCGAAGCGGTGCGCGGGTTCGCCACCATCTCCCCATTAAAATACAAGGTCGGCGTCGTACGAACTCCGGCTCTGGTTCCACCTCGCTGATCGGCGAGAATTTTTTCCCTGACTTCAGGCAAAGCGGCATCGGCTCGTAATTGCTCAACATCCATCCCCAGTTCTTCTGCGTAATTATCAAAGCTCGGTGTTGCATCCTGCATAACACTCCAGCTGGCCTGATCACTGTAGAGATAGTTATACATTTCCCAGAACATATCCTGCCGGCCAGCAGCCTCTGCATAACGTGCCGCTTCAAAGGAATGCGGATAGGTATCCAGAGGATAATGCCTGAAAACCACACGAGCCCTGTTGCTGATTCTTGGCCAGGCACTGGCCAGCAAAGTGGCTTCAGCGGCACAGGAAGGGCACTGAAAGTCGCCGTACATGGTGATGGTTAAAGGAGCATTGGCCGAACCCTGTACATGATCGGTACTTGAGACTTCATCCGGCGGATAAACCGGAGCGCCTCCGAACAGCCCCTGATAGAAGACATACAGAACCACTGGAATCAGGACAATAATGAAGGCTCTCAGCAAATTTTGCTGGAGCTGAGTGCGGCGTTGAGCCTGTTGCTTTTTCGCTTCTCGTTTAAGTTTTTTTTCTGCGCTTTTTGACATGGATACTTTTCCCTAATGCCACATAATTTGATGTCGGGATGAGACAATGCCAAATTAATTATGGTATAGCAATATTTCCTTGTAGATTGCTATAATGCGCACCCTAATTTCCCCGCTTCTTCTCTGACTTCCTACGAGGCTGACAGACTGGTTACCAAACCGCATCTGATTAGGCAGTACTGATTGAGTGGCACTAATCGAGAGTTTGCTGAGAGAGTAAATATGGCTGTAGAAACTGAGCAGCATCAGAATATTGTTGTACGTTTCGCCGGAGACTCCGGTGACGGTATGCAGTTGACGGGTACCAGTTTCACTCTGGCAACTGCTTTACACGGCAACAATTTGTCTACTTTCCCGGATTTTCCGGCAGAAATACGCGCGCCTGTGGGAGCTACTTTCGGGGTGTCGGCTTTCCAGATTTATTTCGGTTCTGAAGACGTTACTACAGCCGGTGATGCAGTTGAAGTGCTGGTTGCCATGAACCCGGCAGCTTTGATTACCAATTTGAAACTGCTGGTGCCTGGCGGACTGGTTATTGTCGACACCGGTGCCTTTAACGACAAGAACCTGAGCAAAGCCAAATATAAGAGCAACCCCCTTGAAGATGGCTCTCTGGATGCTTACCGTGTTCTGCCTATCGATATACATTCCCAGGTTATAGCAGCCGTCGAACCCTTTGGCCTGAGTCATAAAATGGCTCTGCGCTGCAAAAACATGTGGACACTGGGGCTGGTGTTCTGGCTGTTTGATCGTGACAAACAAAGCACCATCGATAACCTGAAAGCCAAGTTCGCCAGTAATCCGGATATTGCCAATGCCAACGTTGCCGCTCTGAATGCCGGGCATGCCTTTGGTGAAACTGCCGAATTACCCAGTGGCATAGAAGTATATAAAGTGCCTAAGGCTCATCAGACACCCGGCAGCTATCGAAATATGAACGGTTCGACTGCGCTGGCCTGGGGCCTGCTGGCAGGTGGGCAATTAGCCAATCTGGGTATTTTATTTGCCTCTTACCCGATAACTCCGGCTTCCACCCTGCTGCATACGCTTGCGGCACGTAAGGATTTTGATGTCATTACTTTTCAGGCCGAAGATGAAATCGCTGCTGTCTGCGCTGCTATTGGTGCATCTTTTTCTGGCTCGCTGGGCGTTACTTCCAGCGCCGGACCCGGTATTGCCCTGAAGATGGAGGCAATATCTCTGGCCGTATCAGCAGAGTTACCATTGGTCGTGGTCAATACACAGCGTGGTGGCCCATCAACCGGCTTACCGACCAAAACCGAACAGTCAGATCTCTTACAGGCTGTTTATGGCCGCCATGGCGACACATCAATTCCAGTCATAGCTTCCAGTCATCCGGGCGACTGCTTTGATGTCGCTATCGAAGCTGTACGACTGGCAACCAAGTATATGACTCCGGTAATGCTCTTATCAGATGGTTATATTGCCAATGCTTCAGAGCCATGGCTGATTCCTGATTTTGAGGACTACGAGCCCTTCCCGGCGCATTTTCATAAAGAAACCAAGGACTTTTCTCCATCTTTGCGTGACCCGGAAACATTGGCGCGAGTCTGGGCTAAACCGGGTACAGCCGGTTTAGAGCATCGTATTGGCGGCATTGAGAAAAGCTACGACACCGGTGATATCTCTTACGATCCTGACAATCATCAAAAGATGACCAATACCCGTAAAGCCAAGATCGATAATATTGCCAGGGATATCCCGCTTCAGGATGTGCATATGGGCAATAAGAGCGGCAAACTGGCCGTGGTAGGCTGGGGTTCAACTTACGGTGCCATTCACCAGGCCGTTAAGCGCTGCCTGCGTGAAGGGCTGGATGTCGCCCACATACATATTCGTCATATGTGGCCCCTGCCAGCAAATCTTCACGAGCTTTTAACAGGCTACGAGAAGATACTGGTTCCGGAAATGAACACCGGACAACTGGTAAAAATGTTACGCTCGGAATACCTGCTCGATACCAAGTCACTGAACAAAGTATCGGGTCAGCCATTCAAGATCAGTGAAATAGTGGATGCGATTAAATCCGAGCTCAAATGAGAACGGTTTAACTCGGAGAATATTATGAATCAAGCAGTCGACAAGCTTACTATTAAAGACTACACCTCGGATCAGGAAGTACGCTGGTGCCCTGGATGTGGCGACTATGCCATTCTGAAAACCATTCAGAAACTGATGCCGGAACTTGATCGCCCGAAAGAAAACCAGGTGTTTATATCCGGAATTGGCTGCTCATCGCGTTTTCCGTATTACATGGAGACTTTTGGTTTTCATACCATTCATGGTCGTGCCCCCGCAATAGCCACCGGCGTGAAGCTGGCAAATCCGGAACTGGATGTATGGGTCATCACCGGTGATGGTGATGCTCTGAGTATTGGCGGCAACCACACGATACATGCTTTGCGTCGCAACGTGGACCTGACCATGCTGTTATTCAACAACGAAATTTACGGCCTGACCAAAGGTCAATATTCGCCAACATCGAAAGTCGGCACCCGCTCTCCTTCCACACCACAAGGTTCTATCGACCTGCCTTTGTCTCCCTGTGCTGTCGCATTAGGGTCAGGTGCCCCATTTATAGCCCGTTCGATAGATACAGAAATGAAACATTTGAGCGCGGTTATTACCAAGGCACACGCTCATGAAGGCGCATCCTTTGTTGAGATTCTGCAGAACTGCCCGATTTATAATGACGGTATTTTTGATTCTGTCAAAGATAAGAAAATTGCTGCCGATTTCAAGGTGGAAATTGAACACGGCCAGCCATTGATTTTTGGCAAGGAAAATAACAAAGGAATTCGTCTGAACAGACAGAGCCTGGCACTGGAAGTTGTCACCATTGGTGAAGACTGCCAGCTGGAAGATGTGCTTGTGCACGATGAAACCAACAAGGTACTGGCGCAATTAATTGGTGAAATGAGCGGACCGGACTTTCCTGTCGCCGTCGGGGTTATTTATCACAAGCCCAAACCAAACTATGTGGATGACCTGCTTATTCAGCGTGAGCAATTACGTCAGGGCAAGGAGCGCGGCAACATTAATACTTTATTGCACAGTGGTCATACCTGGGAAGTAGCCTGAATCAAGCCAGTGCAATAAAAAGCACTTTGAACAAGGCATCTGTTTATTCCGGCCCTTCTTGGGTGGTAATTCCCAGGATATAGGTTCCCGTCTCTCCGCTGGTATAACTGGTCACCAATACTTCGTAAGTTCCTGCCATGCTTAAGTCCTGCGTCAGCAGTGAACGACTCGTATCGCCCTGGTAGTCATCGTTCTCAAATTGAGTTCCATCCGGGGCATTGATGATCAGAAAGGTGTCGAAATCACCGGAACGCAGATCAAAAATGACAGTCTGATTAGTAGCACCTTCAAAATAATAGCTATCCACAAATTCTCCGCCATCCTCTAAAACTTCATCACTGAATTCAAGCACTCCTCTCTCTATGTTGCCGCCGTCATCGAGAATATCACCGAAAAAGATGATGTCATTCGCTGCATACAAGCTCTGGCAATCTGAGGCGTCATGCAATGCATCCTCGTCCATAAGACTGCTAGCCATACCGGTGCCACTAAAACGCGGATCATCACATTCCCCGTCATTAGCCCAGTCACTTAAATCATCACCAAAATCGATGTCACCCTGTATCTGTATGTCTGACTCGGCCGCCAGAGTCACCATTCCCTGATAAAGCAAATTTCTGCAATCACTTGCATCATGCATGATATCGTCGCTATCTGCACTGAAGGCTACTCCTTCCCCTGCAAAACGCGGATCATCACATTCGCCATCAAGTGGCCAGTCACCAAGGTCATCGCCAAATTCAAATGCCAGTAAGGACATCCTTGCCGATTCGGAACTGAGGAATATTCTTCCTTCGTTAAATAAAGCGCTGCAGTCAGTCGCATCATTCGCAACTTCATTGGCGCTAATATTTCCCATTCCCTCACCACGAAATCTGGTATCACTGCATTGCCCATTGTTGGCAAAGGCATTACTGTCATCGCCGAACTCAACAACATTATTTGTAGTGCTGTTAAATGCAATATAGAAAATCAGGAATGCCAGTGCCACGAGCAGAGCAATTGAAATATGCTGATAAACTTGTGCCTGATTCGAATCACTCATGATTTTTCCCTGTTAACTTAATGGTTTCTATTGCTATCAATTTATATTTGCCTTTTATCCTTCGGTCACTTGTCAGCCACTCAGGTCACAGGTGAATCTGATTCCGGCTATCTCAATACTGTCACCCTGATTCACTACTGTTCTGGAGAACGGCCTTAACTTATTACCATTGAGCGCAGTTCCATGTGTTGAATTCAGATCTTCAACCAGCACTGACCGGCCTTCTTTACGGAAACGCAAATGCCGGCGCGAAACACGTGGATCATCAAGCACCACATGATTTAAGGAAGCCGAGCGGCCTATGACCAGACCTTCTTTTGACTCAAGTTGCGAATCATTCAGAACAATCGAGGAATTTGTCCCCGCGCCTGTCAGACGCCCGGCAATACTACCGCCTCTGTTCACGGCTATCTGTTGCGGGCTTATTGCCGGCGCAGCTTCATTGCCTGCACTTGGCGCAACATTGGCACGCTTAAATTCCGGAGCTGTTGTGCTGTAATCGGGACGTAAACGACTCAGGCCAAATAATGCCAATAGCACAAAGGCAATGCCAAGGCCGATATAAAGCGCATTGTTATTTTCGAACTCTGTTTGCGGACTGGTGGTAGTCGGTGCAGGAGCCGGACTATCCGGCAGCGGAGCAGGCGCTGGCAGACTGCTTTCCGGTGCTGGTAATTGCTGTGGTTGTGGACTCTGTTGCGGAATAGGTGTCGGCGTTATAACCGGAGGTGGGCGTGGTGCTTCACGTTGCCAGGACCCTGGAATACCTACAGCATCCATGGCTTCATGCACAGCTATCCAGTTGTCCGAATACTTGCCAAACAGTATCTCGGCAGCCAAAGCAAATGCATTTCTGCCTGCTTCGAAATCTGCAAAAGGGGTTAATAATTGTGCGCCTGCCAGCGCGAATATTTTACTGGAATCGGCAATCCCAATACCCTGCACATCCGGACCAGTGCCTAAACGTGGATGTCTTCCACCCTCAACCAGAATATAAAAAGCCTGATTAATAATCGATGAGTTTGAATGTACCCCACCCTGATCATTTTCCAGCGGAACATCATAGAATTGATCATAATGATCTGGATTGTCATCAATACTGTTTGGGTTTCTCATGTCCCGTAAGGGGCCTATGGGACTATCGATAATCCACAAATTTGCATAGCTTGGAATAGACGTCGGATTTTGTCCGAGTGAGCCCCCGGCCTCACGCCAGGCCTTGAAGGAAACACCAATAGCATCTGCTATTCCTTCATCCAGTGCCCCGGACTCAAACTCATAAACCAGTTCGCTGCCATTGGAATTAATCCCGTGAGCCAGTTCATGAGCAATGATTTCAATATAGGGCAAGGCATAATCAGGAATATACAGTTCATTGAACTGGCTGCTCCAGGTTGCATTGAAGTTATCGCCAACGCACTCGTTATAGTAGGACGGTCCAAAACGAACTCCAGAGATGGCTTTAAGGCGCATGCCATTCCCATCAACACTATCCATATCCAGTATAGTTTCCATAAACTGATAGGCATCTCCAAGCAGGTTGTAAAGTACATCGACATGTTCTGCCCCCTCAGATGCTTCGCCTTCACTACGGTGATATTCCTCTTCTTCCACCATCAGCTCGATTGGCCATGCATCATCCTGACTTAAGGGGAAAGTCACACCTGCTGCCCGGCAGGCTTTAATCATGTCACCCACTTCACGTGTCAAGGCGCTGTATTCCAAGGGATAACGAGCAAGCACTTCACCACTGACCGCATCAATATAAAGCTTTTCCGGGACCGGACTGTTGCCATCCAGGCTTTGGCCATTTACCTGCCAGCTCAAACGCAATTCACCATCATCAACAAAATAGACTGGCGTCTCAGAAATAAATGAAGTTTCAGTAAAAGCAGATACAGCAAGCGCCTGTTCTGAACTCAGGACTGCTGTAGTCGGCGCATCACCGGTAAAACCCTGATGCTGGCCCAGCAAGCCTATTTGATTTCCCTGCGCATCAAGAATTAATCTGGATTCATAGCCAACTATCGTTATGCCTTGATGTGTTTGTTGCAATGCCCGGATATTAAAGTTGTTAACCGTTGTACTTTGCTCCGACAGGTTTAATTCATCATCAGGTCCGAGGTTCAATTGCCCTTTTAATTCATCATTAAGCCATGTGATGATGGCCTCTTCGCTGTCCAGGCTTCTGGTATTTTCCCCAAAGCCATCAACAAAAACACCTCTGACCTGAGCCGCAGATTCTTCAGCTGAAAACAGTAAACCAGCTACAAAAAATAATGTTAAGACTGCACTAAATTTATTTAACATCAGGCTTCCCCAATATTTGTAGGTAAGCGCAGCAGGATGGCTCCATCCTGTGCATCCAGGAATACACGTTCTTCAAGACCATTAATCAGCAGCACCTGAAACCAGGCCAGATGATAGCTACCTTCAATATCGATAATCATGAGTCGGGCGGCCTCGGTAATACGCGGGCCGATGCTCATGCTTAAACTGGTATTGGCTATTGCAAGGGCTTCCTGAAAAGTCAGCCCGGGCTGAACATCAATGTCTATTTCATTCCCTGTCGAGCCGCTGATATTAAAAACACTGCCGCCGTCTTCTACAGCGACAACTTCAGCACCGAAGACCGGAATACCCTGATGTGTTTGCTGCATGCGGATAATGCGATTCCCATTTGCTTCAGCTTCGGTACTAATGGATAGCGCATCATCAGGACCAAGACGGTCATTCAACAGCAGCATATCGGTAATCGCTTCTATTAATTCTTCATTCGTAGAAACATTTATATCGGTTTGCAGTTCAACTGAATCCAGTACCCTGTCTACACGAACAGCTCCCTCACTGTTGGTGTTAGCGGTACTTTCCTGTGCCGCCGGCGGGGCATCACTACCTTCTCCTCCTGCTTCTCCATTCTCTTCAACGTTGACCTCCCCATCAGCTAGTGGACCTTGGGACTGGCTACTATCCTCTTGTGCCTGTGATCCATCTGATGCCTCCCTTACAGAGGAGCCGAAAAGGAATACCAGCAATACGATAATAACAATAATAATTCCCCCAACAATTACCGAGGAATTCACACCTGAAGCTTTCACTACAACCGGGGTATTTGAAGCAGTAGCCTGGCTGGCGGCTTGCTTATCTGCAGCTGACCTTGAATAAGGCTCCTGCCTGCCTGGATTGGTTATCGGATCTTCAACCTCTTTAGGCGGAGCACCTGCTTGTCCTGAATTTTTATCCTGATCGGAATTTGTCATGAGTGAATCCTGATTACTTGGGCTTAGTTCAATGAATATTACTGTTGTATTGTCATGCTTGGGACGCTCTTTTAATTTTTTTAGCAAACTGATTTCTATCTGCGTTTCCCGCTCTTCCGGTTTACATTTAAAAAGCGCCAAAACTTCTTCGTTACTGAATATTTCCCAAAAGCCATCACTGCTTACAGTGAAACAATTGCCTTGATCTGCTTCCCAATGGGTAATTTCGGGATCGGGCGGGTCTTCACCGCCTATGTTTGAAATCACGGTTCCCTGATCCGGATCATCGGCAAGCTCGGCTTCGGTGATTTTTCCCTGCAGAACTTTTAACTGAGCAAGCGAATGATCGAATGACTGTTGAATTTTTTGAGAGCCTGAATATTGGGTGATGCGGCTGTCGCCGGCATGAATAGAAACAATCTGAACCTGTTCTTCTGCCTGATAAATATACAAGGCTGCCAGTGTGGAGCGCGGATTCAACTGATTCCGGGCACCAACCTCATTAACTGCGATCTGACATTCTGTTACCAGTTTATGTAAAAAGGCTTCTGCACTATCCCCGTTTACCGAATCTACATTATTGCCTGTCGGGAATTGTGCCTGCCAAAGAGAATGGGCAGTTTCAATGATAGTTTGAGCTGCGAGGGAACCGCCTTTATGACCTCCCATACCATCTGCCACCAGACAAAGCAGACTGCTCTGGTCGGGACTGTACATCACGCTGTAACGATCCTGGTTTTCTTCGCGATTACCGGTATGTGTAAAAGAAGTGATACTACACTTAATACTGGAAGCCATAAGCTGCTTCTTTTATAAAAATCAAGAAATCCACCTTAGCGTTTTTCACTTTCCACTACAATAGCTTCACAACCATAATACCCAGGTTTTATATTTTTTTAGACTATAGTTGTCCCTCTCCGGTTTTATTCTATAAAATGATTTCCTTACGCAATTTAAAGAGCAGTACGCATGTCATTTAAAACGTATACAGTTGGCAGAAGTTCCGATGCCGATATTCAGGTAAACGGCCAAAGCGTTTCCAGACTCCACCTTGAACTGACTGTTGCCGATGGCGGCAAGTATTATCTTATCGACGCGAACTCCAGCGCCGGCACACTTATTCAAAAATCAGGTTCCTGGGAAACTATTAAACAGGGCTTTGTTACCGAAAATGACTTGTTGATGTTAGGCAAGGAAAGCATTCAGGTACGACTGTTATTGGATCAGATACAGCATTAATCAGAATAGAATTGGCAGCGACTCTGGATTCCGATACTATTTTTCGGGTTTAAAGGCAGCTCTAACTTGAGGATCAAAGAACAGCTATGAATAATCTGGAACGACAGGAAACCAATTATCGCGTTATCGTGGCCTTGGTTGCAGTTATGGTTGGAGCTGTTTTCATAGGCGTCATGTCACTTATTTTTGCGCCCAGTGAAGAGGTAGTCGGGAAACTGGTGTTCGCTGATATCCTGTTTGACCGTTCCACAGATGTCTTTCCTTATCCGCTTACCATCCAGAATGTTATGTGGATACTGTTTATGATCGGTTTCGGTGAATTATGGGTCAGGTTTGACAGAGGCCGGAAAGAGCTGGAGCAGTTACACAGAGGTCTGTTGCCTGAAGATGACAGCACCATGTTGCGTGCCAAGGAGTTAATACCTGTATTCAGCTCAGTGGTGGACAATAGTAAGACCCGCTACTTTTTTTTACCGCGTTTGATTCACAGAATCATTCTGCAATTCCAGAACAGCAAATCCATAGATCAGTCCAATAACCTGATGAATTCAAGTCTTGAATTAATGCAGCATGAAATAGATTTGAAGTACAACATGGTGCGCTATTTAGTATGGTTAATTCCAACCATTGGTTTCATTGGGACAGTCATCGGTATTGCACTTTCCTTGTCCGAGGCTTCCAACATGCCTGATCTGGGACAGAGTGATGCGATCAGGGTATGGATGGGCGTGCTGACCACCAAGCTGGGTGTTGCATTCAACACTACTCTGTTGGCACTGGTTATGTCAGCCATTCTGGTCTTCTTTATGCATCTGGCGCAGGGCCGTGAGGAATCTGCTTTGAATAATACCGGCCAATATTGCATGGACAATTTAATCAACCGACTTTATGAAGAAAAATAACCAGTCAGTACCCCCGGAGGTTTACCATGGCAGTTAAAAGAGGACCAGACGGTGTTCCCATAGATGTGCCATCCGTTCTGCATGAAAAATCCAGACAGTCATCGCCAGCCAGTGATGCGCCTACTTCATTGTTTGATAATACGGGTGATTCAGGGCGCGGCAATGACAAAGCTACCGAGTTAAACCCCAAACAATCGACGAGCTTATTTTCCGATGAACCGCCGACCGTCCGCGCGGATCAAAGCGGGCAGCCGATGCAAAACCAGGCTGCTGCAATAGATGAACCGGCGACTGTCATAGCCGGTGGTCGGCGTCCGGCAGCTGTAGCAGAGAAGGAAACTGGCGCAGTGCAAGAGATCGACGCCATGGCGGACCCGGTTGTTGGCTGGTTGGTTATTGTTGATGGTCCGGGTAAAGGCAATTACCTTAAACTGGGCAATGGTCAGAACAGTATTGGCCGCAATCAGTCCGAACGTATCAGTCTGGATTTTGGAGATGAGCAAATCTCACGATCCAGGCATGCCATGTTAACCTTTGATCCCCGTGGCCTCGCTTTCTACATCCAGCAGGGCTCCGGTACCAACCTGGCCTATCTCGATAACAACCCTGTGCTGGCCCCGACAAAACTCAGTGCAGGTAGCCGTATTACGCTTGGAGAAACCACCCTGATGTTCGTCCCGCTATGCAGCGAAGATTTCAGCTGGGATGAGGAATAACGGCAAGGCATGACGGCAGAAGAAGCAGGTAGTAGTGAAGTATTAGATGCAGAATCTGCCTGGGGTCAGATTATTGGTACACGCAAGACCCAGCAGGATGATGCCGCTATTGTGAATTGGCCGAATGGCTTTTCACTGTCAATGCTGGCCGATGGTATGGGTGGTCATGCCGGAGGAGCTGAAGCCAGTCAACTGGTGGTCAATACTTTTCGCCAACATTTTATTGATTCTACAGAAAACAATATAAGACAACGCTTTCTGTCTTCCTTGTCTGCAGCCAATCTGGCCGTGTTTGATTACACTCAGCAACATCCGGAACTTGAAGGTATGGGTGCTACTTTTCTCGCCGTCGTCTTTGATGGCGCCTCCATTCAGTGGATCAGTGTCGGAGACAGCCCCTTGTGGTTGTTCCGAAATGACGAGATCACCCGCTTAAATGAAAACCATTCCATGTCAACTGTACTGGCCAAACAGGTAGCTGAAGGGCTGATCAGTGCAGAAGAAGCCGCTACTTCACCGGAACGCAGCCAATTACTGGAAGCCGTTCTTGGCAAGGACATCAAATTACTGGATGCGCCTGAAGAAAGCTTCCCGGTTCAGGAAGGCGACATCATTATATTAGCCAGCGATGGCGTAGAAACCTGCTCACTTGATGAACTGCAGGTCCTGTTGTCGACATCCACTGAAAACCCGGATTGCAATGCCGAAGCGCTGATTGAAGCCATACTCTCCAGAGTGGATGCTCATCAGCGTGCATCACAGGATAACTCCACGCTTAATATTATTCGTATAGTCGGTGTTCAGGACAGCGTTAACACAGTTCCAGCAGGCAAAGAAAAATGAACACTTAAAGCGTGCGGACCAGGAAGCAATGACAATTATTGTCAATTACTAAAGCGCAGACAAGAATACCACCACGTTGGAAGGAACTTATTAATATGAAACCCGGTAAGCTGAACACACTGGCTAAAGCCACAGTATTAGTAACAGGCAGCTTGCTTGCTTCGCTGGCGCCTGCCCAGGACCCCGCTTTAAGCCCAAACTTCGGCATAAATGATCTGGAATCCGGATTTCTTCCGGATCCGCAATTACTAGAACTGGCTGCTGGCGGGGAAATCTATGCGGGTGACGTGGATTTCAGCTGTTCCGGTTATGTTTCAGAAGCACCGGATTACCGAGTGAACTATGCCGCAGATGGGCAAGGACTCGGAATTTATACCAATGCGGACATCGACACTACTCTGCTGATCAATACTCCCAACGGGGAATGGGTCTGTAATGATGATCATTACGACCTGGAAAATCTGAATGCAGGCTACTATTTTGAAAACCCGCAAGCCGGCGAATACAACATCTGGGTAGGCGTTTACGAAGAATCCGATGCTTTTGCCAACGCCATCCTTGCCATCACCGAATATCCTGAGAATAGCTGGGAAACCAATCTTACACCTACATTTTCCCAGGATACTTTCAGTTTAAGGGTACTCAATAATGGCAATGAGATTCAATCAGGTCTGGCAACCCAGGTAGCGGAAAATCTGGTCATTACTAATGCGGCTCTGGTCAGTCAGGGAGATCAATGGATTGTAGATAACCCCCGTAGTGGAGCAGCACTGCTTGCCAGTGTCAGAGCAATTGATATGAACGCCGGTCTTGCCTTACTCGATGTCAACGGTATTGATGGGACACCTGTAACCCTTGCCGCTGATTTCCCGGATATCGGCAGATATATCTCGCTGGCTTTGCTGGATACAAACCGGCTCGGCGTTTTGCAAAGCTTCATGGATACAACAGGCGAGGAAACTCAGGTCAGGCATACTGCTCTTGCTCTCGACGGTGAATTTGGTGCTGCGCTACTGAATAACTGCAACGAAGTTATCGGCATAAGTCAGCATTCCAGCCCAGTACTTTCCAACCGCTTAAGACCCGATCAGAATTTTGGTGTCAGCACCAATCTGACAAGCCTGGTCAATTTTTTAGATGACAACAATGTCGCTTTTAATGAATCCTTTGAATACTGTTTATCAGAAGCTGAACAGTTAAGTCTGGCGCAGGAAAAAATTCAGGAACAGGAAGACAATCTCAGAATTTTGCTGGAGGATCAGGAAATTCTGGAAGAAGAACGCTTGCAACTGCAGCAGCAGGCAGAAGCCTTGCTGGAAGCACAGGAAGCATTAGCTGCTGAAAACCAGCTCAGACTTGACGAGCTGGCCACCAGAGAAGCTGAACTCGCTGCCAGCCTGGAAGCCATCGAACAAGCTGAGGCAGAAGCACAGGAACAACTGACCCGACAGGAAGAGCTGGAGGAACAAGCACGACAACAGGCAGAAGCTTTAGCTGAGGCTGCGGCTCAACAAGAGCTTGATGAGCGCAACAGGCTGTATCAATGGGGTGGTTTTGGAGTAGTTATAACAGCCCTCTTTGCTTTCGTGCTAATACAGGTCTCGCGCCGTAAAAAAGCCCAGCAGGAAGCTGAAGAGGATATTAAAGAAGCCAAACAGCAAAGCGAAATTGTTAAAGCCGAACTGCAAAAAGCTTCAGCTGAATTCCCCGATATAGTACTAATCAGTCTTAATGCCGAGGGCTCGGAAATCCGATTGAAAATTAATGGCACAGCCCTGATCCGATCAGAACAGGGGCAGATCATCGGCCGCTCAGCTCAAGATGCCGATTATGTGCTGAATATGGATACCGTTTCCCGCAGACACTTGCGTTTAATGCTCAAAGATAAGACTCTATTTGTCGAAGACCTGAACAGTGCCAATGGCTCTGCCATTAATGATCAGGTCCTGACTCCTGGTAAGGCTTATGAATTAAAACCGGGTGATACACTGAAAATTGGCCTGCAGACATACAGCGTGAATTTACTGGAGAAACAGGCGTGAAAATTCGTTCCCGGGAAATCAATATTTTCAGCATGTCTGCGCTGGATCTGTTTGCTTCTGCACTGGGCGCCTTCATGATTCTGACTGTTGCTGCCTTACCCTTCTTTCCGAATACCGGCGATTCTCCTGAACTGGTTGCCGAAGTTGCCGAGACGCTTGCCCAGACACAAGAGCAACTTGAACAGGCACAGGCAGAGCTGGCGCAATCACAAAGTGAGCTGTCGGAGGCTCAGCAGGAAGCCAGCAGCTTATCCAGTGAATTGGCGAGAATATCTATTCCCGAACTGGATATCGTTATTTGCCTTGATGTTTCAGGCAGCATGGGTGATTACATTGCACAGATGAAACAGCAAATAGCGGATCTGGTAACTGTGCTTGATCGCCTGTCTCCTTCGGTAGGCATAGGTTTCGTAGCCTTTGGTGATCGCTTTTGGGATGTGCCTCTTAGCTTCCAGCAGATCTATCCATCCACCAATCTCAATCAGATTGAAACATTTATTAACAGTCTTGACAGCAATATGGGACTGGGAGCTGGCGTCAATGACGACACGCCCGAAGCGCTTTCAGCGGCACTGAATCAGGCTGTTGTTATGAACTGGCGTCCCGAGAGCCAGAGACGCTATATTATCATTATTACCGATGCACCAGCCTATCCCGAATTACTCAACAGTACTTTCCAGGCTGCCCAGGATTTCAGTGCGGTCACGACGCCGGAACAATATGTGTCAACCGTTATGGTGGGCAGTGATCAGGCCGAAGAGTATCTGCAACGTCTTGCTCAAAGTGGCCAGGGCGAATTTATTGACAGCACCAGCGGACAATCCATGCTTGCTAGTATTATTATGGCAATCGTGTCGACTATATAAATAAGTATTAGTGAACAGGATTAATACAACTAAGGCATCCATGACAAATAAAGAGGCTGTATTAAATGGATTCTGAACATCGATTAGCCCTGCCCAAGGGTACGGTAATCAATCAATATAAAATTGACAGTGTGCTGGGCTATGGCGGTTTCGGAATTGTCTACAAGGCCGAACATATTCGCCTCGGTAACTGGCTGGCCATCAAGGAATATTTGCCGCAGGAACTGGCCACTCGTGAATCGGGCACTGTTCACCCTCTGGGAACACGCGAACAGGTCGACTTTCAAACAGGACTGCAAAGGTTTCTGGCAGAAGCCAAGCAACTGGTGCAATTTGAAAAAAGCCCCAATATCGTCAACTGTCAGGATTTTATCGAAGCCAACGGCACTGCTTATCTGGTCATGAGTTTTGAAGATGGCCTGCCCCTGTCGGATTTGATTCGTGGCCGTGAGAAAAACAATCAGACTTTCTCTGAAGATGAGATACTTCGAATCCTTATTCCGCTCTTGCGTGGACTGGCACTGGTTCATAAGCAGCAAGTCCTGCACCGGGATATAAAGCCCGGTAATATTTTCATCCGTCGCAGTGATGAACAACCCGTGCTGATTGACTTTGGAGCTGCCAAGCAAAATTTCACCGAACACAGCAAATCCATGGCTCCCTACAGTCCGGGCTATGCCGCAATTGAACAGGTGGAAACCGATGGCAATCTCGGCCCCTGGACTGATATATATGCTATTGGCGGCATCATGTGGCGCATCATTGCCAGACAAAATCCTCCACAGGTAGAGAACCGCATGAGTGCGGTCACCCGCAATCGCCCTGATCCGATGACTTCGGCCCTGGAACTGGGTAAAGGCAAGTATTCTGAAAACCTGCTCATGGCTGTTGATAAGTGCCTTGCCCTTAATGAGGAAGATCGTTTCCAGACTACCGAAGAATTAATCGCCTGCCTGCAAGGTGAAGCGATAGACAGCGTTACATCCTCCGCTCCGCCAAAAGCCGTTTCCAATTCGGCTGCAAATGCTTCTAAACCAGGAACAAGTTCTGCCGGCACTGAGAAATCACCTGTCCTCAGATATGCCATCTTTGGTGTTTTAGCAATACTGCTTATCGTTGGTGGCAGCTATGGCTTCACGGCGTATCAGGAAAATGCCGAATTGCGCCGTCTGGCTGAACTCGAAAGACAGCAGGCAGCACAAGAGGCAGCCGATGCTACTGCTGCCCTTGACGCTGCAACATTAGCTGAACAGGAGCGTCTGAGATTACAGGCAGAGGCTGATCAACTGGAACGGGACAGACTGCTAAATGAGGAGCGGGAGCGACTCGATCAGGCTATTGCCAGACTTGGCTCAATGGTCAGTATTCCCAGCGGGGAAGCCTCAATGGGAGACCTGATTGGTAATGGCGAAGCCGATGAAACTCCTGTACATAGCATCTATATCGACAGTTTTGAACTAATGCAGCATGAAATCACTTTTGCCCAATGGGATGCCTGTGCTCAAGCAGGTGTATGCGCACGTCTGACTGAAGATCGGGGAACCGGATTTTTGGAATTACGGCCAGTTGTCAATGTTAGCTGGAACCAGATACAAACCTATATCGACTGGCTAAACCAGGAAACCGGCGATACTTACAGATTACCAACCGAGGCCGAATGGGAATATGCAGCTCGTGCCGGAAGCGACAGTCAATACCACTGGGGAAACACCCATCAATGCTCTCTGGCTGACTTGGATAATTGTGGTGATGCTGGTTCGAGTGAGGTGATGAGTTTTCCGGCCAATGACTGGGGACTGTTTGATATGCATGGCAATGCCTGGGAATGGGTACAGGATTGTGCCAGAAATAATTATAACGGCGCTCCCGACGATGGCTCAGAGTGGGCTGGAAGTACGGGTTGCAGCAGAATATTACGTGGCGGCGGCTGGGACAGCAGTGCTTTACAAGGACGGGTTTCATTTCGCAACTGGATGCCAGCTAATCAATCAAGCGCCAGCAGTGGCTTTAGACTTGCCCGATAATTTCAATTGAGTATCCGATTATGACGCCAAGTAAATGTAAATTCCTGATACTGATAAGCGCCCTGTTAGCCGGCTCTGGAGCCTATTCTCAGGATTTCTCTCTGAACCCGATTTATGGTTCGGTCAGCCTGAGTGGTGGTTTTACGCCCGATCCGCATGTCATTGCCCTTGCTGCAGGCGGCAACCTGCTAGCCAGTAACGCAAAATCTGATTGCAGTGGTTATGTAAGCGACAACCCCAGTTTCAGTCTTACCCATGAGCCCGGCAGTCTTGGACTTGGCATTTATATCAACGCTGAATTTGATACGACCATACTGATCAATACTCCTTCAGGTGATTGGGTATGTAATGATGATAATGACAATCTGGATAATCTGAATTCCGGTTATTATTTTGCCTCGCCTGAATCCGGCCGCTACGACATCTGGGTCGGCTCTTATTCTGAAAGCGATGTCAATCGCAGTGCGATACTTGCCATCTCCGAGTATGAACAAAGCAGTTGGGAAACGGATTTATCGGCTAGTGTCAACACTCCTGAACTTAGTCTCTCGGGTGGCTTTACACCAGATCCCTATACACTAAACGTCAGTGCAGGAGGGCCAAATCAGGCTGCAAATCTTGATAGTGCTTGTAGTGGTTATGTCAGTCCGAGCCCGAGCTATCGTCTGAATTTTTCACCAGGCAGTTTAGGGCTTGGTATTTATACCATCGCAGAGTTTGATACGACGATTGCCATACAGGCTCCTGACGGAAGATGGTATTGCAATGATGATAATGACAATCTGGACAATCTTAATTCCGGCTATTACTTCAGCAGCCCATCGGCAGGCAACTACAATATTTATGTCGGCTCATACTCTGAGGACTTTGTTGGCAATTCGGCAAGCCTGGCTATTTCTGAATATTCAGAAAGCAGCTGGAACCCGAATAGTGAACCTGTTATACCGGAAGTTCCAGAAGTGCCCGATGGTGTTATACAGACTGGCAGTAAATTGCTGTAGCTTTAGTCCGAACTCTCAGTCTTATGTAATTTATCGATAATAGCCGCTGTGATACCGCTGCTATCCAGTCCACAATCCGCAAGCATCTGTTCGGCCTTGCCCTGATCCAGAAAACGATCAGGCAGGCCCAGATTCAATACATTTGTTGTAATGCCTGCTGCATGCAAAAATTCATTGACCGCCGAACCGGCCCCGCCCTTGATCACATTTTCTTCTACTGTAACCAGTAAGTGATGTGATGCAGCCAGTTCTCTGAGCAGATCTTCATCCAAGGGTTTCACAAAACGCATATCCACCAGCGTTGCATTTAGTTCCTGCGCACTGACCTCAGCAGCTTTCAATAGGGTTCCAAAAACCAGAATTGCCGTTTTTTCGCCCTGTCTTTTGAGCACAGCTTTGCCAATATCCAGTTTCTGTAATTCCGCATGTAATTGACAACCGCTGGCCTTACCGCGTGGATATCTCACCGCAGCAGGTCCCGGAAAATGGAAGCCGGTAAAAAGCATATGCCTGCTTTCATTTTCATCACTGGGCGTCATAACCAGCAGGTTTGGGATGCAACGCAAATAACTCAAATCAAAACTCCCTGCGTGTGTTGGTCCATCTTCACCAACCAATCCAGCCCGGTCTATGGCAAATAAAATATCCAGATTTTGCAATGCGACATCGTGAATCAACTGATCATAGGCACGCTGTAAAAATGTTGAGTAGATCGCCACCACAGGTTTTAAACCATCACAGGCCATTCCTGCAGCAAAAGTAACTGCATGCTGCTCGGCTATAGCGACATCAAAAAACTGCCCAGGGAACTGCTTTTCAAATTCCCTCATCCCTGAACCCTCTCCCATAGCCGGGGTAATCGCCATCAGTTTTGATTCAACAGGGGCCATTTCACAGAGCCAGTTACCAAAAACTTTCGAATAGGTGGGTGCGGTATTTTCTTCCTGATTAATCTCTTCTGCAGGAGCCATTTTATTCAGCGCATGCATGCCATAGGGGTCTTTTTCTGCCGGCAGATACCCCTTGCCCTTTTGGGTAACCACATGCAAGAGCAAAGGCCCTTTGAGTTTTTTAATGTTTTCGAGTATATCGATCAGACCTTCGACATCATGACCATCTATCAAGCCAAAATAATTGAAACCAAGTTCTTCGAAAATAGTGGCTGGTGAAACCATCCCTTTCATGTATTCTTCAGCGCGATGAGCTGCCTTCCAGGCCTGCGGCACTTTTGATAAAACTTTTTTGGAACCGGAACGCAAAAAGTTATAAGGCTTACTGGCCCACATTCGGGCGAAATAACTGGAAAGACCACCTACGTTTTTGGAAATGGACATGTTGTTATCATTAAGAATGACAAGAATGTCGTTATCCAGTTCGCCGGCATGATTGAGTGCTTCAAAGGCCATTCCGGCTGTCATCGCACCATCACCAATTACGGCAATGACTTTTCGCTGACTGGCATTTTTTTGAGCCGCTACCACCATGCCTAAAGCAGCAGAAATAGATGTACTGGAATGACCAACACCAAAAGTATCGTACTCACTTTCCTGGCGGCTGTTGAAAGCTGCAAGACCATCTTTCTGGCGTATGCTAAACATACGTTCGCGACGCCCAGTCAGTATTTTATGTGGATAGCTTTGATGCCCGACATCCCAGACCAATCTATCCTCAGGGGTATTAAATACGTAATGCAGGGCTATTGTTAATTCCACAACTCCCAGTCCGGCACCAAAATGTCCGCCGGTTTTTCCAACTGCATATAGCAGGAAAGCCCTTAACTCCGTAGCCAGCTCTTCCAGTTGATCCGGTTTCAGCTCACGTAAATCGGCAGGCACATCAATGCCATCCAAGAGGGGCGTTAGCGGACGTTGTTGTGGGATTTCTTCAAACATAGATTACATTCTGTTTAACAATTACCTGGTAAAAAACTTTTATTAAAATTTTCTTTGCACAACATAAAGTGCAATATCACGCAGTCTTTGTGCGCTACTGCCAAAATCATCCAGAGCTGCAATTGCTTCATCACAAAGCCCCAGCGCTTTATTTCTGGCCCCATCAAGGCCCAGCAGGACCGGATACGTAATTTTCCCAAGTTGCTGATCCTTGCCTTGTTGTTTGCCAAGCGTTTCAGTATCACTTTCAACATCCAGAATATCATCATGTACCTGGAAGGCATGACCAATCAACCTGGCGTATCTTGCTAACTGTTCAAGTTGCTGCTGGCTAACGCGACCAGAACTCAAGGCTCCCAACTGAACACTGGCAGAAATCAGGGCCCCGGTTTTCAGTGAGTGTAAGGTCGCAAGAGTTACCTCGTTAACTCCCTCAACACTGGACTGGAGATCCATACTTTGGCCGGCAACCATTCCGGTTGCGCCGATTGATTTACTCAGTAAGCCCAGCATGTGCAATCGTACTTTATCAGCTACAGCCAATTCCGCTGAACTAGCCAGCAATTCAAAGGCAAAGCTCTGTAATGCATCCCCCGCCAGAATCGCGGTGGCTTCATCGAATTTAATATGACAAGTCGCTACACCCCTTCTTAAGGCGTCGTCATCCATAGCGGGCAGATCATCATGAATTAACGAATAGGTATGGATCAGCTCTACAACACAGGCCGCAATATCAGCATGAGAAGAATCGACATCCAGCGCTTCGACACTGGCATAAGCTAACACCGGGCGCAAACGCTTCCCGCCATTCATCACAGCATAAGTCATTGCAGCCTGCAGCACGGGGGAGCTGTTTTGTGAGCTTAAATAAGCGGCAAGTAAGTTCTCTACCCGGCTTTTTCGCTCTGTCAGATATTGCTGGATTTGCATGGAATGTTTAGGTGTACTGCCTTAATGCTTTTAACGACTCGCCGACTAATCTTCATCAACATCCAGATCAAAAGGTTCTGATTCCGGCAGTTCATTTTCCTGTGTCAGAATTTGAATGCGCTGTTCCGCTTTTTCCAGGGCAAGCTGACACTCCCTGGTTAATTTTATGCCGTCTTCAAAAGCCTTCAGCGACTCCTCAAGACTTAATTCGCCCTCTTCCAGCGCCTCAACCAGCTCTTCCAACTGCTCGATAGCCGTTTCAAAATTAAACCTGCTCTTTTTTGTCGTCATCGTCTGCTGTGATATCTGAAAAATGAGTGATATGGAAAGCGAACCCTAGCGGAGAGGGCACTACAGGTCAATCTTTCCTTTAATCCAAACCGTTAATGCCAATAAAAGTAATAAGCTTCCTGTGCGGGAAAAATTCATTGAATTTCCACAATTTTACACATCTTTCATGTCAGAATGTTAAACGTAAACTCAGGCTGAGCCAGGTCGGAAGACCCCGATAATGGTGACTTTCAGTACAAAGTGCTGTTACACTTAGGCTCTTGATGCCCTCAAGGCCTTAGGTACAGGAAACACAAAACCTGTTTTATAAGCAACTGACTCATGTCAGACAAATTTAATCAACATTCGTAGTATGGGGAAAATTTTATGAAACGTATAATTCTGATTGGTGCAGCTATCTTAAGCACACTTATTTCCTTTAACACCATGGCTCAACGCAATATGTCACCTGAAGAAATGGCAGCTATGGCAACTTCAAACCGACAGGCTGTATTCAAATTACTCGGTTTCAGCATGGGACCATTACAAGGTATGGCTCGTGGCGCTGATTTTGATCAGGCTACTGCAGTGCTGGCGCTGGAACGCATCCAGATGCTGGCCCCTATGATCCCTGAGCTTTTTGCCGCTAACGACACAACAACTTTTGACGTTGAAACCCGCGCACTGGACAGCATCTGGGGCGACATGAGTGGTTTTACCAGCGCTGCCAATGATCTCGCCATGGGAGCAACCGAGGCTCTGGCAACAATTAATTCACAGGGCGCAGATGGTGTTCGTGCTGCTGTACAATTGGTAGGCCCAAAATGTGGTGCTTGTCATGATGCATTCCGAGCAGAATAAGTTTTTCTCTTGCTAATAAAAAAGGCAGCTCAGGCTGCCTTTTTTTTTGCGTCTTTTTATCGTTTTATCTTATCGCCTTATCGTTTCCTTTTTACCCACCAGGTTCAAGATCAGCTTACTGTAAATTTAGAGTTTTAAGCATTTCAGTTTGATGTACCCAGTGATAGTGCATCATCCTGAATTTTCTTATGTACTCTACGCCAGTCAGTTCAGGGTAGTGCGTCAGTTTGAAATTTTATGCGGTGTCAATGCCGCCGCTTCTGTCATGTTCACCCTTC